>ENA-ORLW01000363-ORLW01000363.1-human-gut-metagenome-genome-assembly--contig:-NODE-363-length-68234-cov-26.284564_pt1 | contig 68234 bp, 56 predicted proteins | sample MGYA00243017_ERZ508829 | MGnify/ENA primary metagenome ERZ508829 (study PRJEB26277, sample SAMN04329776) | human gut metagenome | biome: human-associated habitat | host: Homo sapiens | place: USA...
TCTGGAATGAGACTGTCAATGACGCCAACGGCGCGGTAGATCACGGCATTTTGAAGGCGGCCAAGCTGCGCTATGCCACAAATACCTACACTCTGTCCGCACCATTGGAACTGGCAGAGCTGCCGGATCGCACGCTGGTTGACCACTTTGATGCCTATGTCAGCGGCGCCAATCAGGTGCAGGCTGCCATTCAGGCCACCCGGTATGACGATAAAAACCAGGAGGTAATCGGCGGCGTGACCGTTCCGGGGGAGGAAACGATCCTCTATACTGCTACCTCTGATTTTATCACCGATGCGGTGGCAGTGGAACAGATCGGTGTGGATTATGCAACGCTGGCGTTGAACAGCCTGACACCCATTCGCTTTACCATCCGCAACACCGGGCTGAACGATGTGACAAACCTAAAGGTCAGCATTGGCAGCGGGGAAACCGCCACCCTTACAGAAAAACTGCTGCCCAATGAAAGCACCACCCTTACCGTCTGGCACCATGTGAAGGACCGCGTGACCGACCCGAGCTATACCATCACCGCCGGCGGCGGCATCAACGAAAACGGCACAGTGTATCTGGATTATCCCGACATTGGCATCTCGCAAATGGAAGTGATTGCGGAGAGCACCGGCAAGCGCACGGTGCGCATGACCCTCTATAATTCCTCTGCTGCCACTCTGGCCGGCAAAAAGGGTCGCGAGGTGAAGCTTGCGTTCTATGCGGATGATCTGCATACCAAACATGCAGAGGTAGCCTGCGCCACAAACGGCGTATCGATCCGCGATAATGAAATCACCATTTCCGAAGACAGCGCCCTCGCCCGCATCGATCAGGGAACCTTTACACTGGACCTGACCTATGATCTGGGCAAGTATATGAACTCCATTGGCAAAACCGAGATCCCCGATGTGGGTACCTATCTGTACGCCGAGGCGTGGGCGGAAGGTCAGATCGGTGGAACGGGAAGCAATCAGCACCTGCCGGAGTATGACGTCAGTGACAGCGAGGTCAGCGTCCATATGACCGGCGCACTGGCCCGCACCGGAGAGCGGATGACGATGGATGTGACACAGGGGAACGACGGCAACGGTCACAGCACCGCCGCCATTACCCTGCGCAACAACTCCCTGCAGTCTCAGACTAGCGCAGCTCTGGTGGCCACGCTGCTGGATGCTGCCGGGACTGTTCTGGAAACGAAAAAGACCAGTATTGGCGGTGCCATCTCCGGGGAAACCTTCCGGACGGAAACCGTCACCTTCTCCCGGCTTGGCACCCGCGTAGTGGTGCGAGCCGCAGTGCCCGGTAATGACCTTCTGACCTTTGAAGGTCTGGCAGTGGGGCTCGGCGATTTTACCGCCAACGGAACGAACTATACCTATACGTTGCAAAATGATAGCGGAGCAACATCTACGCTAGTCACAGCGATGTCTGGAAACGGCGAGCCCGTGAGCATCAACGGACAGGCTCTGTCCACCGGCGGCAGCGCAACCGTTGCCATCCCCAACAGCGGCACAACCGACATTGTCGTGGGAATCGGTGCTAAAACCTACACGCTGACGATTCTGCGCAATAGCGGCACAGGCGGCGGTGAGCATACTCACAGCTACGGCAGCGAGTGGAAGTACGACGCCGGCAACCACTGGCATGAGTGCTCCTGCGGAGATAAGGCCGATAAGGCGGCGCACGACTTCAAGTGGGTTGTTGACAAGGAAGCGACCGCAACGCAAAAGGGTTCCAAGCATGAGGAGTGCAAGGTTTGCGGCTACAAGAAGGCGGCAGTTGAGATTCCGGCTACCGGCTCCACAACAAAACCGACCGATCCTACGCAAACCAACCCGCAGATCGGCACGATCATAAAGGATGCAGCAGGCATTTTTAATTATCGGATCACCGGAACCGATACGGTTGAGGTCAAAAATATGACGGCAAAGGGAAAGAGAAAAAAAGCAGTCAAAATCTCCAAAACCATAAAAGTGAACGGCAGGACCTTAAAGGTCACCGGCATTGCGGCGAATGCATTTAAGGGAAATAAAAAAATGACCTCCGTGACGATCGGCAGCAATGTGAAAAAGATCGGCAGCGGTGCATTTATGAACTGCAGGAACCTGACCCGGGTTACGGTAACTGCAAAGGGTCTGACCAGCATCGGCAAAAATGCGTTCAAGGGCGACAGGAAATTAAAAACAGTGAACCTGAGAAAGGTGAAGGCTCTGAAGAAGGTAGGCAAGGGTGCATTTAAGGGAATTTCGAAAAAAGTGACGGTGAAGGTGCCGAAGCAGAAAAAGAAAGCCTACAGCAAGCTGCTGAAAAAAGCAGGCATTGCAGCGGGTAGAATCAAGTAGCATAGAACGGGCACCGCAGTGATCGGCATCACCGTTTACAGCAAAAAGAAGAAAGAAAACGCTGAATAAATCAGCTGCGAACCTTTGAGCAAAGGGCGGTGACGGACATTTCCGTCATCGCCCTTTCGCATGGACTGGAGAAGAACCACATGATGCAGGATTATCAATCGAACCGCCCCGTCAGGCAGCAACCGCCGGGACATAAGAGCACAGGCTGCATTATCTGCCCTGATCGGTGGTAAGACCGTTATGGTCATTGCCCACAGAATGCGTACCGTTGTACAGGCAGATAAGTTCATCGTACTGGATCGTGTCATGCGTTGCCCTCTGATCAGAGCGGGGTATCAATATCGTTTTAATGACAGGTCAAAAAAGAATATAGGATAAACATTGCTGATGTGATAAAATAATGATAGAGAACAGCATAGAAAAGTCGTAAATAAAACAACGAAAAGGAGAAAACAAATGACAGCAGAACAGTTAAAAGAAATCATTTCACAGATGACACTGGAAGAAAAAGCAGCTATGTGCTCAGGCGACGACTTCTGGCACACAAAAGCAGTGGAGAGACTCGGCGTTCCGAGAAGTATGGTATCAGATGGCCCTCACGGACTCAGAAAGCAGGATCAGAGCGGGGATCATCTTGGTATTAATGACAGTATCAAGGCAGTCTGCTTCCCGACAGCCTGCGGAACGGCGGCAAGCTTTAACAGAGATCTTCTTTACAGCATGGGACAGACGCTCGGACAGGAATGTCAGGCAGAGGATGTCAGCGTTATTTTAGGGCCTGCTGTCAACATCAAGCGTTCTCCGCTCTGCGGCAGAAACTTTGAATATTATTCAGAAGATCCGTATCTGGCAACAGAGATCGCGACAAGCCAGATCAATGGAGTACAGAGCAGGCATGTCGGTACTTCCATCAAGCATTTTATGGCAAATAATCAGGAAACAAGACGTATGTCCTCCGATTCCCGGATCGATGAGCGCACCATGCGGGAAATCTATCTGGCAGCTTTTGAGGGTGCGGTAAAGCATGCAAAGCCATGGACAGTGATGTGCTCCTACAACCGGATCAACGGAACATATGCAGCGGAGAACAAGCAGCTTCTGACAGACATCCTGCGTGATGAATGGGGCTTTGACGGTTATGTAGTCAGTGACTGGGGCGCAGTCAACGACAGAGTAGAAGGTGTCAAGGCTGGACTGGATCTGGAAATGCCCGCTTCCCACGGCGTCAATGATGCCCTGATCGTCAAGGCAGTCAGGGAAGGCAGGCTGGATGAGGCAGTGCTGGATAAAGCAGTGGAAAGAATTTTGAATATTGTATACCGTTTTGTGGAAAATCGTGATGAAACGGCTGTATTTGACCGCGACAAGGATCATGAAATGGCAAGAAAGGTAGCAGAGGAGTCCATCGTGCTTCTGAAAAATGATGGCATCCTTCCGCTTTCCGAAACAGACGAGATCGCGTTCATCGGTAAATTTGCAAAGAAGCCGAGATTCCAGGGTGGCGGCAGCAGCCACATCAATTCCCATAAGATAGACAGTGCCATGGATATGGTGGCAGGTATGGCAAATATCACGTATGCACAGGGCTACGATGATGCAGAAGATGTGATCGATGAAAAGATGATCGCAGAAGCAGTGGAAGCTGCGAAAAAAGCAAAGGCAGCAGTCATCTTTGCAGGACTTCCGGATGCATTTGAATCCGAAGGCTTTGACAGAACGCATATGAGAATGCCGGACTGCCAGAATAAACTGATCGAAGAAGTGGCAAAGGCACAGCCGAACACAGTTGTTGTACTGCACAACGGTTCTCCGGTTGAAATGCCATGGGTAAATGACGTAAAGGGCATTGTGGAAGCTTATCTCGGCGGACAGGCAGTCGGCGGTGCGATCGTGGATATCCTGTTCGGACGTGTCAATCCAAGCGCAAAGCTGGCTGAGACATTCCCGCTGAAGCTTTCCGACAATCCGTCCTACCTGTACTACATCGGGGAAGGCGATGTTGTGGAATACAGGGAAGGAATCTTTGTAGGCTATCGTTATTATGACAAGAAGAATATGGATGTGCTGTTCCCGTTCGGACACGGACTGAGCTACACGACCTTTGCTTATTCCAATATGAAGCTGGATAAAGAAAAAATGTACGATACCGACACACTGACGGTTTCCGTTGACGTGACAAATACCGGAAAGATGGCAGGCAAAGAAGTGGTACAGCTTTATGTGGCCGACAAAGAAAGCACAGTGATCCGTCCTGTCAAAGAACTGAAGGAGTTTGCCAAGATCGAGCTTGCACCGGGCGAGACAAAGACAGTTACCTTCAGCTTATCCAAGAGAGCTTTTGCTTACTTTAATACAGACCTGCATGACTGGCATGTGGAATCAGGAGAATTTGATATCCTGATCGGACAGTCCTCCAGAAATATCGTCTGCCAAAAGACCGTATATGTAGAGTCTACGGTAGAAGTATTTAAGAAATATCACTTGAATACAACGATCGGCGATATCATGAAGGATCCGCTTGCAAAGCCGTTCCTGAAAGATATTCTGGATGCATGTATCATGAATGATGTGAATACGACAGAAGGAGAAGGTCTTGGCGCGGCGGCAGAAGAGATGCAGGAAGCCATGATGGGCTATCTGCCGGTCAGAGCTGTCATCAGCTTCATGGATGGCACAATGACCCATGAAAAGCTGCAGAGCTACATCGATCAGATGAACGCTTGCCATGCATCGAAGATGCATGACTCTTGTCACATATTTACGAAGTAAATGTGCGACCGGGTAACCTGCGCAGCAGATTATAGCCTGTAACATATATATCCAGTAAATGTGCGACCGGGTAACCTGCGTAGCAGGTTATAGCCTGTAACATATATATCCAGTAAATGTGCGACCGGGTAACCTGCGCAGCAGGTTATAGCTTGTCCTATATTTCCAATCCCGATAATAACCGGAAGAACGATTGAAATAATCGATGGCTGTTATCGGGATTTTTTATTGACTTTTTTACCGGATACGCCTATAATCGTACCTAGCTGGTACATTACATTGACGCGTTAAAGTGTAGGTGTACAATAAGGAGGAGATATATTATGAAGAAGAAAATGCTTTCTGTTCTGCTTGCAGCAGCCATGACAATGTCACTAATCGGTTGTGGTTCTACAGCAGATACAGCAACAGACACTACAGAAACAACAGAAACAACAGATACTGCAGATGAAGCTACAGACGCATCTGATGCAAGTACAGACGCTACAGATGCAAGCGCAGATTCAGACAAGACTTATACAGTTGGTATCTGCCAGCTTGTACAGCATGAAGCGCTGGATGCAGCTACAGAAGGTTTCAAGACAGCATTAACAGATAAGCTTGGCGATAAGGTTACATTCGACGAGCAGAACGCAGCAGGTGATGCACCTACCTGTTCTACCATCTGTACAACATTCGTTACAAACGACTATGACCTGATCCTTGGTAATGCAACAGCAGCTCTGCAGGCAGCAGTTGCAGCTACAGATACAATCCCGGTACTTGGTACATCCATCACAGACTATGGTACAGCACTTGGTGTAGATGACTGGACAGGTACAACAGGAAAGAACATTTCCGGTACAACAGACCTTGCTCCGCTTGACGGACAGGCAGACTGCATCGCTGAATTATTCCCGGATGCAAAAAATGTAGGTATTTTATACTGCTCATCTGAGCCAAACAGTATTTATCAGTCAACAACGATCAAAGGATATCTGGAAGAGAAAGGTTACACAGTAACAGAGTATACATTCTCTGATTCCAACGATGTTGCAGCAGTTACACAGAGTGCATGCGATAATTCAGATCTGATCTACATCCCGACAGATAACACAGCAGCATCCTGTACAGAAGCGATCAACAACGTAGCAGACCCTGCAGGTGTTCCGATCTTCGCAGGTGAGGAAGGTATCGCTAAGGGTTGTGGTGTTGCAACACTTTCCATCAGCTACTATGACCTTGGTTACAAGACTGGTGAAATGGCATATGACATTCTTGTAAACGGTGCTGATATTTCCACAATGGAAGTACAGTCCGCACCAAACTTTACAAAAGAATATATCAAAGACCGTGCAGACAAACTCGGCATTACTGTTCCGGACGGATATACAGAAATTACTGCAGAATAATATCTGATTGGTAAGATATGCAGAGAAAGGGTCGTAGTGACCTTTTCTCTGCTTTTGTAGTGAGGAAAGAAACCAAGCGGCAGCGAAGCTGACATTTGGTTTCGCCCGAACGTAATATGTCATGCATCAAAGATGCATGATGCAGACTCGGTCCATCGCCGCAGGCGATTATGAATGGACCGAGGTTCAAGCAGAGAAAATCAAAGAGTGCGAAGCACGTCTGACAGCGAAGCTGGCAGGATTTTCGAGTCTGATGAGGAAAGAAACAACCAGGGAGGTAACTATGATTCAATATTTTACATCACTTAACCCGGCGGCATTTGGCAATGCACTTCCGGGCAATGTGGCGCAGGGGCTGATATGGGGTATTATGGCACTCGGCGTGTACATCACATTCCGTCTGCTGGATTTTGCGGATCTGACTGTAGACGGTTCTTTTGCAACAGGCGGTGCGGTGACCGTTATGATGACGATCACAGGACATAACATCTGGATCTCACTTTTATGTGCATCACTGGCAGGACTTTTGGCAGGACTTTGTACAGGACTTTTACATACAAAGCTCGGTATTCCGCCAATCCTTGCAGGTATTCTGACACAGATCGCACTGTACTCCGTGAATCTGAATATCATGGATCGTCATGCCAATCAGGCACTCAGCATTGATAAATACACATTGATCCTGTCTTCCCGTAACCTGACGAAAGCGATTATCGTCGGTCTGCTCTTTTCGGTTGTACTGATCGCGCTTTTATACTGGTATTTCGGTACAGAACAGGGGTCTGCCATTCGTGCGACAGGCTGTAATCCGGCAATGAGTAAAGCACAGGGTATCAATATCGACAATATGAAGCTGATCGGTCTTGCACTTTCCAATGCGATCGTTGCAATGTCCGGCGGACTGCTTTCCCAGTATTCCGGTTTTGCCGATGTCAACATGGGACGTGGTGGTATCGTTATCGGTCTTGCGGCAGTTATCATCGGTGAAGTATTAGGTGATGCGATCCTCGGTAAGCGTATGGACTTCAAGGGACGTCTTACCTTTGTGGTGATCGGCGGTATTATTTACTATATCGTTATCGGTATTGTTCTCTGGCTGAAGATGCCAAGTGAGGATCTGAAGCTGTTTACCGCGATCATTGTAGCAATCTTCCTCGCTGTTCCTTATCTGAAAGGGCAGAGTAAGAGCTCCTTTAAGAAAGCTGGAAAGAAAGCGGCTGCTATGGCAGCAGGCAGTAAGGAGGGGAAATAAATGTTAGAAATCCGTAATGTACATAAAACCTTCAACCTTGGCACCATCAATGAAAAGCATGCGTTAAACGGCGTAGATCTCAAGCTGGACGAGGGCGATTTCGTTACAGTGATCGGCGGAAACGGTGCGGGTAAGTCTACCATGCTGAATGCAGTAGCAGGCACATGGCCGGTAGATGAGGGCTCTATCCTGATCGATGGCGTAGATGTGACGGGGCTTCCTGAATTTAAGCGCGCTACCTTCTTAGGACGTGTATTCCAGGATCCGATGACAGGAACGACCGCAACCATGCAGATCGATGAAAATCTGGCACTGGCTGCAAGACGTGGACAGAAAAGAGGACTCCGCTGGGGTATCACAAAGGCAGAAAAAGAACAGTTTCATGAGCTGTTAAAGGAACTGGATCTGGGACTGGAGGATCGTATGACTTCTAAGGTCGGGCTGCTTTCCGGCGGACAGAGACAGGCAGTTACTCTTCTGATGGCAAGTCTGCAGAAGCCGAAGGTACTGCTTCTGGATGAGCATACAGCAGCGCTGGATCCGAAGACTGCTGCAAAGGTACTTGCCCTGACAGATAAGATCATTACAGAAAACCACCTGACAGCCATGATGGTTACCCACAATATGCGTGATGCGATCGCACACGGAAACCGCCTGATCATGATGAATAACGGTAAGGTGATCTTAAATATCGCAGGCGAAGAAAAGAAAAAGCTGACAGTAGAAGATCTGCTGCAGAAGTTTGAGGAAGTATCCGGTGAAGAATTTGCATCTGACAAAGCGCTTCTCGGGTAGAAAAATAAAGCATCCAAACGAAAACAGGAGCGTATGAAGGAAAAATCTTCATACGCTCTTATCTTTAGGGGGTGTCATTATAAGACGTTTTCTCTCCGATCGGTGTACTCCTGAAATGCTTCTGCTGATACTTTTTGGGCGTCATGCCTGTTTTTTTTCTGAAAACATTTGTAAAATAACTCTGATTTGGAAAGCAGAGTATCGTGGCAATTTCTACCGGGGAATATTCCGAATATATCAGCATATTACAGGCAGTTTCCACCTTCTTATCCGATATATAGGCACTGATCGTCTGCCCGGTTTCTGCTTTGAAAAGACGTGACAGATAGGAAGGATTTAAGCCGACATGATCAGCCAGTGTATCCAGTGTGATACGTGTATGCAGACTTTCGCAGATGTAATCAATGCATTTTGCCACGGGCTGGGAACAGATCTTCTTTTTTCGCAGATTTTTCATTCTGATCGTATAATCCACACACATTAAAAAATGCAGGTCTGAGATATCCTGTCTGCTTTTGCACGTATCTACCTTTTGAATATAAAAATCGCTGATACTGTATGCTTTGGAAAGAGGCATACCGTCTTCTATGCAGTAACGGGCTGCCAGTGCTGCTGTAATGGCAAAGTGGTATTTAAAATGCTGCAGCTCGTTTTCGGAAAGTTTTCCCAATCCTTTTTTATCGGTCAGCGGTTCATTACACAGCTGTTTGATCTTTTCAACATTCCCTTCCCTGATACAGGAATAAAATTCGAGCTCCGGGTTGTATGGAGCATGGATCAGATTCTCTTCCCGTTGGACAAATTCCCGATAAAGCTGTTCTTTTTGTAAATTTTCTTTGGATTTCATAATGCCTCCCACGGTGCAGTTTCTTCTGCCGGAAAACTAGTTGTGTATCTTTTACAAGCTGTATCATCCGGTAACATATCCCTAGTATAGCATATGTCATAAAAACATAAAAGAGGTAAATAAAACGATATATATAAGCTCGGTTAACTGCTATAAATACAGAAAAGACATTACACAATGTCTCAAAACAGCAAAAATGAATAAGGAGGAAGTTATGAAGCAATTAAAACGGGGACTTGCATTTTTACTTGTTTTAGTCATGGTCATGGGCTCCATGGGAACAGGCGTTATGGCAGCACCAACAGCGAAGACAGGTAAAAAAGCAGCAGTAAAAAAAGTAGCAATCACAAAGCCGGATACCAAAACGCTGGTGATGAAGAAAGGGCAGAGTTTTACGCTGAAAACGAAAGTCACAACGAGCGGAAAAAAAGTATCCAAAGCAGTCAGCTACAAATCTTCAAATGAGAAGATTGTAAAGGTAACGAAAAAGGGAAAGCTGAAAGCGTTGAAAAACGGCAAAGCAACCATTACAGTAACAAGCAAGGCTGATAAAAAGAAAAAGGCGACGATCAAGGTTGTCGTAAAAACACCTGTAACAAAGGTGAAGCTTAATCGGAAGGAGATCAGTCTGACAGAAGGGGAAACAGCGGTAGTAAAGGCAACAGTTTCTCCGAAGAAAGCAACGATTAAGAAGGTTTCCTACAAGAGCAGTAATAAAGCTGTGGCAAAGGTAAACAGTAAGGGAAAAATTACAGCTGTAGCAGAAGGAACAGCAGTGATCACAGTAACTTCCAAGGATGGCAATGCAAAGAAAGCAACCTGTAAGGTCACTGTGAAGAAGGCAGGACAGACATCAGGAGAAACACCGTCCGCAGCACCGACAGCAGCACCGAGTCAGGCTCCTACAGCAGCACCGAGTGATAAACCTGCACCGGCACCAAGCGATAAACCTTCAGAAACACCAAAGCCGCAGCCAAGTGAGGAGCCGAAACCAACTGAAGATCCGGATCCATATGATCCAAACCAGAAGCTGGATCTGCAATTAGAAAATTCGGATTCCGATTCCGAGGCATATGCAAAGCCATCTATTCCAACAGTATCGGACAATGAATATACATTGATGTGGTCAGATAATTTTAAAGGTACAGAGCTTAACCGTAATGACTGGAATGTAGAAACACACGATGCAGGCTGGGTAAATGCAGAGTCTCAGGCTTATGTTGATGATGAAAAGAATATTTATGTAGAAGACGGAAATCTGATCTTAAGACCGATCCGTCAGAAAAATGCAGATGGTACTGAAACGATCACATCCGGACGTGTCAATACACAGGGCAAGCATGATTTTACATATGGCTTATTTGAAGTAAGAGCAAAGGTTCCGACAGGTAAAGGTTTCCTGCCGGCGTTCTGGATGATGCCAACGGACGAAAACTTATATGGTCAGTGGCCAAGATGCGGTGAAATCGATGCCATGGAGGTCATGGGACAGGAAAATAATAAATTATACGGAACAATCCACTATGGTAATCCACATAGTGAAAAACAGGGCACTTATACACTGGAAAACGGGAACTTTACAGATGAATACCATACGTTTGCATGCGATTGGGAACCGGGTAAGATCACATGGTATGTAGACGGTGTGAAATATCATGAAGCAGATGACTGGTATTCTACAACAGAAGGACAGGGAACGGTTGCATATCCGGCTCCGTTTGATCAGCCGTTTTATGCGATTTTAAATCTGGCAGTTGGTGGATCATGGGTTGGATATCCAGATGAAAATACGAAGATCAATTCTTCAGCATACATCATTGATTATGTAAAGATCTTCCAGAAAGATAGTTATGATGAAGATGTACAGGCACCTGAAAAAGAGCCGGATGTGTTCAAAGAACCTGATGCGGACGGAAATTATATCACAAATGGTGATTTTGCAAAGGACGAAGCACTGGACGGAACGGGAAACTGGCAGTTTCTGACAACACTCGGCGGAGATGCAGCAGCTGTGATCAAGAATAAAGAAGTGGTGATCACGACAAAGGACCAGGGAACGGCTGACTATTCCGTACAGCTGGTACAGCCGAAGCTTCCTGCAAAACAGGGATACACTTATGAGGTAACATTTGATGCATATGCATCTGCCGACAGAGCGGTTGGCATTGCAATAAAAGCACCTAACCGCAGTTATAAGGCTTATCTGGAAGATAGTGTAAATGTCACAACAGAAAAGCAGACATATACACTTACCTACAAAATGGATGATACAGATGATGCAAACAGTCGTCTGGAATTCAATATGGGGGCAAAGGACTCCACAGCAACACTGCATATCAGCAATGTGAGTTTGAAAGTGAAAAAAGCACCGACACAGGAAGAACTGGATCAGTATGCTGCAAAGAAGGTGCTGACAGACGGTAACTGTATTTATAATGGAAAATTCCAGGAAGGAACAGGCCGCCTTGCATACTGGGATGTCAAGAAGACGGAGGGTGCACAGGTTTCTGTTACAAAGCTGGCAGACGGAAGACGTTTAAAGGTGGTTGGCGCAAAAGGCGGACAGCCTGAAGATGTTACGATCAGTCAGAATGCTCTTCCGATTGCAGAAGGAACAGATTACATTCTCAGTTTTGAAGCAAAGGCTGATAAAGCAACCACAATTCAGTATACGATCGGTGGCATGACAAAATCTGTTGATGTTACAGCAGAAAATGTAAAATATACACAGAAATTCAGTAAAGAGGAAGTAAGCAGATTTGCAAATAAGGATTTTGCTTTCCTCTTAGGAAACGTCGGAGAAATTTACATTGATAATGTACGCTTTGAAGAAGATGCTCTCATCATGAATGGTAAATTCAATGCGGGAACATCAGGATTTGAGGTTTATGTAGACGGTTCCGCTTCCGCATCATATGTAGTAGACAGTCAGTCGGAAGATAATGCACTTGATCTGGACATTAAAAATACAGGTGATGCAGAGTGGAAGATCCAGGTCAAACAGGGAAGCGTTACTTTGGAAGAAGATCAGTGGTACACCTTATCCTTTGACATCCGTTCCAGCATGGCACGTTCTATCCAGTATGCTATCCAGAGAGACGGCTCTGTACATAAAGATGTAAATGGTAAGGAAGACTGGACACCATATGTACAGGAAACGGTTAAGCTGGATGCATCCGCAAAGGATTATACAACGGTAACAAAGACATTCCAGATGATGCAGGGAACAGATACAGGCTGTATTTTCAATATTGCACTCGGTGGAGGCAGCAATACAACACAGCACAGAGTATGTATTGACAATATCTCTCTTGTAAAAACAGAAGCTCCAAAGGAAGAGGAAGAACCGGAAGGAACAAACCTGTTAAAGAACGGTGATTTTTCGAACGGAGAGGAAGGCTGGTCAGGTGAGGTTAGCAGTCCTGCAGAGGGAAAATGGGATTTTACAAAGAACAATGCAACGGTGACAATTACAAACGCAGGAACTGCAGCGTGGAATGTAAACCTGAAACAGAACAATGTAACCCTGAAAAAAGGTGCTGTATATGAAGTCAAAGCAACGCTCACTTCTGATGTTGACAGAACTGCAGAGTTTGCATGTATGGACAGCAGCAACACAAACTGGTATGTACAGGATGCGAATCTTATTACTTTAAAGGCAAATGAGCCGACTAAGGTTACTTTTAAGGTCGGTGTCGGTGATGGAAAAACGGATAACGGTGCATATATTGGATTTAACTTAGGTAAGATTTCTGAAGATACACCGGATGCATCTGTTATTACGATCGATGATGTCAGCATGATTAAGATCAGCGGTGAAGATTCCGGAGACACTGAAGAACCGGAAGAACCGGAAGAACCAAGTGTTTCTGGCAATAATATCCTTAGAGATTCAGAATTTGAAAACGGAAACTGGCAGGGTGACTGGGGATTATATTCTACGGATGAAAAAGAAGTGAATATTGCAAACGGTTCCGCAGTCGCAGACCTCAAGAGTGTAGGAACAGATCCGTGGTCAGCTCAGCTGAAACAGGAGAACATTGCATTTGAAGCAGGCGCAAAATATATTTTAAAGATGACTGTAAATGCAGAAGTATCAAGAATCATTAATGTACAGTTCAATACAAGCACAGATGGTTATATTGCAGGTACAGATATTGAACTGGCTGAAGGCGATAATGTAATTAAACAAGAGATTACAGTAGAAGCTGATAAAGAGACTGTCGAAGACGGCGTTTTCAAGATCAACCTTGGAAAAATAAATGATCAGGATACTCCTGCAGGAAAACTGGTGTTTCATAATGTGACTTTAGTGAAAGTAAATAATGAAGAAAACTGAATAAGGCTACTTCCATTTCACTTATACATTACATAAGAAAGCCCTCCGGCGTTTGCCGGAGGGCTTTCTATGCATATCAGAGGATGTTTTATTCCTCTTCCTGTTTTTTTCGCAATGCAGCTTCCACAAATCCTTTAAAAAGCGGATGCGGTCTGTTTGGTCTTGACTTAAATTCGGGATGTGCCTGTGTAGCGATAAAGAACGGATGGGATGGCAGCTCGCACATTTCCACGATACGTCCGTCCGGTGAAAGACCGGAAAGCTTCAGCCCCTTTTCTGTCAGGGCTGCGCGGTAGTCATTGTTGACTTCATAGCGGTGTCTGTGTCTTTCGTGGATCGTTTCCTTACCGTATAAGCGGTAAGCCAGAGAATCCGGATTGAGGACACACGGATAAGAGCCAAGTCTTAAGGTACCGCCAATATCCTCGACACCGTTCTGGTCAGGCATCAGGGCAATGACCGGATGGGTTGTGGCAGGGTTCATTTCAATGCTGTGTGCATCGTGGTATCCGACTACATTTCTTGCAAATTCCACAATTGTCAGCTGCATACCGAGGCAGAGGCCGAGGAATGGGATCTTGTTTTCACGGGCAAATTCGATAGAGGTGATCATGCCTTCGATACCGCGGTCACCAAAACCGCCCGGAACAATAATGCCGTCTGCATCACCGAGTGTTTCTTTTACATTGTCAGGTGTTACCAGCTCGGAATCCACCCACTTGATATCTACGGTTGTGTTAATGAAAATACCGCCGTGCTTTAATGCTTCCACAACACTGAGGTAAGCATCATGCAGTTGGATGTATTTGCCGACAAGTGCAATCTTCACTTCGTGCTTCGGACTGCGGAGCTGCGCTACCATATGTTCCCAGTCGGAAAGATCCGGCTCCGGGCAGTCGAGCTTTAAGCAGTCGCAGGCAACCTGTGCAAGACGTTCTTTTTCCATGGCAAGCGGTGCTTCGTACAGATATTCCACATCCAGATTCTGCAGTACATGACTGTTCGGTACATTACAGAATAAAGCGATCTTGTCCTTGATCTGCTGGTCGAGCGGATGCTCGCTTCTGCAGACAATAATATCAGGCTGGATTCCCATGCCCTGCAGCTCCTTGACACTTGCCTGTGTCGGCTTTGTTTTCATTTCCTGGGAAGCGGAAAGCCATGGGATCAGTGTGACATGGATCAAAATGGCATTTTCATGTCCGACTTCGTGCTGGAACTGACGGATGGACTCTAAAAATGGCTGGCTTTCGATATCACCGACCGTACCACCGACCTCGATAATGGCGATCCGTGTTTCCTCATCGGTGAAGTTGCGGTAAAAACGGCTCTTGATCTCATTGGTGATATGCGGAATGACCTGTACGGTACCGCCGCCGTAATCACCGCGGCGTTCCTTCTGCAAAACGCTCCAGTATACCTTTCCGGTCGTGACATTGGAGTTTTTGTCCAGACTTTCATCGATAAAACGCTCATAGTGTCCAAGGTCAAGGTCTGTTTCTACACCATCATCCGTTACAAAAACCTCACCGTGCTGGATCGGATTCATCGTGCCCGGATCGATATTGATATAAGGATCAAATTTCTGCATCGTTACCTTGTAGCCGCGTGCTTTCAAAAGACGGCCGAGGGATGCAGCGGTAATGCCTTTTCCGAGACCGGAAACAACACCGCCTGTTACAAATACGTATTTTACTGCCATTTCTTTTTCCTCCTGTAATAAATAAAAAAGAGCGAAACTGCCCCCAAAGGGAGCACCTTCGCTCAAAATGTTACGATATCTACTCGTTGATGGTGCCATATTTCCTGCACACGTCTCATCATAGCATATATTTACCGATGATACAACTTCTGTGATTCATAATTTGGTTCGCAGGTTACATTAATGCCGAGTTTTCTGAGAACATTCATATCTACCTGTGAAAGGATCACGCTGGAATGGAACTCTGTACCGGCGAGATTCTGCAGCTGGTCGATCGCTTCCTTTGCTGTTTCATCCGTTGCTGCGCAGATGGAAAGGGCGATCAGCACTTCGTCTGTATGGAGGCGTGGGTTTTTACTGTGCAGATGTCCTGTTTTCAGATTCTGGATCGGTTCGATGATCGTCGGAGAGATCAGCTGCACATCGTCTGCAATACCGGCAAGTGATTTTAATGCGTTTAACAGCATGGCACTTGTGGCACCTAAAAGCTCACTTGTCTTTCCTGTAATGATGCGGCCGTCCGCAAGCTGGATCGCTGCTGCCGGATCGCCCGTTGTCTCTGCTTTGATCTTGGCTGCGCTGACAACCGGTCTGTCTTCTATGGAAGTGCCGGCCTGCTTCATCAGAAGCTCCAGCTTCAGCTTCTGCTCGTTATCTGCCGTTCCCTGACGGATCTGGCAGAGCGTGTTGTAATATCTGCGGATGATCTCCTGTTTGGAGGCCTCTTTTGTCACTTCATCGTCGATGATGCCATAGCCTGCCATATTGACGCCCATATCTGTCGGGGATTTATACGGACAGCTTCCCATGATCTTTTCAAACATGGCTTCCAGAACCGGGAAGATCTCAACGTCACGGTTGTAGTTGATCGTTGTCTCACCATATGCTTCCAGATGGAACGGATCGATCATGTTGACATCGTTCAGATCTGCTGTTGCTGCTTCGTATGCGAGATTGACAGGGTGCTTTAATGGCAGATTCCAGATCGGGAATGTTTCATATTTGGCATAGCCTGCCTTGATACCTCTCTTATATTCGTGATACAGCTGGGAAAGACAGGTTGCCATTTTTCCACTGCCCGGCCCCGGTGCTGTGATAACAACAAGAGAGCGGCTTGTTTCAATATATTCATTTTTTCCGTAGCCTTCATCACTTACGATATAAGGAATATCGGACGGATATCCGGCGATCGGATAATGCCGGAACACTTTTAAACCGAGCGATTCAAGCTTTTTCTGATAGGCGACTGCACTGGGCTGACCGTTAAAACGAGTCAGGCAGACACTGCCGACATAAAGGCCGTATCCGCGGAATGCGTCGATTAGTCTTAATACGTCCAGATCATAGGTGATACCGAGGTCACCTCTGACCTTGTTTTTTTCAATATCCTCTGCGTTGATAACGATAACGATCTCTGCCTGATCCTTAAGCTGTACGAGCATATTGATCTTGCTGTCCGGCTTGAAGCCCGGCAAAACCCGGGAGGCATGATAATCGTCAAAAAGCTTGCCGCCGAATTCGAGGTAAAGCTTACCGCCGAACGCTGCAATACGTTCCTTGATCTTTTCGGACTGCAGACGAAGATATTTTTCATTATCAAATCCGATTTTTGCCATAAAAACCTGTTTCCCTTCTTATTTGAAATATACCGTTTCTATATACATACATTGTGCGTTTTATAACACGAACAATACTTTTCTATGATACAAAAAAAGCTTTTCAAAATCAATATGAAAATCAGGTAAAAAATGGGGGATTTTATAAATCTTTCATAACTGGTCACAAGTATTTCACAGAAAGCGTATTGATTTTGGTATTTTTAATCTATATAATGATAGAAGGCTTTTAATAAGCCGGACGAGGAGAACATTATGGATAATCAGAATTACCAGGGACCGCAGAACAATGGTGGGAATGGAAATAATAACGGAAACGGTGGAAATGATCAGAAAGGACCGCAGAAAAGACAGAGCTTTATGCTTCTTCTGGTGGCAGCGCTGATCACACTGCTTTCCATGAGCTTTTTGATGAATTCTGTATCAAACAGCTCCAGCAAGGAAATCACATATGATGAATTTCTGCAGATGGTAGAGGATGGCAAGGTAGACAGTGTCCTCATCAAGAGTGATAAGCTTGTGATCACGCCAAAGCAGGACAAGGCACAGGAAAAGACGGAAAGCAGCAGAAACCCGTTTGCACTTTACGGTGGATATGACAGTCAGCCGGAAGTCAAGTATTATACAGGTCTTGTCAATGATGATTCGCTGCCTGCATTTTTAAATAAGTATGATGTCACCTACAGTAAGGAGATCCCGGACAATTCAAGCTGGATCTTATCGATCCTGCTGACCTATGTCCTGCCGATCGTGATCCTTTGGGTACTGCTCAGCTTCCTGTTCCGCAAGATGTCGGGCGGCGGAATGATGGGCGGTGTCGGCAAATCAAACGCAAAGGTATATGTCCAGAAAGAAACGGGTGTTACATTTAAAGATGTCGCCGGTGAAGATGAAGCAAAGGAATCCCTGCAGGAAGTGGTGGACTTTCTGCACAACCCGGGCAAATATACAAAGATCGGTGCAAAGCTCCCGAAGGGTGCACTTCTGGTTGGACCTCCCGGAACCGGTAAAACACTGCTGGCTAAGGCAGTTGCGGGAGAAGCACATGTACCGTTTTTCTCACTGGCAGGCTCCGATTTTATCGAGCTGTATGTCGGTGTCGGTGCTTCCCGTGTCAGAGACTTATTTAAGGAAGCAACAAAGAATGCGCCATGCATTATTTTTATCGATGAAATAGATGCGATCGGCCGGAGCCGTGACAGCAAGTACGGCGGCGGTAATGAAGAGCGTGAGCAGACACTGAACCAGCTGCTTTCCGAAATGGACGGTTTCGACAGCTCCAAGGGTATTCTGATCCTGGGTGCGACCAACAGACCGGAAATTCTGGATAAGGCGCTGCTCAGACCGGGACGGTTTGACAGACGTATCATTGTAGATAAGCCGGATCTGAAAGGCCGTGTCGATATCTTAAAGGTACATTCCAAGGATGTCAGCATGGATGAATCCGTGGATCTGCAGGAGATCGCGCTCGCAACGTCAGGAGCAGTCGGTTCCGATCTGGCCAATATGATCAACGAAGCAGCCATCAATGCAGTTAAGAACGGCCGTAAGGCTGTCTGCCAGAAGGATCTGTTTGACGCAGTCGAGGTTGTACTGGTCGGAAAAGAAAAGAAAGACCGCATCATGAGCAAGGAAGAAAGACGGATCGTTTCTTACCACGAAGTAGGACATGCACTGATCGCAGCCCTGCAGAAAAACGCAGAGCCGGTACAGAAGATCACGATCGTTCCGCGTACCATGGGTGCGCTTGGCTATGTGATGCAGGTTCCGGAAGAAGAAAAGTATCTGAATTCCAAAGCAGAGCTGCATGATATGATCGTCGGGCTTCTTGGTGGACGCGCGGCAGAAGAAATCGTATTCGATACCGTTACAACAGGTGCTTCCAATGATATTGAGCGGGCAACCAACATTGCAAGAGCCATGGTAACCCAGTATGGTATGAGCAAGCGTTTCGGTCTGATGGGACTGGCAACGACAGAAAGCCAGTATCTGGATCAAACAACAGCTATGAACTGTTCCGATGTGACGGCTGCGGCTGTGGATGAAGAAGTGATGAAGATCCTGAAAAACTGCTACAAGGAAGCAAAAAAGATGCTGACGGAAAACAGAGCAGTTATGGATAAGATCGCTGCACATCTGATCGAGCAGGAGACGATCACCGGTAAGGAATTTATGAAGATCTACCGGAAGGAAAAGGGACTTCCTGAACCGGAAGAGAAGAAAGATAAAAAAGACGATACGGAAAAAACAGGATTTGCCGCAAAGCTGGAGGCAGAAGCTGAAGCCGAAAAGAAAACAGTTGAAAAGCATGTCACAGTGATCAAAGCACCGGATACAGACCCTGCATCAGAGATGAAAAATGATACAGAGCCTGCCCCTGAGGCAGAGAAGGCTGCACCTGAAGCCGGAGACGCAGTGAAAGAGCCGGAACAGAAACAGGAGCGGACAGAAGATACAAATTCCGAATCATAAAAATAGGGACGAAGAGAGAAATCCGCTTTGCGGATTCCTCTCTTGTTTTATAATGTCATGCATCATGCATCGAAGATGCATGATGCAGCTCCGGCTCATCACCGCAGGTGATTAAAATATTGGATAGGACAGAAAACGGAGAAAGGAGACAGATCATGTTTTGCATCGAGGAGGAATTGAAAAAACTTCCCCATTCGCCCGGCGTTTATATCATGCATGATAAGGCAGACACCATTATATATGTAGGAAAAGCGATCGATCTGAACAGACGTGTGCACTCTTATTTTCGGACGAGTACGAAAAAAACAGCAAAGATCCGGAAAATGGTCAGTCTCATCGACCATTTTGAATATATCCTGACCGATTCGGAGCTGGAGGCTCTGGTACTGGAAAATAACCTGATCAAGGAACACCGTCCCAAATACAATACGATGCTGAAGGATGACAAGACGTATCCTTATATTAAGGTAACGCTTGGAGAGGAATATCCGAGGGTTCTTTTTTCACGTCTGATGAAGAAGGACAAGTCCAGATATTTCGGGCCTTTTACAAGTGCGTCCAGCGTCAAGGACACGATCGAACTGATCTGTAAGCTGTACAAGATCCGTACCTGTAACCGCCAGATCCGACAGCCGGAAGAAATTACCGGACAGAATGAGACAAATTCAAATATAGAAAAAAAAGCCGTGCAGGACAGGGCGTGTTTGAATTATCACATGAAGCAGTGTGATGCACCGTGTATGGGTTATATCAGCAAGGAAGAATATGCGCAGAATGTGAAAAAAGCAGTGGATTTTCTGAACGGGGATTATCATGGCGTTTTGAAGGAACTGGAGCAGAAGATGGAAGAAGCCTCCGAGCAGATGGAGTTTGAGGAGGCGATCCGTTACCGGGATCTGCGAAACAGCGTACTGGCTGTGGCGCAGAAGCAGAAGATCACGGACAGCAACGGAGAAGACAAAGATGTGATCGCCCTGGCAAAAGACGAGAAGGATGCGGTTGTACAGGTGTTCTTTGTCAGAGACGGCCGCCTGATCGGGCGCGAGCATTATTACATGATGCATGTGGCAGACCAGACAGAGGAAGAAATCACGGGCAGTTTTGTAAAACAGTTTTATGCGGGAACGCCTTATCTGCCGAAAACGATCATGCTGCAGTGCGAAATATCTGATATGCCGCTTCTTGAAGAATGGCTGAGCGGACGGAAAGGCTCTAAGGTGCGTTTTGTGGTACCGAAGATCGGAACAAAGGAGAAGCTGGTCGAGCTTGCGGCAAGAAATGCTGCGCTTGTCCTTTCGCAGGACAAAGAGCGGATCCGCCGTGAGGAAGAACGGACGACGGGCGCAGTTGCGGAGATCGCGAAGCTGATCGGCCTTACGCAGGTCAACAGGATCGAGGCATTCGATATTTCCAACATCAGCGGCTTTGAATCGGTCGGATCCATGATCGTATTTGAGGGCGGAAAGCCGAGAAGAAGCGATTATCGTAAATTTAAGATCAAAACAGTGGAAGGGCCGAACGATTATGCCAGCATGCATGAGGTGCTGACCAGGCGTTTCACGCACGGACTTACCGAAAAGGCGGAAAATAAGGAAAAAGAAAAGGATGATGTTTACGGCAGTTTTACCAAGTTCCCGGATCTGCTTCTGATGGACGGCGGACGTGGTCAGGTCAATATCGCAAAGGAAGTGCTTGAGGAGCTGCATCTGTCCATTCCGGTCTGTGGTATGGTAAAGGACGATCATCACCGGACCAGGGGATTGTATTACGAAGGGGTGGAACAGCCGATCGATCCGCATTCCGAGGGCTTTAAGCTGATCACAAGAGTGCAGGATGAAGCGCACCGGTTTGCGATCGAATATCACAGATCATTGCGCCGCAAGGCAAATGTCCGATCCGTTTTGGATGAGATCAAGGGTGTCGGTCCTGCCCGTAGAAAAGCGCTCATGCGTCATTTTGACTCTCTTTCCGAGATCAAAAACGCTTCCGTGGAGCAGCTTTTGGAGATCCCGGAGATCAACGAATCCTGCGCGCAGGAGATTTATGGATTTTTTCATAAGGAAAACGGATAAAAAGTTGTAGACCTATTTTATTTATGTTACACTAGTAAAGATGTAGCGTTATATTGGGAAACGCGATATTTGTACGGAAAAGTGCATAAATATAATAGTGAGATAAGGAGCGGGGTTATGGCAAGTGTAAGTTTAAGCAGAATTATTGAAAAATTTAAGCTGGAGAATCTGACACCTGAGATCGAAACAAAGGGGATCAAGATTACTCAGCCGGATATCAACAGACCGGCGCTGCAGCTTGCAGGTTATTTTGAGCATTACGAGGCAACACGTCTGCAGATCATCGGATTTGTGGAATATACCTATATGAACAGCCTGACGGAAGAGCGGAAGGAAGAGATTTTTGAAAAACTGTTATCCAATCCGATCCCGGTTATCGTGTTCTGCAGAGAACTGCAGCCGGATCCGCTGTTTCTGAAAAAAGCGGTTGAACACAAGATCCCGCTGTTAATGACAAAGAAAGCAACCTCTGCTTTTACGGCAGAAGTGATCCGCTGGCTGAATGTAAAGTTGGCACCGTGTATTTCCGTACACGGCGTACTGGTGGATGTCTACGGTGAAGGCGTTCTCATCACAGGTGAGAGCGGAATCGGTAAATCAGAGGCGGCACTGGAGCTGATCAAGCGTGGACATCGTCTTGTTACGGATGACGTGGTAGAGCTCCGCAAGGTAAGTGATGATACACTGATCGGATCCGCTCCGGATATTACAAAGCATTTCATCGAGCTGCGCGGTATCGGTATTATCGATGTCAAGACACTGTTCGGTGTTTCCAGCGTAAAGGATACGGGAAATATCGATCTGGTCATCCGTCTGGAAGACTGGAGCAAGGATAAAGAATATGACCGTCTTGGTCTGGAAGAGGAATATGTGGATTATCTCGGCAATAAGATCGCAAGCCATACCATTCCGATCCGTCCGGGACGTAATCTGGCACTGATCTGCGAGTCTGCAGCAGTCAACCACAGACAGAAAAAGATGGGCTATAATGCAGCACAGGAGCTTTATAAGCGTGTACAGGAATCGCTTTCAAAGCGCCGTGATGAAGATGAAGAATAGGAAAGTGTAAAAATAAAAGGAGTATACAGAAGAATGAAAAAATATTGTTTTGGAGTAGATGTCGGCGGTACAACGATCAAAATGGGATTCTTTGATACAGAGGGCAATGTCCTTGATAAATGGGAGATCCCGACACGTACGGAAAACGGCGGAGAAAATGTTCTGCCGGATATTGCAAAGGCAGTTAAAGATAAGCTGGCTGAGAAACAGATCGATAAAGAAGAAGTTTCGGGAATCGGTGTTGGTGTACCGGGCCCGGTAGACAGCAAGGGTGTCGTATATAAATGTGTCAACCTCGGCTGGGGTATTTTCAATGTAAATGAAAAACTGGAAGACCTGACAGGCATTTCCGTAAAAGCCGGAAATGATGCCAATGTAGCAGCGCTCGGAGAAATGTGGAAGGGTGGCGGCCAGGGCTTTCATACACTGGTTGTTGTCACACTCGGTACCGGCGTTGGCGGTGGTATCATCTTAGACGGCCAGATGCTGACAGGTGCAAAAGGTGCAGGCGGTGAGATCGGTCATATCCATATGAATGACGCGGAGCCGGATGAATGTGGCTGTGGCAATCATGGCTGCTTAGAGCAGTACGCATCCGCAACAGGTGTGGTACGTCTGGCAAAGCGTGCGCTTGCAAAAGCAACGGAAAAGACTGTTTTAAACGCAGATACCGTAACAGCAAAGGATGTCTGGGACGCAGTAAAAGAGGGCGATCCTGTTGCACTGCAGGTAGCAGAGCAGTTTGGTAAATATCTTGGTGAAGGACTTGCGATCGTAGCAGATGTTATCAATCCGGAAGCATTCGTTATCGGTGGCGGCGTATCCAAAGCAGGAGAGGTACTCCTTTCCTATATCGAGAAAAACTATACAAAGACCGTATTCCATGCAAGCAGAGACGTGAAGTTCACACTTGCAACACTCGGCAATGATGCAGGTATCTACGGCGCAGCGAAGTTAGTATTATAAATATAATGATGTCAGGGTCAAAAGGTCTAACCCCACATGAGCTTGCTCATAGGTGGGTGAAAGACCTTGGGACCCGCCCCGATATGAGCATAAAAGTGGAGCGTATGCTACACGATATGCGAATATTGGGTAGGATTGTGGGAGTGCAAAGCACGGAACAATCCGTATGACATCTTTCGACAATCATATAATTTAGTAGGTGAATAATTTGAATCAGGCTTTACTGGAGTTTATCAGGGAAACGGTAACCCCGGAAAATATGAAGCTGCAAGAGCCCATGGCAGCCCATACAACATTTCGTACGGGCGGTGAGGCAGCAGTGTTTGTGGAAGTGCCCGGAAAGCAGCAGCTTACGCAGCTTGTACAGTATATGGCAAAAATCTCACAGGAGTTTTTTGTACTTGGAAAAGGCAGCAATCTGCTTGTAGGAGATAAAGGGTATCCGGGGATTGTGCTGAACCTTGGAAAACGATTTGCCCGGATCGAGGTAGAGGGCAATATCATCCGTGCGGAGGCGGGGGCTTCGCTGCCACAGGTAGCAGTTACGGCCATGCAGCACGGACTCAGCGGTCTGGAATTTGCAGCAGGCATTCCGGGCAGTATCGGCGGTGCGATCGTTATGAATGCGGGCGCATATGACGGAGAAATGAAGCAGGTAACGAAATGTGTTACCGTTTTGAATCAGATGGGAGAAGAAATGGTTCTGGACTGCGATACGATGGAATTCGGATACCGCACCAGTATCATCAAAAACCGCCCGTTTGTTGTAGAAGAAGTGGAATTGCAGCTTACAAAAGGTGATCCTGCCGAGATCAAGGCAAAAATGGATGAGTTTAACGGCCGCAGAAAAGAGAAACAACCGCTGGAATATCCGAGCGCAGGAAGCACCTTTAAAAGACCGGAAGGCTATTTTGCCGGAAAACTGATCATGGATGCGGGTCTGCGAGGATTCCGGATCGGTGGTGCACAGGTATCGGAAAAACATTGCGGCTTCGTGATCAATGTCGGAAATGCATCTTCCGCAGATGTCAGGGAAGTAATTGATGAAGTGAGAGAACGTGTGAAACAGCAGTTTGGCGTTACATTAGAGCCTGAAGTTATATTTTTGGGAGATTTTTAACTGCTGTAAGGAGGTAATATGCGGCTTGTAATCGTAACAGGTATGAGCGGAAGCGGAAAGCAGACAGCGATGAAGCTTTTGGAAGACGCCGGATACTACTGCGTGGATAATCTGCCGGTACCGCTTGTACCAACGTTTGCAGAGCTGATCGTACAGCCGGGCAGTGAGATCGAAAAGGCTGCGGTCGGACTTGATATCCGATCCGATCAGGCATTCGGGGATATCATGAAGGCATTGTCCCAGCTGACAGAGCGAGGTATCGCATATGAAGTTCTGTTCATGGATGCAGATGATTCCACCCTTTTAAAACGCTATAAAGAGAGCCGCCGGATGCATCCGATCGATGGAAACGGTGCGATCGAAGAAAGCATTTTAAAGGAACGCAGTATATTAAAGGAAATACGGGACAAGGCAGATTATGTGATCGACACCTCTTCCCTTCTGACAAGAGAACTGAAGGAAGAACTGGATCGCATATTTGTCCGGAATGAGGCATATAATAGCCTCATGATCACGATCATGTCCTTCGGTTTTAAGAATGGGATCCCGCTGGATGCAGATCTGGTGTTTGATGTCCGTTTTTTACCGAATCCATTCTATATTGATGAACTAAAGAAGAAAACAGGAAACGATAAAGAAGTATATGACTATGTCATGTCTTTTGCGGAGGCAGGTCTTTTCTTGGATAAGCTCACGGATATGCTTGCATTTCTGATTCCGAATTATGTGAAAGAGGGGAAATACCGTCTGGTGATCGGGATTGGCTGTACAGGCGGCAAGCATCGGAGCGTGACTCTTGCAAATGCGTTGTATAAACGCATGAAGGATCATGGAAATTACGGGCTTACACTTGTGCATAAAGACGTTGACAGATTGAAATGATAAAGAGGTGCGGTATGTCATTTTCCGGACAGATCAAGGAAGAACTGGCACAGGTTATCAGTTCTCCAAGACATTGTCAGCTGGCGGAGCTGGCAGCACTGGTACAGTTTTGCGGGCATATAGAAGAGGATGGGTCACTGCTCGTGCAGTCGGAAAATCCGCTTGTGATCAGAAAATGCTTTACATTACTGAAAAAAACATTTAAGATAGAAGCTGTTGCGAAAAGTCAGATGCAGACACAAAATTACAGGCTTTTCGTGACAGGAGAGGATGCGTTCAGGGTATTGGAGGCATTGAAGATCTGCGATACGGCAGGGCATTTGATGATGAGACATTTGACAGATCCTGTTCTGATCAAAAACAGCTGCTGCAAAAGAGCTTATCTGCGAGGCTGCTATATGGCAGTGGGATCCATGAGCGATCCGTACAAGTCCTATCATCTGGAACTCGTCTGCGGCTTACAGGCGCAGGCAGAGCAGCTTTTAAAAATATTGCATGATTTTTCATTAGATGCTAAAATGATAATTCGTAAGAAATATCATGTAGTATACATGAAGGAAGGAGAAAATATTGCGGATTTTCTAAATATCACGGAAGCGCACAAAGCATTGATGGAATTTGAGAATACGCGTATTTATAAAGGTATGCGCAACATGGTGAACCGTAAGGTGAACTGTGAGGCCGCCAACATCACAAAGACGGTGAATGCTGCGACAAGGCAGGTAGAAGATATCAGACTGATCCGGGAAAAAATGGGGCTGGAAGGTCTGCCGGAGCCGCTGCGTCAGATGGCATATGTCCGCCTTGAAAATCCACAGGCGTCTTTGGGGGAGCTTGGAAAGCTGCTGGATCCACCGGTGGGCAAATCGGGAGTAAATCACAGATTGAGAAAATTGGGGGAGCTTGCAAAGGAACTGAAAGTTAAGTAGGAGGAATCTCAAAATGATTGAAAGAACAATGAAGATCGAGCTTGAAAACGGGCTTGAGGCAAGACCTGTTGCAGTGCTTGTACAGAAGGCAAGCATGCATGACAGCACTATTTACATTCATGCAGAAGGTAAAAAAGTCAATGCAAAAAGTATTATGGGAATGATGAGTCTGGGACTCGACATGGGCGAAGAGGTTACAGTCGTTGCAGATGGCACAGATGAGCAGGATGCAGTCGACAGCATTGAAAAGTATCTGAGTGGACAGGAATAATCTTTCAGACATTGCAGGCAAGGGACACGGATACGTGTCCCTTTTGTGTAATAGGAACTTTGTTCCTATTACACAAAAACGCTCCGCGGGGATGCGCACTGCGGCGTACAATGTAGATGTCGCTAGCGACCGCCGCAGGCGCAAGAATGTGCCAGGGCACATTACAAAGGAGACAGTATATGGACAAGAAAATGCTTTTTATTTATAATCCACACGCTGGAAAAGCTGCGATCCGCAGCAATTTACTGGATATCATTGATATTTTTGCAAAAGCAGAATACGAGGTGACAGCATATCCGACCCGGCAAAGAGGTGATGCAGTCCGTGCCACACTTGAAAAAGCCGGAAAATATGATCTTGTTGTATGCAGCGGCGGAGACGGAACGCTGGATGAAGTGGTGGAAGGCATGATGAAGCGGACTGACCGCGTCCCTATCGGTTATGTACCGGCGGGAACGACAAACGACTTTGCACGCAGCCTGCATATTCCGAGCAATATGATCCGGGCGGCGGAAATGATCGTGCAGGAAAAGGAATACGCCTGTGACATCGGTTCGTTTAATGAGGACAGCTTTGTATATATTGCAGCGTTTGGTCTCTTTACAGATGTTTCTTATGAAACAGACCAACAGGTGAAAAACGTGCTGGGACATCTGGCCTATGTGCTGGAGGGAGCAAGAAGACTGAATAAATACCCATCCTACCACCTGAGGGTAACGAGCAACGGAACGACGATCGAAGAAGATTTCATGTATGGAATGGTCACAAACTCCGTTTCGGTCGGCGGTTTTAAAAACATTACCGGAAAACACATCCATCTGGATGATGGGGTGTTTGAGGTAACACTGATCAAAAAACCGAAGAATGTCGTGGAACTGAATCAGATCATGGCAGCTCTCATCGGCAGAAATATTGACAGCGACTGTATGTACTGCTTTAAAACATCCGGGATCATCTTTGAAAGTGAAGAGGAGATTGCATGGACGAGAGACGGCGAGTATGGCGGAAGCCATAAAAAGGTCGTTATCACAAATGAAAAGCAGGCACTTCGTATTCTTGTACCATCATAAGTGTAAAAGTTTACACTAAATTATAAAAATGTATTCCCTTTAAAAAAAAGATGGGGTATAATAAGGGCGAAAGCGCAGAGAAAAGAATTTCAATGCGTAATAAAGAATAAATGGAGGTAATTTAAAATGGCATTAGTTTCAGCAACAGAAATGCTTCAGAAAGCAAAAGCTGGTCACTACGCTGTTGGTCAGTTCAACATCAACAACTTAGAGTGGACAAAAGCAATCTTATTAACAGCTCAGGAGTGCAACTCACCTGTAATCCTTGGTGTATCTGAGGGCGCTGGTAAGTACATGGGCGGATATGATGTAATTATGGGTATGGTAAACGGAATGATCAAAGATCAGAACATCACAGTTCCTGTAGCTGTACATCTTGATCATGGTTCATATGATCACTGCTTAAAGTGCATCAGAGCAGGCTTCCCAAGCATCATGTTTGATGGTTCTCATTACTCAATCGAAGAGAACATCGAAAAGACAAAGATCTTAGTAAACGCAGCTCATGTAAACGGCGTATCTATCGAAGCAGAAGTTGGTTCTATCGGTGGTGAAGAAGACGGCGTTATCGGAATGGGCGAATGTGCAGATCCAGCACAGTGCAAGCAGGTAGCTGACCTTGGCGTTGACTTCCTTGCAGCAGGTATCGGTAACATCCATGGTAAATATCCTGCAAACTGGAAAGGACTTCAGTTCGACGTTCTGGATGCTATCCAGCAGAAGACAGGAGACCTTCCATTAGTACTTCACGGTGGTACAGGTATTCCGGATGACATGATCAAGAAAGCAATCTCTTTAGGAGTAGCTAAGATCAACGTTAACACAGAGTGCCAGTTAGTATTCGCTGATGCTACACGTAAGTATGTAGAAGCTGGTAAGGATCTTGAAGGTAAGGGATTTGACCCTCGTAAACTTCTTGCTCCTGGTTTTGATGCTATCAAAGCTAAAGTAAAAGAAAAAATGGAATTATTCGGATCAGTTGGACAGGCTTAATTGTTCTTTCCGGGCGATTTGGAATAAAGAGGAAATTTTTAAGAGGCAGCTATTGGCTGCCTCTTTTTTGCGCGATGGAAAATATCTGTTATTCATTTTATGAGGAAAATTATCCATAAAAAGGGAGGATGCCAGGTAGAGGGGCTACCTGGCACTGATTATGAAAAAGTTTTTATTTATTTCAAACATACGTTGTATCCGTTGTTTATGATATTAGTATATGTGGGAGAAATGGATAAACAATGTTATGTAAATGAAAATTCCTTAAATGAAAAATGAACAATTTGTAAACGTACAAATTGTTCATCTTTACTAAAAAATATTACATTTTTTCCGGTTCCGGATAATCAACACCAAAACAGTCCACTGTCATGGATTTGATCTTCTGTTCTTCTAACGGTCTGTCGTTGTAATCGGTCGGTGTTTCGGCAATTTTGTTCACAACTGCCATGCTGTCGCCTGTGACTTTACCAAACGCTGCATAAGAGCCGTCAAGATGCGGGCTTGTTTTGTGCATGATAAAGAACTGGCTGCCTGCGGAGTTTGGCATCATGGATCTTGCCATGGAAAGAACACCATCCGTATGCTTTAAATCATTCTGAAAACCGTTTGCGGCGAATTCACCCTTAATGCTGTAGCCGGGGCCTCCCATACCTGTTCCGTCCGGACAACCGCCCTGGATCATAAAGCCCTTGATCACACGGTGAAAGATCAGACCATCATAAAAGCCTTTTTTGATCAGGCTGATAAAATTGTTGACAGAGACCGGTGCCACATCCGGATATAATTCCGCTGTGATCACATCTCCGTTTTCCATTGTAATCGTAACAACTGGATTCTGTGCCATAATATTTGTTCCTTTCCTTTCGATGTATAAATTGATGCCAGGGTCAAAAGCCCGGGCTTTGATGCCTGCGGATTGTTCCGTGCTCTGCACTCCCACAATCCTGCCCAATATTCGCATATCGTGGGATTAACATCCCACTTTTATGCTCATATCGGGGCGGGTCCCAAGGTCTTTCAACCACTTATGAGCAAGCTCATGTGGTTTTAGACCTTTTGACCCTGGCATCATAAATTTGAAGTATAAAGCTTCAAAGTCTGAATTTGTATGGCATCTTTTGACACCTATACGCTTTTATTCTAAAATAAAAGAAGAAAATCGTAAAGAAAAATATAACAAAGGCAGATAATTGGGACATACGGATGGATGAATCTGTAAAATGAAAAGGTGAGGATGGGACAACGGAAATACCATGGAAAAACGTTATAAGGAAATATTGCTTACAAATGAATACGGGAAACTGCTGGAAGCAAAGAAAAAAGGAATTCCGGCGGTTCCATGTCTGCCTGTCATATATGCAGAGAATCCGATCACTGCAGGAAATGAAAAAATAATGGCAAAAGAAATGGATCTATCAGGATATCCTTATGTGCTGGAGCAGGCAGAAGAGGTGGAGGAAGCTTATCTGGAAAAGATCCGGTGCAGGCTGTTAGGGCTGCCATGTGAAATACTGCAGACAAAACGGTGTATTGTGCGGGAGATCTGCCTTGATGATGTGGATAAGTTATACGAAATCTATGCAGATCCATCGATCACATTATATATGGAAGGTTTGTATGCAAAAAAGGATGAAGAAATTGCCTATACCCGCGATTATATCAGGTATCAGTACGGTATTTATGATTTTGGAATGTGGATCATAGAAGATGAGCAGTCCGGGGAAGTGATCGGACGTGCAGGGCTGGATCTTAGACCGGACAGGGAAGATGCGGAGCTTGGTTATATGATCCGCAAAAACAGGCAGGGGCAGGGGCTTGCCTACGAAGTCTGCACTGCCATTTTAGCCTACGCAAAAGAAGAACTTGGTTTTGAAAAGCTTTTTGCCAGAACACGGAAAGAAAACCTGGCATCTGTAATGCTTTTGAAAAAACTGGGATTTCATCCGGTTTGTGCGCAATCGGAGACAAAAGAAGCAGATAACGCACAGATAGAATACTATATTGCGTTATCATAACAAAAAATGGCATGATTCTAAAAAAAGTATAAAAACCAGCCTTGACATTCCGGGGAGGCGGGCATATACTCACACTTGTAAAGCAAAGGTGCTTCGAGATGATCGAGGCACCTTTTTTAATGTCATATATCCGAAGGATATATGATGTAGCTCTTGTCACATATTTGCGTAGCAAATGTGCGACTAAATAACCTGCGAAGCAGGTTATAGCGAACTCGCCTTCATGGGCGATGGTTCAAATAAGGGATGCGCAATCCGGATAAGTGGGGACAGACCCCAACACAGAATACAATGCAGTCCACAAAGTCGTGGAAGAGGAGTGCATTGTATTTTTTATTTAGAAGAGGAGGAGATTATTATGACAGAGGAGATTTTAAATGCCATAAACGGTGAAGTGTATGGCGTCTGGTTTTTGATCGGCGCTGCACTGGTGTTTTGGATGCAGGCAGGATTTGCAATGGTGGAGACAGGTTTTACCAGAGCAAAAAATGCAGGTAACATCCTGATGAAAAATTTGATGGACTTTTGTATTGGTACAGTAGTATTTATCCTGATCGGTTTTGGTTTATTTCTGGGCGAGGATATGGTAGGACTGATCGGTAAACCGGGATTTGATATTTTTACGGATTATGCAAATTTTGACTGGTCTAACTTCGTATTCAACCTTGTGTTCTGTGCAACGACCGCAACGATCGTATCCGGAGCCATGGCAGAAAGAACGAAATTCCTTTCCTACTGCGTATATTCCGCAATTATTTCAGCAGTGATCTATCCGATCGAAGCACATTGGACATGGGGCGGCGGCTGGCTCGCACAGATCGGTTTTCATGATTTTGCAGGTTCCAACTGTATTCATATGGTAGGTGGTATTTCAGCCCTGATCGGTGCTGCAATGCTTGGCCCCCGTATCGGTAAATTTGTAAAAGACAAGGACGGAAAAGTAACGAAAGTCAATGCTTTTCCGGGACATAACCTTCCGATCGGCTGTCTGGGTGTATTCATCCTCTGGCTCGGCTGGTATGGATTCAACGGCGCAGCAGCAACCTCTATTGATGAGCTCGGTTCCATCTTTGTTACAACAACGATCGCACCGGCAGTTGCAACAGTTGTGACAATGATCCTGACATGGGTAAAATATGGAAAACCTGATGTTTCCATGTGCCTGAATGCATCTCTTGCAGGTCTTGTTGCTATCACAGCACCATGTGATGTCTGTGATGCCTTTGGTGCTATCATCATTGGTGCAGTATCCGGCGTACTGGTAGTATTCGGTGTATGGCTTCTGGATTACAAGTTACATATAGATGATCCGGTTGGTGCAGTTGCAGTTCACTGTATGAACGGTATCTGGGGTACGATCGCAGTTGGTTTATTCGCAACAGATACAGCTCCTGCATTTGCAAGAGGTATCGGCGACGGCATTACATATGGTGCAAACCAGATCGCAGGCAAAGGTCTTTTCTACGGCGGCGGATTCTCACAGCTTGGTATCCAGCTCCTTGGCATGGTATGTACAGCAGCATGGACAGCAGTGACGATCACGGTCGCATTTTTGATCATCAAAGCAACAATCGGTCTTCGCGTCAGTGAAGAGGAAGAAATTGTAGGTCTGGATGCATGTGAACATGGTCTTGCAAGTGCTTATGCAGGCTTCAGTATCATGGATATCAGCAACACAATGACAATGGATGTGAATGAAAATACAGATCTTGGCGTAAATGATTACGATGCAGCATCAGAGACACAGAAGGATGCAGCAGTCAAGGTGGTGGCTTCTCCATTACCGCCAACAGGCATCTACAAGGTAGTTGTGATCGCAAAACTGGCAAGATACGATGGTCTGAAGAAAGCAATGAACGACCTTGGTGTAACCGGTATGACGGTAACACAGGTTATGGGTTGTGGTGTCCAGAAAGGCGCTGGCGAAATGTATCGTGGTGTTGAAATGGATGCAACGCTTCTGCCGAAGGTTAAAGTAGAAGTGGTAGTCAGCAAGATTCCGGTAGAAAAGGTGATCGAGGCAGCCAAGAAGGCACTTTATACAGGTCATATCGGTGATGGTAAGATCTTTGTATACAATGTGGATAAGGTTGTTAAGGTCCGTACCGGCGAAGAGGACTTCGCAGCCCTGCAGGATGTAGAGTAGCTTTTACCTAAATCCCTTAGTTGATATATACATGAACAGCCCCCGGCGTGCTTCCACCACGCCGGGGGCTGTTCGTGTAAAAAGTAGCAAAATTGACATAAAAAAGACTGAAACTTTGTTTATTCTTCCAAGAAGATATCAGTGCGTCAATTCTCTATAGATGATATAATGAATATACGAGAGTTTCAAATCAAATTTCTGTGATAATTGCACAAAAACAGCAGAGGCCAGTGTGAAAAATATCTGAAATGAAAAGCCGGATAGGATGCAGGAAAGAATGGCTGCAATGCAGAAATGGATTTGAAAAAACAAAGTCGACCAAGGGGGACGAAAACTATGTCAAAAATGGTGTATTTATTTGAAGAGGGTAACGCAGATATGCGGAATCTTCTTGGTGGAAAGGGTGCCAATCTTGCAGAAATGACAAATCTGGGGCTTCCGATCCCACAGGGTTTCACGGTTACAACAGAGGCTTGTACAGACTATTACAACAATGGCCGTACAATTTCAGAGGACATTCAGCAGCAGATCTTTACAGCACTTGCTGATCTGGAAAAGAAGCAGGGCAAAAAATTCGGTGATACCGAAAATCCACTTCTTGTATCTGTCCGTTCCGGCGCGAGAGCTTCCATGCCGGGTATGATGGACACGATCCTGAACCTCGGACTGAATGACGTTGCAGTGGAAGGCTTCGCAAAGAAGACAGGCAATCCGAGATTCGCTTATGATTCTTATCGTCGTTTTATCCAGATGTTTTCCGATGTTGTTATGGAAGTGCCAAAGTCATTGTTTGAGCGTGTTCTGGATGAGATCAAAGCAGCAAAACAGGTCAAATTTGATATGGAACTGACTGCAGAAGATCTGCAGGAAGTGATCGCACGTTTTAAAGCGATCTATAAGGACAAGATGGGAGAGGACTTCCCACAGGATCCGAAGGTACAGCTGATGGAAGCTGTCAAAGCCGTATTCCGTTCCTGGGATAATGAGCGTGCTATCGTTTACAGAAGAATGAATGATATTCCGGGCGACTGGGGAACAGCCGTTAACGTGCAGGCAATGGTATTCGGTAACATGGGCGAGACAAGTGGTACAGGCGTAGCCTTCACAAGAAACCCGTCTACCGGCGCAAAGGGTATTTATGGCGAATATCTGATCAATGCACAGGGCGAGGATGTTGTGGCAGGTATCCGTACACCACAGCCGATCACAAAGCTGGAGCAGGATCTGCCGGAGTGCTACAAGCAGTTCATGGAGATCGCCATGAAGCTGGAAGCACATTACCGCGATATGCAGGATATGGAGTTTACGATCGAGAACGGTAAGCTGTTTTTCCTGCAGACAAGAAACGGAAAGAGAACAGCACAGGCTGCACTGCAGATTGCCTGTGATCTTGTAGATGAAGGCATGATCACACCACAGGAAGCAGTGACAAGAATCGAAGCAAAATCGCTTGATCAGCTTCTGCATCCGACCTTTGATCCGGAAGCCTTGAAGGCAGGCGAAGTGATCGGACAGGCGCTTCCTGCATCACCGGGTGCAGCAGCAGGTAAGGTTTACTTCACAGCAGAAGAAGCAAAACAGGCACATGAGCAGGGCGAGAGAGTTGTTCTGGTACGTCTGGAAACTTCTCCGGAGGATATCGAAGGTATGCATGCTTCCGAAGGTATTCTGACAGTCCGTGGCGGTATGACAAGCCATGCAGCAGTTGTGGCACGTGGTATGGGAACGTGCTGTGTATCAGGCTGCGGCGATATTGCAATCAATGAGGATGACAAAGTATTTGAACTGGGCGGACATACCTTCCACGAAGGAGATTATATTTCACTGGATGGTTCCACCGGTAAGATCTATAAAGGTGACATCAAGACAATGGAAGCTTCCGTATCCGGAAACTTCGGCCGTATCATGGACTGGGCAGATCAGTACAGAAAGCTGCAGGTCCGTACCAATGCAGATACACCACAAGACGCTGCAAATGCAGTGAAGTTCGGTGCAGAAGGTATCGGTCTTTGCCGTACAGAGCATATGTTCTTTGATCCGGACCGTATCCCGAAGATCCGTCAGATGATCCTTGCCCGTACACTGGAGCAGAGAGAAAAAGCATTAAATGCACTGATCCCATTCCAGAAGGGTGATTTCAAGGCTTTATACGAAGTAATGGAAGGAAGACCGGTTACGATCCGTTTCCTGGATCCGCCGCTTCATGAATTTGTACCGACAGAGCAGGGCGATATCGATGATCTGGCTGTACAGATGCTGATGACAGCAGAAGAAGTACAGGAAATCTGTGATTCCCTGCATGAATTTAACCCGATGATGGGTCACAGAGGCTGTCGTCTTGCCGTTACATATCCGGAAATCGCAAAGATGCAGACAAGAGCCGTCATGGAAGCTGCGATCGAGGTCAAAGCAGAAAAAGGCTATGACATTGTTCCGGAGATCATGATCCCACTCGTAGGCGAAAAGAAAGAGCTGAAATTTGTAAAAGATGTTGTTGTAGAAGTGGCAGAACAGGTTAAGAAAGAAAAGAATTCCGATATCCAGTATCACATCGGTACAATGATCGAAATTCCGAGAGCTGCACTTTTAGCTGATGAGATCGCAGAAGAAGCAGAGTTCTTCTCCTTCGGTACAAACGATCTGACACAGATGACCTTCGGCTTTTCCAGAGATGACGCAGGCAAGTTCCTCGGTGACTACTACAAGAACAAGATCTACGAATCAGATCCGTTTGCAAGACTTGACCAGAAGGGTGTCGGTCAGCTTATAAAGATGGCAGCGGAAAAAGGCCGCAAGACACGACCGGATATCAAACTAGGCATCTGCGGTGAGCATGGCGGGGATCCATCTTCCGTTGAGTTCTGCCATAAAGTAGGTCTGACCTATGTATCCTGCTCACCTTACCGTGTTCCGATCGCCAGACTTGCCGCTGCGCAGGCCGCGATCAATAATCCGGAGACGTAAGGGAAAGATGATATGCGCTGCTTGATTGCAGGAGCAGGAAAATGAGCGCAAATCAATAAATATATAACAATTCTTGCAAAATCTGAATTTTTTGATTATGTATTCTTAAAAACTGAATTTCCGTCCTGCATGATATGCAGGACGGAAATTTCTTGAAAATCTAAAATCCACTATCCAAATCCACATCAAATTAATTCAAAAAGGAGAACACATCTATGAAACAAATCATATATTCTAATCAGGAAGAAAAATTATCAAAACAGGTAGAAGGGCTGATTGAAGAACAGGAACGTATACTTGCGCAGGCATAAAAGGCGGCTCAAAATTGTCCGGAAGGGTCTTTGAAGGTACAGAAAAAAGAAAGTGGAAGATATTATTATAAGAGGTCTGCCGAGCAGGATGGGAAGGTAATACTGCAGTATTTGCCGAAGAAAAATCTAAAACAGATACAAGCTTTGGCGCATAAAAAGTATTTTGCAAAGATACTTCCTACGCTGGAAAAGAATGTGCAAATTCTGAGAAAAATGCAACAGACATATCAATATGATATTATCAATGCTGTTTCTATGCATCTGCGGGATACGATACAAGATATAGAGTCACCGTTCATAAAAGAAGCAGATTTATTATTGCTTGATTGGGAGAAAGAAGCGTATGAAGTGAATCAAAGATATCCGGAATCACTGCGCTTTGAAACCGACCATGGGGAAATGGTCAGATCAAAGTCAGAGCTGATCATAGCGAATGCACTGGCGCGGGAAGAAATGTTTCTATATAAGTATGAACGACCTTTGCAGGTGAATCATCAGGGAAGAAGGATCACGATACATCCTGATTTTACTGTATTTCATAAGAAAACAGGAAAAATCACATATTGGGAGCATGCGGGAATTATGGATGAGCCTGATTATGGAGCAGACTTTGTATGGAAAAGCAATCTATATCTGGAGAATGGTCTGTATCAGGGGAGAGATGTGATATTTACCTATGAATCAGCGGAGCATCCGTTGCAGTTGAGGATAGTGCGTAAAAATATAGATTGGATCAAGGAAATGTAGATCAGTTTCGTCCAAAAGAGGGAAGATAAATCCAAAATGGTGAAGATATTTTACTGCTATATGAAGAACTTCGTCTAAAAAAGCAGGACGCGGCGAAAAGATATGAAAAATATGGAGCGTAGAGCCGCGAACAAGTCAAAAAATCAGGGTATAGAGGAAGAGAAGTACTAAAATTTCGTCCAAAGAGAGAAAAAGAGATATAAAAGTATGAATGGTATTAGGACGCTAAGCTGACAGTTCGTCCTAAATAAGAAAACAGTCTTAAAAAGACGAAAACAGTCAGAAAGAGTCAGAAATGCTTCTCCCCAAAACCAGCAATATAGTAAAACTGTACGAAAAAAACTCAAACCGGTAAAGAAAAATTAACTTGCCACCGGCAAATATTGTGTTATAATAAGGGCTTGGTAAAAGAAATACATATATTACAGGCTCTAAAGAGCGAAAGGAGATAAAAATGGCACAGGCATTTGCTATCATCATTTTCTTAGCCATGTTTATCCTGATCATCATGGATAAATGGCCGAAACAGTATGTCACACTTGGCTGCGCGCTCCTGACACTGATCCTTGTGTTTGGTGTGGGTATGCACAGTATGGATGCGGTTATTGAGACATTAAATGTTAAAAGTATTTTTACACAGGGGTTCTGGTACACAGGCGGTCAGGCTTCCGAGACTTCAAGCGGTATCAACTGGGAGACAATCGTATTCCTTGCAGGCATGATGATCATGGTAGAAGGAATGGCTCACGTTGGATTTTTCAGATGGCTTTGCATGAGAATTGCAAAACTGGTTAAATATAAGGTAATTTCCATCTTCCTTACTTTTATGGTTCTGTCATTTGTACTTGCAATGTTCATTGATAGCATTACAGTTATCCTGTTCCTTGCAGCCGTTACGGTTGAATTGTCACAGCTTTTGAAATTTAATCCGGTACCTATGATCCTGTCAGAAGTATTCTGTGCTAACCTTGGCGGTAGTGCAACAATGTGCGGAGATCCGCCAAACATCATCATCGGTACATCACTGGGTTACTCATTCTCGGATTTCCTGGGACATACAGGTGTGATCGCTATTGTTTGCCTGCTTGTGATCCTTGTATACTTCTATCTGATCTTTAAGAAAGAGCTTTCAGATAATGGCGCAGACAGCATTGATACGGCTTCTCTGCCATCACCGGAATCAGCGATCGTCAGCAAAAAGGGCTTCATCGTAAGTACAGTGATCTTCCTGCTTGCAGTTGTACTTCTTGTATCACATGCCAGCACAGGACTTACCGTATCCTGCATCGGTACCTTTATTGCAGCAATCACACTGATCACATCCGGTAAGAATGCACTGACACTGATCAAGAAAATTGATTATCATACATTATTATTCTTTATTGGATTATTCGTTGTTGTCGGTGGTCTGGAGCAGACAGGTGTTCTGGTGCTTTTAGCTAACCTGATCGGTAAGATCTGTGGCGGTAACCTGTATCTGATGATCGCTATCATTGTCTGGGTATCTGCTGTAGCAAGTGCATTTATTGATAATATCCCGTTTGCAGCAACAATGATCCCGGTTATCAACAGTCTTGCAGCAACGCAGGGCGTAGATCTTTCCATCCTTGCATGGTCTCTTGCAATGGGTACGGATATCGGAGGCAGCGCAACACCAATCGGTGCTTCTGCAAACGTAGTTGGTGTGGCGACAGCAGCAAAATCCGGACATATCATCAAATGGGGCAGATACTGCAAAGCAATGGTTCCTGCAACAGTTATCGTTATGATCATTGCAACCATTATGATCTGCGTACGTTACGTACATTAATAAATAATTTATAAATCTTTACTAAAGGAGCCTAGCAAAAAGGCTCCTTTTGTGGTAAAATGTAACAAATACAAAGAAAAACAAGCGACAGCGAAGCTGGCATTTGTTTTTCTGTATTTGTTAACGAGCAAATGCTTCTGCGAAGCAGAAGATAACATGCGCGAAGCACATGATTTGCGAGTCTGTAAAAATGGACAGCGAAGCACATGATTTGCGAGTCTATTAAAAACAAGCGGATGAAAATATTCATTCAATATAGAAAAGGGAGGAATCATGTATGGGACAGTTAATTATTTCAATCGGACGTGAATTTGGTAGTGGTGGTCATGAGATCGCTGAAAAACTTGCAAAGCATTATGACATGCCCCTCTACGATCACAATCTTTTAGACAAAATCGCTGAAGAGAGAAACCTGAACAGCGAAGAATTAAAGTCATATGATGAAGTACAGGACGGTGTATTCCACAGACGCGTCCGCGGTATGAGCAGCTCTATGACAGAGCATGTTGCACAGCTGCAGTTTGACTATTTAAAGGAAAAAGCAACTACTGGAGAATCTTTTGTTGTAGTCGGCAGATGCTCTGAGACAGTGCTGAAGGACAACAAAGGGCTGATCGCCATCTTCGTAAACGGCGACAAGGATCAGAAGGTTGCCCGTGTATCCAAGAAGTATGAGCTGTCAGAAAGCCAGGCGGCAGATCTGATGAAGAAGAAGGACAGAGCACGTAAGATGTATCACAACATCAACTGCGACAGCAAATGGGGCGATTCCCGTAACTACGAGCTCGTGATCAACAGCAGCAAGCTTGGCGTGGACAAGAGCGTGCAGATGCTGATCCAGTACATTGATGCAAGGGTGGCAAATCGGTAAGTTTTGTTGCAAATGCCTGTAATGTATCTGGGGTAACAACATGCGAATATGTTTACTTGAGAATGCTTTGGAGAAGTGCTATACTTTCCCCAAAGCATTTTTTGTAAAAACTCTTTTCCGGAAAATAGACAAAAAACAGAATAGATGATATGATAAAATGATGTAAAAATTAGTAAGGGCTTAGAAATAGGGGAAAATTATGCAGACCATCAACAGAAAAGGCAGACTTGTTGAGACGTATAGTTTAATATTGATAGATTTAATCGCCGTTCTGGGTGCATACATGACGGCGTTGCTTTTAAGGTTTGGAAATGTCCATCAGGCGATCAGCATGCAGCTGAATTATACCGTTGGTATTTATATGATGCTGTTTTGCGTGCTTTATGGTGTTATGTCTGACTGGAACAGAGGCTTTTTCCGAAGAGGTTTTTTTGTAGAAGGAATTGCCGTCCTGAAATATGATATTGTCATGATGATCGCGATTGTGGTCATCATGTATCTGACGCATATTGCGGGGGATTATTCCCGCTTGATCTTTGGGTATTTTGCTGTGGCAAATGCGGTTTATACCTTTGCTCTACATTGTGTTTTTAAGGTATTCATGCTCGATTACTATTCTAAGAGCAATAACAGTGATAAACTCATGATCGTAACAGAAGCAGAATATGCGGAGGAGATCATTGGGAAGATCAAGGAAGCAAAGGCATGGGACTATGAGGTGACCTCTGTTGCTGTTATGAACAGTGATATGGTCGGAGAAGAAATTGCGGGTATTCCGGTTGTGGCAAATCAGTACAACCTGTTTGATGTATCCCGCCAGATGCCGCTTGATCAGGTGTTCATGTATCTGCCCGGTATTCCGGCGAAGCAGATCCGCTCCTACATCACCGACTTTGAAACTATGGGAGTGACAACCCATTATAATGTAGAAGTAAAGGAACTGGATCTGGAAGGAAAGACTGCGGGAAGATTCGCGGGATTCGCAGTTATGACATTCTCTTTGCAGTATCTTGATTACCGCAGGGTTTTCGTAAAGCGTGCGATCGACATGCTCGGCGGTCTTATGGGCAGCCTGATCACACTTGTGCTGACGCCTTTTGTGGCACTTGCCATTAAATTGGAATCCAAAGGGCCGGTCTTTTTTGAACAGACCAGAATCGGTAAAAACGGAAGACGTTTTAAAATCTATAAATTCCGTTCCATGTATATCGATGCGGAAGAACGGAAAAAAGAACTGCAGGCGCAAAATGAGATGGGGGACAACCTCATGTTTAAAATGGAGCATGATCCCCGGATCACGAAGGTCGGTAAATTCCTTCGTAAAACAAGCATTGATGAATTTCCACAGTTTTTTAACGTCCTGAAGGGCGACATGAGCCTGGTGGGTACCAGACCACCGACAGAGGACGAATTTGAGCAGTATAATAATTACTACCGCAGGCGAATGAGCATCACTCCCGGACTGACCGGTATGTGGCAAGTCAAGGGGCGTGGAGTGGTCACGGAGTTTGAAGATGTGGTAAAGCTGGATCTGGAGTATATTGATAAGTGGTCACTGTCACTAGATTTTAAGATCATGTTGCAGACAGTGGGGGTTGTGTTGTTTGGAAAAGGTGCGAAATAAAATGAGCAGACTCACATGGTGGGTCTGTTTTTTGTTATGGCGACGAGGAAAAAGCATGCATTTGTGTGGTACATTTAATGGACAACAATCAGAGCAAGATTCGGAGAACGCATCTCGTCTCTGGTGGAGAGGAACAGATACCATGCGATAATGAGATAGAATTGCAAATATAGAATAAATGGTGTATGATATCCTTGTTTAAGAATGTCAAAATGGTAGTCAAAGAATAAGGAGATGCATGATGGGGTATAAAAATTATGATGAATTGGAAATTACGGTCAGTATTAAAGATATGATAATGCGTATCTGCTTGAAATGGAGACAGATGCTGGCATGGGGAATTGTATTGGCCGTTTTATTTAATTGTGTAGGCATATTGAAAAGTTATAATGCAGTACAGGCATCAAAAAATAGTAATGTCCTTACGTGGGAAGAACAGATAGATAAGAAAATTGAGAGTGCGCAGAGTAAAACAGAAGACGCAAAGGGAAGTCTGAGTCAACGTGAATGTGAAGAAGTGGAAAGAGCGGTTGATTCTTATGAGAGCTTAAAGGACAAGTACAATAAAGAAATACTTTATAGCAATGAATCTATTTATATGCAACTCGATCCGAGCAATATTCCTGTTGTAACATTAAATTATACGGTGGATAATCATTATCAGGTTGAATATCCACTGATTGATGCAAGAGACAATATAGGTGCCATTCTGGAATCTTTCTGCAGCGGTATAGAGTCTGATAAGATCTGCGAACAGATTGCGGAGAGCCTTGGAAAAGATGTACAGGCATCTTATATTAAGGAAATCATAAATACAGATAATAAAGCATGTAATTTTTCTGTTGAGGCAATGGGACTTTCGGACAAAGACTGCGAGGTAATGGGGAAAATACTGAAAGAAGAAATCCAAAATATAGACAGCGAGTTAAAGAAGGTATATGGAGACTTTGATCTTACACTGGTGTCTGAGACATATGGAACGAAATCTTCTGCAGATGTTATGAACGATCAGACAACGCAGATGGTTAATATGAATAATATGAAAAATGCATTTAATAATTTGTCTAATTATATGTCTGATGACCAAAAGACTTATTATAATGCATTGCTGGATAGCAAGAATCTGGAAGATAACAGGTTGGAGCTGCTGAAAGAAGAAGTAAAAGATGAACAAGATGTGGCAGCACCGAGTGTGAAAATGATTCATAAAAAATATATGGTGTTAGGATTTTTATTAGGAATCTTTTTGGTAGCACTGTGTGTGGGCATGAGATATCTGTTGACAGGAAAATTAAGAACGTCTGCTGATATTTCAGAATGTTTTGGAGTAACGGTAATAGGAAAAGTCAAGAAAAATGAGAAGAAATCCAAAATAGATGCATGGATTAAGAGTATCTTTTATGGAGAAGATGGATTTTCCTATGAAGAACATATCAGAATGGTGTGTGCTGGTGTTAGAATTGCTGCTCAGAAGCATGGATATGAAAAGGTATATATTACGAGCGTAAGCAATAATGATGTGATTAAAAAATGCATGTCGGAGATTGGCGATGGATTGAAGGAACAAAAAGTGTGTGTAGAGAGTGGACCATCCATTATATATGATCCGGAGTCTCTGGAAAAGATGGCATCAAGTAATGCAGTTGTTTTTATTGAAGAAATTGATGGATCCAGATACCAGGATATTAAAACGGAATTGGAAAAAGCGCACATGAACCAAAATGCAATATTGGGATGTGTAGTGCTTGAATAGGCTGTATTTATAAGGAGACAAAAATGAAAGTGTGTTTAGTAGGATCTTCGGGAGGACATTTAACGCATTTATATATGTTAAAACCGTTTTGGGAGAATAAAGAAAGATTTTGGGTTACATTTGACAAGGAAGATGCAAGAAGTGTTTTAAAGGATGAAAAAATGTATCCCTGTTATTATCCTACCAATAGAAGCTTAAAGGCATTATTAATCAATACACGAATTGCATGGAAGGTTTTGAGAAAAGAAAAACCGGATGTGATTATCTCCTCGGGAGCAGCGGTTGCGGTACCTTTCTTTTATTTGGGAAAGTTGATGGGAAAGAAGCTGATATATATTGAAGTATTTGACAGAATTGATAAGCCAACGGTGACTGGGAAAATGGTTTATCCTATTACAGACAGGTTTATTGTACAGTGGGAAGAAATGAAAAAAGTGTATCCAAAGGCAATCAATTTAGGGAGTATATTTTAAAATGATATTTGTGACAGTTGGTACGCATGAACAACAGTTTAACAGACTGATTACATGTGTTGATGAAATGAAAGAAAACGGACTAATAAAAGAAGAGGTCATGATTCAGACAGGATTTAGTACTTATATTCCAAAAGCATGTCAATGGGTAAAAATGTTATCATACGATGAAATGCAATCCTATATCCGGAAAGCAAGAATTATTATAACGCATGGTGGACCATCCAGTTTTGTAGCACCTCTGCAGATTGGTAAAGTACCGATTGTGGTGCCGAGACAAAAAGAATTCGGGGAGCATGTGAATAACCATCAATTAGATTTTTGTAAAGCGGTGGAAAAACGCTGGGGGAATATAATTGTGGTTGAGGATATCAGCAAATTACAGCAGACAATCAGAGAATACGATACTCTGGTACAGAAAATTCAGGGCAGTTTACAAAGTAATAACGCAGCATTTTGTGAGAAACTCGAAGCAATAATAAATGAAATGGTATAAGGTGGAACTATATGATTATTACGAAAACACCGTTTCGTATGTCTTTTTTTGGCGGCGGCACGGACATGGAAGATTTTTTCAGGGAGTATAACGGATCAGTATTATCTACTACATTTGATAAATACTGTTATGTGAACGTGCGCCATTTGCCGCGTTTCTTTGAGTATAGTACAGAACTTTCGTATTCTAAGACAGAACGTGTAACAGAGATAGATGATATACAGCATCCGGCAATACGAAACGCTATGAAGATGCTTGATATGCACGAGATTCGTTTGACATATGAGGCTGATCTGCCGGCCAGATCAGGGCTGGGGACAAGTTCTTCTTTTGCAGTGGGAATGCTTCATGCATTTTATGCATTAAAGGGGAAATATGTAGATAAGAAAAAACTGGCTGATGATGCTATTTATCTGGAAAGAGTTCTGTGTGATGAAGCAGGAGGATGGCAGGATCAGATTGCAGCGTCATTCGGTGGTTTTAACAGAATAAACTTTAATGCAGATGGCTATGAGGTATTACCTGTTATTATTTCACCTGAGCGCAAAAGACAGTTAAATGAAAATCTGATGATGTTTTTTACCGGATTTACCAGATTTTCCTCAGAAGTACAAAAGGCGAACAGAGAAACCAAAAAGGACAAGATAAGTCAGCTAAGACAAATGTATGAGCTGGTTGATGAAGCAGAAAGAATTGTAACGGATCAAAATACCAGTTTGGACGAATTTGGACGTTTGTTGGATGTGACATGGAAATTAAAAAGACAGACGGGCAAAGCGGTATCGACCGATCATATTGATATTTTATATAGTAAAGGAATAGAAGCAGGTGCGCTTGGAGGGAAATTATTAGGCGCTGGTGGAGGCGGATTTTTGGTGTTTTATGTACAACCAGAAAAGCAGGAAGCTGTTAAAAAGGCAATGAGTGACCTGATGTATATTCCGTTTTCTTTTGAAGATGGTGGAACGAGAGTGATTCATTATACACCTGAAATTTATGTACCGCAGGAATAGTATATGGGTGGAGAAAATGATATTGGAAGATAAGTTGAAAAGACATGTGGATGACCTGATAAGCAGATATCCGAAGCTCAAAGAAATAGAGCAGCAGATCATAGATGCGTATCTGGTTCTTGAAGAGTGTTATTCTCATGAAGGAAAGCTTTTGATTGCTGGTAATGGCGGGTCTGCTGCAGATGCGGAGCATATTGCGGGAGAACTGATGAAAAGGTTTAAAACACCACGGCCAATTGACAGCAAATTAGCTGAGAAACTGATAGAAATTGATCCAATCAGAGGAAAAGAACTTGCAAAAAACCTGGAATGTTCTCTGATGGCAATTCCATTGGTGGCACATGAGGCGTTGACAACGGCATATATCAATGATGTGGATGGATTGGGCGTTTTTGCACAGCAGTTGTTTGGCTTTGGAAGAGAAGGTGATGTGTTCTTAGGAATTTCTACTTCAGGAAACAGTAAGAACATAATGAGTGCTACTGTGGTTGCCAGGGCATTGGGAATTAAAGTGATTGGACTGACGGGAAATGATGGTGGTGAACTTGCTTCAGTTGCAGATGTAGCGGTTATAGTGCCGGATAATGAAACCTATAGGATTCAGGAATATCATCTGCCGATTTATCACTGTTGGTGTCTGATGCTGGAAGATAAATTTTTTGGTCAGTATAGCAGTGGGAACAGGAGAGTATAATGCTTTTATATATATCGGGAAGTTATCCGGAGAATCCGGAGGGAATAGCAGCAGGAGCCAAGGTATTATTAGATGCCATGGCAGAAGCTGCGGGAAAAGAAAAATTTGTTTTGTTGACAACAAATACACCTGTTATTACAGAACACATACAGGAATCTTCTCTTGTAGATTATGAACTTATGGATAACTGGAAAATGTCAGCTGTAAACAAAAAACGTTTTTATCATCTTTTAGACAAATATCCGATTGATGTGATCCATATGGAATATCCGGGAGATCTGTATGGCAAAACGTTTTTAGCAAGTTTTATTCCACTTCTGGTAAAAAAATATAATAAAAAGAATCAAAAAAATATATCCTGTAACGTCAGGCTGCATGAGTTTACACGGGCAAGATTTTTACGCAAACTGGCAATTTTACCTATTTTATGGTTTGCGGATTCTGTATATGTACCGGCACAGAAAGACAGAGAAGTCACCTCAAAGCTGGCACATGGAAATGTGAAGGAAACGATAATTGGAACCAATATAGAAGTTGTTTCAGATGAGCTGGTGGATTCGGACAAAAAGGTTATTTCATATTTTGGCTCAGTATACCCGGGAAAGGGTATAGAGCATATGTTAAGTTTGTGGAAATCAATTCATGATGCAGATATAAAAGATAGATATCGATTCAAAATTATAGGAGATATCGGTACGGAACCAAGCAATCATTTTTCTGATTATCATAAGCAGGTATGGGACTGGATCGACCAGTATGGACTTCGCGATATTGTTGAGGTAACAGGCTATATTTCTGATGAACGCGTATCTGAAGAAATTCAGCACACAGCTATTGCCACATTATTGTATGAAGATGGATTGACTTTAAGAAGAGGCAGTTTTCTGGCATATTTATCTCATGGAATTCCGATCGTTACATCGCAGGGAGATCAGGAAGCCAGAAAAATGTTTCAGGGGCATACAGGCGTATCAATGAATGCTGGAGATGAGGAGTTCTTAAAAGCGGTTGATTTATATGGCAACATGAATTTACAGGAGAGACAACAAATTCATGAAGATAATATAAAACTGTCAGAAAACTTTAACTGGAATAAAATTGCAAAGACGTTTTTAGCAGATTATCACATCAATGTAAAGTAGTAGATAGAGGTAGAGATATGAAAATTCTAGTAACAGGTGCAAATGGGTATTTAGGGACAGGAGTTGTAGATCGGTTAATAGCGGATGGTGTAGAAGTGATTGCAACTGACTTCTGTGGAGACAATGTAAATAAAAAAGCAAGATTTATACAGGCAGATTTATTTCAGTTAGATGATCCATACACATATTTTGACAGACCGGATGTTGTATTGCATATGGCATGGAGAGATGGTTTTGTTCATAACTCCAGCAGACATTTTGAGGACTTGCCAAAGCATATCAACTTTATACAGAATATGCTGCAGAGCGGTATAAAGAAGATTGCAGTTATGGGAAGCATGCATGAGATTGGTTTTTTCGAGGGTTGTATTACGGAGCATACTCCCTGCTGGCCACAGAGTAATTATGGTATTGCAAAAGATGCATTAAGAAATGCAACACAGTTGTATGCAAAGCAGAATCATGTACAATTTCAGTGGTTACGCGGTTATTATATTGTTGGAAATGTTGCAAGAGGAAGTTCTATATTCTCCAAATTGGCAGCAGCAGCAATGGAGCATAAAAAGACATTTCCATTTACAATGGGACAGAATCAGTTTGACTTTATTGATTATGAGCAATTCTGTGAACAGGTGGCAGCAGCGGTTCAGCAGGATGAAATTGATGGAATTATAAATATTTGTTCTGGCAGACCAGAGCGGTTATGCGACCGGGTAGAGAGATTTATTCAGGAAAATGGTTATGATATAAAGCTGGAATACGGTGCATTTCCGGACAGACCATATGATTCAAAGGCGGTTTGGGGATCGAGTGATAAAATCAGCCAGATTATGATCAAATATCACAATAAATAGAGTAGAGGTAAGAGGATATCATTATGGCAGAAGGCAAAATTGGAATTGTTATAGTAAATTATAATGGGGCAAATTATCAAAATGATGCCTTAAGATCTATATATGCGTCATCTTATACAAATTTTGAAGTGATTATTGTGGATAGTGCATCAAAAGATGATTCTGTAGAACTTGCAAGAAAGGAATATCCGCAGATTCATTTCCTTCTGCAGAGTGAAAATGTAGGAGTGGCAAAAGGTAATAATATTGGCATACGTTATGCGATGGATGTGTTGGATGTGGAGTATGTTCTGCTGATCAATAATGATATCGAACTTGACAAAAACACATTACAGCGGCTTATGGAAAAGGCAGATGAAACTACAATTACGGTTCCTAAAATTTACTACTATGAACCGCATGATATGTTATGGTATGCAGGCGGAGAAATGTATTGGAACCGGGGAGAATCCGGCCATATTGGAAACTTTGAAACAGATAAGGGGCAATATGACGAAGAGAAAATTGTAGGCTATTCTCCGACATGTTGTATGTTGCTTCACAGAAATGTGTTTGAAAAAATAGGATATATTGATGAAACTGTTTTCATGTATTTTGATGATACAGACTTATGTGTGCGATTAAATGAAAATGGATATAAAATATTGTATGTTCCATCTGCTTTTATGTGGCATAAAGTAAGTAGTTCAGGTGGAGGAATGGATTCAAAAGTTTATGTATATTACAATTTCAGAAATAAATTTTATTTTATGAATAAATATAAGGAAAGATTACAGTTCCCTGCAAGAATTTTTACTTATACAAAGCTTCTAGCGAAGTTTATTCTATCACCCGTATACAAGAAAAATGATAAATATATTTATAAGGCATGGGTGGATTATAAACACGGCAGAATGGGAAGATGTGATAATTTATGAGTAAAATAGATAAATTTCTGAATATGAATAAATATGAACGAAAGCTCTCGATATGTAGAAATTTGTATTATATTATTCATCAAAAAAAGTTTTGTCAGATTGGACATAAATCATATATTTTAAAACCTATTTTTCTGTCAGGAACTAAATATATTTCAATAGGTGATCAATCTGGAATTTGGCATCATGCCCGGATTGAAGTGCTGGATAAATGGAATGGAATTTCCTATGATCCTAAATTGGAAATTGGAAATCATGTTATGATCGGACAGGATTTTCATGTGGCATGTGCAGATTCTATAAAAATAGAGGACAATGTATTAATCAGTGCAGGTGTTTTTATTACAGATCTGGATCATGTGACTGCTGATAAGACAAAGCCGGTACTGGAACAGGGAATTTGTACAAAACCGGTGCAGATTGGAGAGGGGACTTTTATAGGGAAGGACTGTATGATTCTTTCCGGAGTCAAAATAGGAAAACATTGTGTCATTGGAGCAAATACAGTAGTGACAAAAGATATTCCGGACTATGCAACAGCGGTAGGAAGTCCTGCCAGAGTTATAAAGACCGCGCAGGAGCGATGAGGATAAGATATTGAAGCTAAAATATATAAACAGCTTGAAAGGGATATGTTGTCTGATCGTTTTTACAGGACATATGATATCATTATTGATGCCATATGTTTATTTTGGAGAAACTTATCCGATGCATACGGCTACAGAAGAGTTCTTGTTTAAGACACCTCTTAATTTGTTCTTTAATGCGCCGTCGGCTCTTATGTGCTTTTCTGCTTGGACTGTTCAAAATAAATGGCATGTCTTATGCAGGGGCTTGTTGTCTGGTGGTAATAGTAACGATTGCAATTGTTATAGGGGTTTCATGGATTGTTCAAAATAAAATATATAAATATCTATGTAAATTTGTAAATAGGATTGTAGAGAAATTAGAAAAATGAAAAAGATTAGATTTTGTACATTATATCCCAGAGGGTCTGCGGTAGAATTTTATAAGGATGTGGGTCAGATCCCTTATACTCTTGCCAAAATGGGCAAGGCTGAGGCAACAATGATCTGTTGTTATGCAACGAAAGAAGAGGCTGATCTGAAAAAAATGCCCGAATTACACTATGAACAGAAAAAAATGTTATGTGGGAATCAGACTCTTACAGGATTATTGTATTTACTGACGCATGCGAGAAAAATTGACTGGCTGAATGTATATCATGGGGGAAGGCACTGTTATTATTGGATAAAATTGTACAAGCTGTTGAATCCAAAAGGGAAAGTGTACTTAAAGCTGGATCTGAGCTATGCCGGTTGTGAAATGTACCAAAACAGTGAAAAAGAACGAAATATATTTGAAAAAACCGCTGCTGTATCGGACATTGTATCTGTAGAGTCTAAGAAAATTAAGAAGCTTACAGCAGAATTTACAAAACAGAATATCAGAGTTGTACCGAATGGTTATATCAATGAAGCTGAAACGATACCACAGGTGAATAGGGAAAAGCAGTTTATTACGGTAGGTCGTTTGGGAACGCCTGAAAAAGCTACAGATATTTTACTGGAGGCTTTTGCGCAGTCTGCAAATTCGCATGATTGGACATTGAAGCTGGTAGGATCTGTGGCGCAGGATTTTCAAACATGGTTAGAAGATTTCTATAACAGATATCCGGAGATCAAGGAACGGATCATATTTACCGGTCCTATTTACGAAAGAGAGGCCTTGTATAGGGAGTATCGTAAGGCAAGGGTATTTGTATTACCGTCCCGGTGGGAGGCGTTTCCACTAGTGGGGCCGGAGGCTTTGCATAATGGATGCAGGATGATTTTGTCAGACACTATACCACCGATTGAGGAACTGACCGGGAATCTGGCATATGGAGAAGTGGTAAAAGCGGCTGATGTGGAATCTTTAAAGGAAGCCTTGATTCGTGAAACTGAAAGAAATACAGCAGAGCAAGAGGCAGAAGAAATAGCGACATATGCAAGGGAACATCTGTCATGGTATAGTATTTGTGAAAACCTTTTAACAGAAATGGAAGGCGAGATATGAAATTATTAATTGGGTTAGTATGTCTTTTGTTCATCTTGTATTGCATGCATATCACTATTTGCAATATATATTGCAGAGCAAAGAAGCGGAAAGATGCAAAAAGACTGGTTCAACAGCAGAATGCTGACGGAAATAGGGATGAAACAATACTGAGTAATACCAATAAGAGTTTTTCCTGGAAATTGAAACAGTTGTTAAACGGATATATCATGTATAGTGTATCAAGATTGGGAAGAGTTCCGTCTCAAAAGTATCGTATATTTATGTTAAAACATGTATACCAGATGCACATTGAGAAAAATGTTGTTATATACGGAGGTTTTATGATCCGGGCACCATGGAATATTTCAATTGGGGCTGGAACAGTAATAGGAGATGCCTGTTCTTTGGATGGACGCAATGGAATCGTGATCGGGGAAAATGTGAATATGAGCACGGCTGTATATATATATACAGAGCAGCATGATATAAATGATCCATGGTTTGAAAGCAGAAATAGTGGGGGAAAAGTAATTGTTGCGAATAGAGCATGGCTAAGTTCCAGAACAACTGTTTTACCAAAGGTGGTTGTTGGGGAAGGAGCGGTTCTAGCTTCTGGGGGACTGGCTGTTAAAAATCTGGAGCCTTATGGTGTTTATGGAGGAGTACCTGCCAAAAAGATAGGAACGAGAAATCAGAATTTGAAGTATGAATTTAGTGGGGCATATCTGCCGTTTTATTAGAATAATACAAAGGGGTAATCATGAAGGACCATAGATTGTGGCTGAAAAGAAGAGAACTTCTGATTTATATTGCAATATTTTTGTATAGTGTAGCATTGTTCTTGAAGAGGGTAAATTTACCAATCAATCAAAATCTTTTAAATAAGACCATGATGTTGGGAACCTTGATTGCATTGGCAAATATTATTTTTGATCGAAAAATGAATCCAAAACAATGGATATTAACAGCAGTTATTGGATTGCTATTATTAGTAGATTCTCTCCCGACAGGAAATCATGAGCTGTTTTATCTGTTTATTATTATCTGGAGCTGTAGAAATCTTGAAAAAAGAGCTTTAATGAAATATATTTTTGGTATTGTTCTGATAATGACGCTATTGACTGGATATCTAACTTGCCTCGGTATTGTGAAGAACGATGTTTTTATCTTAAATGAGACGAGAGTCAGATATGGTCTGGGATATAATGTCTGGTCAATTCTCCCATTCCAGTTTTTAGCATTGTGTTTTATGTATTTGTACCTGACGCAAAAAAGGGTATATATATGGAAAATAGGTGCTATGATAGTAATGGCGTTTGCAATTGGAGAGGTAACAGATACCTCATCGTCAAGTATGCTTACGGCTTTAGGGCTGCTTTGTTTGTATGCAACGCAATTTGTTCATATCAAAAAATGGAATAAATTAAAATGGCTTATGTGGGTTCCGGAGATACTTGCCGGATTTAGTATTATGGCAACATTCCTATATATGCGTGGCAATAGCTTTTTCGTCAGATTGAATGCTGTTTTACATTATCGATTCCTTTATCAGGCCATAGGATTTAATGATTTTGGCATAGGATTATTTGCTAATCCGGAATATGAAACAAGTACTGATCCGGAAACGTATTTCGGGATAGATAATAATTATATTAATTTATTGATTGCATGGGGAATTGTAGCACTGATAGTGATTCTGTTTGTATATAGCTATTTGATTAAATATTGCATTCGTATGGAAAATATAAAATTGTTGATCATTATAATGATTTTTGTTTTTACTGCAATTATGTGGAGCAGATTGTTGGTTTTGATAGAAGCAGAGTATTTGGTCTGCTTTTCAGAGGCTTTTAAGGATAAACGGCTAAGGGATAAAAAAGAATATTTATTTCAGTGAATTTGTGGGAGAATCAGATGCGTCGAATTTTAATATTTGCGAATACTCATTATCAGATTATTTTGGCTATTCAAATGAAGTTGACAATTTTCAGCGAAGATGATGTTACTTTGGCAATTTCAAACCATTCAGGGCATGCAGACACTGTTTGTGAGAGATTACAGAGAAGAGCTGTTTTTCAGAATTGTGTATTCGTTGAATCAAAGGGAATGATACATAATCGTTCCCAACAAGAAAAGCTGAAAGAATTTTTTCAAATAATATATGGAAAAAAGAACAGATATTCATTTTATTTAAAAGATATAGAAAATAAATATTTTGATGAAATGTTGTTTTATAATCTGGAAATAGATACTTACGGAATTTATTCTATTTTGGCAGAATATAATCATAAACTTGTGTTTTCCTCTTATGAAGAAGGCATATTATCCTATGAAAATATTTTTTATGATTCCTTGAAATTTAAATGGATCAGATTTCTGAGAAGATGTATTGGAAAGAGTGCCATTTTAGACAACTATCATAAATTTTACTGTGTATATCCGGAAATGTATGCAGGAAGATTAAATACGGTTCAAATACCACAAATTTCTACATCGGATAATCGTATGCAGACAATTCTGGCAGATATATTCCGGATCAATAGAGATGTGGATTATAAAAAATATAAATATATATTTTTTGAATCTATTTATGAAACAGAGGGCAGAGGCATTGGAGAAACAGAAATATTAATGCAACTGGCCGAGAAGGTTGGTAAGGATAATATTTTGGTTAAAAAGCATCCCAGAAGTACAGTACACATTTTTGAAGAAAAAGGGATTGCTGTAGATACCAATTCATCTGCACCATTTGAGGCAATTCAGTTAAACAATGATATGAGCGACTGTATTTTTGTGGCAGCAACATCAGGAAGCGTATTATCGGTTAATTCAATAGTTGACAAGCCGTCAAAGGTTATTTTGTTTTATCCGCTCACTGCATATCAGAATATACCGGAATTATGCACTTTTACCCAGCATGTTGGTGATGTTGTAGCAGCTTTTCAAAAAAAGGGTCAGATGCGGCATGTTACGATTGTCAAGTCGTTTGATGAAATGCTGGAAATTAAGTAAGTGCTTACAAGAAAGAGAGTGTAGCTTTGTGAATCAACGTTATAAATATTTATTAAAAAACACGGGCTTATTAACAATCAGCAATTTTGCATCTAAAGTATTAGTGTTTTTACTGGTTCCGCTCTATACAAGTGTTTTAAGTACAGAAGAATACGGTATTTATGATTTGATTGTATCTACGGTTTCACTGCTTTATCCATTGCTTACGTTAAATATTGTGGACGCGGTAATGCGTTTTACAATGGATAAAGATGTTGATAAAAAACAAGTGGCATATATTGGCATTCGCTATGTAGGAATTAGTGTTCTGGTTATTGCAATGGGACTGATTCCATGTCACTTCCTACGTATTTTTGAAAGTATTCATGGGTTGGAAATCATGATACTTTTGTATTATGTATCCTACGTAATGAATCAATATTTTATCCAACTGGCTAAAGGACTGGAAAAGGTTAGTTGCATGGCGATTGCCGGGATTATCGGAACGGTTGTGATGCTGGGAGGAAACATACTGTTTTTGCTGGTTTTCCATTGGCAGTTAAAGGGATTTATGCTTGCTAATATTTTGGCACAGGCAATTCCTGCTTTGTATTTCTTTATAAAGTTGCATTTTTTGCGGTTTATTAAGGATATGAAACTGGATAAGGGACTGGGAAAGGAAATGCTGCAATATTGTTTCCCTCTTATATTTTCGACTATAGGATGGTGGATTAACAGTGCTTCCGATCGTTATGCGGTTTCTTATTTAGTGGGAATAGGGGCAAATGGTATATTATCTGTTGCATATAAAATACCGAGTATTTTGAACGTTTTTGTAGGTATGTTTGGTCAGGCGTGGCAGATTTCTGCTATCAAGGAATATGGAGAAAAACAATCGGGAGAATTCTATGCAGAATCATTTACCTTTATTAATATGATAATGTGTTTAGGATGTTCTGCACTTGTATTTTTATCAAAACCACTGGCAAGTATACTGTATGCCAAGGATTTTTACGTGGCATGGCAATATGCTCCTTTTCTGATTGTAAGTGCTGTGTTTAATACTGCTTCCGGTCTTTTGGGACCAATTCTTTCTGCTAAAAAAGATTCCAAGGCAATGGCAAGATCTGCTATATATGGTGCAGTTATAAATATTATTCTGAATATTGTCCTGATCATATGGATTGGTGTACAGGGAGCAACAATTGCAACTGCAGTTTCTGCATTTGTTATTTATTATGTGCGCAAAAGGGCGGTAGGAGCCGGAATAAAGATTGAAAAGGAATATAAAATAATGTTGATGTGGATCCTTTTGTGTATACAATCCCTGCTTGAAATATACACGAAGCTTTGGCCGGCAGAAATGATTATATTCTTTATCATAATCGTGTTGAACTATGCTATAATTCATAAATTTATACATTCTGTATATCTGATGTTGTTTACAAAGCATAGTCAGGGGAAATAGGAGTAAAGAGAAAATGGATGTAAAAGGCAACAGTAGACTTCAATATATAGATGTATTAAAGGGAATAGCGATTATTTTAGTGCTTATAGGGCACAGAAGTGTTAACGAATATGTAACTGTTTTTATTTATATGTTTCATATGCCGCTTTTCTTTTTCATCAGCGGATATTTGGATCGTATGAATGAAATAGAGATGAAGACGGTATTAAAGAAGAAGGCAAAGCGTCTATTATATCCCTATGTAACTTTTGGTATATTGATTATTCTTTATAACACATGCTTTGAATGGATGAGGGGCATCAGAGGAGTAGAAAAATTAGGAAAAAGACTGATAGCATTGCTGTATGGCAATTATATATGGGAAAATAATAGCGATTATATTGGAACACTATGGTTTTTAGTGGCACTTTTTTGTGTGTCCGTTCTGAGCAATGCAGCCATAATGATTGCAAAAGAAAACAGAAAGAGATTATTGGTTGCAGAAGTCATCCTGCTTATATGTGGTGCCATCAGTACATTCCTTGTTGGGCACAGCAAGATCAGGTTGCCATGGTGTTTGGATGTTGCTTTTGTAGGTGCTGTTTTTTATATAGAAGGTTATGTATGGAGGAAAAAAGAGCAATTACAGCAACAAGCTTCGGTGGAGAAGGGGCTGGCTCTATTTGGTGTTGGCACAATATTGGGAATTACAAATTATTTATTTATGAAGAAGCAGGGATTTGCCATGCTTAGAGTGGATATGTTAAATATGAATTATGGCTTGTACCTTGTGTTTATTATCAGTGCGCTTTTCATGTCTGTTGGTATTTTTATTATGATAGAGTGTGTGACAGAAAAATTTGCATGTGAATTCTTGGCAAGGACAGGAAAATTAAGTCTGTTGTTAATGATTGTACATATTTATGTATATCAAATTTTAAACATGGTTTTAAATCACTTCCATATAAACTATTGGATACTATTCATGGTAATAAGCTTTGGCATATCATATGCCTTAGCATATTTTATAGACAAATATTTACCGTTTTTGGTAACAACAAAAAAGAAGGAGAGATAGAAAATGAAAGTTGTATCATTTATTCCAATTAAATTAAATAACCAGAGATTGCCAGGAAAGAATACGATGGAACTGGCAGGCAGACCAACGTGCGATTATATTTTTGAAACCATCAGTCAGGTAGATACGATTGATGAAAAATATGTATATTGCAGCGATGAAGCCATCAAGCCTTATATAGCACCTTATGAAGATAAGGGGCTGCGTTTCCTGAAAAGAGATCCTTATCTGGATGGCTTTCAAGTTAAAGGACTTGAAATTATCGATCGTTTTGTAAAAGATGTAGATGCAGATATCTATGTGCTGACTCATGTAACGCAGCCATTTACAAAACCGGAATCAATCAAAAATGCACTGGATAAGGTAATATCTGGAGAATATGACTCAGCCTTTTCAGCAGTGGTGTTACAGGATTATATGTGGATGAACGGCAAACCGTTTAATTATGATATGAAAAATATCGTAAGGACACAGGATCTGGAACCAATCTATATGGAGACCGGTGCTTTCTTTATATTCAGAAAAGAAGTATTTACTGAGCTGGGACAAAGAATCGGTAATAAGCCGTATATTTATGAAATTGATCAATTTGAAGCTGTAGATATAGATACTGCGGAAGATTTTGAATTTGCAAAAGCAGTTGCTATGTATAAAAAGGCGCAGAAGTAGAATGCTTAAGGAGGTAATCAGGTGAAGAATGTACGTGTTTTGGATTGTACGTTGAGAGATGGTGGCAGAATTATAAATTGTGCTTTTCCGGATCAGGAGATCAGACAACTGTCTCATCGGTTGGCAAATGCGAAAATAGATATTGTAGAGATTGGTTTCCTGAGAGATTATCATGATGTGACATATACCGGAGACAGCACATTCTTTACAGATGTAGATCAAATGATCCCATTTATCGATAAGGATAAGAAAAATACAATGTATGTTGCTTTTATTGATTATGGAATGTTTGATTTCTCATCATTGAAAGCATATGATGGACGATCTATAGATGGTATTCGTTTTGGATTTACAAAGAAAAACTATGCTGAGCACAAAGATGATATCTTAAGGTGCATGGGTATTATCAAAGAGAAAGGTTATAAACTGTTTATTCAGGGCGTTAACTCTTTGAATTATTCTGATCTGGAGATTCTGGAACTTGTGAGCATGGTAAATGATGTGCATCCATATAGCTTCGGTATTGTAGATACGTATGGTGCAATGTATATGGATGATGTGGACCGGATTTACGGACTGATCGATAATAATATGAAAAAGGATATTTGCATTAATTTCCATTCTCATAATAACTATCAGTTATCGTTTGCATTTGCACAGGAAGTCATAAAGTTGAGCAGAGGTTCCAGACAGATTATTATTGATGGTACGTTAAATGGCATGGGAAAGGTAGCAGGCAATTTAAATACTGAATTACTGGTAGACTATCTTGTGAGAAAATTGCAATATGATTATGAAGTAGATGACCTGTTTGATATGATAGATGATTTTATTTATCAATATTCGCTAAAGCATAAGTGGGGATTCTCGACAGCCGCACTTATGGCAGGAATATATAAGTCTCATCCAAATAATATCATCTATCTGACACAGAAATTCCGCTTGGATACAAAGGACATTGGAAAAATTCTTTCCATGATCGATCCGGATAAAAGACAGCGTTATGACTACGATAATATTCAAAAGTTATATATTGAATATATTGCTGACAAGACAGATGATTATGAAACAATACAATATCTTAGAAAATTAATAGGTGACAGAGAAGTTCTTGTACTCGTTCCGGGTAATTCCTTAAATGAATATGCGAAAGAGATTTCTGATTATATAACAGAGCATGATCCTTTTGTTATAAGTGTTAATTTTGTAGACAAGAACAAGGATTCCTATGCGTTCTTCGGAAATCAGAAGAGATATGCCATGCTGAAGGAACAGAGACAGGGAAGAAAGGTTATTGTAAGTTCCAATGTGCACAGTGATGGGGAAGATATTGTTGTCAATTATCACAGCCTGATCAACCGTGGGTATAAATACTTTGAAAATTCTACAATTATGCTATTGAACCTGTTAAAGAGAATAGAAGTGAACAGTATTGCTATTGCCGGATTTGATGGATTTGATACAGAGAAAAAGAACAACTATATTGACGGATCTTATCAGAATGACAGACATATCGATGAATTTGTGCAGTTAAACGAGGAAATCGGTGATATGCTTACCGGGATTTCTGAAACACTGGAAGGAAAATGTGAAATCCATATGATAACTCCAAGTATGTTTGAGAAGAATATAGTGAGAAATAATTAACTTAAAACAGAAATATATTCAGGCAGCTTGATTCAGATCAAGATGCCTGAATTTTTAAAAGGAAAACAGGAAGGAGTATAAGTATGCATACCAAAATAAAGTTTTTTATTATGGATGTTGATGGAACATTAACTGACGGAAAGATATATATGGGGAATGACGGGGAATTGTGTAAAGCCTTTTGTATTAAAGATGGCTGTGGCATTCATGATATTTTGATCCCGGCAGGTATCAGACCGATCATTATTACAGGAAGGAAATCTAAAATTCTGGAAAACAGATGTAAAGAGATTGGTATTAAGGAACTGTATCAGGGGGTAGCAAATAAAATAGAAAAGCTGGACGAAATATTAGACGGAGAAGGATATGAGACAGTTGCCTATATAGGGGACGATCTGAATGATCTGTCATGTATGAAACCGATACATAATGCAGGAGGACTGGTGGGCTGCCCGGCAGATGCTGCTAAAGAGGTAACGGCAATAGCAGACTTTGTGAGCCATAAGAATGGTGGAGATGGTGCTGTAAGAGAATTTATAGAGTGGATTGTTTCGAGATGAATACGAAAAAAGAGGTATATTTGGAAATATTAAGGATTATTGCGATATGTTTTGTAATCTTTAATCATACAGGATTAAATGGATACTGGTTATTTACACAGAGAACACTTGGCACACTGTCTTTTTATATATACTTATTTCTGTCATTGTTTTGTAAATTTGCAGTTCCCTTGTTTATGGCAATTTCAGGAGCGGTTCTGTTGGGGAGAAAAGATGAGCCGGTTAAGAAAAATGCACAGCGTATTTTCAGAATAGTAATAGTACTGGTTGTTTATTCATTTATATATTATTTACAATCGATTTATCTGGGAGAATGTACATTCTCATGGAAAGATTATGTGGTAAACCTTATAGCTGGTAATATAAGTGCACATTTATGGTATTTATATCTTTATCTGGCGTTTTTGATTTCATTACCAATTTTACGCAGACTGGCACAGAATTTAGATGATAAATTGTTTGCATACATGATAATACTGGCAGTTGTATTTAATGGTGTTATTCCCTGTTTCGAGTATGCATTGGGATTTACTTTAAATGCGAATGTGAAGGTAACATGGATTGGAACCAATATTGTGTTATGTCCTTGTGTTGGTTATTATTTACATACCATGTGGGATCATGCCAGAATTAAAAAGGTATTGCTGATAATCTGGATTGTAAATTTGCTTGCATTAATAGCTGAAGAGATATTAACGATTCATTGGGGCATACAGACAAATGAATGGAAGGGCGAAATATACCATAATAGATTTGCCATTGTTAATGCAATAGCAATCTGGATGACGGTAAAATGTTATTTAGAAAAAGTAAACTGGGGACAGAGAGTACAGTCGGTTGTCCTTTCCGTTGGTAAGAGTACATTTGGTATATATTTAATCCATGTTCTATTGATGCGAACTAATATCTATACGAAATTGCTCATGTATATGAGAGGCAATGGAATGAATGCAATGGTGGCTGTTATACTTATGTGTTTTCTGGTATTGTGCATTTCATACTTTATAACAATGGTTATGAGTAAGTTATGGGGATTGAAAAAGCTGGTTTGATGATAGAACCGTTGATAAATAGGAGGAGAGAACAGACAATGAAAACAGTGATTATGGCGGGCGGAAAAGGAACAAGAATCCAGTCTATTGCATCAGATATACCTAAGCCGATGATTCCGATTGATGGCGTTCCGGTATTGGAAAGAGAATTATGCTCTTTAAAAGAACAGGGATTTACGGATATTATCATTACGGTTAGTTATTTGGGAGATGTGATCAAAAACTACTTTGGAAATGGTGACAAATGGGGTGTCAATATTGAATATTATACGGAGGAGACCCCATTGGGCAATGCTGGTGCACTGTTTAAGCTACGAGATCGTTTAACGGATGATTTCCTGCTTTTAAATGCCGATGCGATCTTTGATGTCGATTTTAACAGAATGGTTTCATTCCATAAAGAAAAAAATGCACTTGTAACATTGTTTACACACCCAAACTCACATCCTTATGACAGCGGACTGATTATTGCTGATCAAAATCTGGCAGTACAGGCATGGCTGACAAAAGAAGATAAACGACCTGCGTATTATAAAAACAGAGTAAATGCAGGGCTGCATGTGATCAGTCCTCAGATACTGGATATGGTGTCTGTTGATGCAGAACGGATTGGAACAGAGAATCCTGATACCGGAAAAATCTGTAAAGTTGATCTGGACAGAATGCTTTTAAAACCGCTGGCCGGCAGTGGCAGGATGTTTTGTTATGACTCGCCTGAATACGTGAAAGACATGGGAACTCCTGAGCGTTTTTACGCAGTGGAAAAGGACTATATGGCAGGACGGGTGACTGCTAAGAATTTGAAAAATAAGCAGAAGGCAATCTTTTTGGATCGAGACGGGACAATAAACAAATATGTCGGTTTTCTGCGAGATATTGAACAGTTTGAGCTGCTGGACGGTGTCACAGATGCAATTAAAAAAATAAATGAATCAGGATATCTGTGTATTGTTGTAACCAACCAGCCGGTAATAGCCAGAGGAGAGGTTACTTATGAGCAACTGGATGAAATCCATAATAAAATGGAGACACTGCTCGGGCTGGAAGGAGCATATCTGGATGGCATTTATATCTGTCCGCATCATCCGCATAAAGGGTATGAGGGAGAAATTCCGGAACTGAAAATTGATTGTGACTGCAGAAAGCCCAAACCGGGCATGCTTTTACGCGCTGCGAAGGACTTCAATATTGATCTGCAGAATTCTTATATGGTCGGTGACAGTGAAAGCGATATTCTGGCAGGCAAGGCGGCCGGCTGTAAAACTGTTCTGATTGGAGAGGATGATTATGGACAGGATTATACGACAAACAGCTTACTGGCGTTCGTAAAGCAGGAAATTGACAATAATCCAGAATCGAAAAAGTAAGAGGCATTAATGAGAAAGCGAAGGGGAGAAATATGAAAAATCTGGAGAATGAAAAGAAGGTAATATTTTTCATAACAATAGTGTGGGCAATTATTTCATTAGCAGGAGGAATTATATTTTTAAAAAAATTCTATTCAGTTGGAATGATGAATCAATGGTGCTCAGTTGTAGATAAATGGGAACAAATTGCCTGGGCTGTTATTGCATATTTATTGGCAGTAATAGCAATTTATAATATTGTCAGATTTGCAGTTAAGGCTGTTTTATATAATGACAGGGAAAGGAAGATAATATTATATGCACTGCCAGCACTGATTTTGCTCTTAGGAGCATTTTTGTCAGATATTGCACCGGTACATATGGAGTCTTATTATTTGGGTGATGAAAGAAATATATGGGATGCAGCAGTCAGATTGTATCCGTACTTTTTTGTATATACATCGGAGTTATATTTGATATGCTTTTTTATTCTCCCGGTTATAATAGCTCCAAGCATTGTAAAAATATTTTTTGTGCAGGGATAATTGGATATGTAATATATAGAGTAAAAAGGTATTATGCTTCTTCGCTTGCTTTTTCTCTATATTTACTCTGTTTGCTTAGTACTTTTGGAGAACTCGGTATTAGAGTGCATCGGATGCACTGGTATGCTTATGTTTATTTGTTCTTTGCGGTGAAGATTTATTTTGACAGTAAAGAAAAGCAAAAATTATTTTCTTTGGAGACAGTATGCATAATGTCATTCGTGATTTCTTTACTTACTGTGTGGAGAAGAGAGGGGATTTATTTGGTATTAGTTGGTGCTATATTATTGCTGCTGACATATGCAGGAACCAAAACAACAAATAAAAGGATTATTTTAATTATATTCTTTTTGATGGAAATAATGGCATATGTTCCGGCAACTACCGCAGGAGTTGAAGAAAAGGGAACAACATACAGAGCATATCTGGTTCATATGTTGGGGGAAAGAAGTCTTGATAGAAACAAAATAGAAAAAGAGTTGAAAATTGCTGATAAATATATGGATCTTTCAAGAATAGACAGGTATAATGCAGATTTGGGGATTGATGGTTTTTCTGATTGTATGTATGACTGGTCGTCATGGGGAGACGGTAGTTATTATGCGATAAGAAGCAATCCAACAATATCCGAGGATAAATTTTCAGAGGCAGTAGTTCGAATCATAATAAAAGAACCGGTTGTATTTTTGAAATCGAGATTGCGTGCCTTTGCAGCAGCAGCCAGAGGGACGGGATCCAAGAATTTATTTATTCCTTTAATGGTCGTGATTATATTGACAGTCTACGCAATAATAAAAAGAGATTGGATTTTGGCGATACTTTGTATGGGCGTATTAGTGCAGACAGTGATAACAACATTGGCAATGCCGGCATCCTATTTTAAGTATTTTTATGAGATGTACCTGTTTGCTTATTATTTTATGGTTATTGTTCTGCTGGATGAATATTTAAATAAATACAGAGGAAATCATGTGAGGGAAATTTCTACAAATATTTAGAGTGTCTATGATGCGCAAGGCGGAAAGCTTAAGAATAAGTTTTCTGCCTTGATTTATTTTTAGAAAGGAATCGTATGATAGTTACTATGTATTATTTTGCATTGGTTAAAAAGTGTATATTTGCATGCATATTTTCTAATAACAAATAAAATACTGAAAAAATAAAAAATACATTGTAATATGACAAAAAATGACATATCATAATAGAGGTACGAATATGTTAGTAAATGTTAGTCTGCCTAATATCACAGATGAAGCAGTACAAAAGTATATAAAAGAGCAGGCAGAGGAATCAAGGAAAGAAGATTCAAGAAGTAACGCTTTATAGCGGATCGGTAAAAGTGCTTGCGATACCGCCCTTTTGGGCAAGCAGTAAAAATGCCCTTTTGAGGGCTAATATCAAACCACCAGTTCAACTGGTGGTTGCTGACTTAGATATAGCGCTGTCGTTTGCACCGACAGACTTCTGTGCGAGAACTCTTAATTCTTTGGCCTGCTCTTTGGTAAAGTGTCCGTGCGAGTTCACTTTGAGCAGATTTGCTAGATGAGTCATATGCATGGAAGCAATCTCATTTGGAGAAGGTGCTTCTTTTAACAAAGCATAGACAGCGGGCTGATGCAGACCGGATTTAAAAAAGTATTGAATCTCCGGGAAAACCTGATCAACATAGGTTGTCAGTTGGATTTTCAATCGGGTACGTTGCTTAATGGTTTTCTGCCGAAAGCGCCCCAAGGCCTTAAGATCCATCATATCGAGGTCATAGAAACCTATGAATCTGAGGTCATCCTGCATCATAAGAGTTTTAGCAATAACAAATGTGTCGAGTTTATCTGTCTTCGTTTTACGAACATTGTTCTTACGCATCTGACAGGTTTTAATGGGGTTCAACACACACACTTGGCAGAACTCAGCAACAAGGTATCGAACAAGGTTGTCACCGTAGTGTGCCGTTGACGGGGGATCGATGATGATGCTGTTCTTATCGAATGATTCGAGCTTAGAGACCAGCAGTTGGAAGCCATCAGCGTCGTTTGTGAATTTGAACGGCTCAATGAGTATTTCACCGTTCGAAGAAATCGTAGCGGCGAAATGGTTGAGTTTTGCAATGTCAATGCCTACAAAAATTTTCATGAGGTTGTACCTCCCTTTCATAAAGTCTGATACCATGATGTCCACCATCGATTATCATCGTAGACTTGATAGAAATAAGTACTCTGAGTGAAAAACACTCCAGCAACATCCGGCTGATAAACAATTCAGATAAAGGTTGCGGCAATACACTCCAGTTGAGTAGTCAAGCTATAGGGAAAAATCAAAAGTCCATAGTATCTGAATTGTATTGAACCACGATATTAAAAGAAAGGAAACGTGTGATAATTAACTTCCTAATTATCATACAGGAAGATACATGAGTGATTACAAATTTGATACTTTTTATTATACGGTGGACAAAACAAATGAACATAGTCTGTCAGAAATTGAAAATTTATCGGATGCTGATTTTATTTGCTTATACAAAGGAAAAATAAAATGCCCAGAATGCATGAAACCGCTCCTTTCATTGGTAAAAAAAAAAGGAGCAGCATACTTAAGAACTTATCCAAATCAACCACATGGGTTTGTCAATGAAAATAGATGCACCTATGGATTTGATACAGCTTCTAAAAAGCTTATGGAAAAATATGTTGAGGAACTTAGAAAGAAGAAAAAAATAAAAAGTCTTCTTGAAGGAATAATGCGAAAACTTTTTAAGCAAGATATGGAATCAAGTTCAATGTCGAAAATCAATGAAAGAAGATTAAATAACCCATTGTTGATTGAAAGAATTCAAAGTGGTGGGACAATTAAAAGAAATATTATTCCTCATTATAGTTTTAAATCATGGGGGAAAAATATACCTCAAGATCAATTATTGATTATTTATGGAAAAGTGTATATTGATTTGAAGGAAATTAATAAAAAGAATGGAAAAGGGGAAGAACTTAAACAAACATATATTCATTTTAAAGATATCAGTACTAAAAAATTGATTACATCTTGTATAAAGCCCAAAGGGCTAAAAATTGACAAAGGTAATTATTACGCAGTGGTTTTAGGAAAATGTTGTAAGAATGAATCCAAAGGATATATCTATTATAATATATGGATTAATGCACCGATAGAGGAATCTGTCTTGCTTCAACCATATCAATGTTAGAAAAATTTATATGAAATAAATTTTGCAATTGGAGTATATAGAATGCTTCAAATTTCTGAAAATCTGTAGTTTGGCGAATAGTATTATGAAACTTTAATATAACTAATAAAACAATGAGGCGAAAATAATGAAATTTGAACAAATATTTTGGGAATGAAAAGGTTAAATATATTACTTCCTTTGGAGAACTAATAGGAGTGGAGTTAAAGCAAGAAGTAAATAATGCAAATCTGAAAGAAGAATTTGAAAAAGAGATGCAAGAACAAGAAGAAATGGATATGGAGCAGTTATATGCAGAAGTTGAGGACTTGGAACGTGAGTCTGTAGGGCTTACTGCGTTAGGTAGTTTTGAAAATGAGTTTCTGGAGTCTTTTTGTGAATCTCAATTCGTGGAGCAATTAAAAGATTTGTTTGAACGAATAAACAACTGCTTTTCTAATTTGGAAAATATTGAATACTTTTATTCAGAAGAATTACAAGACCATGTATGTGCAGTTGAAGCAGAAGAAATTGCAGAGTTTATAGAAAAATGGAATGAGTTAATGGATGAGTTAGGAGAAACACCAGTTTTAGATGATATTTCTGGAATTCGAGAAATTATTGATTGGATAGAGCAGAAGCAAATTCTAATGATTACTCAGATGTGAATACTACTTTGCCGGATAGTATTGAATATGGGGACAATATCACTATTTATGGATATGAAAAGGAAGAGTACAGATTGATAATGGATGAATTGTATCTGAGTTGTGGGAATGGTGATATTGATTGGTTGAATATGGCTGTATGGTGTGCCGGGGAAAAATGTGCCACAGGAAATATAAAAATCACATATGGTTTTGTTGATTTTGATGATGATGGTGGTATAGGCGATTCTTGTGACGAGGATATATCATATCAGACTAGTGGAATCATAGAGTTCGTTGAAGAAATTGCAGGAGATTTTGAAAAATATGTGAATAAAGAATCAGGCATTGTCGATAAAATCAGAGATTATTTTAATATCTAATTAGCATGGCGCACCTTCCGTGAGGGTGGCTCTATTCATCCGTAATGGTGGCTCTGAATCCCCGTGCAGATGGTTCTATGTCACCGGAATATACAGAGGAACACTTTATTATATGATGAAATATGAGATTTTCAAGGAGGTAGTGGCGTAAGTACTCAAACATGGGTACCATAAAATAAAAGAAACAGCCATTTTGCTGGCGATTCCTATATATTTGATTTTTGACAGTTAAATTATTTTTTCTTTACAATGCGGCACTTCTTCTGGATCACTTTGGACCAGGGAAGAAGAGCTGTGAGGAAAGCACGATCGGTGTCATCCTGATGGGCAGCCAGTTCTGTGAGTACATACTCCAGATAATCATAAACCTGGAGACCGTTGGCTTTGGCGGTCTCCACCAGACTGTACATGATGGCACTGACCTCGGCACCACGGATGGAATCCACATTGACCCAGTTCTTACGGTCGACAGTGAAGGGGCGGATGGCACGTTCTGCCGTGTTGTTGTCCATGGGAACATCACTGTTATCCAGAAAGACACGGAGATGCGTTTCCTGATTCAGACTGTACTGCAGGGCTTTGTAGGTGTTGCTACCGGCTGGAACGGTCTGTATGGATTTTTTTACCCACGCGAAATAAGCGTCAACTTTCGGGGAGAGTTCCCGATGATGATAGTCTTTCCGGCTTTTGTCCCCCAGATTTACCGTAAAGCCCGTCCAGATGGAATAACTCTGAGATCAGCTTCACGCCCTGAGCAGCAATGGTTCCTTCGAGTTTCGGAATGCCTGTGGACTTTACAAGCTCCGCATATTTCCGCTTGGCGTGGACCCAGCAGCCGGCTACTCGGAGATCATTTTTCTACTTCTCCAGGGAATGGTAGACCTGGTAACCGTCGGTCACCAGTATCCCGGAATAATCCTTAAGAAATTCACGGGGATGATCCGTTTTTCTGGTACTCCGGTAATCATAGAGGACGATGGGATGCTTTTCCGATCCTCCGGTGCAGTAGACCCACATATAACTCTTGTTACCGGCACTCCTGCCATCGCGGATCACTTCGAAGGGAGTTTCGTCCGCATGGATCAGGTCAGAAGCCGGTGGAGTTCCTCATAGAGGATGTTCAGGTGGATCTCTGCGGCGCGCATCATCCAGTTGGACATGATGTTGGTCTCAAGAGTTACCCCACTGTCCTTATAACAGCGGGACTGCCGTTCCAGAGGAAGATGATTGTTGTATTTCCCATTGATGATGGCAGCGTCGAGGGAGATGGTAGTGTTACCTAAAAGGATGGAGATCGTGTTTGTAATACCCGAATCGTGCGATTCGCGCGACTCGTGCAATACACCGGGAACAGGTGGAGTGATGGGAACGATGTCGTGAAGTGCAGACTCGACGTAATTCTCTTTGAGGCGGTGCTTCCAGTAGTTGTAGGTATGGATGGTGTAGCCGTTCTGATCGCACCACTGCTTTACGGTGAGACCGCTCTTGGACTGTTCCTTACAGAGCACAGCCCACTGGTCGAGTTTGATCTGCTGCAGTTGTTTTGTAGTGTTCATGAGAACCTCCTGATATAAGACGCAAAGATATGCGAATACTTGGAGCAATTATCTCATGAATATGGTATCATGGTAAGGTACTCATAATAGAGTGTTTACATACCACCGAAATTAAGTGTCTCAGATTTTATGGGATATTTAAAAGGTAAAAGCACCCTAATGCTATACGATCGTCACCCAGAGCTGCAGAGCAAGTGGGATAAAGCATTTGGGGCAAGGATATTATGTAGAAACAATGATCCTATGTCAAGATTTAGTACAAGTTAAAATAAGAAAATTTTCCCCATTTTAACCCGCTAGAAGCTCAGCCTCAGTGTGTGTTCTTTCATATACTCGTTCGAATTCATTTGGTGACATATAGTTACAATGGCTATG
>ENA-ORLW01000371-ORLW01000371.1-human-gut-metagenome-genome-assembly--contig:-NODE-371-length-66588-cov-22.125934_pt1 | contig 66588 bp, 66 predicted proteins | sample MGYA00243017_ERZ508829 | MGnify/ENA primary metagenome ERZ508829 (study PRJEB26277, sample SAMN04329776) | human gut metagenome | biome: human-associated habitat | host: Homo sapiens | place: USA...
GGAGCAAGCAGAAGTGACAAATTGCCACCCAACGCTCGACCTTGAATTCGATTAACATTTTTTAAGAGACACTAGTGACATGCATTAATCTTACCGGTGAAATTTCTTTGGAGCTTTTTAGAAACATCAGAAAGCTTTATGTGCTTGCTGGAATGGGAGGCCGTACGGGTACTGAATTTGCTTCAAAATTCGTCGAAATAGCAAAAACGGTAGGAGTAGGATATGTCGCTGCCGTAATAACACTGCCGTTTCTATTTGAAGGAGAGAAGCACCTTCTTCGTGCTATCGAAGGGGCTAAGCAGCTAAAAAGTTTAAATCCAGAGCTTGTAATCATAATCGACAACGAAAAACTAAACGAAAGGTATGGAGATATGGATTTATTTGACGCTTTCCGTTATGTAGATAAAGAGGCTCTCGCTGCAGTAGAAGATTCTATTGAACCAAAGTGACTTGAAAATATTAATAGCGACCTGCGATTTTTTATTTGTCTTATAAGAAATTATTGTTAAATTTGCGCATTGTTCAACCCATTAATACAATGACGACAAGACACAGACAGTAAGATTATTCGACATAAGAAATTGCACCTTGCAATGACCGCCATCCGATTCGGTTAAATCTGGTAAATTAAACAAGGAATCAAGGCATGGGAGTCAATGGCAAGTCGTGTATCCTCACACCGAGGACGCAGGCTGCTTTTGCTTCATACTGATTCCGGGCTTACCAGAGCCAAACCGAATGAATGAACAAAAGAGTGTTGTGTCCTCTTTTTTTGTGTTATACATTGTCAAACCTTAAATTTTTTATATGGAAAATCCTACGGTGAATTTTTTTTCAGAGCTTGCAGGTCGTTATTCAAACGAGAATGACCTCTCAAATATCACGGTGGCTTTATGCAATGCCGATGCCTGGTTCCGTGAAAAATTTCTGTACTTCTTTTTTAAAAATATAAATATCAACGATGTAGTCAGTGTCCGACGAGAGGTCAGGGATATTAATGATGCTGGATCAAGAGTGGATATTTATATTGAAATGACTAATGATGACAATTATATCATCGAAGTCAAAATTGGAGATCGAAATCATCATTTCGGGCAATATGATGAAGCCTATAGTGTAGACCGCAATCAGTTCGGCTATATTACAAATTATTTTTGTCCGGAAGGTAAGTTTAATAATTATATTTCGAAAACTTGGGAAGAATTCTATCTCTACCTGCAAAACCGAGTGACGGAAAACGCTCTGGTTAAAGGGTATTTAGAATACCTAAAATATGTCTGCCATATAAATATATACACTGATAATATGAATTTTAGCAGTTTGAAAACTATTCCACATTTTTTTCATACTATGGAGAAAATTGTGGAGAAGAAATCCCTGGAGTTAAACGTCGGGCCCCATAATGGACCTAAAAATGAAAAAATGACTGACATTGACTGGGCGTGGCGATACTTCGACATCAATACAAAAGATAACAAAACGTGCCTATTGTATGGTATCTTTCTTTTGACGTATTATGAGAAAACTACTATTTCAATAGGCATCAGCAATGGCACAACAGCGCCATTGAAAACAATCGAAAAAGAACTAAGCAATCAACAGTTTAGCCTCTCAAAATCACCATATATTGATAAAGAATGGTTGAGTTATCTGTGGTTTGATTTAAAGGAAGACCAGCTTGAAAAACTTAATAATCTTTCCTCCGTTGAGGCGCAGGAAGAATTATTAACCCTCTTTTTCGAGGAAGTTGTCACTGCTGTAAGGCAATATGTAGGCTAATCATATTAAACCATACGATTGGATGCCCGCTAACGTATCTTACAACTCTACTTTATTGATGTAAAAAAACGCGGGGTGTTCCGACATTTGAAACACCTCGCGGTTTAACTTTGCCGCAGATAACAGAAATCATTTCGATATGGAACGACAACAGAAGATTCTCAACAGCCTGAAGCAATATCCCCGCGCATCGCGCCAGGAGCGCCGTGCTGTCACAGATAATGTGCTCGCCGCGATTAAGGAAGCCGGCATCGAAGGGCATATCGGTTTTGATATTCGCGGCAAGTATGATACCGCAATCACCTTCGAAAGCCCGGCGGAAATTCCACAGGATAAGATGGATAATCTGCGCGCGATTCTATCACGAAGATTTCCGGATAAGAAGATTTTATCCGGCGTGGCTAAAGATGAAGACACAGTTTGGAAATCTGATTCAAAAAATTCAGGTCATCGCAAGGAATACACTGAAACGGTGTGGAATATCCACATCTATATTCCTCATGACACCCCGGACATGTTGGGCCTTCACGAGGTGATGACGTCGTTTGAATATACCCACAACAACCACATCCTGCCTCTGCCAATCGGGAGTCTCATCCTCGGCGAACCCATGGTTGTGGACCTTACCCGGATGCCACATATGCTTGTCGGTGGAACTTCAGGCATAGGCAAATCAACTTTGCTGAATAATTTCATTATCTCCCTGCTATATAGCAAAGCCCCTGAAGAGCTCCTACTTGTACTCATCGACCCCAAGCGAATAGAATTCTGCGATTATGCACCGCTGGCCAATGCTAAAGTCCTTTATGAACCGGATGAGGTTATGGGCGCTCTCGATGCTATCAGCACCGAGATGAACCGACGCTACGAGGCGTTTAGAGCTGCCGGATGTAAAGACATTCAAGAATTCAATGGCCCCATGCCATACATCGTTGTAGTCATTGACGAGTATGCTGACCTTCTGCTCACTTGCGGTGAAGAGTTTGAACGAGCAGTGTGCCGCCTCGCACAACAATCGCGCGCCGCTGGCATACACATCATCATGGCCACCGGACGCCCCAACAACGATGTCGTAACACCTCGCATCAAAGCCAATTTCCCCGGCCGCATCGCTCTGCGAGTCAACTCTGCGGAGGAATCGGAAACCATCCTCGACGAACCGGGGGCCGAAGACCTCGAACACCCCGGCGACGTCATCTTCCCCTTCAACGGCTGCACCTACGACGACATCAACGCCCCGTTCGTCACCCCCGAAGAAATCAAAGCAACAGTAAATTCATTATCACAAAATCAACATGAAAGATAAAATTATGAACTGCCTCAACCAAGCGCCCGCGTTTGTGCCCGAGGATGCCGAAGAGAAGAAAGTCAAAGTGCTTGACACCTTCAAACGAATGGGCTATGATGGCCGGATTGGCGATTTAACCATCGGACGAACTTACACTCTGATTGAGTTCATCCCAAAGTGCGGCACTCAATTATCCAAGATACAAAGTCAGTCCGACGACATTGACATAGCTTTCTGCGGCTCGGGAGTACGAGTCATCGTTCCTATTCCCGGCAAGGATGCTATCGGCGTGGAGTTTCCTAACAACAACCCCTCTGAAGTCAGACTTCGAGGGGTGCTCCAGTCCGAAACATTCGGAGGCAGCGACGCTGCGCTCCCCGTAGCCATAGGCATGGATGTCTATGGCAACTCAATCGTGGCCGACCTCGCCAAAATGCCACACCTGCTTATCGGAGGTGCAACCGGCCAAGGAAAATCAGTGTTTCTCAATAGCTTGATTGCTTCACTCCTTTACGCCACGACACCGGAGGAGTTGCAACTCGTCCTCATCGATCCCAAGATGGTCGAATTCTCGCAATATCGTCCGCTCTCCGACACCTACCTCCAGAAATTTGAGGGGATTGAAGAGCCAATAATCACCGATACAGATGATGCCATCAAGGCTCTTGATGCGTTGTGCGATGAAATGGACCGTCGTTATTCGCTTCTCAAAGAAGCCGATACCCGTAGCATCTCAGAGTATAATGAGGAAAGCGACAAAAAAATGCACTACATCGTCGTGGTCATCGACGAGTATGCCGATCTTATATTGACACATGGGGAAAAAGCAGAGACATACATTGCACGACTTGCTCAAAAAGCGCGCGCTGTAGGCATCCACCTCGTCCTGTCTACCCAACGTCCATCTACCAATGTTATAACCGGCATTATTAAAGCCAATTTCCCTGCAAGGCTCTCGTTTAAAGTTGCTTCCTTCGATGATTCACTGACAATGCTTGACCGCGAGGGTGCGCAGCAACTCATTGGCCGAGGTGACGCACTCTTCAGCAACAACGGCGTATGCTTAAGACTACAAACGCCGTATGTAGACTTTCAAGAGATCGAAAAGATAGTCACAGCCATTGCAGACGAAGACTCAGAACCGGCAAAGCATGCCGTACTTCCATCTCCTTCAGCCGAAGAATCAGCTATATCAAACGAACGAGTGGAAGAAGATCCGCTTTACCGCGAAGCCGTGTTGTTTATTTCTCATTCGGAAACCGCATCCACATCTTCCCTTCAGCGACGTTTCGGTATCGGCTACAAACAGGCCGGAAAGCTCATAGACCGCATGGAAGCCGAGGGGTTTGTGGGCCCATCATGTGGCGCCAAGCCCCGCGAAGTTTTCATCAACCCCTCCGACATCGAAATTCGCATAAAGCCACGTTCAACCGATGTCGGAAAACGCAAATGGCAAAACTGCCTCCAGCAAATCCGCACTGAAGTCACTCCCGGTAACTACGCTTGGTTTGACGGAATCTATTTCGACTCCTTCACCAATGGAACACTCACCTTAGGTGTGCCATCTGAGTGGTATGTCAACGTCCTTGAAGAAAAATTCATCAATGTCCTGGGAGCCGCCATCCGCCGCCACTTTGGCCCCGAAACCAAACTCATCTACAAATTCCCACCCACCAAGTAAAATGGACTTAACTAATAATACACGTCTTAGCCCGCTCATGACCTTCAACACTTTCAAGGATGGGCAGAATAACCGTTTTGCAAGGGATGCTGCGCATCAATACGCTTCCGAGAGGGATTCCGATTCCCTTCTCTTTATATACGGACAATCGGGGACGGGAAAGACGCATCTCCTTAACGCTATTGGAAACCTTATTGGGGAAACTCATCCCGAAAAAACTATAGTCTATCTAACGGCGAATGATTTAGCCAACATCGTTTCGGATGCGCTCGTTTCCAACCGAAAAATTCAGATGCTGAATTTCTTTACATGCTTGGATATTCTTCTTCTGGATGATGTGGAAGAAATAACCAATAAACAAGCAACGCAAGAATTGTTGGCTAACATATTGGACAACTTATTACTCTCTGGTAAAAAGGTTGTGGCTACGTGTAAAGTTCATCCAATGTTCCTTGACGGATTCTCCGAACGGCTTAAGTCCCGTTTAGTCATGGGGACAACAATCTCGCTTACAGAACCGGATAATGAACTATTTCGGGATATTATAGAAAGTCTAAATAAAGAGCACAACGATGAGTTCAGGTTGAAAGACGACATCATTGACATTTTCGTGAAATCTGCCACGTCAGTGTTTCATCTTAAAGGGCTCTTCAATACTGCAATAGCCTACTCAGAGGCTTCTGATATGGCAGTCAATATCGAGACAGCAAAAAAAATTGTAGAATCCGGGATTAAACAATCAAATCCCTCAGAATGACTAATCAATGGACACACCAATAACATACTGGGAAGGCTTTCCTGTCGAGGGCGACACCCACGAACTCGACTTCATAGTTGAAACTGCCGGGATGCTTGCACTCGACAAAAACGACATTCTCGCCACGCTTTCTCCTGAAGGCGGCAACTATATCGCAACGGGCATAGGCCAAACACTTGGCGACGCATTCAAATCAGCTAAAGACAGCCTGCCAATTGCTTTGGCCGACGCTGAGCGAATGATAATCCATTTCATAATGGGTACTCACCAACCTGACGTTAGTGAGATTGGCGAGGTCGTAAAAAAACTTGGTGACAACAATCGACAGTCTATCATCTGGGGCATTTCATCCGATTCGGCTATCGGAGAAAACACCAAGGTCTCAATAATAATCTCAACAAAATGACCCTCTACGAATTATTCCATTCTATAAGTCAAGATGCGCTCACAAATTGTATTCACGAAATCTCTTCTCAAAACGACGTTGTGGAGAAACTGGAGATGCGCTATCTGCCCGTCGTCATCAATCATCCTGAGGTTGAAGCCTCTGGTAAGGAAATATACGTACTGCGTGACAGATTCTACAAGTTGATCGTAGCATTTGGCAATGAGCTGAACGAAGAGCTTACCCTTGCCGATATTTTGGGCCGAACCGTAATGGTAAGCGACCAAATCAAGCATTTCTCAAATGGCAAGTTAGCGGCATATTGCTACTGTGCCCTTCCGGTAAATCTGCTTGCTAACCCCAAAGTCCCATGCCCTTCGAGCCAGGCGTTCGACCTGAAATCGAATGCGTTCCTAACAAAAGTTCACGACTTAATAAGACTGTTTTAACCGTTGGCGGGAGAATTCATATTTCTAAAAACCTCCCGCCAACGGTTTTGACCCGCTCTTCAATCCAAGAGCGTGAGCGTGAAATGAGGTTGTTGCCAGAATGCAGACAAACGTCCCGTACGGCAGCTTGATTGTTGATTTTCAGATGTTTCACCTTGCAACCGAAAAGGTCAAGCATCACTAGTTCCGGGCTTTTAGATAGCTCGATAGTAGCTGGTTCGCCCATTTGGCAGCGCAGGCTTTTCAATCGAGACAATACCGAAAGATCCAGTACATCCCCGCGAAAGCCATCACAATCAAGCGACTCAATGTTGCATATCTCTGGAAAATCAAAATGAAGAACATTGTGAAATCTAAGACTTTTCAGCGACGGACAATTATGAACAGTGACAGTGTCTGCAGTAGTATCCCAAAGGGCATCTATTATTTCCTGAATAGAGTCCTCTGTTTCAGAAAACACTTCTATCTGATACGGCATCACAATCCGTGGTCGGCAAAACGTGAACGTAGCTCGGCACCAGGTGTCACTATCCGAAAGTGCTTGCAATGTCTGCGTCCTTTTGCCGTTAAGATTTACGACGACAGTGCACCCTCTGCGCACCTTAAAATCAAGTGCGCCATGGTTCCCTTCAAGCCATTCTTTTGTCTGGCCTGTGATTGTAATCAACTTCTTCATATATCCTCATCGTTGGCTCTCTCGCCGGTCAGCAAATTGATGTAAGAATTGGCACAACAATCGTTCCAGCCCACTACATGGCTAACTGTCAGACTTCCATCGACGCCTATGACCACATAGTAGGTTTCATACTCCGTATAGTCAAGCTGCATGTAAAGAGATGTACGCGTATCGCCCCCGTTTAGTTCAATGCCAAACATACACATCTTTTCGTCCCAGTCACGGTTGAAATCTGCCATTGAATCATAGTCTTTGACAATCTCCATGAAATGAGCGCGACGTTTGCGCATCAGCTCAAGACGAGAAATATTGTTATCTCCTAATAAATCCATAATCAACGAGAATTAAATTATTGCGACAAAGATAATATATATGGTGTATCAGATTACATTACACCTATAAATATATGAGATGTATCAAGGAATGAAACATCAGGAATGTTATCTTTGCAGAAAAAATTGACGCATGAAAATTTTGCACCTATCCGACACGCACAGTCGCCATAGGGCCTTGGGCAAACTGCCTGAGGCCGATGTGGTGGTACACTCCGGGGATTTCTGCATGGTAGGCTCGGAGGCCGAGGCGCTGGACTTTCTCAACTGGTTTTGCGACCTGCCGCATCCCCACAAGATTTTTATCTGCGGCAACCACGACGACTGCCTTTACGGCGCCAACATCGGCGGACTCGACCAGAATGTGCACTATCTGTGCAACTCCGGGGTGGAGATTGACGGCGTGAAGTTCTATGGCGTTCCGATGTTTATGGACGACTGCGTGACTGATCGCCAGCGGCGCAACATCGACCGCATCCCCGCCGACACAGATGTGCTCATCACCCACTCGCCGGCCTACGGCATCCTCGACTTTGACGACAACATCAACTACGGCGACGAACAGCTCCTCGGCAAGGTTATGGAAATTCACCCCCGACTGCACCTATTCGGCCACATCCACACCCAACATGGGATCGTTACAGAACACGGAATCACCTTCTCCAACGGCGCCATAATGAACAGCGACTACACAAACCTCCAAACCCCAAATATGCTTGAAATATAAAAGTTTGTATATGAATTTCCAACAACGTACACTCAGAGAGTGTCATAACGTTGACTTCACAGGGATTATGCAATGGTGATTTTTTAAAAATAATAAAAAATTTTTTACTACGCAGATAGGCTGCATTCGGGCTTTCTAACTTTGCAGTGTCAAACAAAAGGAAGCATGGGTGAGCGCTTAAACCAGCACACTGCTAACGTGCCAGACCGAAAGGTCTCGTCGGTTCGTCATCGCTTTAGCGCTTTGCTCCGCAAAGAATCCGGCTGCTTCCGCCAATATGGACACTTGGCAGACATGGTGTATGCGCAGGACTGAAAATCCTGAGAATGTGGTTCGAGTCCACGAGTGCCCACAAGTCATGACACGCGAGTATAGTTCAGTCGGTAGAACGTCGGTCTCCAAAACCGAAAGTCGGGGGTTCAAATCCTTCTGCTCGTGCCAAACATTGGGGTGTTGCTCCACGGTGAGAGCCACAGACTGTAAATCTGTCACCTTATGGTTGAGTAGGTTCGACTCCTACCACCCCAACCAATATGCTTCCGTAGCTCAGTGGATTAGAGCGTCACGCTACGAACGTGAGGGTCGCAAGTTCGAGTCTTGCCGGAAGTACCTAAACGAGACTCCCAGTCATTCGGAAATTCCGAACAACTGGGAGTTGCTTTATCCTATTGCGAGCATATGCTGGAGCTTCGCCTTTACTTCGATTAGCAGTGAGCCAAGCTCATGCTTTTCGTCAAGGTTGTATTTGTCGAGCTGCTCAACGGCCAAGGTAATCAACTCGCACATATCCTCCGGCAGAGGTGATTCGGATATGGAGTAGTCGTTTTCGGCGTATCTGTAGAACTTGCCGTCGTAAACCTCGATGGGGGCATTGTAGCCAAGTTTGTCCGACCGCATCATCTGGATGTCGGCCTGAACGGTTCTGACAGAGACACCCCGGAGGATGCCTTCCATTTCGTATAGAGCATCTGAACAGGCCTCTACGAGGTCATCCAGAGTCCACCGCCTGTACCTGTTTCTCAGGCACCGGTCGATGGTTTTGTATCTTATGAGAGCGTTTTTGTTGACTGGCATGGCGAAAATAATCTGTACTGTCCATAATGAGTTTAAGATTGCGTGCCACGCCACCAACGTATAAGGACGCGACACAAAAAATCGGGAAGCCTCGCGATGGCCTCCCGACGTATCCTTATCGTTGGTATGATTTCTTGAATGTCAACTCATACAATACTGACCGGAATATCGACTTGACCACCATAGGTACACACTGCGGTAGCTAAAGCTAAACCAATAGCTAAAGCTGCTGCTGCGTCGATAACTGCGGCGCATTGCTGTCGATATGTCAGTTGTCGTTTTCAACATTGTCTGAGCTTTATTTTGCAGATGCAAAGTTAATTGATTTTGAGCGTTCCACAAAATCCGGAGCCCAAATCGGCCGCAAATTTACAAACAAGCTGCGCAACCTATCTGCGCAGCACGAATTTTTTACGACAAAAGCGCCACATCTCGAAGTTGAGACATGGCGCTTCTGATTAAGGGATGAAGAGGGCGGCGAGCTCGGTGAGGCGGCGGGTCAGGAGTCCTTTGTGGCGCTTGCCGTGGTAGTGGCAGTGGGCGGCGTAGGCTGAGGAGATGTTGCGGTCGCCGGATTTCAGCTTTTTGAGGACGCTGCTCTTTTGGACGACGCCGGGGCCGCAGTTGTAGGCGAGGGCGGCGAGGAGATATTTGTCGCGGCCGTAGCGTTCGTACAGGGCGCAGAATTTGGCGTAGTCTTTCCGTAGGAGAGCGTCGGCTTGGGCTTCGGTGAGCTGGATGCCGCGTCGGTAGGGCTCGCCGGGCTGGACTTGGTGGCCATAGCCCACATAGGGCCAGTGCTTCGGGCTGTGGAGTGTCTCAAACTTTTTGATTATCAGAATTGCTCGCTCGAAGAGCGGGAGTTCCATAATGTTGCGTTTGGACTTGGGGGCGGTTCTGGATTCTTTCTGTTGCGCGGGGGCGCAACTCTGGGTGGCGGCGAATACTTGCGACGAGGTCAGATTGGCCAGCATCGCAATCGCTATGTATATGAGTTTTCGCATTTTTCGGTGGTTTTGGGTTACTTACTGATGGGGGTTACTATGCCGGGATTGACGGGGGTGACAACCTTGCCACCGGTGCCGTCGTCGTCGGAGTCTTTGCAGTTGAACTCGAAGGTCTGCTGCCAGGGGGTGGTCCCGAAGTTGTCTTCGATGACCACGAGGAATTTGGCGGGCTGGGCAGTCTTGGCTGTGTAGGTCAGACGGAATGTTTTGGATTCGAGCAGGACGCGGTCGTTGTTGACGAGCACGGGGCCGTCGACGAGCTTGAGGGTGCCTTCGCCGTCATACTGGAAGTAGCGGATTGTGTACATCGTGTTGGTGTAGTTGCCCTCGGGCTTGATTTCCATGCGTAGTTCGATGGTCTCGCCGGCCTTTATTTTGTCGGCATATGGCATCACGTCGACGGTGAAGGGATAGGACTGCTGCACGTCGAGGTCATCGGAGCAGGAAGTGAGGACGAAAACTAGGGCGAAAAGAGCGGCCCAGAAGCCGAAAAAGCGGGCGGGAGTGAGGCGCATGGCGCCGATTCGATTGAGTATTGTAGTCATTTTTTCAGAGTTTTAATTTGGTTGTTTGTTTTGGAGTTATTGACACAAGGTAGTCGTTGAGATCCTTGTGGTCTGGGTAAAGAGATGATTTGTCGGCTACCTTGAAACCGAACTCAGCTTCCAGTTTGGCAAGCGCCAAACGTCCGGCCTGGTCGTTGTCGAGATAGCATGAGATTACCGAGTATTCAGCGAGGTACGGAAGAGCCTTGCTGAGATTCGACACCGAATTGAGTATCAGGGCGTCGTTGCCGTCGTTGTAGCCGAGCCTTTCGGCGGAGAGAAAGTCAATGAAGCCTTCAAACACGTTGCAACGAGGGTTGCCGTTGGAGATATGTATCACGTGTTTCGGAGGAAACGAGCCCTTATAGAAGGGATTGCGAAGCTCATATCCATGTGCGTTGTTCTCAAATCCAATTGCGAAGTAGCCCTTGCCATGAAGTCGGTAATCGACTCTCACGCAGTAGCGCTGTGCGATGTTCTTGGGGATTCCACGCTGGGCGAGGTAGCGCAGCAGCGAGGGTGATTCCAGACGGGAGATTTCAATGTTCTCAAACGCAGGTTCTTCTTTCACAGGAGGCAAAGGCCGATAGGTTTCAGCGCTCACTCCGATAGGGAGCGTAAAACCAGAGGCCTTTGCTGTCGCGGTGTGTCGGCTGGTAGCCGAGATGATTCAAGAAATCCACAAGGGAAATCTGACGGATAGCACTGACATCCATAGGCTCAGAATCTCATTTTCCGACGCGGCTGCGCCGGAGGTTCGGGCTTCGGGTCAGGTTCGTGCCGCAGACTGATTTTCTGCAACGCCGACATTTCCGTGGCGATATACATGTTCAGTTCCGAGCGGTTGCACGAGCCTGTCATTTCGTAGGCGAGGTCGTAGATGCCGCCGTAAGAGCCGGATTCGGTGTCTCGCCAGAGGTTGGTCTCCACATTGATGACCATCGTTGGGCGATGATCATCAGTGTATGGAGCGGGATAAATTCGCAGATTGCCGTCGGCAGCGTGGGGCTGGTCGTAGCCGAGAGCCTTCATGAAGTCAGTGAGTTTGACTTCACGGGGATTGAAATTCATCGTGATTGCCATAACTCAGAATGTGTAAGAGGCGCCGATGCCGTACTGGAAGCGGAAATGGCCGGTGTCGTTGCCAAAGATGAAACGCTCCTTGATGTGGAGTCCGAGGGCGAAATTATCAGTGAGATAAAAGTCAGCTTTGAGGGTCACGGCGCCGCCGTAGATGAAAGCGTCTTCATCGTGGAGAGTCGAGCCGTCTTTAAGCGTTGACTCGCCCCAGTTGACGGTCTCGTAGCCGCCAAGAGCGGAGATGCCGCCGAAAAGATGGAACGTCTGCGAGTAGTCGCTGATGAGATGGAGGTTGTAGCCGACTTCTCCAGTGAACTGCGCCACGGGGATGCGGCCTTTTTCGCCGTATGGCTTGTAGGTCTGGAGGTACTCACCGCCGAAAGACCAATAGTTGGCGTTGGATTTCAGATAGTTGTAGTAGACACCGAAGGCAAAGCCACAGTCACGGGAGTTTCCGGTGAAGAAGCCGTCGACCATGTCGGCGCGGACTTCTAAAGTAGACATGCCAGGGAGGAGTCGCTGGGCCGATGCCTTCGCTCCCAAGAGCGAAAGCATGGCAGTGAGGATGATTATTGACTTTTTCATAGCGGTCAGTGGATATTAAGTTCATCAATTACGTTTGCTCTCACGATGTCCTCGTTTTCGATGACAATGGTCTGATGGCGGCCACCTTCTTTCTCGGCCACCTCGATGACAAGCTGCTTGTCGTCGGGGATGGTGAATTTCTCAAGGGCGAAGACGGTTCTTTCAGATGTCTTGCCGAGCACGACCGTCACATAGTTCTGGGCACGGAGTGGTTCGACCACTTGCTCCTGCATCGCAGTGCGCTTGATTACTTTCTTGTCGACGATTTTGAACGATACGTAGTCGATGTCGAAGGGAATGTTGGAGGTGTTTTTCAACTCAGTGTGGAAATACAGCAGGCCGTTGTTGGTATAAATCGACTTCAGCAGGAGCTGCACGCCGAATCGCTTGGATCCGATGTGTTTAATCTCGCGCTTGTTCTGCTTGTAGATGCTCTTCATTATGAGTTTGACGAGCATCGGGGACTCAGAGCCGAGCCTTTCGAGATAGATCTCCTGGGCGTTGTTGGGGCGGTTGACCGCTTCGCCGTCGTGGATGAAATCAGTCATTTCAATGCTCAGAAGCAGCGGTTCCTTGGCAAATTTGACGTTGAAGGTGTAATATGAGCCGTCTTCAGTGATGACCGAAAGGTTTGTTTCGACCTTGAACGACTTGAATGCCGATTTCACGCGGAGCACGTTCTTGGCCCCGTCGGCGAGTCCTGCCACGAGGTTTTCATTGCCGAGGTCGACGTAGACGATTTCAGCCGGAAAGATGATGTGCGTGGTCTTGTCGTAGCAGACCTCCAGCGCGTGGGGCGGAATCATTCGGTCGAAGCCGACCTTTCGGGTCAGGCCGTCGAACTTGTCGCCGTCAGTGTAGTTGGAGCCATAGACCGGGAGGTCATGCTCAGTGGGAGTTGTGGGCTGTGTCTCCTCAGCCGAGGCTTCGGACGACACGTTGACATCGGTGTTTTTGACAGCTTTAGCGTTGGCAGCGGTGGCCACTCCGAAGAGTGCCACAGCCGCAACGAAGATTTTGTTGATTGTTTTCATTCGTTGTTGTTTGGGGTTTGGATTACTGCTCCACTTGGCGGAGCATCACTTTGTAGCCGGACTTCAGATGCACTTTAGTCTGGCGGATTTTCTTGGTGAGGTACTGGCCCACACCGTTGAGGAGGCCGCGGCCCACATCGGAGACAATCTGGGCGCCGGCATCAGTCGAGATGTTGATGGAACTGCCCACTGTCGAGCCCATGTTGGCACCGATTTCCTTCAGCGCATCAGCCTCCATCGAGTTGGGAATATTGATACCCTCCTGACCGTCGGAGTCGTAAACCGCGAGGTCAACCTCCATGATGCAGCCTACGGCCTCGATTGACTCAATCTTGATTTCAAGGCGTTCGCCCTGCAATCGGGCCGAGCCGACAAGGAGAGTGTTCTTCGGGAGCATCGACTGGCCAATCCACATCGGTTCGAGGGTGCGGAGCCGGACGCTCTGACCATCCATCACCGACTGATCAGCGGCCACACAAGCCGAAATCGTGTTGCGGAAATTCTGACGCTTGCCTCCGACGGCAGTCGAGAAAGAGCGGGACTCAGTAGAGGTGCTGAGAGAAGACACCACATTGCGGTTCACCAGCGACACAGGCTGTACCTTGCGCTCCTTCTCCGGTTCATCGACAATCACGGCCTGACCGCTGCCATTGCCGTTGCCGAGATATTGGGCGGCAAGTTGATAGGACTTCTCCATCAGTTCCATCTCGTTAGGCTGCTGCGCCTGCTGCTGGGCCACGGCGTTCTGCGCTTCCAATTCGTCGATTCGTGCCTGTAAGTCCGCCACTTGCTGACTTTCAGCCGAGGGTTCGGGGACATAGAAATCCTCAAGCGAAGCCTGCACCTCCTGATAAGCCTGGGCCGATGACTCTATGGAAGACGCCTGGGCAGTAGTTGAAGCGATGGGCATGGTATCCGCCATTTCGGTAAAGGTCTGCACTACACTGTCCTGTTTGCTCTTGGCATCGAGCATCGCCTTTTCCTCCATAGCCTTCAATTTGTTGCCTTGAAGCTCATTGTTGTCACCGTCGGGCAACTCCATGTTGGCGTTGCTCGTATCGGTCTTTGTGTCGGAAAAGCCTCCCCCGAAAATCAACCAGAGGGCAACAAGGAATGAAAGAAACATCGCCGGAAAGACTATCGCATACTTTTTCAGTTTTGCTCGATCCGCCTCATTCTTTGGCCGGAACCATCCGTTGACCTTCTCCTTGAGCTCTTCAGTTGTCATAAGGCATAACCTGCACGGGATTCTCAGTTGACGGCGTTGCCAATTCAACCGACTCGATATGTCTTATCTCCTCAATGCGCTGTTTTGCTTTGCCGAGGCCAATGTGATAGCAGGCGTTGCCAAAAAGCAGAAAGGCGATTATGACAAAAACAGTGAAAAGCACCGCCACCAACTTCATCCGCCGGCCTTGCGGCATATCGTCGCACTTGATTTTCAGAAAGGACTTGAGTTTTTCTGTAGGCCGGTGCCACACATTATTATATATGATGTCGCGAGCCTTGGTTAGAAATTTCATCTATCGTTTTACTGTTGAAATATCTTTATTTTCAAGGATATTGAATCCCTCGATAATAAAGCCATTGGGATTGTCATCGGAACGCGACGAGTTTGTAAGTCGGCAGGTCGTCACCAGTGTACGCTCAGTGACATTGCTCTCGCGTATAATTTTCTGCTTGGCGTAGGTCACAGCTGTATATGGGTAGTTGGAGAAATTGCACACCACACTGTCGACCTGGCATATCTGATTGATATTGCCGGAGATAATTCGGTTATAGTAACCTTTCTCCGAGAAGTCAGAGTAGTAATTGTATGCGCTGTTGTCAGACAGAATCAACGCGCGGTTGATGTTGTGTTCGATGGCTGACTTGTCGGGAGACAGGGTAAAGAACAACTCATGAAAACGTCGCACATGTTCCCTTGCCTCCGCCGGGCGGTTTTGGCTCATGTCCTGCGACAAGGCAAGCATCAGAGACTTGCCGTTGTCGAGGACGTAGATTTTCTCACGCTGCTTCTCAGCGAAGTTGAAAGCCATAATCAGAGCCACAGAAACCACCAAGGCGCACATCGAAACGAAGACAATGCCGAACAGACGTATCTGACGGAATGATGATTCAATGTTTTTCAGCGATTTGAACTCCATTCATACTATTTCAAAAGTTTACCGGCTCTACCGGCCACGTTACCTGCCACACCTCCGGCGATACTTGCCGCACCGGAACCAACCTGCATTGCAGTGTTGTTGACCGCTCGATTGTAACTTCCAGCACCACCCGCCTGAATAATCCACCCAGCCACGGTCGGAATTGTGAAGTATCCTATTATGCCAATCACCATAAATACGACATATGCGGTGTTTGTCCCGTCGATGTCAACATTCGGATTGTTAGTCAGTTCCGAGATGTCGTTCTGAAGCATCAGCACCTGTATTTTGGCGAGGATGGTTGAAAAGAGATCGGCCACCGGTAGCCAAAGGTAGGTCTGGATATATCGCTGAATCCACATTGTTAGTGTTGACTGGAATCCATCCCAAACAGAAAGGGCAAAAGCAATCGGCCCGAGAATTGATAGTACTACAAGGAAGAATGTCCTTATCGTGTCGATGGTCAGTGACGCCGCTTGAAACAGCATCTCCAATAACTCTCGAAAGAAATTCTGGATGGCCTTCTTCACCTTGTACATGCCGCGTTCGATATACATACCGGCCGCTGTACCAATCTCGGTAACGCCAAGCTCGTCTATCTGTCTGTCAAATTCGGCATCATCAACGAGATACGCCGTAGAGGGGTCGTTCATCATCGCCTCATATTCCAACCGGTCTTTCTCCTCACGATATTTCTTCATATCAAGGGTCTGCCCCTCAAGCATTGACGCCGTGCCTTGAACGATGGGCGACATCACCGTATTGATAGTTCCGAGGACGACCGTGGGGAAAAACATGATGCAGAAACCTATGGCAAAGGGTCGAAGCAGCGGAAATACATCTATGGGCTCGGCTCTTGCCAACGACTGCCACACACGATAAGCGACGTAGAACAAGGCTCCAAGTCCGGCAATTGCCTGGGCAACTCCGGCCATATCGGAGCAGAGCGGCATCATCTCGTCGTAGAGCGATCGGAGTATCGTGTGCAGATTTGAGAAATCAATTGCGCAAAGCATTGCTTACCAATATTTCTCGCTTCCGTCACCGTAGAGGCTGATTACCCTCTGTGTGTCGGCTTTTTTCTTCGCCCTCAGATAAGAGACGCTGATGTTCTTGTTGGTGAAGTATGCCGTGAGATTTTTCAGGCGCTTCATTTCCTTGTAGCAGTTGTCCACTACATCCATACGATCCTTGTCGGTCATGGAGAGAGTCGTGATGTTCACAACCTGCTTCAAGTCACCGAGTACCCCGTTGGCTTCTTCAAGAATTCTTGTGTATCCGGACGCGATGGCCGACAACTCCGAAGAAGTGAAATTGGGGTCGGTCAACATCTTCTGAAAGTTATTGACGTAGTAACCCGATATGTTGCCGAGCATAAGGATAGTTTGCTGCACTTTTCGAGCATCGCGAACGAGGTTGTTTACCGACTGAAGGGCATCGTAATATTTCTTCGCCTGCTGGTAAATTTTTACAGTTTCCTGAAAATTTTTCACCATGTGAGTCGCCGTCTGCGACTCCTGAACAAGTGACTTTGAGTTGTTTACGATGCTCTGGGCAATGTTTGACGGGTCAATGACCGTCCATTGGGCGTGAGCTTTTCCAGCTCCGAAGAACAGGCAAAGGGCCACGAGGGAGAATAGAATTTTGATATGTTTCATCTTACTTTTTTACTTGATTTGTGAGGCACAGCCTCCGATGATTGACACTCCCACATAAAGCAGAAGCAACGGGATTGTGAGCAGCACGGCGAGACTGGCAATAAGGCCGATGATGATGACGGCGAGGATTTTGAGGATTTTCAACAGTGTAGCCATTCTTGTAGTGAGTTTAGAAATTGGTGAATTGATGACGCAAAATCAAGTGCGTATGGTTTGGCATAATCAATCGCTTTGAATGCGACGACAAAAACTAAGGACACAAGCGCGATTCCGGCGATGAACAGGATTGCTCCCGTCAGCATTCCGAGGATGGGATGAAAGAACTTTGGTATTCTCATTTTCAATCCTCCTTTCTCTTCTGTGCCATCATCTTGATTGCCATTTCAAGGTTACCACCGAGTTGTTGGGCAAGCTGCTGGACCTGCACCTTCTCCGTTTCTTCTGTCGTGTAGCAGAAGTATTCCTCGCCTGACACCTCCGTGGCATAGACCGCCGACTGAATGCCGCCGAGTCCTATCCACACCTCCTTGTAGAGACGCTGAGGATTGTTGGCCTGGTTGATACTGAGTATCTGGGCTTTCTCCTTGTCGGTGAGACCGAGCAGCGACTGGATCTGGTCAAAGCGGTTCATGTATTTTCGCTGGTCGAGCAGAATCTTGCAGTCGGAGTTGTTGATGATGGTCTCCTTGACAATCGGGGACGAGATGATGTCGTCAACCTCCTGCGTTACCACCACCGCCTCACCGAAATATTTGCGGACGGTCTTGTAGAGGTACTTCATATACTCAGCCATATTGGCAGAGGACAGCGCTTTCCAAGCCTCCTCGCAGATTAGGACCTTGCGGATTCCCTTCAGGCGGCGCATCTTGTTGATAAATGCCTCCATGATGATGATTGTCACCACCGGGAAGAGTTCCTTGTTATGTAGGCTAAGCACCCAACGCCTTGCCATATTACTATGGTAGGTTTCCAAATACTCGCCCCCGAACCGGACTTACACCTTTCAATGTATCCGGCTCTCCATTAATTCAATCAGTCTATTTTGCCGCTATGAATTTTATCATGGCAGCTTTGACATAATGCCATAGTCTTTCGCTTGCGTGCAATCATTATGCGCTCCCAATCCTCTTTTCCTTTGAGATTTTTGAGTTTGCGAATATGGTGCATTTCAAGTTTGACATTCTCGCATCCACATAATTCACACTTGTTGGATTTCAACCTTTCTATAAGGCTTGTCGGTGTGTAATAATATGGAGCGGGCATTCTGTCATAGCAATGAGTTTCCTCATGCTTCTTGCGCTTAAACCCATCGTGATAGAATTTGCGCTCGTGAAGTTTTCCTTTCTTGTCCTTATAAGTCACCGTAAACACTTTATCTTTCTTGTACTTCTTACAGATTTTCACGACCGTACTTCTGTATTTTCCTGCAAAAGTCTTGTACATGCTGTATTCCATTATGTACTTGAAAGTGTGAAGTGTGTGGCAGTTATTAGCAAGGGCATAGAAATTATATAATCCCCGAATCTCCGCATTGTATCTCTCCAAGATTTCAAGGTCATCGTTATTGATGAGATATGAGCGGTGTTTAGGTTTATAGAACTCCTTTCCATTATGCGTCTTGATTTCCAACGCATCATAATCAAGCAGTTTCTTTCTAACCACCTCTGTCGGCATTCTCAGATAAATCTTATTGTTATAAGGTCTCGTGATTTTGCCAGCCCTGTTTCTCTTGGTTTGAGAGGATTTGCGGACATAGATTTCATGACCGAGGAATTTGGCACACTGGGTTCCGTGTGTTATGAGAGTCTTTTCATCGGAAAGTTCGAGTCGGAGTTTGCTTTCAAGAAATACCTTAATGTCTCTCTTGATGGCCTCCGCTTCTGCTTTCGTGCCTATTACAGAGCACAGAAAATCATCTGCATACCGCACATATTTCAGCCGTCTGAAATTCTCGTCCATATCCACGCCACACGAAATTTGCGCTCGCTGTCTGTCAAAGTGTTTTATTTCTTTGATAATTTGTTTACGCTCTTCCGTGTCTGTCACTTTCTTGAGTTTAAGCACCGCAAGTCGTTTGCCGTATTCAAATTTGATACGCTCGGGATTATCCTTTCGTTCCTTTCCCTTGTCGAAAGTTGATATGTATTCTTTCATGTAGCGGTCGAGTTGGTCAAGGTAGATGTTAGCCAGAATGGGGCTTATTATGCCACCTTGTGGCGTGCCGCTATATGTCTTGTTATACACCCAATTTTCAACATAGCCAGCATTCAAGAACTTTCTGATAAGTCGAAGAAAACGTTCGTCAGAGATTCGTTTCCGCAGGATGAAAATCATAATCTCATGGTCGATATTATCAAAGAATCCTTTGATGTCTCCTTCGATGAACCATCTTGCTCCGTTGAAAGTCTTTTGAATTTGGCGTAGAGCAGTATGACAACTTCTCTTAGGTCTGAACCCATGTGAGTTGTTGTCGAAACTACCCTCATAGATTGCTTCCAAAATCATGCGGACTACTTCTTGAAGCAGTTTGTCGTTGAATGAGGGTATTCCGAGAGGGCGCATTTTACCATTCTTTTTAGGAATGTACACCCTTTTGGATGGGTTGGGCTGATAAGATTCGTCTTTCAACGTGTCTATCAGTTTTTCAATACGAGATATACTCATGTTGTCAATGGTGCAGTTATCGACACCCTTGGTCATGTTACCCTCTTTCGCATAGATGCGTTGATAGGCAACGAAGTACATCTGTTCGTTGAACAAAAGGCGATAAAGCCTTTCAAATTTGTAGTCAGGCTCACAACTGTGCTTTGCCAGACTGTTTAATACTCTTTCTGAATTTCTCATAATGTCTCTCACATCATTCATTAATTGTATTAAAATGAATTAACTGCCTCCCTTCGCCATGTACGAGGCTTTCCCTCGCTCAGACTACTACGGAGGCTCCGTTACCATGTCGGATATTCAAAGGTCTTCACCTCATAGCCAACCTCTGTTGGCGTTCCGATTTAGGTAATCCCCGTTTGCTTGCATACTAACTATTGCATGATAGATAGGAGGATACGACTTCCGTCCTTTTCTGCTTATTGCAGATGCGTCGTGACCAGTACATGCTCAATTTCCTCAAAGACTGGAAAAAGAGTATCACGATACAACGAGTATAGCTATCTTACGTTGCAGGTACTGCATGATACCGCTTGGACTATCGTTGAATCAGTTTGGATTTTATCCTTTATCTATCCTTTTACCCTGTCATTCAGTCGCAATCTGATAGCTGATTGACTTATGACGTTAACCCACATGCGATACTCCCCATCGTCTTTCGTTGAATGGATAAGTGGGCGGATAATAGGTTTTTTTAACACACTAAACTTTGTTATCTACTTCTTAACAAATGTCAATCGGACAGATTTCTTGAAGTTTTGTGTTACTGTACTCTGACCTAATCTCTTGCTAAAGAGACAATTTTTATGCAGCCTTTACGGGCGCACCCTTGATACTGTCTATCTCGAAGACTACAAAGCGTTTATGAAGCAAATCAATGTTCGCCTTTGAGTTGAGAAGGAAGTCGAAACGGCCGCCGAAGTAGTACTGGCGCAGGGTCGTCAGGAAATTGTCAATGTCGAAATCCTGCTTGTAGATGGGAATCGGCCGGTTGGCCATCTCCGCTCTATAATCGTCGCGCATAAACTCATAGAATGAGTTGAAGCACGGGACAATCTCACGGTCGGAGTTCATCTTGTCGAGGAACATCGACAGCGCCGAGCCAAGCTCGGCTGATTCCGTTTTCGACACTCGGTCGTCCTCCGACTTCCAGAGAGTCAGCAGCAGCGTCTTGATTGAATCCTTCTTCTCCACGTCGAAGACCCCGTCGTCCGTGTAGAACGGATTGAAAGAGATGGGGCTATCCTCGGTGTAGGTGTAGTAGATTCCATCCTCGCCGTGAGTTCGGCTGCGGATAAGATTGCTCAAGCCCTCGTAGGAGTTGCCGGTGTCAATCAGAAGAATGTGGCTACCCTGCTCATAGTACTGGCGGACCAGATGGTTGGTGAAGAACGACTTGCCACTGCCCGACGGGCCAAGTATGAACTTGTTTCGGTTGGTGGTGATGCCCTTCTTCATCGGCTCATCCGAGATGTCGAGATGGACGGGCTTGCCGGTGAGGCGATCCACCATCTTGATACCGAAGGGCGAGAGGCTGCTCCGGTAGTTGGTTTCCGCGGTGAAGAAACAGACGGCAGGCTCGATGAACGTGTAGAACGATTCCTCTGCGGGGAAGTCAGCCTCGTTGCCGGGCATCCCGGCCCAGAAAAGTGTCGGGCAGTCAATGGTGTTGTGACGGGGCATACACCCCATCGTGGCCAGCTGGCTGCCGACATCGTTCTTCACTCGCCGCAGTTCCTCGGCGTCGTCGCTCCACGCCATGATGTTGCAGTGGCAGCGGACGGAGATCAGGCTGTACGAGTGGGCCTCATTAAGGTAGCGGTCAATCCACTCCTTGTTGATGGCGTTCGAGCGGCTGTACTTCGAGAGCGAGTTCATGTTTCGGGCCGTCTTCTCAAACTTCACCAGATTCTCGTCGGAGTCGTCAATCAGCACATACTGGTTGTAGATGTGGTTGCAGGAGAGCAACAGGCCGACGGGAGATGCGAAGCTGAGACGGCAGTCGGATCTGTCGGTCGAGAGTCGCTCATAGCGTGTGTCGGTGCTGACCTTGCCGGGAAGGTCTTCTGTGTCGGAGAGAGTGTGGAGGCAAAGCGTTTTGTCGCCGATTCTCATCTCCTTTGCCGAGAGGTCTATGTCCTCCAGACAGGTCACATCGCCCATGCTGAGCGAGAGATACCGCTCTATCAGACCGGAGGTCGATTCTGTGCCGACAATTTCATCATCGGTCAGACGGCGCAGCTTGATATAGCCGGTGTCGTTGATGATTCGCCCGAACTGCTCGACCGACTCCATAAACTTGACAATCATCTCGTGATTCAGCTCCTTGGGAGTGAGTCGGCCTCGGCACAAGGTCGAGAAGTTGCTCTGCTGGCGCATTCGCTCCTTCGTTGTCTTTGTCAGGAAGACAAAGCAGCGGTGAGCCAGATACGGGCGCTCGTTGAAGTGGCGCTCAAATGAGCGGTCGAGGAATGATAGGACATCCTTTTGCATCTTTGGCTTGTAGGTCTCACTGACGAACCAGTCCTGCTTGTGAACCACCGAGAAGTGGGGCAACACCTTGATTGCCTTGCACCATGCTCCGTGCATCGCTTCATACTCCTGGGCGGTGACGGTGAACAACTCCGGGAGGCTCACCTCAAAGGCCACGGTGATGTCCGCGTCCTTTGAGATGATGCAGCCGTGCTCCACGGCCAGAAGGGGCAGCTTTGTTTCTAATGTTGTTGCGCGTAGGGTATTCCTCATGCTTTATGTTTTATCAATCGATTAAGGCGCAGACGGTTGATTATGTACCGAGGCCGATATTTTACAGAGGTCAGTTTCATCAGACCGTACTGTCCGTATTTGGCATTCAGATGGAATGTGAGCCAGACAAGAAAGGAAGCACCTGTAGCACCAAAGCCTATGCAGACCCATTGTGATACCCCGGCGATGTACATGATGACGAACCCCACGAACATGGCCAACAATCCTCCTACGAAGATAAACAGATACTGTGCTTTCAATCCTTTGTACTCAACCGACCGTCCGATGCCTTTGTTGATTGAATACTCTGCCATCAGAGGAAGAACGAGCGAAGGATTGTGGCCGCGACAATCAGGAAGATACAGGCGCCGAACCAGCTGGCGGCAGTCTTGCTTGTGTCGGGGTCACCGCTCGACCATTTGGAATAAACTTTGATACCGCCGATAAGGCCCACAACGGCGCCGATGGCGTAGATGAGTTTGGTGCCGGGGTCAAAGTAGCTTGTTACCATTGATGTCGCTTCGTTGATACCGCTCAGGCCGTTACCGGCGGCGAACATCTGGAAGGCTGCTGTGAGCAGAAGCATTGCCGCGATGGGACGGCGGCGCTGGGGTGCGTTTACGAACGCTACGGATTTTTCATAGATTTTCTTGAAAAAATTAAACATTGTTTGAGGTGTTATGAATTTGCCTTTCGGCCTGATGTCAGTGGTAGACATTGAGGTCTATGCCGTCAATGCCTTTGGTGTCGATGTCGGCATGGAACAGAAGCTTTTTCGGCTTCGTTGCCGTTTCATCGTTGGGTTGTGAGTAGGACGTTTCCTTTTCAGAAGATTGTTTAGCCTCTTCCGGTACATACAGTTCCACCAGAAGTATCTTTTTCTGAATGGCAGGGTCGAGGGAAAGTTTTTCTTTGATTTCCGTGCCATCCAGTGCACCGAGAGTTTTCTGTGCCACCAGCATATCCTCGGGCTTGTCGGACTTGTCTTTCAACACGTCCATTGTTTTGTTGAGGCTGTCGAAATCAATGCCTTCGGCACGTGGTTCAGTCGGTTCCGGGTCTTCGCCTGTCAGGTCAGACACCGTTTTGTAGGAGAAGACATCGTCCAATTTTTCATTCGGGACTACTCCACTGTCGGAGGAGGCTCGTTCGGCAGGAGGTTCAGGCAATCCGGCATCAGCAAAGTTGCCATACTCTTCCATGATCAGCGGCACAACTTCCTTTACAATATCCTTCACAATATTGCGGTAGGTGTCGGGGTCGTATTTGCTTGCACCGACCACAGAAGCCATAGCGTTTTCCGTAGCTGATTCCGCAGGTGTGGTTGCTTCGGACTTCTCTTCGGGAGGGGGAGGCTCAGCCACAGTCGAGGCTGTGTCGTGTGTCTTTTTATCCTCTTTGGAGAGCACCATCTTGGCGAGGAAGATGTTGCTGGCAAGCAATGCTAAAATGATAAGCGCCGTCATTCAAACAGTTCTTCCTTGCTGTTTTCAAAGATACGCTTCATGATGTCGGCGTTCCTTGCAAAGTGGTCAAGCACTATCTCCGAGAGATAGCCTCCGATGGTGGCGCCGGTGGCGGCGTTGGCCTTGACCATCCGTGAAAGGATGCGATGGACTTCCGGCCTGACGTATGTTCTCGTTGTGGCGAAGTCATTTGATCGTGTAAGGTATCTCTCGACATAGGCTGTCTGCGCAGGGTCGGCTGGCTTTATTTCGGCTTCAAGCGCGTCAGGGGTGACTTTTATCGTCACTTTATGGGGGATGTTGTTCATGTTTTCTATTGTCTTTTTTCTATGAAGTTCTCATACTTCTTGAAATGCTCCGAGAGCACATTGTTGATATAGGCTTTAAGAGAGCAGACCTGCCCGGTCTCGTAAGAAAGTATCCGTTTTATCTTTCTGACGAACAGCGGATGGATTTCGACCATAAGATATTTGTCGAGTGGTCGCATATGGTCCATGTTCCTCACGAAATTGTCAAGATACTCTTCCTCCTCAGAGGATGCGGGCTGTTTCGGCGTCTGGGACTCTTTTTTTGAGGATTGCTCTCTCTTTGACTCAGATTTCTTTGCCGGAGTGGCCGACTGGGAGGGCTCCTCGCGGAAACTGCGGATAAACTCATCGGGATCTATATCCGATTCATAAACTTTCGACATAGCTCAGGAGTCAACCGTTAAGAATTTTGAGAATCTCTTCCGCGAGTTCCGGGAGCCTCGTGCCTTTGAGCAGTGTTTTGTCGGGAGGCATGACCGTGGAGCGGAAAACCGCTCTCTCCAGCGACTCGGAGCCCTCGCGTCGATACTTCTTCGTGTCGGGCACTTTGGTTTTGAGGGTCTGCAAGCCCAACTCCTCAAAGACTTTCTCATAGCGGTCGTAAAGGTCGGTTTTCTCGCGTCCGTCAACCATATTCCAAAGCAGATAGAGCTCCTTGATTTGAGATTTGCCGGTGGTTAGCCATTCTTTGAGTTTCAGTGCGAAGGCGAGCGAACTTTCGAGCACTACATTGTCGGCTGCAACTGGCACCACGACAACATCCATGCAGTTCACAACATTCACCACGCCGTAGTTGTTGACAGTGCCGGGAAGGTCGAAGAAAACGAGATCTACATCTTCGCTGTCCTCCACTAATGCCTTTACCTTCTGCATGGCCTCTTCGGGTGGGCAAACCAGAACTGGGAACGGCACGAGCTTGGTGCGCGTGATCACATCGGTGGCTGCTTTATTGAAGGCCGGACTCAGACCAAGCAGAGCCTTCTCGCGTTTGCGCATGTCATCGATGCTGTACTGAGGGTAGTCGCAGTCAACCACCAGCACTTTGAGCCCCTTCATGTAGTAGAGGTAACTCGCCATGGTGACGGTAAGTGTCGTTTTGCCGGCTCCTCCTTTCTGGGTGGAGAAGGCAATGAATTTGGGTTCTTTCATTCATGTTTTTGTTGAGATTTAGACACAGCGCTGGCCTTAGGCGCAAGCTATAGTCTTCAATCCGGGTAATTGAAAGCTCTTGCTTTCGTCTGTGTCTCAGAGTCTAATAAAATTGTGGGCTAAAGCCTGGCTATCGAATCTCTCCCGCCTTCAGTCATGAGGTTCCACGAGTAATAATTTGAACTCAGCGTAAGTCGGGAATAGGCCGAAGCATCGGCTTTTATGTGTGTCTTTTGCTTGTCTGAATCGCATTTCAGAGTCGGGTGCCATGCTGTCGCGGTTCCTATAGACATTAACTTGAACGCACAGGGTGGCATCGTTGGCCGGAATGCTTTGCAAAGTTACAATGCACGGGGAGCGATTTCCAAATTTTCAGAGAACGATGCCGCTTAAAGTATGGTTAATGTCGCGTTTTGCCACGTTGCCACTTCATCAGGCATTTCTTGAAAATTGGTTGCCGTCTTCATCTGTCAAGTTCTCGGTGGACGAGCGTCCATAAGGATTATAGGACTTGAGGATTTGAAGACATTATTGTTCAATAAATAGATTTATCGGAAGATAAAACAATTTATTGAAAGGTGATCCGATTGAATAGCCATACGGCAAATCAATCATCAATACTATGGAAAGCCCAATCAATAGGCATTTCGATAATATTGCAGGCAGACCGGTCGATAAGCAGTTCCAAAGGTAGAAAGTATGAACTGTATGGAGGTCAGCTATACAATAGAATGAGTTGCCGTTTGAATAGGAATTCAATCTTCAAACTTGACGGCAGAAGAATCGTTCCGTTGATTAGTATATTGAACGTCTTGTGGGTCGGTTTGTCAATCGAACGTGTTGCAAAGTTAATATGCTATGGTTCAGAACTCCAAATTTTTACGGAACGATGCCGCTTAAAGTATAGATTATGCCGCGTTTTGCCATGTATTCCTGACTGTCAAATCGGCAAAGGCTTTCAGAGTTGCACCCACTCCAGACCCGAACAGCATCTGGGTCTGGAACCACGATTTTCAAAAAAATGCGTTTCAATGGGCAGAAAATTTGGAGAACGCCACCTGCCGGTTGTATCTTTGTATAGCAATCAGCGCATGGCGCAGCCGGATTGACGGCAGGAATGTATGAAACACACGGTTTTTCCTATTTTTCCTCCTTCCAATTCCATATTACATATTATATCGGATGTTCACATGAACATAGCAAGGTGTCTTTTCAGTAACTGAAAAGGTTTTGGGTAACCGGGTAACCACAAAACGACCTTGCCATGTGGCGGAAATGCTCCGAAGTCGCATTCCCATTGGATTTGTCCTGCCGACGGCTGAAAAACGCGATGCGTCACTCTCAATTCCATTCTGACATGTCAGAAAATTTCAACAAAGGAGGCCGACCGACGGTCGCCAATCCTTGCAGTCACTGCGTGATGCTGCGCTTCGATGACCTCGAATTTGACAAACTCACACGCATGATGGAGGTGGCTGGAGAGACGGTCAAGGCCACTTTTATCAAGGGACTGGTATTCGGGAAGACCTTCAAGGTGCATACCATTGACAAAACGATGCTCGATTATCTGACAAAATTGTCGGCTCTCTTTGCCGATTACCGCAACATCGGGGTCAATTACAACATCGTTGTCAAGGAACTGAAATCAGGGTTCACTGAAAAAAAGGCCATGTCGCTCCTCTACAATCTGGAGAAAGAGACGAGAAATCTTGCCGGTGTCACCGCCAAGGTTTTTGCGTTGACCGAGGAGATGCGAAGCCGATGGTCGCAAAAATCTCAATAGGTTCCAGCCTGTACGGGGCCATCAGCTACAACGGCGAGAAGATTAACAAGGAGAACGGGCGCGTGCTGTGCACCAACAAAATCTATGTGCCTCCCGACGGCCACGTCAGTGTCGCGGATATGGTCGAGGATTTTCGGAACTATATGCCGAAGACTGGACGCACCAAGAAACCAGTGCTCCACATTTCGCTGAATCCGCACCCCGACGATGTTCTCTCCGACGGTGACCTCGCGGGCATCGCCCGTGAGTATCTCGACAAAATCGGTTTCGGTCAACAACCATACATTATATATAAGCACACAGACATCGAACGTCACCATCTGCATATCGTCACGGTCAATGTAGACGAGCAGGGAAAGCGGCTCAACATGGATTTCATCCATCGGCGAAGCAAGAAGGCCACAACAGAGATTGAGGAAAAATACAATCTCCACAAGGCCGGGCGTCAACGACTCGATCCCGACACCCCCTTGCGCAGAGTAGACTACAATGTCGGCGATGTAAAACGGCAGGTTGCCAACACCGTCAAGCTGATTATGACACGGTACTCATTCCAGACAATGGGAGAGTTCAACGCCGTCCTATCACTCTATGGTCTGACCTCCGAAGAGACCAATGGTAGAGTCAATGGTCGCGAGTATCACGGTATCGTCTATTCTGTACTGGATGAAAACGGCCGAAAAATCGGCAATCCTTTCAAGGCTTCCAGATTGGGAAAGTTCTCCAGTCTCAACGCCGTGCATGAGAAAATCAACCGTTGCGAACAGAGTGTCACACGCGAAACTTTCAACAAGACTAAGGCAAAGGTTGCCTCTGCTATTCGGGATTGTTCAGGCAAGGATGATTTCATTGCCCGACTCCGAGAGAAAAACATCGATGTCGTTTTCAGATACAACGAGGAAGGGCGAATCTATGGTGCCACATTCGTTGACCATAACACTCATGTTGTCGCCAATGGATCGCGCCTCGACAGAAGCCTTACCGCCAATGTCTTTAACGAGAGATTCAATGCTGGAACTCAACTGGAAGTGGAGGCTCCTCCCATTGCCGCTCCAGAGGTTCAGTCTCAACACACGGCTCCACAATCTTCGCAGTCTCAGAACGCGTCACGTGACAACGGCAACGATTATGACCCCACGATTCCCGGCCTCGACCTATTTCAGCTCGGGCCCACAGTCAATGCCGACGAGGAGGAATTTGCACGCCGCATGAAGCGTAAACGAAAGCGCGGTCAACGACCGAAACTCTAAAACACAATTTTGTAAATGTCCCAGCAAGAGGACGACCTGCGGTCTTTGGCTAAAATCATGGATTTAATCCGTGGTCTTAGCATTCTCGTAGTGGTCGCTCAATTCTATTGGTTCTGTCACTCGCTCATCGGCGAGTGGCAGTTCCATCCCCAAACCATGAGGATTCTCCAAGGCTTGAATGAGGCCGGAGGTCTGTTCAATAATGCGTGGAACGCCAAATGGTGGTCGCTGCTACTCCTGGCACTCTCATGCTTCGGCACCAAGGGTGTAAAGAATGACAAAATCCATTGGTCGCACATCTGGATTATCCTGTCGGTTGGAGCTGGTCTTTTCTTCCTGAACTGGTGGATGCTCTCATTAGGATGGCAGTTGGCATACATCCTTACAACGGTGTCCGGTTATGTCTGTCTGCTGTTGGGAGGAATCTGGATGAGCAGAATGTTGAAGAACAATATGATGGATGACCGATTCAACGATGAGAACGAGTCTTTTCAACAGGAGACAAGACTCCAGACCAACGAGTACTCCATCAATCTCCCCACAAAGTTCTATTACAAGAGGAAGTGGAACAAAGGGTGGATAAACATTGTGAATCCTTTTCGCGCGACTATAGTGCTCGGCACTCCCGGCTCCGGCAAGTCATACGCCGTTGTCAACAATTTCATCAAGCAGATGATTGAGAAGGGTTATTCCTTATATATCTATGACTTCAAAAGTCCCGACCTAAGCACGATTGCCTTCAACCACCTTTTGCACCACATGAAATGTTACAAGGGAGCCAAACCGAAGTTCTACATGATTAATTTCGATGATCCGGAGAAGAGTCACCGCTGCAATCCAATCCATCCCGATTTTATGTCGGACATCGCCGACGCCTATGAGAGCGCATACACCATCATGCTCAATCTCAACAAAAGTTGGGTACAGAAACAAGGTGACTTCTTCGTCGAGTCTCCTATAGTTCTGTTTGCAGCGATTATATGGTTTTTGCGCATCTACAAGGGTGGCGAATATTGCACGTTCCCTCATGCCATTGAATTCCTTTGCCGTCGATATGAGGATATTTTTCCGATTCTGACGAGTTATCCGGAACTTGAGAATTACCTTTCGCCATTTATGGATGCATGGCTTGGTGGAGCGGCAGAGCAGCTTGCCGGCCAGATTGCCTCGGCGAAGATTCCCCTGTCGCGTATGATTTCACCGCAGCTCTATTGGGTGATGACCGGCGATGACTTCACTCTTGACATCAACAATCCTAATGAACCGAAGATTCTGTGTGTCGGCAACAATCCCGACCGTCAGAACATCTACGGCGCCGCACTGGGTCTCTACAATTCCCGCATCGTAAAACTAATCAACAAGAAGGGAATGTTGAAGTCGGGAGTAATCATAGACGAGCTCCCAACGATATACTTCAAGGGTTTGGATCAACTCATTGCCACTGCGCGAAGCAACAAGGTTGCGGTGTGTCTCGGTTTTCAGGACTTCTCCCAGTTGGAGCGCGATTACGGCAAGCCGGAAGCGGCGGTTGTGATGAATACTGTCGGCAACATCTTCTCCGGACAGGTTGTGGGTTCTACCGCCAAAACTCTCTCCGAGCGTTTCGGCAAGGTGCTCCAGAAGCGCCAGTCTATCTCCATCAACCGGCAGGATGTATCCACTTCGTTCAATACCCAGATGGATTCCCTCATACCGCCAAGCAAGATTTCAACGCTGACACAAGGATTTTTTGTGGGCGCCGTCTCCGACAACATCAACGAGCGCATCGACCAGAAGATTTTTCATGCCGAGATTGTGGTCGACAGCAAAAAGGTTGATGCCGAGAAGAGGGAGTATGTTCCCATTCCGATGCTCACCGATTTCAAGGACAGATCGAAAGAGAAAACCAAAATGAAGGCCGACATTCAGGCTAATTATGACAAAATCAAGCAGGATGTGCGTGACATTGTAGACAGCGAGATTGCACGCATAGCCGCTGACCCGAAATTGCGACACCTTCTCCAGAAGGGTTGAAACCAGCAATATTATTATGAATTTTGAAAAACAAAAAACAGTTTGACCGTCGTAGCTACGACATCGACTATTACAATCTTTATCTCCGCAAGTATCTCTCCGACCACCGCTTCCCGGAGGCGGAAGATGACTTGTTTATCTCCAACCGGTCAGACCACGCCTATGATGTCTTCGTAGAGTCAAGACTTGCCGGTGATGAATGGTTCGTCTCCAATGAAAAAGCTATGGATGCACTTTTTGCCGGATTGGAAATGTCGGAATACGACTTTATCCGGGAATTGCTGCTCAATGAGTTTTATGACCATATTTCACTTGAGGAGGAATCCATCGAGTTCTGGACCTATACATTTATGGAGGAACTGAAAATGGAGTTCAAGGATGTCACTTTGTCTTCCGAATTTCTCAACACAACCGACGGCATCGCATTCAATCTTTCTGTGATTGGCCGTATTACTTTATTCTTTGAAGAGAATGGCCTTTAACAGATTGCAGACGATGCGCGACAACATCGAGGCGATACGCTTGGCGTTTCGGCTCGGGGTTGAGAAGCGCGCGCCCAACGCTCAGGAGCGTGAGGCGCTGAGGCGATATGCCGGGTTCGGCGGGTTGAAGTGTATTCTCAACGATGCCGATGAGTTGGCTGATGCCGCCAAGTGGAGCAAGAGCGACATTGAGCTGTTTGCGCCAACCATAGAGTTGCGTAGGCTGATTCATGATTACTCCAAGAGCGACAAAGAGTTTGCCGCCTATATGGACTCGCTGAAGGCCTCGGTGCTGACGGCGTTTTATACTCCCTCGCCGGTGATTGATGCGTTGGCCGATGCGTTGCAGGCACGTGGCGTGCGGATTGAAAAATTCCTGGAGCCTTCTGCCGGACAGGGTGCGTATGTGGACTCGTTTCTGAGTCGTTACCCATCGGCTGAGACACTGGCGTTTGAGAAGGATTTGCTCACGGGCAAGATTCTTGCGGCGCTTCATCCTTCAATTTCAACGGAGATCAAGGGCTTCGAGAAGATTGACCCCGATTTCAAAGGGTATTTCGACGTGGCTGCCTCCAACATTCCTTTCGGGGATTTTGCGGTGGCAGACCCGAAGTATGCCACCTCGCGCGAGATTGCCTATCGCCAGTCGACCAAGGCCATCCACAATTACTTCTTTCTGAAGTCTCTCGACTCTGTGCGTGAGGGAGGTATCGTGGCCTTCATTGCCTCTCAAGGGGTGATGAACGCTGCCTCACCTTTTGTCCGCATGGAGCTGATGCGCCGCGCCGACCTCGTAGGGGCGATACGACTCCCGAACAACACTTTCTCCGACAATGCCGGAACCGATGCCGGCTCCGACCTGATTATTCTACAGAAGCATACCGGCAAACAGGCTTTGTCCGCTGATGAGGAGATGTTCATCCAGTCGGTTGTCGACAAGGAAACCAAGGCTCCCAACAATAAGTATTTTGCGGCGTTCCCCCAGAATGTGATATGCACCTCGGCCAACGTCGGCACGGACCAGTTCGGCAAACCTGCCATCATCTACAAGCATGACGGTGGCGTGGACGGCATCGCCCGTGACCTGCGAACTGCAATCGACGAGTCGCTGAAGCTGCACCTCAATCTGGAGATGTATAAGTCGCACGGCATTACGCCGCCTGAGCCGAAACCAACCAAGCCGAAGAAATCCACCGAAAACAAGGTGGAGAAACCGGAGAAGGTAGCCGAAACTCCTTTGATGCGCCAGCACAACGAGATGAAGAAGAAGCATCCCGATGCTGTTCTTCTCTTCAGAGTCGGCGACTTCTACGAGTGTATGGGCCCGGATGCGGTAAAGGTGTCGGATACTCTCGGACTGACGTTGACGCGCCGCATGAACGGCAAAGCCAACAGCATCGAACTGGCGGGATTTCCACACCACGCTCTCGATGTGTATCTCCCCAAGTTGGTCCGCGCCGGCAATAGGGTTGCCATCTGCGAGATGCTGGACGACCCCAAGCAGCAGAAGACAGTCAAGCGCGGCACATCCAAGCAAGACACTCCCAAGGATGAACCACCCAAGCCCGAACCGCCTGACACTCCTGAGCCGACTCCTACACCTCCGACTCCTGATGAGCCTACGCCCATTGAGCCCGAGCACAATGACGAGCCTACGCCTCAGTCATCGCCGGCCGCGCCGCCTCCTCCGCCTCCTTCACCTCCGAAGAATGAGATTGAGACTGACGGCACTCCCGACTACGGAAGCAATCCAGACCCACGTCTCTATATGTACAATCTCTTTGGCGAGTTGGTGGAGATACCCGGAGCCAGGAAGAAGGTGCAGCAGGCTGCGCCGCCGCCCAAGCTGGAGCCAAGCAAGCCATTCCGCAAACTCTCCAAAGAAGAGCTGGAGTTCTACGGCAAGCTCGACTGGGACACCAATCCGCCCATCAACGGCTTCTACGAGGCAATGATGAGCATCGCCCAGCGCCAGTTGGCCGAGGAAGCCGCCGAACAAGAGAGAATCAAGGCTCAGATGGAGGCGGCGGCCAAGGAGCAGCTCATCGGCGACGGCATTGTCATTGAGAAGACCCAGGGAGATTTCATCCCCGGCGTCAAACCAGCGCCCGACGTGCCTGTGATTGAAAAGCCAACGCCCGAACCGGAGGTTGATATGTCACCGCGCAGATTTTCCGAGGAGATTCAGTTCTTCCACCACAACGGCTCTATGGTTGTCGACGGAGGTCATGTCGGTTTTCTCTCGGAGGTGCGCAAGACCGGAGCGGTATTCACGCCTCTGGCTCTCAAGCCCGAGCAGGCAAACCGCGCCAAACTCTACGTCACTATGTCGGAGACCTATCAGCAGCTCTACAACTACGAGGCCGAGACCCATGAGGAATCCAAGGAACTGCGCCAGCATCTCAACGACTACTACAACGAGTTCGTGGAGAAGTACGGCAACCTCAATGAGAAGCAGAATGTCAAGTTTATTCTCATGGATGCCAACGGCCGAGACGCTCTGGCCCTCGAAAGGGGTGAGAATGGCATGTTCGTGAAAGCGGACATCTTCGACCATCCCGTTTCTTTCTCGGTGGATGAAGTTACCTCTGTTGACACGCCGATGGAGGCCCTGTCAGCCTCGCTCAACAAGTATGGCGAGGTCAATCTCGATTACATGAGCAGCCTCGTCGACAAGAGTGAGGATGAGCTGATTGACGGCTTGAAAGGCCACATTTTCTACAATCCCCTGGTTGAAAACTATGAGATTGCCGACCGGTTCATCGCCGGCAACGTGGTGAAGAAGATTGAGGACATTCAGGCGTGGGTCGACAAGGAGGAAGACCGCATAAAGGGCTTCCCCGGCTATGACGGCATCGAGCCCTACATCGAGATGTCGAAGGAGTCAATCCAAGCGCTTGAGGAGGCGAAACCACGCCGAATCACATTCGACGAGCTCGACTTCAACTTCGGTGAACGCTGGATTCCGACAGGCATATACTCAGCGTATATGTCGCACCTCTACGGCACTGATGTGAAGATTGCCTACTCCAGCTCGATGGACGAGTATTCCTGCGACGCCCGACGCAAGAATATGAAGATTTGGGAGGAGTATGCAGTTCGTGGCTACTATCGTGTCTATGACGGCATGGCTCTGTTGAAACACGCATTGCACAATACCGTGCCCGACATCAAGATGTCCATCGGGCGGGATGAGAACGGCAACGACATCAAGGTGCCCGACGCCGAGGCAATCCAGTTGGCAAACACCAAGATTGATGAAATCCGAAATGGTTTTTCTGACTGGCTGGAGGCTCAGTCACCGGAGTTCAAGGAGCGTCTGACCGACTTGTACAACAACAAGTTCAACTGCTTCGTGCGCCCGAAGTATGACGGCAGCCACCAGACCTTCCCCGACCTCAATATGAAGCTGCTTGGCGACCGCTACGGTATTCATAATATTTACGACTCCCAAAAGGACTGTATCTGGATGCTGAAGCAGAACGGAGGTGGCATCGCTGACCACGAGGTGGGTACAGGTAAAACGCTGATAATGTGCATGGCAGCGCATGAGATGAAGCGTCTGGGCTTGGCTCACAAACCGATGATTATAGGTCTGAAGGCCAATGTCGCCGAGATTGCACTGACCTATCAGTCGGCCTATCCCAATGCCCGCATCCTCTACGCAAGCGAGAAGGATTTCTCAAAGGATAACCGTGTCGCTTTCTTCAACCAGATGAAGAACAACGACTACGACTGCATCATCATGAGCCACGACCAGTTCGGCAAGATACCGCAGTCGCCGGAGATCCAGCAGGAGATTCTTCAGGCAGAGCTTGACTCGGTGGAGGAGAACCTCAATGTGGTCAAGGAAATGGGAGGCGACATCTCGCGCTCGATGCTGAAAGGGCTTATCAAACGCAAGGAGAACCTGACGGCCAAGATTGCCACCATCCAGTATGAGATGGAGCAGCACAAGGACCAGATGGTCGACTTCAAGCAGATGGGCATCGACCACATTTTCGTCGACGAGTCGCATCAGTTCAAGAACCTGATGTTCAATACCCGACACTCGCGTGTGGCAGGACTCGGGAGTGCCGACGGCTCCCAACGTGCACTCAATCTTCTTTATGCCATAAGGACAATACAGGAGCGCACCGGCAAGGATTTGGGGGCTACTTTTCTCAGTGGTACTACAATATCCAACTCGCTCACAGAGCTGTACCTGCTGTTCAAGTATCTGCGTCCCAAGGAACTTGAAAGGCAGGAGATCCGGTGTTTCGACGCGTGGGCTGCTATCTTCGCCAAGAAAACCACCGACTTCGAGTTCAACGTCACCAATTCCCTTGTGCAGAAGGAGCGTTTCCGCTACTTCATCAAGGTGCCTGAGTTGGCGGCTTTCTACAACGAGATAACAGACTACCGCACCGCCGAAGACGTGGGGGTTGACCGCCCGATGAAGAACGAGATTCTCCACAACATCCCTCCCACGCCCCAGCAGGAGGAGTTTATCCAGAAGCTGATGGAGTTCGCCAAGAGTGGCGACGCGACGATCCTCGGTAGAGCGCCATTGAGCGAAACAGAGGAGAAGGCAAAGATGCTCATCGCAACCGACTACGCCCGTAAAATGGCTCTCGATATGCGAATGGTTGACCCGGCATACGGTGACAATCCCGACAACAAGGCGAGTCACTGCGCCAAGATGATTGCAGAGTATTATCATAAATACGACGCCCATAAAGGCACACAGTTTGTGTTCAGCGACCTCTCGACCTATAAGCCCGGGGAGTGGAACGTCTATTCCGAAATCAAACGCAAGTTGGTGGAGGACTACGGCATACCTCCGCACGAAATTCGCTTCATTCAGGAGTGTAAGACGGAGCGGTCACGAAAGGCCGTGATCCAGGCAATGAATGACGGAGATGTTCGTGTGCTTTTCGGTTCGACCTCTATGCTCGGCACAGGCGTAAATGCCCAGCAACGTGCTGTGGCAGTGCATCATTTGGACTGTCCCTGGCGCCCCTCCGACTTGACTCAACGAGACGGAAGGGCGATAAGAGCCGGCAACGAGATTGCCAAACTCTTCGGGGACAACAAGGTTGACGTGATTCTCTACGCCGTTGAAAAATCTTTGGATTCATACAAGTTCAATCTTCTTCATTGCAAAGCGACATTCATCGACCAGTTGAAGAAGGGCGCGTTGGGAGTCCGCACGATTGACGACGGTGCTATGGACGAGAAGAACGGCATGAACTTCTCCGAGTATATGGCTATTCTCTCCGGCAACACCGACCTCTTGGAGAAGGCCAAACTGGAGAAGCGCATAGCCTCTCTGGAATCCGAGAAGAAGTCGTTCAACAAGGGCAAGTCAGATAGCCAATTCCGTCTCCAGACCATCAGCTCCGACATCTCTCAGAATGAGGCCGCAATGCAGCGCATGAAAGCCGACTTCGAGCGGTTCAGCAAAGTGGTCAAGCGTGACGCGGAGGGCAAACCTCTGCCCGGTCTCACTGTCGACGGTTGTAAGGCTACCGATGAAAAGAGCATGGGCCAATACCTTCAGGCTCTGGCGAAGAAGACCGACACACACGGCCAGTATCAGCGCGTGGGCGAAGTCTACGGCTTTCCCGTCAGCATCATCTCCGAGCGAGTGTTGGCCGACGGCCGCGAGTCGGTGCAGAACCGCTTCGTAGTCGAGGGCACCTACAAGTACAAGTTCAACAACGGCTACATAGCCATGGCCGACACCCACGCCGCCGTCATGAACTTCGTCAACGCCCTCGAAAAGCTCCCCGGCATCGTCCAGCAGTACGAAGAGCGAACCGCCAAACTCAAAGCCGATGTCCCCGTCCTCCAAGGCATCATCGCCAAAGAATGGGGCAAAGAGCCCGAGCTCAAGCAACTTAAAAGCGACCTCGCCGCCCTCGACCGCAAAATCAGCGCCGAACTCAAACCCTCCGACGCCGAGCAAGCCGCCCGCGCCAAAGTCGTCACCCCGACCAAAGGCAACGGCGAACCCCTCGACGAACCGAAGGCCGAGATAGAAGCCCCGGCCGCCACTAACGGTAAGAAGACATTGGTGGCCGAGCCGGCTCCACGTTATCCAATCTATTCCCAGCAGAGTAGAAATTACCATTTCAAGGGTCTCTAAAATTGTCGGGCAGGCGGTTACATTTGCCGTCTGCCCGATATTTTAATACTATATTCCAATTGACTACTTGAAATCTTCCTTCTTCAAGCCGAAATCCTTCATCCAGCGTGTAACCGTCGTGCGATCCACGCCTAATTTTTTGGCGGCTAATGTAATATTGCCGTGAGTTGCTCTCAAATTCTTTTTCAGTGTATATTCTCTGCTGTGGCGGTATTTTGAATCAACAGGCGTTAGAAACAACAGGTCATTGGCGCCGATGGTGTTCCCATGAGTTGAAGTGCACGCACCTGACACCACTCCATATAATTCTCGGACATTTCCGGTATATATGTGGGTCTGCAATTTGGTTTTCGCTTCTTTGGTCAAAGAGAGCATAGGAATTCCTCTGTTGGTGCAGATTTCCCGAATGAAAGATTCGGCCAAAGGTATAATATCCGCCTTACATTCTGTAAGAGTGGGCACTCGCATTACATTGGCGCTCATAAAATGATATAGTCGTTCCGAAAATTGGCCATCCATCGTCATTTCTACTAAATTCATTGACGATGAGAATATAATCCGTCCTCTGTACGGCATATAGCGTTTCGTGCGTTGGTCATAATATTGACCGGCGTCAAGAACGCTCACGAATATTTCCTGTATTTCTAACGGAAGTTTCTCCACGTGGTCCACCAATAGCGTGCCACCGTTTGACTGCGCCAGAAGAGACTGCTGGTTCTGAGCGATTTTATCCTTATCAACCACAGGAGTGCCCACTATACGGTCGCGAGCTTCCGCCAAGTCCAAAAAGCTGCCGCAATCGGCCACCACGAACTTTTCGTTGTGCCATTCGGCATGAAAGTGAATGAGACGGGCTATACTACATTTGCCGGTTCCCGATTCACCGAAAATCAGAAGATTTTCATGTAAATTGGCCTCCTGGAGGATACGTTTGGCACAGTCTTGGAATGCCGGACTCCGACGTTCATACCAACGCATCTTTCCGTCTTGATTAAAGATCTTGTCCAAGTCCTGAGCCAACATGTCTCTGGCTATTGAATGAAAATAGAAACAATTGTTTCCACTCAGTCGATACACCTCATTGTGTAGGGGTGTATCACGATGAAGGAGAATGCCGACACATTTAATTCCAAGTACTTTCTCCTGCATCCAACGGATAAAATCCATTCCATAGCAGTCCGGGCTGTCTATTAGTATAAAAACAGCATCATATTGCTTGGCTACCACAAGTTTTTTGGCTACACGAATATCGTTCTCCACTTTTACTGTGCACCCATCTTTATGCAGATAGTCGGCCATTATGTCGCCTTTAACTTTATCTGAACTAAAGATGAGTGCATTCCGAGGATGTGGCTCCGAAGATCCTAATGGGGTCATATTCTTTTTAGTATTGTTTGTAGGTGACTTCTTAGAAGAACAAGTGCGGGATACTAAAAGTTGAGGTAATTGAGCAAAAATTGAAAAATTACTTTTATATGATATTACTGGCATTCCGAAGGTTAATACTTTTGTATCAATAGAAATTGTTGACAACACAACAAAACTGTTGCATAATGCAACACTTACATTGAGTTAAAAGAGATGACTTTTAACAAACAGCAAGCAATAACCCGCTGAAAATTAGCATAAATAAAATTTTTCATACTTTCTGGTGAACAAAAAACATAGTTAAACGTGAGTGAGGTCGTAAAGATAAAACTAAAGAAATTATGACCCACGAAACATTACTTGACCACGATTTCATCTGTGGCATCGAAGAAGGCAACGAATCGGTTGCTAAAGAGCATTATACCGGGATGCGCTCGGCTATAGTAGAGTTCTCTCATTCATCTCTTCATTGGCGCGAGATACACACCGGCCTTACCATCATCATCGCCGAGTTGTCCGTATTGGTGAACGAAGCGACACCGGCAACCGTGGCAATTTATGCAAAACGTATTCTCGCCATCGCCGAAGGGATGCTCCGCCAGATTGAAATGGCCATCTCGAAGAACCATGACATCCGGATTGAGTCCGCCAAAGAGGATACGAAAGAGGCTGACACCAAAGTAACCTTTACCGGCAAGTATGCCGACTTCTGTGAAGCGGTGCTTCTTATTCTCGCCGCCAAGTTTGGCAACGGAGGCCACACATCCGTGAGAAATCACATCATCATCGGCATCCATCGAATCTTCGGACTGGAGTATGACTCCAAGAAGTTTCAGAATGCCCGCGACGGCATCAAAAGACGTTGTCCGGCCAAAGGTTCGAGGGTGACGTATTTCCTCGACACCGCAGTGGATGTGGTAAATGCCGAATTAGCAGCATAATAGTAGTTTCCCACACTTATACGCACTTATAGGCAACGGTATAAAGTTGCAATAAATGCACTGATAATCAGGGCTAACAAAAAAAGATTCACTATAAGACATCAGCACTTATTCCACTCTTACAATGCCCCGGGAAATGGGCTGTAACTTTGCAACATCAAACTTAAAAACAGCACGACATGGACACAAGACCACCAACCCAACCCGGAGAACCCACTCCATACAAAAAATGGATAATGGACTCCATCACCACGGTAATCTACATTCTCAATTCGATTGCCGAGACTCTGAAAGCAATATTGTCAAAGACCGCCCGACAGAGATTGAAAATCGACGGAAGTGAAATACTGATGATCGAGGACATAGCCTTAGGTATGAGCAAGAGCCCCCGCACCTTCAGAAAATTTCGCGCCGAAGGCAAGCTCGATTACTACATCAGCAATGATGGCCGCACGGTTTTCATGACTCAAGAACAGTTTGAGCAATATATCAAACGAAACTTCCAGAAGGTGGAAGCCAACCAGTGATAATTATCGCGCCGCCAAGCCGCCGTAATGTCTAACCAAATGAATTTGATGGAACAAAATCCTGAAAAGAACCAAGACCAACCCCAGGTGCTGATTGCCCGCAACAACGAGACCGGGCAGATTGGCGCAGTCGTAGGACAGAATCCTGACGGCACCCCGAAAATGACGGATGTAAAATCCGCGAAGATCACTGACCTGGTGAAATTCACCAAAGGTCAGAACCCGCTCGAAGCCTTCATGTCGAATTTCCTTCGACAGGCTAAAAATCCCTCGCTTTTCGGTTTCTTCAAGATTCCCGAAGACCAGTTCGACAAAATCGGTCCCGCAATGGCCGACATGCTCCAGAAGACTGAGGAAAACGCCAACCTTCTGAAACCCTTTGAGGTTGACGCAAAGACGATGGCACAAGAGCAGAAAGTCGAGCAGCCCAAGCAGGAAGCCAATCCGGCCAAGGAGACTTCGAACTCTACGAAGATGGCACCGGTAAACCCCGACAAGGTTGACTGGGACACCGTCGAAAAACAATGGGGCATCAAGAGAGATGACCTCGAAAAGTCAGGAGCGTTGCAGCAGATGGTCTACAACCACAAGTCGCCCCAGCTTTTCAATTTAAGTCCTGAAATCGGTGGCGAGAAATTCGAGGCCCAGGCCCGTCTTTCGTTCAAGACCAACCCCGACGGCAGCGTGACGCTTACACCTCATTTCGTCAAGCACGAGCCTCAGCTCGACAAGGCCTACAAAGGCCACACGTTCACAGACGAAGAGAAAGCAGAGCTGCGCAAGTCCGGCAATCTTGGAAAAGCGGTGGAACTCACCGACCCCAAGACCGGGGAGGTCAAGAAGTCGCTCGTCAGCATTGACCGCCTGACCAACGAGATTGAAAGCATCCCCGTTGACAAAATCTACATCAAGCAGAAAATTGCCAATGTGGAACTCAACATGAAGCAAATCGGCATCCTCAAAGACGGAGGAGTCATCAGAGAACAGCTCATTGAGCTGCCCAACGGCCGGAAGTTCACCGCCGACCTCCAGTACAGCGCCGACAAGCGAGATGTGGTTTTCGTCAACACCGACCAGTACCGCCAGAAGCGAGAACTTTCTCAGGAACAATCCGGCCAGCAAGTCAGCTCATGGCTCGACAAAGAAGGCAACATCAAGAACCTTACCAAATGGAAAGGTGTGCCCCTCTCCGAGGAAGCTCAGGCCGACTACCGCTCCGGAAAACAGATTCTCGTCGGTGAGATACCCGACAAGAAGGGAAATCCCTGCACGGTCTATCTCCAGTTTGACCCCGAGAAGCAGCGTCCGAAGCAGACCTACGTTTACCCCGACAAAGAAAAGGTTGTCGGAGTGGCGGATGAGAGCAAGACTCAATACGCCGTAAACAACCAGGGCAAGACCAACGAACCCACCAAGGGCATGAAGGAACCGCTCCAGAAGGGGCAGACCGAGCCCAAAAACGAAGCTCAGAAGAAGCAAACAAAACCGAAAGGACCCAAAGTCTGACCTTCAACCACTTTATCCGCAATTCTGTGAAGAGTCACAGACCGCCATTCTATCGCGTGCGCAAGCGATGACATGGTAACCCACCTCCGACACGGGGAGGTCGCGAACTCCCCGTGTCAATCTTAACCCAAGTATTCACCCAATAAAAATTTCAAGACATGAAAGTCATAATCACCGAGACCGCCAACGTGGCCTCAGCCATCGCCCGCGCCCTTAACGTACAGAACACCGTAGCCGTTCCCGGCGTAATCTACGACAGCAAATATTCCGTCATCACCATTGCCAAGGACTTCATCCGCCCGTTTGGCATCGGAGTCCTTCCCGGCAAAGACGCGCTTCCCACCGTCCCCGAGCGCTACACCTACGGCATCCGCTACACTCCGGACGAAACCGGCCGCTTCGGCATCGCTCCCGAAGACCAGGCTTACTCCGACTATATAGGAGAGCTTATCAGAGGTGGTCTGGAGGTGACGTTCGCCTCCGACGGTGGCGCCGACGCTCAGGGGCGTTTCGCCAACATCTGCCGTTACTACAAGGTCGGAGCTCCCACAAGCCGCATGTGGGTGACCACTCTGGAACGTAAGGCTCTGAAAATCGCCTACAAGACTCGCCAATGGGGACGAAAGTTCCATAACCTCGCCCAGACCGGACTGGTGGGTATGGCGATGGACGAGGCGTTCAAGTACAACGTCACCGAAGCCTACCGAGCGCTCTTCAAGAATCTCCAAAGTCCCATCATGCGTCAGGATGTTCTGATGCTCGCCGCTGCGAAAAATTACATCGACACCGTCAATGAAGCCCGCAACAGCCACGTTCCCGTCAAGACACACTCCGTCAGCGTAAGCGGCAAGGTTCTCGGTCAGCCTGTCATCTTCTATCCCTGCGATGTGTTCGACACCAAGGAGGAGGCTGAAGAAAGATACAAGAATCTCAAGACCCCGGCAACGCTGGTTGCCTCCGACGTGGTGATTGACACCGAGGTGACGGATGCTCCGGCGCTCTTCACGCTGGCGACACTTGAGGTGGAGGCTTGGGAAAAACTCACCTTCAACTTCTCCAAAACACGCGACATCGCCGTCCGCCTTTTTGAGAAAGGCTACATCTCGACACCAATGACGTTCTGTGCAAAGCTACCCAAATCACTGCGCTCTCTCATCGTCAAGCGCTACAAGTGGGCGAAGAACTACACCTTCGCCCCCGACGAGGAGGTCTCCGGCAATCACGGAATCATTGTCACCGGCATCAAGCCGATGTTCCTTGACAGCGACGAGCAGCAGGTCTACGACCTTATCCGCGTTCGTTTCTACGAGGCGCTCCAAGGGCCCAAGGAGGCAAGCGAACTGGTGGTGGGGCTGGAAATAGACGGCGAGCCGTTCTATGGCACCATCCCATTCAAGCAGGGTATGGAAATTCCCGAAAGCGTGGAAGTGAAACTCACCGGCAAATCGAGCTTCTCCCACAAATCGTCAGCCCCGACAGCTCCAAGTATCAGCGACCTCTTCGGCGCAATGTCGCTGGTGCTCCACTCCCTCTCCGCGACTTACAACTCCGGGATGCCTTTCACGCTTGCCCACCACGACATCGCGGATGCCATTGACCGCCTCATCGAAAACAGGCTCCTTCTCAATGCCTGCGGCGAGCCTGTCATCACCGGCGAAGGCAAACTACTTCTGGATACATTCGACGCGCACTTCGCCTTGTCGCACCTGATGGCCTACCAGGTTGAGGCCGAGAGGCTCTTCGCCAACCGCAAGGAGAGCATGGGCGGAGCCAAGCTGATGGAGAAATTCGGCAAGTTCATCTTCGACAAGACCGAGCAGCTCATCACCGACGTGCGACTTTTCCCGGCTGGCCACGATACTCACGTCTGCCCTGTATGCGGGCGCCGCTCGGTCATCGACCATTCCCGTGTCGTTAAGTGCCACGCCTGCGGCTTCACAATGCCCATGCAGTTCATGGGGCACAAATTCACCGACAAGGAGGTGGATCAACTGCTGACGCATGGCTACACCTCCGTCATCGAGTTCACTAACCGCCGGGGCCACCAGTTCTACGACATTGTGGTGCGCGGCAAAGGTAAAGGACTGGCTTTCGCGCCTGTCGAGGCAAAATTATATTGACGAGATTACCGCTGATTGAATAAAAATCACTAAATTCGCAGGTGAATCGCAGTCTATGTTACATACGACTTGCGGATTTAGTGGTTGAAGGCGGAGGGGACTCCGCCTTCTTTTCAATCAGACACCACGAGTATCAATGAAATATTGGAAATCGTACAGATTGAAAAGGAAGTGTTCGACGCTATGCTCGAACGGGTGGCTTATCTTCACAACATGATCCATACACTTTTTGAAAAGATGAGGGACAAGGGCAACGAGGATTGGCTGACATTGAAAGAAGTATGTCAGATCCTAAACATCTCGGAGCGTAAAGTGCGGAATCTGCAATACGGAGGCAAAATTGGATTTGTCAAGCATGGTAAAAAGAGCTGCTACAAAGCCGCCGACATTTATGCGATTGCCATGGGAGGAGTGCGCGATGATGAATAGAATAATCACTAAAAATGACGAATGTGTTAAAGTTTTTTTCGCGCAGTGCCGCGATTCAGTCGAGAAATCCGAAGAACTGATTAAATCATATCGTCCCTCACTTATGGGAAAACGGTTCATTACCGACGCCCAGCTCTCGGAAAAACTGAATATTTCAAGACGCACTTTGCAGTATTACCGCGACAGCGGTCGAATACCGTTCTACCGACTTGACGGCAAGATACTTTACGAAGAGACCGACATCGAGAATTTCCTTCTCGAATCATACAGACCGAAATTTGTAGAATAGCGCCACGAAGAAAGGCGGCAATCGAGGAATACCCCCGGTTGCCGCCTTTTGGCGTCTTAGTCGGTCAGAGAGAAGTGTTCAGACCGTTGAATTTGGTTCGCATCTGCTCCATATCCTCGTATATGGTCTTGTCCTGGAGCTTGGCGTAAATCTGTGTTGTCTTGATGTCGCTGTGGCCCAGCATTTTCGAGATGGTCTCAAGAGGCACATGGTTGCTGAGCGACATAGTAGCGAACGTGTGTCGCGCAATGTGGGTGGTGAGATGTTTCTTCACCTTTGCCAGAGTGGCAATCTCGGAGAGATATGCGTTCATGCGTTGGTTGGAGATAACGGGAAGCACAACTCCGGTAGTCTGCACCGTGGGATTGGAGGAATGTTTCTCCATCAGCTTGATCGGAATCTCAAGCATGGGAATCACACTCAGTTCCCCGGTCTTGTTTCGCGATTTGCGAATCCACATCTTGCCGTCGCCGTCGGTGGATATGTCGGAGCGCTTCAGAGACTTGATGTCGGTGAAGGCAAGGCCGGTGAAGCAGCAGAACACGAATGTGTCGCGCACATTTTCCAGACGGGGGAAGGCCGACAGCTCAAGAGCCATGATGGCATTGAGTTCAGGCTCGGTGAGAAACTCGCGCTCAGCGGTGGTGCGCCGGAAACGCCGCCCGATAAACGGGTCCTCGCTTATCCATTTGTTGGCTATGGCATACTGGAGCACATTCTTAAGATAGCGGAGATAGCGTACGGTGGTGTTGTTGGCGCAGTTCTTGCTCATGCGCAGATAGTGCTCGAAGTCCTGGGTGAAGCCTGTGGTGACATCCTTGATGGGAATGTCCTTCTGGCCGAACTTCACCATCATGAAGTCTTCGAGGTAGGTGACGCAGCGTTCCCAGCGTCCGTAGGTGGCGGCGCAGATGTCGCCACGCTCCATCTCCTCCTTCCGCTTGATGTTTGACTCACGGAACACATCGCAGAGCATCTTCGGCTTTTCGACTTGGCCGAAGTAGTGGTTCTTCATGATTTTGGGGTTGATGTACCGACCCTCGATCATGAGCTTGTTGTGAATCTCGCAGAAACGGCTTCGCACCATTTCAAGATACTTGGTCAGCTCCACGTCACGGCGCGAGCGGCCCGTGGTGCGCTGACGGCGCTGGTCCCAGTCATCGGGATGGACTTTGCGGCCGATAGTGAATTCGACACTCTGGCCGTTGGTGGTGATGCGGGCGTAAATCGGATATTCTCCGTCGCCCCTCGCTTTCGGCTTTCTTATGAAGAAAGTCAAAACAAAAAATGAATCTTTCATACGTTTGCGGTTTAATGGTTACTTAAAGATAATCATTTGAAACCGGCTTGTCAAGCGCGATGAAAAACATGTCCGTATTTCGGTGACAAATGAGGTGAGACCAGCAAATCGTGAGTCGGCGACTCACGGCAAAGCTCTGCAAAACGCAGAAGCAAGGAGCCAATTCAGCCTAAAAACGCCCGATTATAGTTAATAAACCTTTCAGTTCTTAAATAACGTTAAGAAATGGGGCAAATGGGTGCTGAAAGTGGTATCCAGGGTCGGCAACGTGAACCCTTGGGCGCCGTTGGGGTTTGTGCAGAATGGCGCAAAACGCACATAATCAGAGGGGTCACGGGGGAGGAGGGCGCCGGACTCACGGGCGACTCACAATCGTGAGTATTTTGGCTCACGGCGGGGCGACTCACGCATGACTCACGGCAGTGTGCCGAAAAGTGCGCCGTTATGCCGGATGGACTCACACTAAAAACGCTGAAACAGTCAGTGTTTCAGCGTTTTTCTGCGAAGGTTCGGATACCTTAGTGATCCGCCTGGGGCTCGAACCCAGGACCCCAACATTAAAAGTGTTGTGCTCTACCAACTGAGCTAGCGAATCTTGCATCGTGGTTTTCCCAAATGCGGTGCAAAGTTAGCGCTTTTTTTTGATTCCACCAAATTTTTCCTCTTTTTAGACCTCTTTTTTTATTTTTTTCGGCAGATTTTCGGAGGCAAAGGTCTTTTGAGCCTGTTTTTAGGCGGTTTTTATAGTCCGGCCGGCCCGAGAAATAGGGCGCGCCATATTCTGCCGCTTTTAGCCGAGTTTGAAAACGATGCGCTGAACGCCATCCTCGTAGCGGCTGCTGGTGATTCGGAATGTGCCTATTTCGCCGGTGCGCGCCACGTGGTTGCCCGCGCAGAGGCACTGGTCGTACGAGCCGATGTGGACCACCCTAACCATCTCGGATGCTCCTTCGGGCAGCCGGCTCATGTCGAAGCGCTTCATCGCTTCGGCCTGTGTGATAAACTCTTCGGTGACCTCCACATCGGCTGCCACGGCCTCGTTGACGTATTGCTCGAGCGAACGGAGCTCTTCGTCGGTGAGAGCGCGTGGGAGCCGGTAGTCGAGTTTGGATTTCTTGCGCTCTATGTGGGCGCTGAAGGCGCGGCCTTGGCCGTAGCGCCGCGCCATTTCGCCGTTGAGGAGGTGCTCGGCGGTGTGCATGGGCGGATATTCCTGCTTGTTGTGCTCGTTGAGGACTGGTGTTTCCATCGCTTTACAGGTTGTCACATTCTTCGAGCCAGAGAGCCGAGGAGGCATCGGAGGGCATTCGCCAGTCGCCGCGCGGCGAGAGGCATACGCTGCCCACTTTGGGTCCGTCGGGAAGGCAGGAACGCTTGAATTGCTGATTGAAGAAGCGCCGAAAGAACGTGGAAAGCCACTTCTTGATTGTTGCTTCGGAGTATACGCCGGCGAACGCTTTGATGGCGAGGGCGTAGATGCGTTCGGGGCCGAATCCGAAGCGGAGCACGTAATAGAGGAAGAAATCGTGGAGTTCGTAGGGGCCGACCAGATCTTCGGTCTTCTGGGCTATGGTGCCGTCGGCGGCCGCAGGTGTGAGTTCGGGGCTGATGGGGGTGTCGACGATGTCGAGCAGGGTCTCGCTGGTTTTGCCGCTGAAGATATGGGTTGCGAAGTAGCTCACAAGATGCTTAACGAGCGTTTTTGGCACACCGGCATTGACGGCATACATACTCATATGGTCACCATTGTAGGTCGCCCAGCCGAGTGCAAGCTCGGAGAGGTCGCCTGTGCCCAGAACCATACCGCCGAGTTTATTTGCAAGGTCCATCAATATCTGTGTGCGTTCGCGGGCCTGGGAGTTTTCGTATGTAACGTCGGTTTTGGCGGGATCCTGACCGATGTCGCGGAAGTGGAGCATCACGGCTTCGGCAATGGGTATTTCCATGACTTCCACTCCAAGGCCTTCCATCAGTGCGACTGCGTTGGAGTGTGTGCGCCCGGTAGTACCAAAACCCGGCATGGTGACTCCGACTATACCTTTGCGCTCAAGCCCAAGAGAGTCGAAGGCGCGCACCGCCACTAACAGCGCCAGCGTAGAATCCAAGCCGCCCGAGATGCCTATCACCAGTGTCGTGGTCCGGGTAGCGTCGAGGCGCTTAGCCAGAGCGGCGGCCTGTATGCCCACGATTTCCTCGCAGCGCGCGCGAAGGTCGGCGTCGGCGGCCGGCACGAAGGGATGCGGGTCGACGCCGCGCAGTATGTCCCCGCGTGCCGGAAGTGCGGAGGCGTCGGCGGTTGCGGTGCGGAAGCTCTTTCTATTGTTTGCCGCGCACCGGCTGAAGGAGTTTAAGTGCATGCGGTCGCGGCTGAGGCCCTCAATGTCGACGTCGGCGCAGACCATCTGGCCGCCGCGCGTCCAGCGCTCGTTCTGCGCGAGCATGCGGCCGTTTTCAGCCACGAAGAGCTTGGCGTCGAACACCAGGTCGGTCGAACTCTCGCCGAAGCCGGCCGACGCGTAGGCGTAGGCGCAGATGCTCCGCGCGCTCTGCTGGACGACAAGGCTGCGAAGGTAGTTGTACTTGCCGATAATGTCGTCGCTGGCGCTCAGATTGACGACAACCTGTGCGCCGGCAAGAGCCATCGCCGTACCGGGTGCGGCGGGCACCCAGAGGTCCTCGCAGATTTCGATGCCGACTTTTATACCCTTAACGGAAAGCAGAACGTCTGTCCCGAAGGAGACCTCGCGGCCGCCGATGATGATGGTGCCGGTGGTGTCGGTGCCGGTCTCGAACCAGCGGCGCTCGTAGAACTCGTTGTAGTCCGGCAAATAGGTTTTGGGCACTACTGCGATGAGTTCGCCGCCCGCGAAGGCTGCCGCGCAGTTGTAGAGCGCCCCGTCTCGGCGGAGGGGCACGCCAACCACGAAGGTAGTGCCCGCTAGCCGCTCCGACCGCTTAACCAGTTCGCTCAGCGCTTTTTCTGCCTTGGCCAGCAGCAGTTCGGAATGGAAGAGGTCGGCGCAAGTATAGGCCGTGACGCACAGTTCGGGGAATACGGTCAGATCGGCACCGGAAGCCGAGGCGCGTTCCATCAGTGCAAGTATGCTTGCGCAATTTGCCTCCACTCCGGCCACCACTACTTCGGGCGAGGCGCAGGCTATGCGGAAATATCCTTTGTAAAGAGCTTTGTTGGTTTTCATTTCGGTCGTGGGCGCGCTGGATGTGCCCGTACAAAATTACAAAAAAAGGCCGTACGCCGCAAGTGCACCCACAAAAATGCACCGGCTCCGCGGGGTTGCCACGGAGCCGGATATGATGGATGGGAAGGGAAGTGTCAGATAAAGTACATCAGCTGCGACATTGACTCATTGACGGTGGCAATGATGCTGTCGTAGAACCAGCTGACAATACCAAGTGCTATAATGCCGCCTACTGTCAGCCAGAGGCCGAAGCGTTCGCCGCATGTGCTCTTGAAGGTTGCTATGGTGCAGGGCTCCTCCGTCTTGATGAACATGGCCTTTACAACAAGCAGGTAGTAGTAGAGCGACACGATGGTGTTGATGAGTGCAATCAGCACCAGGATGTAGATTGCCACGCTGCCCTGGTTGATGGCTCCGGTGAAGATGAAGAACTTGCTGAAGAAGCCTGCGAAAGGAGGAATACCGGCCAGGGAGAACATGGCGAGCATCATCGCTACCGAAAGTCGCGGATTGGTCTTGTACAAGCCATTGTAGTCGTTCATATTCACCTTGCCGGTGGCGTTCTCTATGGCGCCGATCACGCCGAAGGCGGCAAGGTTCGAGAAGATATACACCAGTATGTAGTACATCATCGCTGCCATACCCAGTGCGTTGAAGGCTATGATACCGAGCATGATATAGCCGGCCTGCGAAACTGAGGAGAAGGCCAGGAAGCGCTTCATATTGCGCTGACGGATAGCGAAGAGGTTACCTACTGTGATGGTGAGGATAATCAGTGCATAGAGCATCCACTCCCAGGCTGCGCTGTAGACGGTGCCGAAAACCTGCGTCAGAATAACCAGGAAGGCATAGGCGGCCGCGCCCTTGGAGATTACGCTGAGGTAGGAGGTGACCGAAGTCGGGGCACCCTGGTATACGTCGGCGGTCCATAGGTGGAAGGGAACCAACGAAAGCTTGAAGCCTACACCGGCAATGACGAAACCGAGGGCAAGCAGAAGCAGCATGCTCATCTTGGTTGTCAGCGCGAAGTAGATATTCTCGAAATAAAGGCTTCCGGTGAGACCATAGACGAAGCTCAGGCCAAGCATGAACACTGCCGAGGAGAATACGGCAGTGAGCATATACTTGACTGCTGCCTCGTGGCTCTCGTGGCGGTTCTTCTCCAGGGCAACCATAGCGGCAAGGGGAAGCGAAGCACATTCAAGGCCGATGATGAACATCAGGAAGTGGCGCGACGATACCATAAGGTACATGCCGAAGAGCGTCACCAATAGAAGCTCGTAGAACTCGCCGCGGCGCATGGCCATGGCTTCGCCATTGGCCCAGTGAACGCTCTGAATGAGTACTATCACAACGCCGACGTTAAGAATGGTCTTGATGGCGGCGATGGCGGGGCTGGTCTGGTACATGCCGGCGAAGGCGCTCCCTACCGAGGGGTGGCAGCCCATAAGCTCGGCCACGAAGCCGGCCACGGTGAGTATGGCCACCAACGCTACCGTCAGCCCCGGAAGGGCCTTCTGGGAGCGCGCCGGCATAAAGGTGTCGTAGAGGAATATAATCAGGAAGGCGACGAGCAAGCCGATTTCCTGCTGCATTGCTAAGAACTGTGAGTAATCCATATGCTTAGAGAGCGGCTATTGTCGTCGGAATTGCCTTGAAGATTTCCGGCGTGAAGGTTGTGTTGATCAGTTCGTTGAAGAAGTTCGGGAAGCAGCCGATGGCGGCCACGCACAGGATGAGGGTCACCGTAGCGACACGTTCCCACCACGTTGCGTCGGTCAGGCTCAGGTGATGCTGGTCGTAGACCGGACCAAGGAGCAGCTTGCCGACAACTCGAAGTATGTAGACTGCTGTGATGACTATCGAGCAGCATGCCACTATGGTGAACACGCGGTGGAACACGTCGGCGTGCTGGAAGGAACCGACAAAGATGGTCATCTCAGCAACGAAGCCCGACAGACCCGGCAGACCCAGAGAGGCCATACCGGCGATGACATAGCATACACCGAGGTAAGGCATGATTTTCATAAGGCCGCCCATCTGGGTGATTTCGCGGGTATGCGTACGGCCGTAGATCATACCGATCAGGGCGAAGAAGAGGGCCGTCATCAGACCATGGGAGAGCATCTGCATAATGGCGCCGGTCATTGCCGTGGTGTTGAGCATCAGAATGGCGAAGAGCACCAGTCCGCAGTGGCTGACCGAGGAGTAGGCGTTGATGTACTTGAGGTCGGTCTTGACGCAGGCGCAGAAGGCACCGTAGACAACCGACACGCCCGTCAGGATGAGAAATATCCAGCTCAGAGTGGTGGCTGCATACGGCATCAGGTAGATAGCAACGCGGAAGCAGCCGTAGCCTCCCAGTTTCATAAGCACGCCGGCATGCAGCATCGACACTGCCGTCGGAGCCGAAGCATGGCCGTCGGGGCTCCAGGTGTGGAAGGGGAACATAGCCCCCAGTACGCCGAAGCCTACAAAGGTCATCGGAAAGAGGAACTGCTGCCAGCCGTGGGAGATGGCGTCGTTTTGGGCGATTTCCAGAAGGTTCCAGGTCAGCTGGCCGCCTTCGGGTGCGCTATGATAGTAGATGCCAATCAGACCGAGCATAAGGAATGCCGAGCCACCCATAAGCATCAGGGTGAGCTTCATCGCCGAGTAGTTCTTGCGGCCCGAGCCCCATACGCCGATGAGAAGATACATCGGGATAAGAGCGACCTCGTAGAACATGAACATCGTGAACAGGTCTATCGAGATAAAGAAGCCGAACACTCCCGTGCTGAGAAGTATCAGCCAAAGGAAGAATTCCTTGGGCTGGTCTATCTTCCAGGATGCGAAGGAGCCGGTCAGAAGAATCACACTGGAGAGGATGAGCATGGCGACCGAGATGCCGTCGACACCTACTGCCAGGTTGATGTGGAGCGGTTTAAACCATGACCAGCTGTCGGTGTACAGCATCGGAGCAGTTTCGCCGGCGGCACGCAGCCCCAGGTAATCGACAAGCAGGTAGACCGACAGTGCGGTCAGTGCCACCGAACCCAGCACGGCCACCGCACGGATGGGCCGGGGGTCGCGGTTGGTGCACAACCCGGTGAGCAAGAGCATCACCAAGGGTATCACCACGAAGTAAATCAGTATATTCGAAAACATTGCAAGTTACTTTTTTCTGTGATAGTATTGGCTTTTCTATCAGAGCACGTAGCAAAGGATAGTGACTCCGCCCAGTATGATGGCGCCAAGCAGATACCACCAGACGTACATCTGTATCTGGCCGCTCTGCAGGCCCTTGATGGCCGAAGAAGCCTTGTTGGTGATGGTTGCGAAGGAATCCATGGTGCCGTCGATGATGTTGCGGTCGAACCAGGCAAGCGGGCGGCAGATTCCGTCAAAGATTATCTTGTGGGTAATGAAGAGGTACAGCTCATCCCAATAGAAGCGGTGGTGGCACCATTTCCAAAGGGTCGGCAGGGCATGCTGCATCTTGTCGGGAAGAGGATTCTCTTTCTTGTACATCACCCAAGCCAGTGCGATACCTGCGATGGCTACCACGAGGCTGATAGAGGCGATGCCCCAGTCAAAGTGGTGCATGAAGTCGTAGGGTTCGCCGTTCCAGCTCACCAGATTGCCGAAAGGTATGAAACCGGCAACACACGATATGGCCGCCAGTATGATCAGAGGCAGGCTCATCGTCCAGGGCTGGTCGTGAGGAGCGTGGTGGCCTTCAGGCGTTTTGTGTTCCTTCCACCAGAAGATGAGGAAGTACAGGCGGAACATATAGAATGCGGTCAGGCCGGCTACGAGGCTCATCCAAACATAGGCCACCCAGTCGTAGTTGGAGCAGGCGCTCAGGATTTCGTCTTTGGAGAAGAATCCCGAGAAGGGTATGATACCGGCGATGGCAAGACAGCCGATAAGGAATGTCCAGTGCGTGATGGGCATATGCTTGCGCAGACCGTGCATCGCGGTGTAGTCGTTGGAGCCGATAGCATGAATCAGAGCGCCGGCACCCAGGAACAGGAGGGCCTTGAACATGGCGTGCGTGAACAGATGGAACATCGAGGCCATGTAGCCGAGTCCTTCGTGGTACTCAGGACGGGCAACACCAAGCGAAACCATCATAAAGGCTATCTGCGAAATTGTCGAGAAGGCAAGAACTCGCTTGATGTCTACCTGCGCGCAGGCTACCATAGCGGCGTAGAAGGCCGTCAGAGCGCCCACCACTGTGATAATCACCAGTGCGGTGTCCTCCATAAGGTACAGCGGGAACAGGCGTGCTACCAGATATACACCGGCAACAACCATAGTAGCTGCGTGAATAAGAGCCGAAACAGGTGTCGGGCCTTCCATGGCATCCGGCAACCAGATGTGCAGTGGCATCATCGCCGACTTACCCATGCCGCCCATGAAGATGAGCACCAAAGCCCAGGTCAGAACCGAGCCGCCCATAAATACCGGAACACTGCTGTTCTGGAAGATATTGCGAACTGCTTCGGCCGATGCAATGTCAACATGGAAGAGATTCTCGCTGCCCGGAACGGCGGCAGAGGTGAAGGTCATAAAGTCGAACGTCTTGGTGTAGTAGCTCAGTATCAGAATACCGATCAGGAAGCCAAGGTCGGCGAAGCGGGTCACGATGAATGCCTTTTTCGAAGCCGACACTGCCGACGGCTTGGTGTAGTAGAAGCCGATCAGCAGGTAGGAGGACGCGCCCACAAGCTCCCAGAAAATATACATCTGGAAAATGTTGGTCGCAACCACCAGTCCCAGCATCGAGAAGCTGAAGAGACTCAGGAAGGCATAAAAGCGCTGGAATCCATGCTCATACACGCCGTGGTGGTCGCGCATATATCCCATGCTGTAGAGATGAACCATGAAAGAGATTGTGGTGATCACCACAAGCATCATGGCCGAAATCGGGTCAAGCAGGAATCCGAGTTTGATTACAAGATTTTCTGTGAAGGCCAGCCACGTCTGGTTGAACACCAGATACTGGAGGCGCTGACCGTCGGCGGCGATGAAGTCCGGGTTGCCGCTGAAAAAATACAGGTAAGCGGTGTAGTAGGCCAGAACGAGCACTGTGCCCATGCCGAGGCAACCCAGCACGCCTGCGGTGCGATGGCTCATCTTGACGCCACCGATGCCCAGTATCAGGAACATCGCAAGCGGTATGGCCAGAATCAATAGAGGTATGGTGATTTCCATGGCTGTCAGAACTTCATGTCGTTAAGGGTTCGCACATCTATGTTTTTAACCTCGCGGTATACGTTGATGATGATGGCTATTGCCAGCGCCGTCTCTGCTGCCGCTATCGCTATGGCGAACAGGGTGAAGAACATGCCCTCCAGGCTGTGCGGGAACAGAAAGCGGTTGAACACCACAAAGTTGAGGTCTACCGAGTTCAGCATCAGCTCAAGGGAGATCAGCATCGCTATCATGTTTTTGCGGGTGATGAACCCGTAAACCCCCGCCGCAAACATTATAAGCGAAGGTATCAGATAATATATAGCTGTGATTTCCATAATCTTGTCAACGCTTGCGGGCTATTACTACCCCACCGATTATACATGCGAGCAGAAGCACCGATATTGCCTCGAAAGGCAGAAGGTACTGCCCGTGGGCCGTGCCCATCAGAGCGGTCCCGACTGCATCCATGGTCAGTGCCTCCATTTCCGGCTTGCCCGCCATGGTAATATCCGATACCACGCCCCCGCGTACAAGAAGACTGTAGGCGGTTACGCCGAAAAGCAGCACTGCGGCTACCAACCCCATCACTCGGCTGCGCGAGGTGAGTCGCTCAGTGTTGTCGCCGGGACGGCTCGTCAGCAGAATTGCGAACACAAAAAGCACCACGATGCCCCCGGCGTACACTGCAATCTGCACTGCACCCAGAAACTCATAGTCCATCATAAAGTACACCACGGCTGCTGCAAAGAGCGTAAACAGCAGGTAGGTGGCCGCACGAAGTATTTTGCGCGTCGTAACGGCCATGATGGAGAATACTGTCATGGCGATGGCCACGATGAAGTATAGTATTATTGTTCCTATAGAAGATTCCATATGCTTTACTTGTTTTCTGGCGTGGCCTCTCCGGCTACATTGGGTTCTTCTTTCGAGGGAGCGGCCGGGGCGTCACCGCCGGCGGCTGCCGCTGTGGCTTCTTTGGCTGCCTTGGCGGCTGCCGCTTTTGCCTTGGCCTCAGCTATCTTGCGCTCGCGCTCTGCGGCTGCAGCGGCTATTTCCTCCGGGGTGGGTTCCGGTTCTTCCGGCTCCGGTCGGTTGTTGAGCTGCTTGACAAGCTTGTCGCGCGTGAAGACGGCCTGCTCGAAATCATTGTCGAATGCTATAGCATCTGTAGGACAGCTCGTCACGCACAGCTGGCAGAATGTACAGCTGCCAAGGTCATAGAAATACTTGGCGAGTTTCTTTTTCTTGGCGCCCGTGGCGGTGGTCACCATCTTGGGTTCGATGGTGATGGTGCCGTTGGGGCATGCACGTTCACAACTTCCGCAGCATATGCAGCGGTGTGTGCCGTCCTCATTGTAGACAAAGTGCAGCTCCGCACGGAAGCGCGGGGCCGCCCACTGTTCTTTTCGGTTCTCGGGATAGCACTCGGTGATTTTGGGGGTCACGAGCTCCTTGCCCGTTACCGATAGTCCCTTCACCAGGCTCGCTATGCCGGACCCTAATGACGAAAAATATTCTTTTACGCTACCCATTATTATGGTTGATACTGATTTTTACTTCACAAGCCGCTGTGTCGCGGTGGCGTCAGTCGCGGGCCTGGCCGCCGACGATGTCGAGTAGCTCGGTCGTTATGCCCTGCTGACGCAGTTTGTTATATTCGAGTTGTAATTGTTCGAGTAGTTTCTGGGCGTTGTCGTTGGCGCTCTGCATTGCCATCACGCGGGCCGCCTGCTCGGATGCGCGGTTCTGCGCAAAGGCTTCCTGCATCTTGGCAAGCAGGTACATCGGTAGCACCGTGCTGAAGATGGTGTTGGCGTCCGGCTCGAAGAGATAGGGACGCCCTGTGCCTTTGCCGCCCGCAAGGGCCTCCGGGCTGACCGGGAGAAAGGTATCTGTCTCCAGTCGCTGGCGCCCCGCGGAGTGATAATGCATATAGGTGAGCTCTACCTTGTCGAGTTCGCCGGTGAGGAAGCGCTCGGTGAGGATAGCTCCGAAGTCTTTCACTGCCGTGCCGTCGCTCTTGGAATCCACACCCAAGTCGCTGATGCAATTCAGATGAGGGTCGCTCCCGCAAAGGCGGTCGACAATCTTGAACATCTTCTTGCCCACCGGAACTATGTCCAGCGCCAAATCCTGTCCGTATTTCTCCCGAAGAACCGCTATATGCTCAAGCAGCCCCTTGAATATATTGACGTTGTACGCTCCGCAAAGTCCGTCGTCGCTGCCCAGCACCACAAGCGCCACCCGGCGCACCGAAGTGTGCTCTTCGGTAAGAGGCGAGTTGACTCGGGCATCCGAACTCAGAAGCGACGATATTATGGTCTGCACGCAGTCGCGGTAGGGTGTCAGACGCCGCAGTATCCCCTCCGCCTTGTGCATCTTGGCGGAGGAAATCATCTTCATGGCGCCGGTTATCTTCTCGGAGGAAGCTACCGAGCCTATGCGGCCTTTAAGTTCGCGGAGGGTTGCCATTTCAATTCAATTATTTAAAAACGTCCGGCCACATCGCGAGCTGCCTGCTGAAGTTTCTCGGCAACACTGTCGTCGAGTACGCCCTTGCTCAGCGGCTCCAGTACCGTTTCCTTGTAGCCTGCCTGAAGCAGCTGAAGGAACTGTTTTTCAAACTCTGATACCTTGTCCAGAGGAACACGCTCCAGAAGTCCGTTCACACCGCAGTAGATAACCGCGATTTCTTCGGCTACTGCCATGGGGTGATACTGCGGTTGGATGAGGAGTCGCTCGTTCTTGCGGCCCTTGTCGATTACGCGCGCGGTGACGGGGTCGATGTCGCCGCCGAACTTGGTAAACGATTCAAGTTCGCGGAACTGAGCCTGGTCTATCTTGAGCGTACCGGCCACTTTCTTCATAGACTTGATCTGCGCCGAACCGCCTACACGACTCACGGAGATGCCGACGTTGATTGCCGGACGGATGCCTCGGTTGAAAAGTGCCGTCTCAAGGAATATCTGACCGTCGGTAATGGAGATTACATTGGTCGGGATGTAAGCGGAAACGTCGCCCGCCTGGGTTTCGATAATCGGCAGTGCCGTCAGCGAACCGCCGGCCTTCATGATGGGCTTGAGCGCGGCGGGCAGGTCGTTCATACCCTCGGCAACCTTCTGATTGTCGATAATCTTTGCGGCACGCTCCAGAAGGCGGCTGTGCAGGTAGAAGATATCGCCCGGGTAAGCCTCGCGTCCGGAGGGGCGCTTAAGAATCAGCGACACCTCGCGGTAAGCAACTGCCTGCTTCGACAGGTCGTCGTAGACGATAAGTGCGTCGCGGCCCGTATCGCGGAAGTATTCGCCGATGGCAACGCCCGCAAAAGGTGCAAAGTAGCGCATGGCGGCACTCTCCGAAGCCGTGGCGGCAACTACTACGGTGTAGTCAAGCGCACCATGCTGACGCAGGGTCTCTACCAAAGTAGCTACCGAAGACGCCTTCTGCCCGATGGCTACATAGATGCAGTACACCGGCTTGCCTTCCTCGTAGTTCTTGCGCTGGTTGATGATGGTGTCGATGGCAATGGCCGTCTTGCCGATCTGGCGGTCGCCGATGATGAGCTCGCGCTGGCCGCGGCCGATGGGCACCATCGAGTCGATAGCCTTGATACCGGTCTGAAGAGGCTGCTTCACAGGCTGGCGGTAGATAACGCCCGGAGCCTTGCGCTCAAGGGGCAGACGAATCAGGTCGCCGGAAATAGGTCCGCGGCCGTCGATAGGCTCGCCAAGAATGTTGATTACGCGACCCAGCAGACCCTCACCAACAGGTATGGAGGCGATTTCGCCGGTGCGTCGCACGGACATGTTCTCGGTTACCTTGTCGACATCGTTGAGCAGAATCACGCCCACGTTGCTCTCTTCAAGGTTGAGGGCAACGCCCTTCACACCGTTTTCGAACTCTACAAGTTCGTTGGCACCCACTGTGTCCAGACCGTAGACGTGGGCAACACCGTCGCCCACTTCGAGCACGGTGCCCACTTCCTCGAACTGTACTTTGGAATTTACGTTCTCGAGTTCTTGTTTGAGTATTTGAGAAATCTCGCTGGGATTAATCATAGCTTGCGATTGGCTTGCTTGTTAATGTTTTGACCGGGGGCTTATTTTATCAGTTCAAGACGGATATTGTTGAGTTGCGTGGCTACCGATGCGTCAAGCAACTCGTTGCCCAGCCGGATTTTGAATCCGCCTATCAAAGAAGGCACTACCTCGAAGGTGCAGTCCAAGGTGCCTTCCCCGATATGGCTTTGTATCAGGCTTGTGATACGTCTGCGCACGTCCTCCGCAAGGGGTGCGGCGCTCTCGACCGTTACCTTGAAAATATGGTGCTTCTCTCGGTAAAGGTCGATGTAGGCGTTGCCCACAGCCCGGATTATGTCAAGGCGCCCGTTGCGGCGCAGCAGGGTCAGAAAATCCGAGAATACTGCGTTTTCCTCGCCTCCGCTGGCAGTGACGATGAGCTTCACCTTGTCGGCATCGCTCACAAAAGGATTTACTATGGTCGGTCCCAATGCCGGTTCCGACACAAAGGCTCCCTCGAGATGCTGCATAATGCCGTAGAGAGCGGCATCGGCCTTTTTCTCCGCAGCTACCTCATAGAGTGCCTTGGCATATCTGCGCGGTATCAGTCCCTGGTCCATGTCACTTCTCCTCTTCTATCTGGTCGAGCAGTTTGTCGACCAGCTTGTTCTGAGCCTGGTCGTCCTTAATCTGGTTTTGCACCAATTTGCCCGCTATCTCGATGGCAAACTCGCTGACCTGATTGCGGAATTGCTGCTGAGCCTCTTTCTGCTGCTGCTGGATTTGGATTTTGGCGTTTTCCATCTCCTTGGCGGCGGCTGCCTGGGCTTCCGAACGCGCCGACTCAATAATCTGCGACTTCATACGGTCGGCCTCCCGAAGCATGTCGGCCTGCTGCCGGCGTGCCTCGTTGAGGTAGTTTTCGGCTTCGGCGCGGGCGTTGTCCAGCTGTTCCTTGGCGTTCTGGGCGTATTCAACACCCTTGTCGATAAGGTCGGCTCGCGAGTCGACGGTCTTGAGGATGATGGGCCATGCGAATTTCCACAGCACCAGGAATAGAATCCCGAATGCCACGAACATCCAGAAAACAAGGCCGAAGTCGGGTGTGAACAGTTCCATTTGTTGTTGACAGTGGTGTTATTATACGAACAGAGCGAGCACGCACACGATTACAGCGAAGAGGGCCACGCCTTCCACGAGGGCTGCAATCACAATCATGTTGCTTCGGATATCGCCGGCTGCTTCCGGCTGACGGGCGATGGCTTCCATGGCGGAGCTGCCGATTTTACCGATACCGATACCTGCGCCGATGGCTGCGATTGCGGCGCCGATGCTTGCGCCCAGACCGAGTACGGGAGCTATTTCTGCTAAGAGTCCAAACATGGTAGTAAGTTTTTGAGTTGGTTTATATTTTTATTTGTTTTTTCTTTTAGAGTTTTGCGCGCATCGACGCCGTTTCGGGCGCGGGTCCTTCGGCCATCTCTTCCTTGATGTCGGCCTTCACTTCCTTGCCCTCATGGCCGTGTTCCTCGGCTTGCGCAAGGCCGATGAATAGTGTCGAAAGCATTGTGAACACATATGCCTGGATGAAGCTCACAAGCACGTCGATGAGCAGCATGAATATCGAGAACAGAAGGGAAACCACTGTGCTCGCACCGCCCGCCGCCGGGCTCACTGCCGTGAAGATGAAAATCAGCAGGGTCAGTGTGATCACTATCATATGGCCGCCCATCATATTGGCGAAAAGACGGACTGTCAGTGCTGCCGGTTTGGTGAAGATGCCGAACACTTCGATGACCTGCATGATCGGAATCGGGCATTTCAGCCAGATGGGCACATCAGGCCAGAATATTTCCTTCCAATAGTGCTTGTTGGCGAAGATATTGGTCACCAGGAAGGTGATGATAGACAGTACGAGGGTCACTGCAATATTGCCCGTAAGGTTTGCGCCGCCGGGGAAAATCACTATCAGGCCAAGCAGGTTCATTCCGAGAATAAAGAAGAACACCGTCAGCAGATAGGGCGCGAACCGACGAGCCTGCGGGCCGAGAGTGGGCTTGATGACACCGTCGTAGACAAAAGCCACGCAGGCCTCGATGGCTCCAAGTCCCTTGCGGGGTGTCTTGTAGTGTTTGCCGTCGCCGCCGTGGCGCCGCAGGTAGCCCGCCAGCCAAAGCATAAGACCGGCAACGAGGAAAACTGCTATCCACAAGGCCATAACGTTCTTGGTGATGGAGAAATCCCAAGGCTTGATCTCGCGGCTGTCGACGATGGCGACCACTTTGCCCTTGTGTGCACTGTCTTCGGGTGCTATTTTGAAAGTCACACCGCCGTCGACATACTCCCGGCCTCCCGAGATGCGGGCAGATGAGAAACAATGGAAGCCGAGTTCCTTGTCGTAGACGATTACCGGCAGAGGTATGCGGTGGTGGTGGTCGAAAGGCACTTCCCAGCCGTAACCGTCGCCCAGGTGTTCAAAGATAATCTCCTTGGGATCAATCTTCTCCTGAGATACGGAGTCCGGTGCGGACGCCTCATTGCCGGTGGCGAAGGCCGCCACTGCCAGCAATGTCATTATCACATATGTGAAAAATCTCTTCATCCGTGCCTTGTCAATATATGCAGACTGTAATGACGTTGTTGTCGACGTCCGCCACGCCGGCGCCTATCTCCGTGGTGAGTTCCGACCCCGACGGTTCGGTATACCTTACCGTGCCCGCTGTCAGCGTTGCCAGCAGCGAAGCATGGTTGCGAAGCACGGTGAACTCGCCGACGGTACCCGGCAGGGTGACCGAGGTCACTTCGCCTGTGTAGAGCACCTCCTGAGCGGATATTATCTTAAGCGTCATACAGCTTTCTTTTTCTGTTGGTTTTGTTAATCTCGTTTGCTTCCGGAGTTTAGCCGTTTACCTCGGCAAGCAGCTTCTTACCTTTGGCGATGGCGTCGTCAATGGTGCCGACGTTCATAAAGGCCTGCTCGGGATACTCGTCCATCTCGCCGGAGAGAATCATCTTAAAGCCGCGTATGGTCTCGCTCAGAGGCACCATCACGCCGGGAAGACCGGTGAACTGCTCGGCAACGTGGAAAGGCTGGCTGAAGAAGCGCTGTGCGCGGCGGGCGCGGGCAACTACCAGCTTGTCCTCGTCGGAGAGCTCGTCGACGCCGAGGATGGCGATGATATCCTGAAGCTCGTTGTACTTCTGCAGGAGCTGCTTGACGGCCTGCGCCGTGTTGTAGTGCTCCTCGCCGATGATGTTGGGGTCAAGAATACGAGAAGTCGACTCCAGAGGATCTACGGCCGGGTAGATACCAAGCTCGGTGATCTTACGCGAAAGCACCGTAGTGGCGTCCAGGAAGTTGAAGGTTGTCGCAGGTGCGGGGTCCGTAAGGTCGTCGGCCGGTACGTAGATGGCCTGCACGGAGGTGATAGAGCCGTTCTTGGTGGAGGTGATTCGCTCCTGGAGCATACCCATCTCGGAAGCCAGAGTGGGCTGGTAGCCTACTGCCGACGGCATGCGGCCCAGAAGTGCGGACACCTCGGAACCGGCCTGTGTGAAACGGAAGATGTTGTCGATGAAGAGCAGCACATCCTTGCCGCCGCTGCCCTGGTCGCGGAACTGCTCCGCAACGGTAAGACCCGACAGGGCAACGCGCAGACGTGCACCCGGCGGTTCGTTCATCTGACCGAACACCAGGGTTGCCTGGCTCTGGGCAAGCTCTTCCATGTCGACATCCTCAAGGTTCCATTCGCCCTTCTCCATGCCTTCCTGGAATTTCTTGCCGTAGCGCATTACGCCCGACTCGATCATCTCGCGCAGAAGGTCGTTACCCTCGCGAGTACGCTCGCCGACACCGGTGAACACCGAGAAGCCATCGTGACCTTTGGCGATATTGTTGATAAGCTCCATGATGAGCACCGTCTTGCCCACACCGGCGCCGCCGAAGAGACCGATCTTGCCGCCCTTGCTGTATGGCTCGAGAAGGTCGATGACCTTGATGCCGGTCGAAAGTATCTCGGTGCCTATGGTGAGGTCCTCGAATTCGGGAGCCGGCTGGTGTATAGAGCGCAGATTGTCGCGGTTGAGTTCGGGCAGCTTGTCGATGGCCTCGCCGATTACATTAAGCAGTCGACCTTTAATCTGGCCGCCGGTGGGCACGGCGATGGGACGCTCCAGATTCACCACCTTCATGCCGCGGCGAAGTCCGTCCGTACTTTCCATTGCCACGCAGCGTACGGTGTCTTCGCCGATATGCTGCTCTACCTCGAGGATGGTTTCCGAGCCGTCCTCGCGGGGGATGCGCAGAGCGGTGTAGATGGGCGGGACGAGATTGTCGTCGCCCTCAAAGATAACATCGACCACCGGGCCGATTACCTGGGCTATTTTGCCGGTTATTTCGCTCATATTTGGAGTGTGTTTGAATCAAGATATTAGAAATGCAGTCCGTACACGATTACCAGCACCATCAGCACGAGGTTGAACAGGTTGATGGGCAGGAGGTATTTCCATTCCAGGGCCAGAAGCTGGTCGATGCGCAGACGAGGATAGGTCCACTTGAACCATATGATTACGTAGCTCAGCACGAAGCACTTGCCAAGGAACCATACGATGCCGGGAATGTAGGCCATGATGTGGTTGAAGCTGTCCCACGACGGTATCTGAAGGGGCTGCCAGCCGCCGAAGAAGAGGGTTGCGGCAACACCCGACACGATAAAGAGGTTCAGATACTCGGCAAGGTAGAAGAAGCCGAAGTGCATGCCGGAATACTCGGTGTGGTAGCCGGCGGTAAGCTCGGATTCTGCCTCGGGAAGGTCGAACGGCCCGCGGTTTGTCTCGGCCGTACCGGCAATCATATATATCACGAAGGCAATCAGCGCGGGCAGATGTCCTTTGAAGATGAACCAGAGGTCGGCCTGCTCATGGACGATGTCGAGCACCGACATTGAGCCTGCAAGACAAACCATGGTGATGACACTCAAGCCGATGGAGAGCTCATAGCTGACCATCTGGGCGCCGGAGCGCAGCGAGCCGATGAGGGTGAACTTATTGTTCGACGACCATCCGGCAAGCAGAATGCCCAGCACGCCGATGCTGCTCACTGCAATAAGGAAGAATATGCCTATGTTGAAGTCTATCACCTGCACTCCGTCGCTCCAGGGGAGCACCGCAAATGCCATCATCGATGCGATGATCACCAGATAAGGTGCCAGCGCAAAGAGGAAGCGGTCGACGTGGTTTAGGTGGATAATCTCCTTGATGAGCATCTTGAACATATCTGCAAAACTCTGCAGCAAACCCCACGGGCCGACACGGTTCGGGCCCAGACGGCACTGGAAAGCGGCGCAGAGCTTGCGCTCATAGTATATATAGAACAGCGCCAGAAGGGCATACACGAGGAGCAGCCCAATGGCCACCAGCACACATTCGATAGTGACTGCGGCCCAGCTCTGCAGATGCCAGGTCTCGGTAAGCAGCCGGTGCACACCGGTGGTGTCGAGGAACTGTGCTTGAAGTATTCCGGGTATCATATTGATTTTAAGCTTCGCTTGGTATGATAATGATGGCTTTTGAGTGAGAGCTTAGCGGTCGATGTCGGGCACGATGTAGTCCATCGAGCCGCCGATGGTGATAAGGTCGGCAATCTTGAATCCGCGGGTGATGTGGTCGACCACGGCGGCCTGCGGAAGACACGGTGTGGCCAACTTGAGGCGGTAGGGCTTGGTGCTTCCGTCGCTCTCCAGATAGATGCCGAATGCACCGCGGCAGCCCTCTGTGAGCTGGAACCAGTGTCCTACGGGCAGCTTGAGAACCTTGGGCACCTTTACGCAATACTCGCCGTCGGGAATATTGTCGACGAGCTGCTCGAGAATGCGGGCACTCTGCTCTATTTCCTTGAGTCGGCACTTGAAGCGCGCCATAGAGTCGCCCTCGGTGGCAACGATTTCGTCGAACTCGAGTTCGCTGTAGATGCTGTAGGGCTTGAGTTTGCGCATATCGCACGCCCAGCCGGAAGCGCGGCCACTGGGACCCGTGATGGCAAAGGCGATGGCGTCCTCACGCGAGAGGTGGCCGACGCCCGTAAGGCGGTTCTTAGCCACTACGTTGCCCGTAAAGAGGTCGTTGTACTCCTTGATATTCTTGGGGATGATGGCCAGGAGTTCCTTGACGTCCTTCTGGAAGTCGGGGTCCAGATCGGCCATAACGCCGCCGATGCAGTCGTAGTTGAAAGTCATGCGTGCGCCGCAGGTCTTCTCCATGATGTCGAGAATCTGCTCGCGAACACGCAGTGTGTAGAAGAGCATCGTCGTGGCGCCCAAGTCCATACAGAACGTGCCGATAAAGAGGCAATGGGAGGCGATACGGCTCAACTCATCCATCATCACGCGGATAACCTGGGCTCGACGGCTGATTTCTATGCCGGCGGCCTTCTCGATTATCATACACAGCGCATGGTGGTAGTTATGGGCCGAGAAATAGTCCATTCGGTCCATAAAGTGGAGCGTCTGCGGGTAGGTGAGGTTCTCGCAGAGTTTTTCGATGCCGCGGTGGATATAGCCCATGTAGACATCGATTTTCTTGATTTCCTCGCCGTCGACGGCAGTGCGGAAGCGGAGCACGCCGTGGGTGGCCGGGTGCTGCGGGCCGATGTTCACCACAAAGTCCTCAGGCTGGAAAATGCGCTCCTCGGTCTTTACGATTTCGCCCTTTTCGTTGCGGGTATAGACGTTGGTGAAGTCGCTCTGGCGCTCATTTTCAATGCTTACGGGGTTGAGGTCGGGATTGTCGTCGTAGTCCTTGCGCAGGGGGAATCCCTTCCAATCTATGTTCAGGAAGAGACGACGCATATCCGGATTGTTCAGGAAGATGATGCCGTAGAAGTCGTAGACCTCACGCTCATAGAGAGTTGCAACCTTCCAAACATCGGCGGCGGAGGTCACCGTCGGGCAGTCGCGGCCTCCCTGGGCCATAACCTTGACGCCCACAACGTCGTTGGTGGTGGATGACATCACATAGTACACCACACCGAGTCCGTCGGGCCAGTCCATGCCCACCACGGTGACAAGATAATCCATCTTCAGCTCATCGTGGTTGCGAAGCATGACTGCCAGGTCATGCCAATGACTGTCGTCCACGGTGATGAGAGGAACGGCGTTTCCCTCAGCCGAAATGGCAGCTTGAGGAAATGCTTTGGCTATTATATCTGTGATATTGGCCATTGTCTGCTGTGAATTTTAGGTAGATAGGGCTTTTAGTCTTCCACGCCTTCCACTGGATGGGCGGCAAGAAACTCTTTCTGCTTCTCCTGACGGTTGACGCCACCGAAGAAACGTTCTACTTTTATTTTTCGGCTCAGCTGCATGATGCCGTAAATCATTGCCTCGGGGCGGGGAGGACAGCCGGGCACGAATACATCGACCGGAACTATATCCTCAATGCCTTTGGCAACGTGGTAACTCTTGCGGAAAGGACCACCGGAGATGGCGCAGCTTCCGCAGGCTATAACATATTTAGGTTCTGCAAGCTGATCGTAGAGACGGCGGAACACAGGCACCATACGATGTACTATAGTGCCGGCCACCATCATGAAGTCGGCCTGACGGGGACTCGAGCGAGCTACTTCCCAGCCAAAGCGGGCCATATCGTAGCGTGCCGCACCAAGACTCACGAACTCAATGCCGCAGCAACTCGTCGCAAAAGTCAACGGCCATATGGAGTTAGATCGGCCCCAGTTGATAAGTTTGTCCAGCGAGCCCACAACTACATTGGTGCCGCTGTCCTGAAGTTCCTTTACCAGACCCTGGATGTACTCATTGTCCTTCCAGTCCTCGTAAGGCATGCTTTTGGTTGTCACTTCCATTCGAGAGCTCCTTTCCGCCAGGCATAAACGAGACCCAGCACTAAGACACCGAAGAACACTGCGATGCAGAGAAGACCATCCGTGCCGAGCTCGCGCATACGCACGGCCCAGGGAAAGAGGAACACAGTCTCAACATCGAACATCAGAAAAAGAATTGCAAAAAGATAGTAACCGATGTGCAGCTGAGCCATACTCTCGCCGCGGGTGGGAATACCGCACTCGTAAGCCTCACCCTTCTGCGGGTTGAACGAACGCGGCGATATCTTCTTTGCAATAAGCAGAGCCAGAAACACCAGCGCCACGCCCGTTAGCATGGCCGTGATGGCAAGTACTCCGCTGTCTCCAATACCAAAAATGGCTGTTGATATCATATGTATTCAGTTATGTTTTCAGCATAATTCACGGTATAGCCGACCGATGCCTCAATCGCATGGCTTTACCCATAACGCCTTTAGCATCACCGCATTAACCCCTAAAGTCTCTGCGTGGCCGGATTTCGTCACCGCAAAGGTAGTGAATTTTTCCTAAATAACCTTCAGACCAACCAAGAAAAAATCTCCGATTTGTTCCCGAATTCCGAATCGTAGGTTCAACTGGCAAGTGCAAAATTAGCGATTTGTTTGAAGAACTCGTCTTTCGGAGTGGAAAAACCGAGTCTT
>ENA-ORLW01000374-ORLW01000374.1-human-gut-metagenome-genome-assembly--contig:-NODE-374-length-66291-cov-19.244344_pt1 | contig 66291 bp, 54 predicted proteins | sample MGYA00243017_ERZ508829 | MGnify/ENA primary metagenome ERZ508829 (study PRJEB26277, sample SAMN04329776) | human gut metagenome | biome: human-associated habitat | host: Homo sapiens | place: USA...
CGCTGATTTTCAGGAGGATGAGCTATCCAGGGGTTATCACCCCTGGCTACTCTCTTGAACCGCTACGCGGTTCTCTTTTCAATGGCTTGTACTCGCGGTCGGCGAACCATTATTGAACCTCTACGCGGTTCTTGTCGGGCGAATATGGAGCGGGGATTTGCAATCCCCGCCGACCGGTCTTCACCACATTTTCCGGCTTTGTAGATGGCGCCGGCGAGTCAGCGGGGATTGCAAATCCCCGCCCCATAGGCTTGCGAACCGCACAATGGCTTGTACTCGCGGTCGGCGAACCATTATTGAACCGCTACGCGGTTCTTGTTGGGTGAATATGGAGCGGGGATTTGCAATCCCCGCCGACGCGCCTACACTAACTTCTTCGCCTCGAAAGTAATCAACGCCGGGTATACGGGCCACCCACACGCATCGGCGACCCTGTAGGGGTCGAACTTTCGCGAAGGTATGCGCGAGGGCGGATCGTGTTCGACCCCGACAGGGTCGCGGTTTTTCGGAGGGTCGCGGTTTTCCCGGGGTTGTCACCCCGCGCTAATAGATTGAACTCCTCCGGAGTTCTCTTTGGGCGGCCTTTTGGCGGCTTGTGTGGGCGTTGCCGCCCTCCCTGCCGCCTCCGACGTTTTTTTGTGGCGGGGCGGCACGGTGAGGGCTGAAGCCCTCACTCCATAACGTTGCCGGCCCTTCCGCTGGGGATGTCGGGGATGTAAGGCATTCAGGGAGAAGCCCTACCGGAGTTCGCATAAATCTTTCTGATTATCGGCAGCGAGCCGGGTGGATTTTTTTGGCGGCCGTTTTTGCGGGTTAGGATTTTTTTTGTACCTTTGTGGCGCAATGGTTAGGGCGGCTTATGCTGCCCAGGGAATCCGGTGCGAGTCCGGAACAGTACCCGCTGCTGTAAGTTCCACATAAATGGATTGTCCAAGAAGTCACTGACCTGACGGTCGGGAAGGCGGACGGTCCGGAACGAGTCAGAATACCTGCCTTTGCATTTATGAGGTCGCGCCCGTTTGGCGGTCGTGCCTCACGCCTGATTGAGCCTGCGGGATTATGGGTTCGGTCGTTGCAAGAGCTATCTGCCAGGTATGGCGAGCGCTCGGCACCGATTTTTTGAAAGTATATACCCGCAAGCAGCCACTTCCGGCCGTCGGCGGGTTTTTTGTTTGCCCCCCGGCTTCCGTGCATTTCCAGGACTTCAATGGCCTATACATCATTGAGCATATACATCTTTTTTTCTGCCACTCCGGCGGGCCCGCGGGTTGTCGCGACGACTAACCCGCGGGGGTCCCGGGAGTTAAATTCCACTACAGATAAAATTTTCTAATAAACCGATACGAGATGAACTATCGCATCCTACAACTATTTTTATTGCTGGTGCTCGGTTGGGCACCTGTGCAGGCCACGGCTCAGTCGGGGCTGGCGGCTCAATCGCCGGTGAAGTACACGGGAATAGCCCGGCCTGACACTTACAAGGGGGACTATGTGTGGTCCGACATCTTCAAGCTGCCGTCGGCGGTGAATGCCTGGTCCAACAGCGACCTTGCCGATGTGGGCTTCACGGTGACATATACAACCAGCGACCCCGACGGTCGTCTTGTTGTGGTTGAGAACTGCGGCTTCGACGCATCGTTGCCTTATCGAAACAACCAGTTTCGCTTCCACATCAATCCTTTCGAGCATGGCACGGTTGTGCTGACTCTGACTGCTCACTATCAAGGCGAGGAGGCTACTAACACAATCACGGTCAGCGTCGACGCCTGCGGCGAGAATCCTTTGACGGCCCGCGACAAAATTACGCTCTACAACGTCGGGGGACCTGTTAAGACTTCGGCTTCGCAGATAACGAACTACGTTACCGACTTCTTCAATGTGCCGTCGGGCTGGAGCAACATCGCTCTGTGGGAGGAACTTGGAATGACAATTGGGGCCGAGACCGACAATGAGGAAATGGTAGCAGGGCTTGCGGCAGCTGTCGAGGAGCTGAGTTCGGGCAATTACTTCGCCACCATCCGATATACGCTGAATCCTGTTGTCGGCGACGCATATATTAAGGTATGGACGGAGCGCAACGGGGAGCGCCGCGAGGCGGTCTACAATTTTTCGCAGTACTACGTGCAGGCGTCCGACGATGCCATGCATGGCGCCTTTGCCGACACGCTGCGCACCGACATACTGCAGAACGATAACATGATGGAGGCTCCGTATACTATCGAGATGGTTCGCGAGCCGCAAATGGGTAGCGTGGAGTTTGTCAACACCTCCACGAGCTGGCGCAAGGCCTGCGAGGCGCGCTATGTATTCAGCGGCCCGGCCGACACTCCTAACTGGAGCAACGATACTTTCCGCTACCGTCTGAGCGTTTGGAACTCCGATCAAACCGAGGTTGTTGGTAGCGCCGAGGCTGAGGTGACAGTGACCCTCCGCCACAATCCGGCTCCGAGCAGTCTGCATGGCTATCTTCCTGCTCCGGGGCAGTTTACCAACAACTATATCAACGGTTCGAGTATGGTAGGAGCTTGGGGCAATATGTCGGGCAACGGCTTGGAGAGCAAGCAGGGCAGTGTATCGCTGGGCAGCTTCGGCGGCTACATAGAGCTTGGCTTCGAACATTCAATCTACAACGATCCGCGTAACCCCTACGGCGTTGACTTCCAGATAGGCGGTAATGCTTTTGCGGCTCAGGAGAAGGGCCATTGGACCGAGCCGGCTGCCGTGATGGTTATGCGCGACGACAATGGCAACGGGCTTCCGGACGACACATGGTATGAACTCGCAGGCAGCGAATACTGGTGGAGCGACACTCAGCGCAACATCACAATGACCTACAGCGACCCGGGCTATGTGGTAGCGCACGATGTGCCCTTCGAGACTTCCACCGGGCGCCGCGGCTCGATTCTCTGGAATACCTTCCACCGCCAGCCTTACTTCCCTCAGGCTTCCAGCTACCCTGACGCTGCCGGCAACGACGGCACGCTGACCTACCCGGGCACCGAAATCACGGGCGTCTACGACCGTCGCAATCCTTCCTATATAGAAGGTATGCGTGCGCTGGCCTTTGGCTACGCCGACAACCACGCCAATGTGGACAACAACGCTTACATAGCCCGCAACCCCTACTATGCCGACGAGCGCGGTGCCGTGGCCGACGGCTTCGACATCTCCTGGGCAGTCGACGCCGAGGGCAATTACGTAGACCTCGACCGCATCGACTTCATCAGAATCTACACCGCCGTGAGCGAAAACTGTGGCCAGCTTGGCGAAGCTTCCGCCGAGCTCAGCTATGTATGTGCCACTCAGCCCGAGGAGGGTATCACCGGCAACGAGGAGTACTGGATTAATTGGGCACACTATAATCGCCTTCAGGTTCTCGTTGGCGAAAGCGTAGATTTCGAGGGCTTTGCCTTCCGCAACGGCCGTCCACAGCGCGACCTTGGCGCACACTGGACCTCCACGGAACCCACCGTAGGCACCATCACGGAAGGAGGGACCTTCACGGGGTTGGCGGAGGGCAAGACAAAACTCACATTCCGCGCCACCGATCTTGCACCGGCCGATACCCTCGAAATAGAGGTTGTCACGCTGTCCGACATGCTGATTGTCAACGGAAACGGGGCTGAACTTCAGGAGGTGGAAGTGTACGTCGGCGAAACCTATATGCTGCATGCCGAGAGTGTTACCCGTTCGGAGGAAACCATCAACGACGGCAAGGAGAACCGCTACGTCTACGACCGCTATACCTGGACGAGCCTGAATCCCGACATAGTCGCAGTAGAGGCCGACGGCTACTTCACCGCCATAGGCGAAGGTGAGGCCATCGTCACGGCCACATCAAAGACCAACGGCGCACTTTCGAAGGCCGTGACCATCAAAGTGTCGGCCCTGCCCGAAGTGAAGCTCATCGCCAACTATCTCACCTTCGACCAAAGCTCCTGGACCACACAGGAGGCACTGAACAAGCTCACCGTGGCCCAAAACCGCATCTTTGAGACCGGCGGCAAGCGTCTGGACGCCCTTACGCTGCTCGAAACGCTTCCGGTGGGCCACGACGACAAGTTTATCATCACCGCCGACATGGCGTTGGGCAACAAACTTATCAAGGACGACTACCGAGAGTACCTGCTCACCTTCGAGACCACCTTCAGCGGCGTTACTCAGGAGCACCGCGTGCCCGTGCTGCACATGCCGAGCAACAACGTGCCGGTACCATCCATCGGCGAAGGCAAAGTTGAAATCCACCCCACGCACCTAAGCGGTTCGCTCGACTTGGCCGAGGTATTCGTTATGGAAACACTTGTCCCGGAAATCTACACCCGCGAGTTCGCCCTCGACAATGCCACCCTTCCGGAAGGCGTCGAAGCAAGCGTTGAAGGTTCCGTGCTGACCGTGAGTGTGAGCGACCTTGAGCTTGTCGGCGACGACCTGACCGTTCCGGTCAAGAGTCGCATCTCCCGAGTCCGCGCTCAGGCCTCCGCCCCGGCTCACGAGAATAGCTTTGAGTACCAGAACACCTGGAAGAAGGCAGCTATACCTGTGGTAGTCAAGGACATCACCGCCATTTCATCGGTCGAAGCCGAAGGTACGATCCGCATCTTCCCCAACCCGGCGGCATATGCCTTTACGCTGAATATCTCCGAGCCCACCTCCCTCGAAATCTACACGGCAGGGGGAGTGCGGCTTGCTTCGCTGCCCCTTGAGCCGGGTCAGGCCGTCGACATCAGCAAGCTCTCGGCGGGCATATATATAGTGGTGCTCCCCGAAAGCCGAACGACGCTCCGTCTGATTAAGGAATGACAATATGTTAATATAGACCGCCGAGGGCGGACACAGACAGGCAGCCGCGGGCAGAAGTGCTCCCGGCTGCTTTTTTAGTTGGCTGCGGAGTTGTTTATTTAGGGCGGAAGTAGTAATTTTGCAATCCGAATGAAAGTCGAATTTATAGACCGCAGCGGTGCGAACCGCCTCATAGTGATTTTTGCGGGATGGGCGATGGACGGCCATCCCTTTGCCGGACTGCACCGTGCGGGCTACGACATTGCAGTGGTGTGGGACTACACGACTGCGCACCTGGACTGGAGCTTTGCGGATCCTTACGGGGAGATATGCATCGTTGCGTGGTCGCTCGGAGTGAGCGTGGCGTCGGCCTCGACCGGCATTACAGCTCCCGTTGAGCACAAAATCACACTGCGGCTTGCCGTGAACGGAACTACAACACCCCTCGACGATGCCCTCGGAATCCCTCCGGCCCTCTTCGAGGCCACAGCCGCCAACCTCACGGAGGCCTCCCTCCAGAAATTCTACCGACGCACGGCGGGTCGCGCCCTGACTGCGGATTTCATGGCGCGTCGACCGCAGCGCAGCCTTGGCTCGGTTGCGTCGGAGCTGGAAGTGTTCCTTCGCACCGGCATCTATGCGGCAGCAAGCAACGAGGGATGGAGCAGGGCAGTGGTCGGGACCTCCGATGCTGTCTTTCCCCCGTCCAACCAGCTTGCGGCATGGCAGGGAGTGCCTACCGAGCAAATCGACAGCGGCCATCTTCCTGATTTTGAGACGTTACTCGCAAAATACATAATCGACAAGGATCTAACAGCCAGCCGTTTTGCGGCCGGAGCTGCCAGCTACGACGCCAACGCTGCCGTTCAGCGCGCCGTGGTCGACGGCCTTCTGGAGCTCGCCTTCAGCACCGGAGCCTTCGCCGAGCCGGGGCGCATCCTCGAAGTGGGTTGTGGCACCGGCTTATTGAGTCACCGTCTGGCGCGCCTCCCAAAGGCCGATTGGGACCTGGAGATGTGGGACCTCGCACCTTCCGACGACCTTGCTAACCTTGGCACACTCCGGCGCGGCGACGCCGAAACCTTGGTGCGCACTCTGGAGCCGCACTCGCTCGCCCTGGTGATGAGTTCGTCGACAATCCAGTGGTTCAACTCGCCGCAACGCTTTCTGGCCAACTGCGCCCGTGCTCTCCGGCCGGGCGGAATGATAGTCGCCAGCACCTTCGGGCCGGACAACCTCAAAGAAATAAAAAGTTCGGGGGGTGTGTCCTTGCCCGCAATGGGCGTAAAGGAGTGGCTCCAGGCCGACATCGCCGGACTGCGTACAGTCAAAGTGCTCGAAGAACACCGCACACTTCGGTTCGCCGACCCGCTTGACATCTTTCGGCACCTTAAAAGCACCGGCGTGAACTCATTGGCAGGCGGCAGCCCGCAGCAGCTTCGGGCGTCGCTGCGAAACTACACGCCGGACCCCGAAACCGGCCTTTACACCCTTACATACCACCCCGTCTACCTCGCCTTTAGAGCAGAAAACGTCCAATGACCGACTATCCCGTAATCTTCGTGAGCGGCATCGACACCGATGCCGGTAAAACATATGCCACCGCTTACCTTGCCCTTCGCCTTAAGGCCGAAGGGCGCACCGTGGCCACCCAGAAATTCATCCAGACCGGTTGCAACGACACTTCGGAGGACATCGAAAAACACCGCGAACTCTGCGGCACGGGGCCCTTGCCTGAAGATCTCGACCACACCACCGCTCCCATAATATTCAGCTACCCAGCCTCTGCCCAGCTTGCCGCACGGCTCGACGGTCGCGACATCGACCTGGGCTTGGTGGCGCAGAGCACGCGACGGCTTTCCGAGCGCTACGACACCGTGCTGATCGAAGGCGCTGGAGGCCTGATGGTGCCGGTGACCGACACAACCACTACCATAGACTATATATGGGAGCACGGGCTGCCGGTGGTGCTCGTGACCAACGGGCGTCTTGGCTCAATCAACCACACGCTACTCTCGCTTGAAGCCATCGAGCGACGCGGGCTGACCCTTGCGGCGGTAGTCTACAACTGCCATTACGACACCGACGCCGTGATAGCAGCCGACACCTTGGGCTATATAGGGCGCACCTTGAAACGTCGCTTCGCTGAAGCCGAGCTGATAGTGATGCCGGAGCACTCGGAGTGGTAAATAAAGTTAAAAAATGCGGATGCTAAGCAAGTAATTAGTAATTTTGCGGTTCAGAAATGACTCAACCGGACTACATACTAAGCATAAGCAAAGAAGAGCTGGGCGAGATGCCCGTGACCGCCTATCCCGGGGCAATTACCCTGGTAGACTCGGCAGCGAAAGCCCACATGGCCCTTCGAGCCCTTTCGCGCGAGAAAGTAGTAGGCTTCGACACCGAAACCAAGCCCTCTTTCCGCAAAGGCTGCCGCCACAAAGTCGCCCTGATGCAAATATCGACGTGCGACCGCTGCTTTCTGTTCCGGCTCAACAAAATAGGCATATGCTCCGAGTTGAAAGCCTTTCTGGAGAATCCCGACATACTTAAAATCGGGCTTAGCGTTCACGACGACTTCGGCGCCATCCGGCGCAGCGAGGAGTTCGAGCCTCAAGGATTTGTGGAGCTTCAGGAGATGGTGCGTCACTTCGAAATCGCCGACATCTCCCTTCAGAAAATCTACGCCATCATCTTCGGCGAGAGAATCAGCAAAGGCCAGCGACTCACAAACTGGGAAGCCGACACCCTCACCGATGCCCAGCAGGCCTACGCAGCGCTCGACGCGTGGGCTTGCCTCAAAATCTACAATGTGCTCAGCGAGCACAGCTTCGACCACCTCCATTCGCCCTACCGGCACCATCCGGAGCCCGGGGTGCAGATTCCTCAGCCCAAGCGGGAGAAGCCGCGCCCTACAAAAGAAGAGGTAAAGGCGCAGGGCGATGCAGCCGCAGCCGCCGCTGCCGGCACTACCAAACGCCGTCGGCGCAAGCGCCGTCCCAAGAAAAAGGCCGGCGAAAACACCAATCAGAAAACCGAAAATGAAGTATAAGCGTTCAACTTTAGTACCGGCCATGCTTGCCGTCTATCTTCTGGTAATGGCAGCCATAGGTTGGCCGCGGTACGCCTCCGGCGAAGAGTCGGCGCTGTTCTACTTCGGCGTTCTCGGAGTGACAGTGGTGGTGATAGTGCTTCTACACTTCAACCTCAAGCGCCAGGAGAAGCTGCGCAGCCGGCGCCGCCGCGAAACAAACTCTGACCAAGAACAACAAAACCCTACCAAAGAAGCATAAAGCTATGGCTCATAAAGCTCTGTTAATCATCCTCGACGGATGGGGCATCGGCAACCACACCCACGCCGACGCCATCTACAATACCCCCACCCCTTACTACAACCACCTCCTGAGCACATATCCCCACAGCCAGCTGCAGGCCAGCGGCGAGTACGTCGGCCTTCCGGACGGACAGATGGGCAACTCCGAAGTCGGACACCTCAACATAGGTGGCGGCCGCATCGTATATCAGGACTTGGTGAAAATCAACAAAGCCATCAGCTCGGGTGCCATCTACGATAATCCCGAAATCAAGGAAGCCTTCGGCTACTGCGCACGCACGGGCAAAGCCATGCACTTCATGGGCCTGACCTCCAACGGCGGCGTGCACTCCTCGCTCGACCATCTTTTCGCCCTGTGCGACATCGCCAAGAAATACGGTCTGGAAAAAGTCTACATCCACTGCTTCATGGACGGCCGCGACACCGACCCCCGCAGCGGCAAAGGCTTCATCGAGCAGTTGGAGGCCCACTGCGCCAAGAGCGCCGGAGTGATAGCCTCCATCGTAGGCCGCTACTACGCTATGGACCGCGACCGCCGCTGGAACCGCGTCAAGGAAGCCTACGACCTTCTTGTCGACGGCAAGGGAGAGCAGGCACACAACATGGTTGAAGCTATGCAGAAGAGCTACGACGAAGGCGTCACCGACGAATTTATCAAGCCTATCAACAACGCCGATGTCGACGGCACCATCAAGGCCGACGACTGCGTGATATTCTTCAACTACCGCAACGACCGCGCCAAGGAGCTCACAGAGGTGCTCACCCAGGAGGATATGCCCGAGGAAGGCATGCACACCATCCCGGGATTGCAATACTACTGCATGACGCCCTACGACAACTCCTTCAAGGGCGTTCACATCATCTTCAACAAAGAGGACGTCAACAACACCCTTGCCGAGTACCTCAGCAGCCTGGACAAGAAGCAGCTGCACATCGCCGAGACTGAGAAGTACGCCCACGTAACCTTCTTCTTCAACGGCGGCCGCGAGCAACCCTTTGCCGGCGAAGACCGCATACTGGTGCCTTCGCCTAAGGTTGCCACCTACGACCTCAAGCCCGAAATGAGCGCCTACGAGGTTAAGGACAAGCTCGTAGAGGCTATCGACAGCGAGAAGTACGACTTCATCGTGGTCAACTACGCCAACTGCGACATGGTGGGCCACACCGGCGTTTATCCCGCAATCCAGAAGGCCGTTGAAACCCTCGACAACTGCCTGCACGACACCGTGGAAGCCGCTCTGGCCAACGGCTACGAGTGCATCATCATAGCCGACCACGGCAACGCCGACAACGCCACCAACCCCGACGGCACGCCTAACACGGCACACAGCCTCAACCCGGTGCCCTTCGTCTACGTCACCGCCGACAAGGAGCACTTTGTCGACAACGGCATACTTGCCGACGTTGCTCCCTCGATACTCCACATCATGGGTGTTCCTCAGCCTAAGGAGATGACGGGCAACAATCTCATACACTAAGAAATTACCTCGCATAGAGCGCGACCTACCCCTGCGGGCAGGCCGCGCTTTTTGCGTCGCGGGGGGGCGCGGCGATAAGGCATATCGTCAAAATGTCAGATTGAGGGAGGGTTGCAGGTGAACAAGTGAGCTCCGGGGTTGTTTTAATTACAAACATTAAAAACAACTCCAACCGATATGAAAGAAATAGCATTGCTGGGAACCAACAACCACGTGTTTGCCGATGTGCTGGGTGCATTACTAGAACGCGGCCTTACGGTGAACGCTATGGTCGACTTCCCTGAAAAAGTTATGCTCGACGACAGCCGACTGACTGTCAGCGCCCTCAACGTGGCAAACCACGAAAGCGTAGAAGAAGCCCTTCAGGGCTATGCCGAGGCTGTTCTGACCTACAACGACGACCTTCAGGATGCCTACACCAACGACCTTACGCTGAAATACTTTGTGGATACGGTTCATGCCGCTCGCCAGGCCGGCGTTGGCCGCATCATCGTTGTGGGCTCTCCGGACAGCGAGGCCTTCTTCGTCACGGATCTTCGCAGACTGAACGACATCGACTGGGTATTCATCAGCACCGAAGGCGACTTCAGCCGCCGGGCTGCCGACGAAGTCGTCGACCCCCGATTCCATAAGGAGGTCTACAAAGAAGATTGACTCATTCTCCAACTCTCCTCGAACCTCCGCGGGAGCGGGCAGTCGGCTGCCTGCTCCCGTTTTCGAGTAGATAGGTTTTTTTTTGCTAAGCGGCGCCGGCGGAGGCGTCCAGCAGGAGAATCATCAGGACGGGGAAGAAGCGGCCCAGTCTTTTACGGAGCTGACGGAGCGCCTTCCCCATGTGGAATTCCACGGTTTTGACAGACACTCCCAGCTCGTCGGCAATCTGGCGGTATGTTTTGTTGTGTACCCGGCTCATCACGAAAATATTGCGCGTGGTGGGAGGCAGGTCGTTGACAGCAGCTTTGATACCCGCGATAATATCGGCGTCGTAGAGCCAAGCGGGATCGAAGGCGCGCAGGGTCGAAATGTTCATCTCGAGTTCCCACTGCGAGTCGGAGAGAATTTCCTGCTCGGCATTCCGGCGCACGTTCTGGTGGTCGAGCCAGTCGAGGCATTTGTGTTTTATGACATTGAAGAGGTATGCCTCAATGTTTTCGGATAGGTCGATAGAATCGCGATGCTCCCAGATATAAGCGTAGCTCTCCATAAGGATATCCTGAGCTTCAGCGGCCGAACGGACATAAAGCATAGCGAAACGCTCGAACCGCTGGCGGTTCAAGAAAAGGCGTTCCATAACTTCTATGCTGAGTTTTTGGCGTGGCATCTGAGGGAGCTGATGAAAAAACCAATTGATTGGTTAGACAAAAGTAAGGAAAACTTTCGGAAACGCCAAAAAAAGTTTGAGCTTTTAAAGCGGAGAAGTGTAGAGGTTCGGAGTGTAGGTTCGAAGCTGTTCAGAAGATGAAAGCCCGGAAGTCTAAAGTTTCGATTTCGCGAGGGTCGACAGTGGCGTTCGAGCGAAGATAAAAAGGCAGCCATTAGGGATATATAGCGCTCGTCGGGCCTGACGGAGACGTTGAGCAGATGATATCGACACGTTAACATTGTTTGACTGGTGGGCGCGGTTTTTGATTCGGGCATTTCGGGAAAAACCGATACTTTTGTGAAGTTGCTCACCGCGGCTTTCCGGCAGGTTCTGCTGTGGTCGCTTTGCGGCACGACGAAAAGCGTTCGCCAGACTCGCTCTCCGGCTATTCCGAAGTTTCGCAGTTTTTCGACAAAAGATTTGCATGCGAGGTGTTCGGAATGATGAAGGAAGCAGTCGGGCAGCCCTCACGGTTTTCTTTTATACTTATACTGCTTATACTTATACTGCTATCTGACGGGCGTGGCAGAACAAGGAACACCAACTGATACTTTGGAATTTATAGGCACAAAACGGCTCAGAGCTGAGATTATGCAACGTTTGGCCGATCCCCGGGCTTACGAGGGAAAAATCGCTTGTTCTTTGGGGCGGAGTCGGAAAATCGGAACTGGAGCGCATTGTCCAGAAATGCTGCACGGAATACAATGAAGGCCTCGGCTTCGACTCGGCTTGGTACGGCATATGTGATTTCGCCTCTTATGACGGCGACTTCACCGGCTACCAAGTTCTCTGCTCCGACTCTGAGACGCCTTTTTACGCCGGCCGCGGCATTATTATTTGCGGAGCAACCCTCCCAGCGTCGAACCGCCAACGTCTTGAGTTTATCAACTCTCACTCCAACGCCAAAGGTGCTTTGTCCTACGACTGGGCCGTGGTGGCTTATGTCAAAGCCACTTACAAGGACGTCCCCGCCGATTTCGGCCCGAATTGCAAGCAGTTTTTCTTCGTCCCCGACTTCGACGACTGGGCCGAATATATTCTGAAGCGTTACGACTTCAGCGAAGTGGCCGTCAAGGCCGTTGAATTTATTCGCGGCAACGGCAATCCTGCCTATCAACTCGCCAAATGGTTCAATCCTTGCCCGGTGGCCAACGCAAGCATCTCCGGCGCCGACGATATGATCGAGCCGGTGCTTTGGGAAAACGCCCTGCTGATGTTGAGCCATCGTGTCGGCTCCAGCTATGCCTCTTTGGCCGACGTCCCGGAATCGGAGTTCCTGGTGTGCTTCAACTCCCCCGTTTGGGAGGTCACCGGTATAGCACGCGAGTTCTTCGCCTTTATCCACCGCGCAGAATAAAATGCCAATCGGCCACCGGCCATTCAAAATGGACAAACTCGCAGATTATAAGGAGATTCTCGCCGAAATATGCGACCGGATTGGCAGCGGAAAGGAATGTCGCGGCTTGCAAAAGGGTGTGATTGTCGCCGACAACGGCGAACACGAATTTCGCGTCGTTACCGAGGAATGCCTGTCGAAACTCCCCGTGGATCGCATATCGGTGCTCGACATTGATGCATCATGGACTCACTTGTCCAAGACATCGGTCTGGAACCGTCTTGTCGAAGCCGCCTACCGCGCCAACGACGGTTTGCTCGTGCTGAACATTTCGTCGATTACGATATTTAAATACGTCCGGGAAATCAAACAACTCGTAAAGCAGGAAAATCCTCTCGTTTTCTGGCATCGCCAGGACGATCCCACCGTTTTAGACATTCAGGAGCTCAACAACAAAGCCAAAAGAATGAGGTATGCCGCCCATTCCGAAGACGAAGTCCGGGCTTGGCTCGAATCCCGGCTCAATGCGGCTCGCCGGGCAAATATGATGCCGAGCGAATTCGACTTCCGAGGCTATGTAATTTTCCTTATTTCAGGCATTTCGCCGAGCCGAATCCGCGAGTATGTGGCCGAGCGCAACCAAGGCGGCGAGTGGTCGGCCTTCAACCAGTTTCTGTATAGACTCTATTGACATTACAGTTTCAAAGTGTCCGGCCATGCGTACGCATATGCTCCGAACCGTCGGGCGGCTCGGAGCTTGTCTGTCGTGGAAGAGTAGTGTTGAGGAAGAACCGGCGAATCGGTTCAATTTCCGCTCTTGAGCATGGCGGAGTCGATGATGTCGTCGAAGGCAGCCAGTAGTCGCTCGTGCTCGTCGATTCCGCCCAGGTCGTTGTTATCCACCCACACCCTAAGTTTGCCATCCTTGATGCAGAGGAATTTGTAGCCGCCCACTTCGATGACGTGCACTCCGTTTTGGCCGGGCAATCCACATTTGTAGGTAAACTGCCCGTCTTCGAGCAGTCGGAGCAAGTAGATGATTTCCTGTTCTCGGTTCATTTTTTAGTCGGTTTTTTAATGATGTCGCGGCAAAGGTAGAACACTGCCGTTCCAAATCGTGGCACATCCCCGCCTTTTTTACCATCCTCTCCCGTAAAACAGAAAAATGGAGGCGCGGAGGGTAGAAATAAAAGAAAAATGAGTACTTTTGCACCGTAAACCCTAAGCAAGATGAAAAGCAACCACGACAAACAGGAGGTGCTCGATAAACGATATCTGAGAATGGCCGCCATCTGGGCCGAAAATTCATACTGCCAACGCCGTAAGGTGGGAGCTATTATTGTGCGCGACCAGATGATTATTTCCGACGGCTACAACGGCACTCCCGCCGGCTTTGAGAATGTCTGCGAGGACGAAAACGGTGTAACACGGCCATACGTTCTCCACGCCGAAGCAAATGCTATCACAAAGGTTGCGCGAAGCAACAACTCTTCCGAAGGCTCAACGCTCTACGTCACCGCTTCGCCGTGCATGGAATGTGCGAAGCTGATAATCCAAGCGGGTATAAAACGTGTTGTATTCAATGAATATTACCGTATAGCCGACGGCATCGACCTTATGAAGCGCGCCGGCATCGAGTGCGTACACATCGAAAGCCTTGACTGACCGCATATGAAGCGTAATTCCAAATATATGCTCTGGCTGCCCCTGACGGCAGCGTTTTTTCTTATCGCCGGTCTCTGGATCGGCCGCTCCTACGGCACGACGCGACCCGCCTCCCGCGCTCAGGCAAAACTGGGAGAGGTCTTCGGCATCCTGTCGCAAAACTACGTCGACGAGGTCGACCTCGACAGTCTCGTCGAGCTAACTCTCCCCGAACTGCTTAAGAATCTCGACCCCCACTCCTCGTATATCGCCGCCGCCGACCGAGCCGCCGCAAACCGCGACCTCGAGGGTTCCTTCTACGGCGTGGGCATCTCCTTCCAGGTGGTCAACGACACTCTTTATGTCATCGAAGTAATCCCCGGAGGCGCCGCCGAGCGCGAAGGCATCCTCCCGGGCGACCGCATAATCGCCGTCGACGGTGAAAACATCGCCGGTGTCGGCATTTCGACCGACGATGTGTTCAGGCAGCTCCGCGGACCCGAAGGCACCCATGTGCAGATTAAGGTGAAGCGAACCAACAGCCCCGCACCTATCGACTTTGACATTGTGCGCGCCGAGGTGCCCGTTTCGCCTGTCGACGCTTCATATATCATCAACGACTCCATCGGCTACATCCGCCTTGGCAAGTTTTCCGACAATACCTACGAAGAATTTCTGCGCACCTTCGCCGGCCAGGTAATGGATGGTGCAACATCGCTCATCCTCGACCTGCGTGGAAATACGGGCGGATATATGCTACCGGCCGTGCTGATGGCCAACGAGTTTTTCGGACGCGACGACAGGCTGATTGTCAGCACGCGCGGCCGCTCCGACTCCGACAACCGCACCATCTTTTCCGACCGTACCGGCTCCTTCGGAAATGTTCCTTTGGTGGTTCTCACCGACGAGTTCACGGCTTCAGCATCGGAGATTCTCGCCGGAGCTCTCCAGGACAACGACCGCGCTACCGTCATCGGCCGCCGAACCTTCGGCAAAGGCCTGGTGCAGACGCCCTTCGAACTGAGCGACTCCAGCGAGTTCCGGCTCACCGTGCAGCGTTACTATACTCCCTCCGGACGTTGCATTCAGAAAACCTACACTCCCGGAGGCCGAAACGAGTACGAATCGGAGGTCTACAATCGCTACAGCAATGGCGAAATCTTCAGTGCCGACAGCATACGCGTCGACTCCGCTCAAATCTTCCACACCGAGGGCGGCCGTCCGGTCTACGGTGGTGGCGGCATAGTCCCCGACATCTTCGTACCCTCCGACACCGCCGGCGTAACCTCATACTATATCCGAGTGGCCAACGCCGGCCTGCTGCGCGACTTCGCCTATGAGTATGCCGACCTCAACCGCGAAAATCTTTCGCTTTCGGACTCGGCCGACGATCTCCTGAGTAGGCTGCCCTCCGACTACGTCCTGCTCCAATCTTTTGTCAACTACGCAAATACCCGCGGCGGTATTGCTCCGCGATGGTACTACATCAACACTTCTGCCCCTTTGATTGTTAATCAAATTAAAGCGTTGATCACCCGCGACATCCTCGGTATGAACGGGTACTTCGAGGTAGTCAACGCCACTGACCCCGCCGTCGAGCAGGCTGTCCGAACTATTGAAGGCGGACAAGCTTGGCCCGAAGTGCCTAACCAAATTGATCAGCAATAATGCAGAAGTCCGATCTCCGCATCAAAATGCGCGCACGCAAGTCGCTGCTCGACGCCGACGAAAGGCGCCTGGCCGGTCTGCGTGTGTTCAACACTCTTCGTTCGATGGCCGCTTTCGTAATGGCCGAAAATGTGCTCCTTTACCACTCCTTGCCCGATGAACTGTCAACACGGGAGTTCCTCGCCGACCTTCCGGCAGGCAAGAAGTATTATCTGCCGCGGGTAAACGGTCCGGACCTCGACATCCTTCCGTACTCCGCCAGCCGTACACACCTGGGCGCGTTCCACATCGAGGAACCCGACGGAGAGGACCTCACCGACATCGACAGCATCGACCTTATCGTAGTGCCCGCCGTGGCCTACGACCGCGCATGCAATCGCCTTGGTCGCGGAAAAGGCTTCTACGACAGGCTCTTGGCTAACTCTCGCGCCATCAAAATCGGGGTATGCTACGACTTCCAGCTCGTCGACAGCATCGACACCGACGAACACGACGTTCCCGTCGACTTCGTCATCGCCGACGGCCTGGGCATCCTCCGCCGCTAATCAGAACAGAAGCATCAGCCGGTAGACCCCGAAGGCTACAACCCAGGCTACCAGCGTATTGTATATCACGCTGAAAGCGCCGTACTTCCACGAGCGGGTCTCCCGGACTATGGCTGCCACTGTCGCTATGCAAGGACAGTAGAGCAGAATGAACACCATGAAGCTCATTGCCGCTGCCGGCGTGAAGTCCGGCTTCCCCGTGGTGGGCGAGGGCGCCGTGATGCGTTCGCCAAGCCGCTGGTTGGTGACGGCATCGTCGTTGGTGTAGAGCACGCCGAGGGTGCTTACTACGATTTCCTTGGCCGGCACGCCTGCCAGGGCGGCCACGCTGGCTCGCCAATGGAAGCCGAGCGGCTCCATCACCGGATTGACGACTTTGCCGGCCGTCTCAAGATAGGAGTCGGGGTCCGGATCGGCCTCGGTGGGTCGCGGAAAATAGTTCAGCGCCCACACTACGATGCTGGCAAAGAGGATGATGCCGCCCATCTTCTTGAGGTACTCGCGGCCTTTACCCCAAGTGTGGGTCAGCGATGCCTTGAGGGTCGGCATGCGGTAGGGGGGCAGTTCCATCACGAAGGGCGTCTCGTCCTTGCGGAAAAGGAAGCGCCTTAGAAGGCGCGACGTTACTACGGCCACTGCTATCCCCGTCAGGTAAAGTCCCATGAACACGAAAGCTGCTTTGGCCTCGAAGAAGGTGCCGATGAGAAGCACGTAGATGGGAAGGCGCGCCGAGCAGCTCATAAACGGGTTTATGAGTATGGTTATCAGGCGGCTGGAGTGGCTTTCGATGGCGCGCGACGACATAATGGCCGGCACGTTGCACCCGAAGCCCATCACCAGCGGAATGAAGCTCTTGCCATGCAGTCCGATGCGGTGCATCACCTTGTCCATGATGAAGGCTGCGCGGGCCATATAGCCGCTGTCCTCCATAAAGCTGATGCAGAAGTAAAGAATCAAAATGTTTGGCAGAAAGACGATTACACCGCCTACGCCGCCTATTATTCCGTCGGCAATGAGGTCTTTGAGCGGTCCGTCGGGCATGAGTAGATTGACGGTCTGACTCAGCCAAGCCACCCCTTCCTCAATCCAGTCCATCGGGTACTGCCCCACAAAGAAGGTCACCCAGAAGATGAAGAACATTATCAGGAAGAATATCGGGAAGCCCAAAATGCGGTTGGTGGCAAGCCTGTCGAGAAGGCGCGTGGCCCGGCGCTCTTTCTTGGGGCCGGGGCGATAGGTCTCGGCGAGGGCGCCGGCTATGAAGCCGTACTTCTCGGCTGCGACTATGGAGGAGATGTCTTCGTTGTGGATTTTCTCGATGTCGCCGCGCAGCCGGTCGCGAAGTAGAAGTATGGGGCTGCCGGCTCCCGAGCGGACGTTCTCGCGCCAGTCGTAGGCCTCCGGGGTCTCGTCGGTGTTCGACGCAACTTGGCAGCACGGCTTGTGAAGCATCTTGTCGACCAGATGGCGCAGGCGGCCGGGCGTGCGGTGTTTGCGCGAGCGGTGCCCCCCGGGATTGGAGATGCTTTCGGTCTCGTCCTCAACCTGATGGTCGCCTTCAAGCAGCTTGATGGCCAGGTAGCGCGGCGAGAAGTGTTTCTCCAGTTCGGGCGCGGCCTTCAGCCGGTCCACAATCTGTCGGACGGCTCCCTCGACGTCGCTGCCGAGGTTGACGTGAACGTGGCGCACTATGGGATTGGTGCGGTTGTAGACTGCGATGACGGTATCGAAAAGCTCACGGATGCCTTCGCCGCTGCGGGCAACAACAGGGCACATCGGCACGCCTATCATGGCACCCAAACTTGCGTAGTCCAGCTCGGCGCCCGATTCGCGTAGCTCGTCGTACATATTGAGGGCTATAACCATGCTGTAGTCCATGTCGATGAGCTCGGTGGTCAGAAAGAGGTTGCGCTCGAGGTTCGAAGAGTCCACAACGTTGACTATCACATCCGGTGTGCTCTCGCTGAGGTATTTGCGAACATACAGCTCCTCCGGGCTGTAGCAACTCAGAGAGTAGGTGCCGGGCAGGTCGACGATGTTGAAGCGGTAGCCGTTGTATTTGAAATGGCCGTCTTTGGCGTCGACGGTAACGCCGCTGTAGTTGCCGACGTGTTCCTTGGCGCCGGAGGCTATGTTGAAGAGCGACGTCTTGCCGCAGTTGGGATTGCCGATGAGGGCTATGTTGATGGTGTGCTCCTGATGACGGGCTTTTTCGATGGCGGCTCGCTCGGCAATGTCGGGCCCGGGTTGGCGTAGCGAAGCCTCGCCCATCTCGGCGGCAGCCTCGTCGCTGACGGCAACCACTTCTATCAGAGCAGCTTCGGCAAGGCGAAGCGACACCTCGTAGCCCATTATTGTGTATTTCACCGGGTCGCGAAGCGGCGCATCCAGCAACATTCGCACCGGATGGCCCGCCACGAAGCCCATCTCTATTACTCGCTTTCGGAAGGCGCCGTGGCCGTGGATTTTGGTTATTACGCCGGTCTGTCCCGGTCTGAGTTCACTCAGTTTCATAATTCAAGGGGCAAATTTCGCCATTTTTCTTCATTCGAGCAATACCCTCCGGAGAGTATTCACGCCCCTTGCAAGCGGTATTTTCGGTGAAGTACAAAGAAGGCCGTCGCTCCTATGGCTGCCAGGGGCAGTCCTACTACTGCCGGTCCCTCCCAGCCCATTCCGGAGCGGATGGCCGTGCCGCCAAGCAGGGCCGCAAGAGCATTGCTGACGTTGAATGCAATCTGGATGCCGGCCCCCCCAAGCATTTCGCCGCCCTTGGCGAACCGTACTATCAGGAACTGCGCCGGCCCTCCGATGCCGAACAGGCACGCCGTGGCAATAAACATCAGAGCCACCGAAAGTACCTTGGAGGCCGCGAAAAAGTAGATGGCGCCCATCACGAAGATGATTGCAACACCTATCCAGCCCGACACAAGAGAGGGCGCGTGCCGGTCGGCTAATCGTCCCGCAAGGGCATTGCCTACCACCATCCCAAGGCCGGCAACGACCATTATCCACGTCATATCGGCCATGCTGTAGCCCGCAAGATGCGTCATCGACGGCTCCAAGTAGCTGAACCAGCAGTAGACCGACGCCTGACCGAAGAAGACGCCTCCGAAGATGAGCCACGGCGCTGCGCTCCCCAGAAAGCGGAACTGGCCCCGGATGCCGCTGTCGGGCAGCGCGTCGAGCTGTGGCACCCATAGGCGGATGGCCCCCAAGGCCAGAAGACCGCTGAAGGACACTATCGCGAAGGCAACACGCCAGCTCACCACTCCGGAGACGAAGGTGGCCATAGGCACGCCCACGACGTTGGCAACCGTCATGCCCCCTACCATCACAGCAACAGCCGAGGCGCCGGACCCCGGGCTGAGCCGAGTGCAAACTATGGCTCCGGCGCCGAAGAAAGCCCCGTGCGGCAACCCGGCTATGAATCGCGCCGCAAGCATGGTGCCGAAGCCGGGCGACAGTGCAACCAAAGCGTTGCCCAAGGCTATTACCGCCGCAAGAAGCATCATCAGTCTGTTCAGGCGCATCCGACGCAGAAAGATGAGGCCGGGAGCGCCGACGGCCACGCCCGCAGAGTAAGCCGAGATGAGATGGCCCGCGCGGGGTATACTGACATCCAGTGAGCGGGCCACGTCGCCGAGTATGCCCATCATAGTGAATTCGGCTATACCTAAGGCGAAGGTCCCCAGCGCGAGGGCTATCAGACTTTTTTTCATAAGGGTTTAGAAGTCAGTCTACGAGTTGATAGAATGCTATGGCGGCCGCGACGCCGACGTTGAGCGAGTCCACGCCGTTGTGCATCGGTATGCGGGCGGTGTAGTCGGCGCTGTCGATTACGCTTTGCTCCAGTCCTGTGCCTTCCGTGCCGAGGATGAGCGCCAGACGCTCTTCGCCGTTGAGCACGGGGTCTTTGATGGAAACCGACCGGTCGGTGAGTGCAAGGGCCACTGTGCGGTAGCCCATGGCTTTGAGGTCGGAGGCGCTTTCGCACCACGTCCAGGGCACAAGGAAGACGGAGCCCATGCTCACCCGCACTGAGCGCCGGTTCAAGGGGTCGCACGAGGTGTGGGTCAGCACAACGCCGTCGATGCCAAGGGCGGCCGCCGAACGGAAGATGGAGCCGATGTTGGTGCTGTCGACTACACTGTCGACAACGGCTATGCGGCGGCGTCCCGGCCAGCCTGCTACTTCTTCGAGGCTGAGAGCCGAAGGTCGCCGCATGGCGCAGAGAACGCCGCGAGTCAGCGTGTAGCCTGTCAGGGCGCTAAGCAGCTCGCGCGAACCGGTGTAGACGGGAGCTTCGGGGCATCGCGCAAGCAGCGGAGCCGCGTCGCCCGCGATATGCCGCTGCTCGCACAGGAAGGATTCGGCTTGGTAGCCGGCTTCGAGGGCAACGGCGATGACCTTGGGGCTTTCCACGATGAAAAGTGCTTCCTCAGGGTTCTTTACATTGCGCAACTGCCTTTCGGTCAGCCCGCTGAACACTGCTATCCGCGGGTCGTCGAGTCGTTCTATTTTTATCGGTGTGGCCATAGCTGGGAAATTTTGCGCAAAATTACTCATAAAAAACATGCCTCGCCCTCATTTTAATAATTTTAGCAGTCTAAATCGGGTTCGTTGCGCTCCTTTCACTATCTTTGCGCTCCAAAAGCATATCAATGAATTCCGAAATGAATTATCAGAAGGCCGTCGCATACCTCGAAGGCCTCGGTGCATTCCACAAAGCCGGAGCTTCGGCCTATCACCCCGGCTTGCAGAATATTAAGGCTTTGGATGAATGGCTGGGTGCCCCCTCCAAGGAGCTGAAATGCATCCACGTGGCCGGTACTAACGGCAAGGGCAGCTCTTCGGCGCTCTTGGCGGCGGTGCTGTCTGTCGCCGGCTACCGCACGGGGCTTTATTCGTCGCCGCACCTGGTGGATATGTGCGAAAGAATCCGCATCGATGGCCTCCCCGTGCCTCGCGACTTCGTGGTTGAGTTCGCCTCGCGCCTCGCCGACCCGAGTTGCCCGGTGCGCCCATCGTACTTCGAGGCCCTCACGGCCATGGCCTTCGAGTGGTTCCGCCGCAGCCGGGTCGACGTGGCCATCGTCGAAGTCGGCCTCGGAGGGCGCCTTGACAGCACCAACATCATCAGCCCGCTTCTTTCGGTAATAACCAATATCTCGCTCGACCACACTGCCATTCTTGGCGATTCCCTCGAGGCCATCGCTGCCGAGAAAGCAGGTATCATCAAGCCGGATGTCCCCCTTGTGGTCGGTCACGCTCAGCAGTCGGTGCGCCGGGTTTTCCTCGAGGCCGCAGCTGCCTTCGGGCCCGACCGGCCCCCGGTGATTTTTGCGGAGGATAATCCTCTTTACGCAAAGGTTGAAGAGCGGCACGAACAATGTCTCTACCGAGGCACGCCCTGGGGCGATGTGGCATGCCCTCTCACGGGTTCCTTCCAGCACGAAAATGCCGCCACGGTCTTTAACGCCCTCGTGCAGCTTTCCACGCGGTTCGACATTACTCCTCAGGCTGTCAAAACAGGCTTCGCCCATGTGGCGACACTAAGCGGCTTGACCGCCCGGTGGATGCCGTGCACCTTCCGTGGAGCGAAATTTATCGCCGATACCGGCCACAACCCCGGGGCTTGGGAGCATCTTGGTCCCCGTCTGGAGCGAATAGCTGCCGAGCGACCGCTTTTCATGGTCGTGGGCTTCCTGGCCGACAAGGACCTGGAGGCTATCGTGAATTATATGCCGCGCGCGGCTTCGTATCGCTTTGTCACCCCCGCCGGCGACCGTGCCCGCGCAGCCGACGACACTGCCGCTGTCTTTGCCGCTCACGGCATAGAAGGGCGAGTGTGCGCCGACGTCGATTCTGCCATTGCCGACGCGGCTCGCGAAGCGGCCCCCGAAGGCGTTGTTTTCGTTGGTGGAAGCAATTTCGTCGTGTCTTCTTTTCTGAAGGTGTTGTCAGTCGAAAATGCAAAATCTGACTAAATGTCAGAAAAAATATCCCCTATGGCAGACCACGCGACTTGGCTTTTCCTCCGATTTTAGAGCTATTGCGCTGGTTGTCAATGGTGAAGACCTAATTTGTTAAGAAGTATTGATTCCGCTTGAGGTTTTTAAGTCAGCTTTGGTCGCTTTTGGAGGTTTAATTTATTGGTGGCTAGCTGAATAGCCTTTGGAGGTTGCGGAAACTTTTTTGGCAAAATGTAAAAAAGTGATAAATATCAAAATTTTCTTCCTTGCCTACACAACATTTGGCCTCGTTTTTGCGTAATAAGGATAGCAACAGCACAAAGAAGTAAAGTATTGAATTAGTTTTTTCATAGGATTAGATTTTTAAGGTTTAGACGCTTAGGGGCTATCGTGAGATAGCCCCTAAGATTTTACTGTATGTTGCTGAGCGCTTTAGACGAAGTCGGCCATCATCTCGGCGACTATGTCGGCGCACATTCCGCCGCTTTTTATCTGTCCGACTCCGGTATTGACGCTTATTATGCCGTCGTCGAGCCGACCTTCGAGCATTGCGGGGCGCAGTCCGCCGTTGTGGTGCACTTCGGCTTCGAGCGCGGCGGAAGGTTCGCCAGCCCTGTAGCGTCGGTTCATCTCCAAGGCGTAGCGCGTGGGCAGCGAACGCTCCAAATCCGATACATAGACCAGCTCCGTGCCGTCGGCGCGCAGTATGGCCTCCTTAGCGGCGGCAGCTGTGGCGCACTCGTCGGCAACGGCGAAACGCGAGCCAACATACACGCCCTCGGCACCCAGCGCAAAAGCTGCCCGTACGCCTCGGATATCGTTGATACCTCCCGCGGCAAGAACCGGAACCGTCACTGCATCCACTATCTGCGGCACGATGGTAAAAGTTCCCGCCTGCCCGTGGGGCAGCAACCCGCCTTCGTCGCGTCCGGTGGCCACGATGATATCGGCGCCTTCCTCCTGAGCGCGGTGTGCGGCCTCAGGCGTGGGGTCGAGCTCGCGATGAAGGATAATGCCTCCGAGGTCCTTGATGGCCTTGTAGATAGCGGGCTCATAGGTGCCAACCACGGCGAAAATGCGCACTCCGGCGTCGGCAGCCGCGGCGATGTTCTTCAGCGCATACGCACGGGTGGCTTCGTCGGGAGCAGAGATGATGTTGATGCCATAGGGCTTGGCGGTCAGCGAGTTGATTTGGCGCAGCACACGCGACACGCGTTCCTGCGTCGACAGTCGAACACCATTTTCGGTCTTCGGACCGGCATTGGGACCCAGCACGCCCAAGGCGCCCGCATTGCTGACCGCAGCCACCATTTCGGCAGTATTGATCCAGTTCATCGGTGCCTGAACGAGCGGATAGCGGATAGAAAGTATAGAAGTAATTCGATTTGTCATATCTCTTAAAATTTAAAAATACAACACCCCGCACCCGCAATCTGTTTACCCCAAGGAGGGCCAAGGAGGGCGAGCTTCCAGCTCGCAAGCCGCGAAGACCCCGCAACGCATGGACCGAGGGCCCCAAGGAGGGCGAGCTTCCAGCTCGCAAGCCGCGAAGACCCCGCAGCGCATGGACCGAGGGCTTCAGCCCTCGCCCATCCCGAAGGGAATGCCACCCGCCAGAGCGCGCCCAGAGTTGTCACTTGGGCTGGCGGTCGAAGAATGGATTCTTCGAGGAGGCCGACAGAGCGATGGCGATGGTCTGCTTGCACTCCGGCAGCAGACCGCAGTCGGCCGCACACCATCCTGCCGAGAACATCACGCGGGTATCGACTTTGAGCTCGGCTGCCGTCGAGCAAGCCGAGCCGATTGCTATGCCAAGGTCGATGGAGTTGAGCGTGCAAGGAGCCTCGGCGGCTTTGGCTGCGCAGTCGGCCGCTCCGCAAAAGGAGCAGTTCAGCCCCATAGGCTGAGTTCGGGTGCCGATGAGCAGCAGAGCCTCGCCCTGGAGAATGTTGGCGGCGTCGCGCAGCAGAAATTTCATCCCGGTGGCCTCTGCTTTGGCCAGCATAGCCTCAGAGAGCATTTCAAGCTCCGAGCGTTCGGTCAACAGAAGTATCTCGATAATGTCGATGCCCTTGGCCTTGGGAGCGGTGCGCGCGGCAAGCATCATTCGGCGGCCGGCTTCAGCTACAAGAGCCGAGCGGATGTTTCGTTCGTTTTCCATGTCGTCGTGTCTAAACAGAGCAGGCGTGCCCCCGAGTGGAAGCGCGCCTGCATTTATGCGGTTATGCAATAGATGTTGCTTTTTTATTACTCAGCCGCGGGAGTTGCCTCCTCTTCAGGAGCGTTGAAAGTGAAGGACGTCGAGACGCGGAGGCTGAGGTTGTTGGCCTGGGTCAGCTCAAGAGCTGCCGACACAGTTGCGCTGGTGCCGAACTGGTTTGCGGTCCATTCGTAGGTCTTGTTGGCGGCGTTGAGAACCACGTTCTCGCCGTCGGGCATCGAAACTGCAATTTCGTCGCCGGCATAGGCGGGTTCGTAGGTCAGGGTGAGCTTATCGTCGGGAGCTACGGTCATAACGTTGGTTTCAACAAACACCGGAAGACCGTCTTCGTCGACAATCGGAGTGCCGGCTTCGTCGACAGCCTGCTCGCGAACGACAGCCTGAAGCTCGGCATTGAAGGGATAGGTAGCCACGTACTCACCGTTGCTCTTGTTCTCAATCTTAAGATTGATGGGGTGGTAGTGCCATACAAAGAGATTGGCAGTATAGTTATAGATGCTGCCGTTGACGCTCATCAGATTCTGACCCTTGATGAGTGCGCCGTCCTGGAAGTTGCCCACATTGAAGGTAGAGTCGTTCTTCATGCCGTAGGTAATCTCTCCGGTTTCCTCGTTCTTGGTGGCGCCGTGGAAGGGCAGGGTGAAGGAGGTGCCGTTGAAGAGAGCCACGTCGGCAGTGTTGACGCGCTCGCCGGGTATGAACGATACGGTCAGGTCGTCGCCATCGGCTGCGATAACAGCGTCGGTAGGCTTGGTCAGGCTAACAGTGCTGGCAATAAGACGATTGTTGGCATTACGGAAAGGAACGCCTTCGGCATCGATGGTGACATACTGGATTTGGGTCGTACCGCTGGCGGGATTCTCAGACGAGCGGCCGCTGTTGCCGGTAGCGTCGTTTACAAGATCCAGTCGAAGCTGACGAATCTCAAATTCGCTTTCGGGAAGGTCGTTGGCAGGATCATCGGAGCAGCCCACAAAGGCGAATGCCGTTGCGCTGATTGCTGCCATCATCAAAAACTTGGCCTTCATTGTTAAATCCCTTATTCGTGTCGGGCACAACTTTTAGAATCTCTGTTGTCCGTGTGGACGAAATGTTTGTCTGTTCTTTGTCGCCGGAGCTTTGCTGCGCTGCCGGTTCCGTTTTCGGTTTGGTTTGGTTGCATCACCCTCCGGACACGGTTCTATTTGCATATAATCTTCTAAGAAACAGCACCTATGTGAGAATGACACTACCTTAAACCCTCCCGGGCTCATCGCTTACCTTGGCCGCGCTCGGCCTTTGGTTCGCTTTGATTGTGCAAAGATAGTGATTATATGTTTAACAACACAACTTTTTGGCAATAAAAATCAAAAAAATATTTCTTTTCCCTATTTTTCTTCCACCTTTCACCTTTTTCCAACATATTAATGGCATTTTAAAAATTATCCCACACATTATATAATATAAGCTTTTTTATACTGTTAGCCGCCTTCGTCGCGCCTCGGAAAAAAGAATCCCCGGACGAACTGCCCGGGGATTGCTCGATTTCAGGATTTTTTGTCGGTAGGTGTCGGTGATGTCGGGGTGGTGGCCGATGGCGGTGTCTTGACGGCGAAGACTTTCGAGAGATATTTCTCCTGGAACTTCTGCAGCAACTCCCAGAAGGTCGGCACATAGAGGGTGCCCACCAAGGCGTTGACTGCCATGCCGAACACTACTGCCGTGCCCAGGGCAACTCGGCTGGCTGCGCCGGCGCCGGTGGCAAAGAGCATGGGCATCACGCCGAATACGAAAGCAAGGGCCGTCATCATCACGGGGCGGAAGCGGACGTTGCCGGCGTCTTCGGCCGCCTGGCGTATGGGCATGCCCTGCTTGCGGTAGTCCATGGCATATTCTACTATCAGAATGGCGTTCTTGGCGGCCATACCAAGCAGCAGGATGATGCCGATTTGGGTGTAGATGCTGATGCTCTGGCTCATGAAGATACAACCTATGATGGCGCCTAAGATGGCAGTCGGCGTGGTGGCTACTACGGCCACAGGGTCGGTCCACGATTCATACTGCGCCGCCAGAACCAATATGGTGATGATCACGGCGAAGAGCAAGGTCATGGTGATTGTAGTGCCCGCCTGCGTTTCCTGATAGGCCTCTCCGGTCCAGGCATAGCTGAAGTTGGCGCCTGCCACACGCTTCACTATCTCCTCCATGGTCTCTATGCCCTTCGAGGAGCTGACATTATGGGCCGGCGTTGCCGTCAGCGACGCCGTGCGGTACATATTGTATCGGCTCACGGTGCTTTCGCCCATCGAGGGCACCACCTCCGCGAACGATGCGAAGGGCACCATATCGCCGGCGGTGTTGCGTACGCTCAGCCGCATAACGTCGTCGGCGTTGGCGCGGAAGTCGGAACCGGCGCTCACGAGCACTTCGTAGGTGCGTCCGAATTCAACGAAGTCGTTGACGTAGGTGCTTCCGGTGTTGGCCGAAAGCGCCGAGTAGACCTGCTCAAGGGTGAGATTATGCATCTTGACGCGGTCGCGGTCGATCTTGAGGCGGTACTGGGGCACTTCGCCGCGGTACATACTCGTCACCGAAGCTATCTCCGGGTTGCGTTCGGCCTCGGCTTGCACGGCCTGAAGGGTCTGCGCTATGGCCTCCGAACCAAGGTTGTTGATGTCCAGTAGCTGCATCTGAAGACCCGAGCTCTCGCCCAGACCCGGAATGGCCGGCGGGTTGAGGCTGAAGACAACGGCCTCCTGAATACCCGCCGTGTAGGCGTTGACCGAATCCATAACGGCTTCAACTGAGTTGCGGTGGCCTTTACGCTCCTTCCAGGGCTTGAGGACCACGAACATACCGGCAACGTTGCTGCTCGAGCCGCCTCCCATGAAGGAAGTGCCGCTCACGGCGATTACGTCCTTGACCTGCGGCTGCCGCTCGATAATGCGCGAAATGTCGGTGGTGATGCTGTCGGTGCGCTGCAGGGAGGCACCGTCGGGGAGCTGAATACTGGTCATAAAGTAGCCCATATCCTCCTCGGGAATATAGCTGGTAGGCCATTTCATGAAGCCCCAGAACGCGGCGCCGCAGATAATGGCGAAGATAATCAACGCCATAACGGGTTTGCGAAGGAGGAGGCCGACGGTGCTGTTGTACCACTTGAGAACGCGCTGGAAGCCGGCTTCAAACCAACGGAATATGAAGAACTTCGACTGCCCGGTGACAGGGCGCAGGAAGAGCGCGCACATGGCCGGAGTGAAGGTCAGGGCGTTGAAGCCCGAGAAGGCTGTCGACACGGCTATGGTTAGTGCAAACTGCTTGTAGAGCTGCCCGGTGATGCCCGATATGAAGGCGGTGGGGATGAATACACTCAACAGCACCAGAACTTCGCCCACTACAGGTCCCGTCAGCTCTACCATGGCTTTCTCGGCGGCCTGACGAGGGGTGCATTTGCCTTGGTCAAGTATTCGCGAGCAGTCCTCCACAACTACGATGGCGTCGTCGACCACGATGGCGATGGCAAGCACCAGGCCGAAGAGGGTCAAGGTGTTGAGCGTGAAGCCCATCAGCTTCATAACCGCAAAGGTGGCCACAAGCGAAACCGGAATGGTGATCATAGGAATAACCACGGCGCGCCAGTTCTGGAGGAAGAGGAGTATGACCACCATCACAATCAGAGTAGTCTCGAGGAAGGTCACGAGCACTTCGTCGATGGAGGCGTTTACGAAGTCGGTGGTGTTGAGGATGATGCGGTAGTTGACGCCCTCGGGGAAGTACTGGCTGAGCTCTTCCAGTCGGCTCTCGCAGGCCTTGGCGACTTTGAGTGCGTTGGCACCCGGCACCTGGCTGATGCCCATCAGGCCCGCTTCCTTGCCCGATACGTGGCTGACCATGGAGTACGACTCGCTGCCCAGCTCGACCCGCGCTATGTCGCGAAGCCGAAGCATGGAGCCGTCGGAACCCGTGCGGAGCACTATGTTGCCGAATTCTTCCGGCGTGGTGAGGCGTCCCTGGGCGGTGAGGGTGAATTCGAAGGGCTCGCCGGAGGCTACCGGAGGCGCGCCCACCGAGCCGGCCGACACTTCGGCGTTCTGGCTCTGGATAGCGGCCATGACGTCGGACGAGGTGATGCCGCGTACGCGCATTATCTCCGGGTCGAGCCACACTCGCATGGAGTATTCGCCGGCACCGAAGGCCTGAACGTTGCCCACGCCGTCAATACGGCTAAGCTCGTCGACGATGCTCAGCTGGGCGTAGTTGGTCAGGTAGAGGCCGTTGTAGAGCTCGGGACGGTCCGACTCCAGAGCCACGAAGAGAATCATGTTCGACGACTGCGAGCTCACCTGGATGCCCTGCTGCTTGACGGAGGAAGGCAGGGTAGGCTCGGCGCGGCTCACGCGGTTCTGGACCTTCACGGAAGCGATGTCGGGATCGGTGCCGTTTTCGAAGGTGATCTGAAGCTGATAGGAGCCGTCGGAGCTCGATGTGGAGCTCATGTACATCATGCCTTCCACACCGTTTATTTGCTGCTCGATGGGAGCACCGACAGCTTCGGCGACTGTCTCGGCGTCGGCGCCGGGATAGTTGGCCATCACATAGATGGTGGGAGGGGTGATGTCGGGGAACTGAGCCACCGGCAGCGTCTTCACCGTCAGCAGGCCCGCCAGAAGCATCAGGATGGCCAGAACGGTGGCGAATATGGGCCGGTCTATGAAAAACTTGCTGAACATGGCGTCATTCGGTTAAGCGAGGGTTGATTTTCATGCCCGGTCGCACTTTGAGCAGGGCGCGGGTAACATAGCGGTCGTCGGCGGTAATGCCGTCGGTGACGATTGTCAGCGAGTCGCCGACTGCCTGTCCGAGCGTAACGGGGCTGTAGACAACCGTCGAGGAGTCGCTGATGGTGTACATATAGCTGCCGCGTTGGTCGCGAGCTATGGAGGCGGTGCGTACCAAAACGGCGTGGGGCGACACTCCCGAAGGAAGGTCGACGCTGACGAACATGCCGCTGCGAAGCTCGCCGTAGGGGTTGTCGATGGTGGCCTGCAGGGAGACGGTTCCCGTCGAGGTGTCGACGGCCGGTGCGAGGTAGTCGAGTTTGGCGGTGTAGGCGTGGCCGAGGGTGTCGTTGAAGTTCACCGGTATGGCCCGGTAGTCGATACCTTCGCTGCGCAGAGCGCCCTGAATGAGGGGCAGCGCAGAGGCATCCTCGATAGAGAAGTTGGCTATCATGGTGTCGTCCTCGTAGATGCGCGCCAGGGTCACCGGTGACACTTCGCCGCCTACGTAGGCCCCGACATCGTGCACTCCGGTGGTGATATGTCCCGTAAAGGGCGCCCGTACGGTGCAGTACCCCAAGTTGATGCGAGCGCTGTTGAGGTCGGCGCGGGCGCTCTCCACGGCGGAGTTGGCGCTCTCCAGGGCCGAGCGGCCCTGCTCGGCCTCCATGCGGCTCACGGCCTCGCTGGCCAGCGCGCGCTGCAGGGCCGTGTAGTGGCTTTCGGCGTAGGCCTGCTGGGCGGTGGCGGTCTCCAGGGCGGCTTCGGCGCGGGAGAGGGCATCGCGGTACGAACCCGACTCGATGGTGAATAGCACGGCGCCCTGCCGAACGCGGTCGCCCGAATTGTAGTGCTTGGACTCAAGGGTGCCGTTGACGCGGGCAACGACGTCGACCTCGCGGTTGGCCGTCAGTACGCCGGGATAGGTGTGATGAAGTACGACGGAGTCGACCGTTGGACGCGCCACGTCGATGGTGGCTATCTCGCTCCCGGTTTCTTCTTTGTGGTGAGAGCAGCCCGTCAGCAGGGCAAGCAGTGCGCCGGCACTTATAATACTGCGATATTTCATATTTCGGGTGTTTTCTGGTTGGTAAATACTTTTCAGTCGAGCGGGGCGCCTCCGAGGGCCTTGAAGAGGTCGATGAGCGCCGTCAGAGCCTCCGCATGAGCCGTAACCTGTGTGTTTTCGTAGGTGAGATAGTTCGATTCGGCGTCGTCGACGTTGGTGAACGATGTCAGCCCCTGGCGGTAGAGGTCGAAGGAGAGTGTGGTGCTCTCGGCGGCATTGTCGACCACTTTCTCGATGCTCTCTATGTAGCGCAGGCACGAGGCATAGCGCGTGGCGGCGCTGCGAACCTCCTCCACGGCGTTCAGCACGGCCATATTGTAGGCGTCGACGGCGGCGTGGAGCCGCTCTTCGGCCTCGATGCGGCCGTAGCGCCGGCTCAGGCCGTCGAAGACGGTCCAACTCAGCGTCGGGGCTATGCTGTAGGTGAACGAAGGACGCGAAAACAGGTCGCCGAAGCGATGGGCGGCTGTGCCGACGCTGGCCTGCAGGCTCAGTGAGGGAAGGTATTCTTTCTTGGCTATGCCCAGGGTGGCGGCAGCAAGGTCGATGTTGCGCTCGGCCTCCACCACGTCGGGACGACGCCGAAGCAGCTCGGAGGGCGTGCCCAAATCGGCGTACTGACGGAAGTCGGGCAGTGGCCGCAGCTCGCCGACTCCGGCCGGGAGACCTTCGGCGGTGGTGCCCAAAAGTACCGCAAGAGCATTGACACACGATTCTATCTCGGCCTCGAGCATAGGGATGGAGGCTATGGTGGAATAGTAGAGAGTGCGGGCCTGCGCAACGTCCAGCTTGGAGTTCAGACCGGCCTCGAAGCGCTCTTCGGCGGCATTGAGAATGTGCTGCTGACTCTCGCTGTGGCGCCGTGCAACCTCAAGTTGCTCGCGGTCGGCCAGCAGGGTAACGTAGGTGGTGGCAATCTGCGCCTCCAGCGAGTTCAGAGCGGCGGCGTATTCAGCGGCCGAGACCCGAACCTGAGCCTTGCCGCTGCGTACCTGCGCAGTCACCTTGCCGAACACGTCGATTTCCCAGCTCATGGTAGCCGTGCCGCTGAAGTAGGACTCCACGGTGGCGTCCATGTCGTGTGATGTGGTGCGGCCGCTCATGCGCGTGCGGGTGTACGAGGCGGCAACCCCTACGGTGGGGTAATAACCGGCGCGCGCCTGCCCGAGCTGGGCTTGCGCCATTTTTATGCGAGCGGCGGCCGAAGCGAGGTCGTAGTTGGCTTCGCGGCCACGGGTAATAAGGGTGTCGAGTAGGGTGTCGTGGAAACCGGCCCACCACCTGTCGGACGTGGCTATGGGGCCCGATGTGCTGTCGGGAACATTCCAAGCCGCCGGCAGGGGCTCGTCGAGCCATTTGGCAGGCGTTTCCGGCTCGGTGGCGCTCGCGCTCAGTGTGGTGGCTACCAGCGAGGCAATAATCAATGATGAATAGCGCATAGTTGCAAACGTGGTAAGTATTTGCATTATAACGCCCAAAAAGCCCGTTTGGTTCCGCAAAAAAAGCCCCTCCGCAATCGGGAGGGGCTCGGTAAGCTGTTAATTGAGGGGGATGTCAGCGCACAACCACCTTGTGGGCGGTGCCGTCGACAACAACCACGTAGATGCCGGCGGGCACTTCCAGCGAGGGCATAGCCACGCCGGAAAGATTGTAGACTGCGGCTTCGGTGTAGTCGCCGGCGATGACGATGCGGCCCTCGAGGCCGAAGACGTTGTTGGCGCCATCTTCGACAACCGAAGCCTCGTCAACACCCGTCACACTCTTGGTGGCGAAGACGGCGAAGGAATTCACCGGCACCACTACCTGTACTTTGCCGGAGCCGGAGCCGTTCTGCAGCACGGGCGAGAAGCCGGGGGTGGCGGCGATGAGCTGGCTGTTGGCCGGGGTGAGCATGGAGGCGTCGCACTCTATGGTCATGTCGGCGCCACTGTGGGCCGGATTGACGAAGGCGATAGCTTCCTTGGTGCCTGCGGTGAGGTGCAGGGTGCGCTGGGCGGTGAACTTGGAGCCGATGCCCTTTGCCTGGTAGGCGGCGTTGCGGCCGAAGAGCTCGGGGTTGGCCATACGCAGGTTGATGATGGCGGCATAGGTGTCTTTGAGCGCCACGCGGCCCGGGTCTTCGAGGTAGTCCCAGCATACAATCTTGGAGGCGGTGTTGTTGCCGCCGTCGGCCGACTTGGTGGTCTGACCGTTGCCGAGTTCGCCGAACTGCCATATCATCTTCGGACCGGGAATCATCAGCATCTGCACTGCCAGGCAGCCCAGACGCTTGAGGCTCATCTCGGTGATGGTTTCGTCGGAGCCGGCGGGGAGTTTGACGCCTGTCACGCCCCAAGTGGCGTTCTTGTAGGCCATACGCTCCTCGTCGTGGCTCTCGGCATAGCTCACCGTCGAGCCCCAGGGACGACCGTCGCTGGTGGAGAGGAAGCGGAAGAGGTTGTTGTTGCCGTCGTCCCAGCCCATGGTGAATTGGCAGGAGGCATCGTTGATGTTGGCCCACTGGAGCTGGCCGTCGTTGCCAAGGGCTTTTTCCTCCTGGACGCCGGCGAGGTCTTCGTTGATGTGTATGCCGTTGGGCTTGACGCTCTTGATGACGTTGTGCAGACGAATCATGCGGTCCACGCGGCTTTGGTTGTACTGCTCGGTGCCACCGGCGGCGGTGTAGCTCTCGTTGTCGCCCAGACCCTTGACGAGGTCAAAGCGGAAGCCGTCGACGTTGTAGGCCGTCAGCCAGTAGGTCAGAGCGTCGGTCCACTGCTGCTGCACAAGCGGATTGCCCTGGTTCCAGTCGTTGAGCACGCTGTACTCGTGGGGTGCAACCTGGTTGTAGAAGGGATTGTCGCGGCGCGAATAGAGCTGGTACCACGGATGCAGACCGTCCGACTGGTTGAAGACGATGTCGAGCACAACGGCCATGCCGTTTCGGTGACATTCGTTGATAAAGTCCTTGTAGTCGGTGGGCGAACCGTAGATTTTGTCGGGCGCCATGTAGTAGTTGGTGTTGTAGCCCCAGCTGTTGTTGCCGTTGAACTCCATGATAGGCATCAGCTCGATGACGTTCACGCCCAGACTCTTCAGGTAGGGCAAGCGGAGCATGGCCTCGCGCAGGTTGCCGTTGCCGGCGGCGGCGCCGTTGGTGCCGGTGAAGTCGCGCAGAAGTAGCTCGTATATTACCAGATTGTCGTGGTCAGGAATGGTGAAGGCGTCGAAGTTGTAGTTGTCCATGTCGCCGCGGTAGACGGCCAGCGTGACGCCGTTGGTCACTTTGTCGCGCGGGTAGCGGGGGCGGTCAGGCCACACATTGTCCATATTGATCGACGCATCCTCGTTGGCATTGAGGGTGAGGTGTGCGTAGGGGTCGCCGACCTTGTAGATATTGTCGACCACGTAGTAGTAGGGCAGCCACTCGTTGTCGGGCAGGTTGGGAATGGTTATCCAGAAGTAGCGCTGGCCGTCGTAGTCGCAGTAGTTCATAACGTTCGACTCCAACAGCTGGTAGTCGTCCCAGGCGCCTACTATCATGGCCGATTTCTTCTTGGGAGCGCCAAGGCAGAAAGTCACCGAGCCGTCGGCGTTCTTGACGGCGCCCATCTTGGGTCGGCCGCCGCCGGGGTAGGGCTTGGAGCCCGAATTGTCAGGATAAGCTATCTGTATGGTCGAAGTGCGGGTAATGCCGTCGAGGGTCGCTGTGGCCACCACGTTGAAGGTGCCGTTCTCGGTGAAGCTGTAGGTCTTGGTCAGTGTAGTTGCCGAAGCGGCGGAAGCTATCGAAGTGCCCGCTACGCTGATGTCTAGCTTGGCAGCCGCACTCGCTGCAAGCGTAAAGGTTATGTCGGTGGGCTCGGCCAACAGATTGCTCACGGCGTCGCTGCTGAAGTTAATCTGGAAGCCGTCGGCCATCACAGGCACGAAAATATCCTGTTCTTCAGCCGTTTTGCCTTCTTTCTTGCCGTCGGCAGTGCGGAACACCAGCGCAATGTCGGTCACCGTCTCCGAAGCGTCGGTGATACCGAAGTAGTCGGCGATGTTGCCGATTTCCAGAGTGTAGACGTTGGTGCTCACGCGGGTAAGACGGTTGCGCGAAGTGTTGGCGGCCTGATCGTTGCCTGTCGACGGCCAGGGGAACGGTGCATATTTCCAGTCGCCGCTGTTGGCGCTCTTGCTGGTCAGAACGCCGATGTGGGCGTAGACATCGATGTTCTCGGGCAGATTGGCAAGGCCCTTGTTGCCCAGCGGTGAGTCTGCATTGTAAGTAAGCACAATGCCCATGCTGCCCTGCTGAAGAGGGTTGGGCTCGCTGGTTACAAGCTGTGCCGAGGCGCCAAACCAGGCTACCAGGCTCAGCACAACAAGTAAGTGACGAATCATTTTCATGTCGGTAAGTAAGTTATGATATTATTTGGTATTTCTTTTTTTGATTAAAGGTGTTTAAGTCGGGCCCGAACGAGCCTTTCCGCTTGCAAATATAACCAAAATTTTGCAACAAAGCCCCGTTTGGCCCATAAACATACAACATTCCGCCCAAAACAAAGTTCAACCCACAAAAAAGCCCACCCCAAACAGAGGGCGGGCTATAGTGGGAGTAATGGTTTTCAGAGGGTGTAGTCGACGCAGGCGCGGGCGGCGATGAGGGGCTTTATGAGGGCCACGCAGGCGATGTGGGCGGGGTGTGCGGCGTAGGTAGCTAGGGCGGCTTCGTCGGCACATTCGGCGTGGAGCACGAGGGTCCAGTTGCCGTCGGCGGGCACGTTGTTGAGGTGGCAGCTGATGGCCGAAAGAGCCTCTATGTTTGCCGGGAGGGCCTCAAGCGCGGTTTTGAACTTGAAGGCAGCGTCGGCAACCTGGATGGCGTCGCCTTCGAGGCGGAACATTACTATATGGTGTATCATAGCGGAGGAAGTATGATTAATAAATCTTTTCGCGGGCTTCGATTACGCGCGGGTCGGTGATGTAGTCGTCGTACTCGGCGAGTTTGTCGATGATGCCGTTGGGGGCGAGCTCGATGATGCGGTTGCAGACAGTCTGGATGAACTCGTGGTCGTGGGAGGCAAGGAGAATGTTGCCTTTGAATGTCTGCAGGGTGTTGTTGAAGGCCTGAATGGACTCCAGATCGAGGTGGTTTGTGGGCGAGTCGAGAATCATAGTGTTGGCGTCGCGGAGCATCATGCGCGCAATCATGCAGCGCATTTTTTCGCCGCCGGAGAGCACGGAAGCCTTTTTGAGCACATCTTCTCCGGAGAAGAGCATCTTGCCCAGAAACCCTTTGAGGTATATTTCGCTGGAGTCGTCGCTGAACTGGCAGAGCCAGTCGACCAGATTGAGGTCGGTGTTGAAGAACTCGCTGTTGTCGAGCGGTAGGTAAGCCGTGGTGATAGTCTGTCCCCACTCGTAGGTGCCGGCGTCGGGTTTGCGTCGGCCGTTGATGATTTCGAAGAAGGCCGTCATGGCGCGGGGGTCATGGCTGAGGAAAGCCACCTTGTCGCCCTTCTCAATCTGGAAGTTGACGTCCTTGAAGAGCACTTTGCCGTCGACGCTGGCGGTAAGGCCCTTAACTTCGAGAATTTTGTTTCCCGGCTCGCGTGAGGGCGTGAAGATGATGCCGGGGTATCGTCGCGACGAAGCCTCGATTTCTTCGACGTTGAGCTTCTCGAGCATCTTTTTGCGGGAAGTTGTCTGCTTACTCTTGGCCACGTTGGCGCTGAATCGGCGAATGAATTCGAGCAGCTCCTGGCGCTTCTCTTCGGCCTTTTTGTTGGCCTGCTGCTGCTGACGCAGAGCCAGCTGGGAGCTTTGGTACCAGAAGCTGTAGTTGCCCGGGAAGAGGCGGATGCGGTTGAAGTCGATGTCGAGGGTGTGAGTGCTGACGGCGTCGAGGAAGTGACGGTCGTGGCTGACCACCAGCACGGTGTTTTCGAACTTGCTCAGATAATCTTCGAGCCATGCCACCGTGTCGAGGTCGAGGTCGTTGGTGGGCTCGTCGAGCAGCAGGTTGTCGGGGTTGCCGAAGAGGGCTTTGGCAAGGAGCACTCGCACTTTCTCGTTTGCGCTGACGTCGCGCATGAGCATAGCGTGGCGGTCTTCCTTGATGCCCAGGCCGCTGAGCAGGGCAGCGGCGTCGCTCTCGGCGTTCCAGCCCTCCAGCTCAGCGAATTTCTCCTCCAGCTCGGAGGCGCGGATGCCGTCGGCCTCGCTGAAGTCTTCCTTGGCGTAGAGAGCGTCCTTCTCCTGCATAATGTCCCACAGCACGGTGTGGCCGCGGAGAACAGTTTCGAGTACGGTGCAGTCGTCGAACTTGAAGTGGTCCTGCTCCAGCACGCTCATGCGCTCGCCGGGACCTTGGGTCACCGAGCCCGTGGTGGGGTTGAGCTCGCCGCTGAGCATGCGCATCAGGGTGGACTTGCCGGCTCCGTTGGCGCCGATGATGCCGTAGCAGTTGCCGGGGGTGAATTTGAGATTGACGTCGGAGAAGAGGGGCTTTTTGCCGAATTGTATACCTAAGTTGGAAACTGTAATCATCTTTGCAAGTGGTGGTGTGTCAGTTGAAAAGATATTGCGAAAGGGCCCGCAGGGCGCGCACCTTGTCGTCGCGGCGCACGAGCACCGAAATATTGAAGTCGCTGCCGCCGTAGCTTACCATGCGCACCGGGACGTCGCTGAGAGCCTCCAGCACGCGGGCGCAAAGGCCGCGGTTCTGCCAGCGGAGGTCGCCGACTACGCAGATGATGACCATGTCGCGGTCGACCGTGACGGTCGAGAAGTCCTTCAGGTCGTCGACGATGGCGGCAAGCCGCGAGTCGTTGTCGATGGTCACGCTGACGGCCACTTCCGAGGTGGCCATCATGTCGATGGCAGTGCGGTGGTTCTCGAAGGTCTCGAAGACGCGGTGTAGAAAGCCGTAGGCAAGGAGCATACGGCCGCTTTTTATCTTGATGGCGGTGATATTGTCCTTTGCGGCAACGGCCTTGATGCCACCTCCGGCAGGGGCGTTGTAGATGAGAGTGCCGGCGGCCTCCGGCTCCATGGTGTTGAGCAGGCGCACGGGGATGTTGTGCAGCTTTGCCGGAAGCACGCACGAAGGGTGGAGAATCTTGGCGCCGAAGTAGGCCAGCTCGGCGGCTTCTTCGAAGTGGAGCTCGCCGACAGCGTCGGTGTTGTCGACGTAGCGCGGGTCGTTGTTGTGCATGCCGTCGATGTCGGTCCATATCTGGATTTCCTCGGCCTCGAGGACGGCTCCTATTATAGAAGCGGTGTAGTCGCTGCCGCCGCGCTTGAGATTGTCGATGCCGCCGTGGCTGTTGCGGCATATGTAGCCCTGGGTGAGGTAGAGGCGTGCGCCCGGCTGCATTTCGAGCATACGGCGCAGGCGAGTGGTGATGTAGGTGACGTCGGGCTCGCCGCTGTCGAGGGTGCGCATATACTCCAGCGCCGGAAGCATAACGGCTTCCACGCCCTGCCCGCGGAGGTATTCCTGCATCAGGGCGGTGCTCATTATTTCACCCTGGGCGAGGATTTCCTTCTCGGCCGACTCGGAGAAGTTGTCGCCGAAAAACGACCGGATAGTGCCGAACGACGTCTCCAGACGAGCCATAGCGGCAGCCCGAAGCGTGGGGTCGCCCTCGAAAAGCTCGTCGGCAACACCGAGGTATTTGCTGTGCAGGGCGTTGAGGGTCTCCTGGGCGCCCGGTACGTTTCCTTTGTAGAGGTATTCCGAAATTTCGACCAGCGAATTGGTTGTGCCCGACATCGCCGACAGAACAACAATGTTGCCCGGCTGACCGGAGGTGGTGAGAGTTGCTACGTGTTTTATGCGGCCGGCATTGCCTACCGACGTGCCGCCGAACTTCAGTACTTTCATTCGTATAGTGAGTTCTTTAATGCGCTTCTGAATGAGCGTGCAAAATTAGCAAAAATATCCCGTACCCGCAATTGTTAAATATGCCAAAATGGCAGTTTTGCCCGTTGGCATTGCTTTTGCTGAGTTGTTATACCAAAATAGAAAACATAAAACACAATCCATATGAGCAATACAGGCAAAATCGGAGTTACCACGGAGAACATCTTCCCGGTAATCAAGAAATTCCTTTACAGCGACCACGAAATATTCCTGCGCGAGCTGGTCAGCAACGCCGTCGACGCATCCCAGAAGCTGCGCACTCTGGCCAACTTCGGCGAGTTCAAGGGCGAAGTGGGCACTCTCGACGTCCGCGTCGCCGTCGACAAAGAAGCGGGCACCCTCACCGTGACCGACCGCGGCATCGGCATGGACGCCGACGACATCGAGAAGTATATCAACCAAATCGCCTTCTCCGGCGCCGAGGAGTTCCTCAGCAAGTACAAAGACACAGCCAACACCATCATCGGCCACTTCGGCCTCGGTTTCTACTCGGCTTTTATGGTTGCCGACAAGGTAGAAATCAACTCTCTGAGCTACAAGGAGGGCGCAAAAGCTGTGCACTGGGAGTGCGACGGCTCCCCCGAGTACACAATGACTGAGGGCACCCGCACCGACCGCGGCACCGAAATCGTGCTTCATATCGACAAAGACAGCACCGAGTTCCTCGAGCAGGAACGCGTCGACACCCTGCTGCGAAAATACTGCCGCTTCCTCCCCGTGCCGGTCATCTCCGGCAAGGAACGCGAGTGGAAGGACGGTAAATGGCAGGACACCGACCGCGACCTGGTCGTCAACAGCACCGAGCCCCAGTGGACCAAAAAGCCCTCCGAGCTTACCGACAAGGACTATCTCGATTTCTACCACGACCTATATCCCGCCGATGAGGATCCCCTCTTCTGGATTCACCTCAACGTGGACTATCCCTTCAACCTCACCGGTATTCTCTACTTCCCCAAGATACGAAACAACTTCGACGTAAACCGAAACCGAATCCAGCTCTACTGCAACCAGGTTTTCGTGACCGACTCTGTCGAGGGCGTCGTGCCTGAGTTCATGATGCTCATGCAGGGCGTTATCGACTCGCCCGACATCCCTCTCAACGTAAGCCGCTCCTACCTCCAGGCCGACACCGCCGTGAAGAAGATTTCGGGATATATCACAAAGAAGGTGGCATCGCGACTCGACGAGCTCTTCCGCGCCGACCGCCCCGCATTCGAGAAGAAGTGGGACGACATTCGGCTCTTCATCGTCTACGGCATGCTCACCGACGAGAAGTTCTGCGACGCCGCCATGAAGTTCCTCCTCCTCAAGGACACCGAAGGCAAGTACTTCACTCCCGACGAATACCGCGCTCTGGTAGAACCCGAGCAGACCAACTCCGAAGGCAAGGTCGTATACCTCTACGCAACCGACCCCACCGCGCAGTACAAGTACATACAGGCCGCCAACGCCCGCGGATACAACGTGCTCCTCCTCGACGGTCAGCTCGACAACCACTTCGTAGGCTTGCTGGAGCGCAAGCTCGACAATACCGTCCTGGTGCGCGTCGACGCCGACGTGGTCGACAATCTCATCCGCAAGTCCGACCGACCCGTCGCTGACCTTACGCCCCTGCAGCGTGCTGTCATGACCCGCCTGTTCGAGCAGCCCGCTCGAAAGATTGAAAAGACAAACTTCGTGGTGCAGTTCGAAGCACTCGGCGAGGCTTCCGAACCCGTGGTGCTCACTCAGAACGAGTACATGCGCCGTATGAAAGAAATGGCAGCTCTCCAACCCGGTATGAACTTCTACAGCGAACTCCCCGACAGCTACAACCTCGTTGTCAACACCGACAATCCTCTGGTGCGCAGCGCTGTAGACCGTGCCACCGAGGCCCTTAACACCGAAGTGGGCGACACACTGGCCAAAATCGACGCCGACAACGCCAAAATCGACGAAATACGCAAGGCTGCCGGCGACAAGCCCCTCGATGCCGAAGCCGACCAAAAGGTCAAAGACCTCGAAAAAGCTGTCGCCGACACCCGTGAGGCTCAGAACAAGGCAATCGACGCTTATGGCGCCTCAGCACCCCGCGTGGCCCAGCTCGTCGACCTCGCCCTCCTCGGCAACGGCTTGCTCCGTGGCGCCGACCTCAGCGCTTTCATCGCCCGCTCCCTCGAGCTGATGAAGTAACCTTCGCCACGCCTACCCAAAGCCTAAAAGCTTACGAAGCGCAAACTCAAAGGCTGGTGGCGTAAAAAATAATGGTGTGAACCAACAAGTGTGAACCAACTCTCAATCCACGTGAGTTGGTTCACATTTTTGTGGCCTATGTGAAAAAGAGGTGAAAAGGGGGTAAAACGGGTGAAAATAGAAAAGTTTCGCTTTTTTTGCCAAGTTGGATCACGCGGCTCCCTCGTTTATCATTTCGGGAGTCGGCTTGGTTGAGAATGGGTTTGTCAGAAACTGAACATAAACAGTGCGTCGACGCGGTCGGCCGAGGCGTGTTCGCCGTTGAAGTTCTGGCGGCGCCCGTAGAGATACTCGGCGCCGACCTGAAGACGCGGGCTGAGATCCCAGAACACATTGAGGGCGCCGTATAGGCCGCGCCGGTACTCGGAGTCGGAGATTTTTTGGCGGCGGTAATATTGTGTCATGCCGAAGGAGGCGCAGGCGTAGACGTTGCTGCGGAAGTTGTACTTCAGGCCGGCGGTAATGCCGATGGAAGTGGGGGCATACATGCGTCCGGGGCGGTCGAGGTCGGGCACGAGGTCATAGTTGCTGATGCGGAGGTCGCCTTGGTAAGAGCCCTGTCCGCGGCCTGCGGTGAAGGAGCCGTAGAGAGTGAGCGGGTTGATTATCTTCGCCATACCGGAGACCATGCCGCCGAATCCGACGACGTTGTGGTTGCGGCCTTCGACGAGGTCGCGGTAAGGCGTGCGGCGCAATAAGCCCGAGATGCGGACATGGCTCAAGCCCCCGTCCCACTGATATTGGCCCATAAAGGCGATGTCGGGGAAGTCGTCGGGACATTTGGCGGTGAGTCCTTCCTGAACGGTTATATAGCTGTTTGGAAATTCAAAACTTGCAGCCACCACCCAATGGTCGCGGAAGGTATGGAGGTAGCGCACCAGCAGGTTTGCGCGGTCTATCTTGCCGTTTGCCCCGGAGCCGTCGATGACAGGAGCGAGGGCGGCATTGTCGGTGTAGGTCGAAGGCATGTAGCCCACGATGAAATCATTGACGGTCACATAAGCCTTCTTTATTTGGAAGCCGAGGTGACGGTAGCCGTTGAAATTGGCCTCTATATAGGCGTTGAGGTATCCCAACCACGGCTTGTGGGCCATGACGTTGAGGAAGATGGCCGTACCGGCGGGAGTGCCGGCCAGTTCTCGGCGTGCGGCCGGATTTTTGGGTATGGGTATGCTGTAGGGTGCGAAGCCGTTTGTCTGCAGGGCGCCGTTCCAGCCATACCAGCCCCTAAGGCGCACCACGCCGCCGATTCCCATGGCAAGGTCGGCGTTTTTGCTCATAAACATGAAGTAAGGCGCTTTGGGGTCCTGGAAATTGCGGTATTGGTCGGCGTAGAATCGGCCGAGCATGGTGTACATTTCCTCCATTCCGGCGTCTCGGGTGCTGTCGGGGAGGCCGAAGACGTGGGTGTTGCGAATCAGTTTGTCCTGTTCGGTCTGCTCAGGATATTGGGATGTGGTTTGCGCTGCTGCACTGATAGTTACAAGTAGCAATGCGGCGGTTGCGATGAATTTCATATCGGCAACTTAGGGTGTGATGAATGTTAACCGGGGCCAAAGCCCTTTTCATCACAACGATTTGCCCGCGCTCATTGTTCACCCGGTGCGATGTTTGCCAGCGAGTCGATAGAAGCGGTGATTATGCTGTCGAGCTCGGCCTCGGCGCGTTGCCAAGCCTGCTCAAAATGGTTTTCGGCGGTGTCGGAGGGCAAAGAGTCGCGCGCAACCAAAGCCTGCGGGAAAGAGTCGACGCCGAAGATGATTTCGACGTAGTTCTGCGGAGGCCGGACAGACTCGGCGACAGCAACCAGGGCTTGTTCGGGTTCTTGCAGGGGCTCCGGGGGGCTGACGCGGTCGTTTTTGCGACGCTGAGGCTTGGCGGAGGCCAGCTCGCGCACGCGGCCCGCGCTGTGGAAGTGGTTGGCGAAGTATTTCTGGCTGAGGTTGCTCACCATCACGCCGCGGCTGCTGGAGGCGTGGATGAAATCGCCGTTTCCTCGGTAGATACCCACGTGGTTGACGCGACCTCCGCGTGTCGACGAGCTGAAAAACACCAGATCGCCCGGCTGAAGGTCATCGCGGCTCACCGGCATGCAGAAACGCTGCTGCTCGGCGGAATTGCGTGGGAGGGCAACCCCGGCTTTGTCGCGGAAAATCACCATAGTCATCCCCGAGCAGTCGGTGCCCTTTCGGCGCGTCTGGGCGCCGTAGCGGTAGGGAGTGCCTATCCACTTCTCGGCTTCGCGTATTATGGCGTTGGCCGTGCCGGCGGGAATGGAGGGTAGCTCGCGGTGCGACTGCAAAACCGCGCCTTTGCGGCTGCCGCACCCCGCGAGCGAGAGCAGCACAACAGCTATGGCGAGAAAAATAAGGAAATGTTTTTTCATGGTGGAGAGAGGCGGCAAAAATTAAGCGAAGCCTCCGCGCGCGAGGGCCTCGTCGATTTGCGGCAGAAGGGGCGTGAGGCCGTCGTTGACAATACGCACAAGGGGAAGGCGCCCTTGGGGCCGCTCCGTTTTCTGGCTTTCAATTCTGTCGACCACCTGACTGCGGGTCAAGCCGTTTCTGGCCATAACTCGCCGGATGCGAATATCGTCGGGGCATTCCACATTCCACTCGGCAGCAGCTATGCGGTCCAAGCCACTGGAGTAGAGTATGGCCGATTCGACAAAGAGCACGCTGCTGTCGGCGCTCTGTGCGATTTCGCGCAGAGATTCAAGCACTTCTCCGTGGACAATGCTGTTTAGACGCCGGAGCATTTCTTCGTCGGCGAAGACAATATCGGCAAGCAGCTTGCGGTCGATGATGCCGTCGGCATCGACACTGGCGGGGTGAATCTCAAGGCGCAGGCGCTCCTTGATAGTCTTGCTCGTGTCCATAATGCTCCGGGCGTGGCTGTCGGAATCGACAACCTCAAAGCCGCGAATACGCAGAACGCGACTCACCACGCTCTTGCCGCAGCCTATACCTCCGGTAATGGCAATGACGGGACGCATCAGAGGTGTTCGATGATATACTCGGCGCTGTCGGCGCTGAGGTGAACGTTTTGGAGATTAGCCGGTACGTCCTCAAGGCGCAGGCGCATACGCCGTGTGGGCGCGTCGCGGTCGATGCGGCGGTAATCTGCCACCACTCGGAAATGGGGGTCGGTGTTGGTATAGGCACTCATCGGTACCATATAAGCCACCTCAATCTGAGCCGGGAAGGTGATGAGCTTGATGTCGTCCGGCACGTTGACGGGCTCTATAACCACTCGTCGCGTTTTGATAATCAGCGGCTCGACGTCGAAGGTGAGGTCTATGCTGTCCGGAATGACGCGGCTGCCTCCCGGCGCCACAAGCCGCGTGCGCACCGTCACGGGGCCGTCGAGATCCTCCAGGCGCACCGGTTCGGTCGACACCGCCGTAAGATTGTCGGGCAGGCTACCGTCGACGGTGAACACCCTGACAGAGTCTACGCTGGGGCGAGGGCGCCCGGTAATTGCGGCGCGAGGGCCGGCGGTGGCGCGCACGTTGAGCGACACCGGCATTTTGAACCCCGGATGAGTAGTGAAGGGAATGGAGATTGAGTCGGGGTAGAGCACGCTCACCTGCGAGCCGCCGGAAGTGGCGCGCGCCAGAGCCTTGAGCTCGGCGTTGCTAAGGAAGATGTGTTTTCCCGAGCGGTAGGCGCGGAAGTCGATATTGACCGCCGGCACGCTGCCAAGGTGCATCTTCAGAAGCTGGGTACCACGGGCGCGAAGACTGACAGTCAGAGCTTCAGGCCCCGGAGAGATGAGAGTCACCGAATCCGGCACATGGGTGATTCGAACAGGCATGCGCACGTCGTACTGCTCCTCCTCGTTGAGCGAAAGCACGCTCCAAAGCACAGCCGAGATGACCACGAAAACCAGAAACATAAGCGCATCGCGCCCCCGCGGCGATTTGAGAGCCGCACGGGCGCGATGTTCCATGTTCTTTAGCGAGGCCATGCTTAAGGCCGGGAATAGGCTGAATTACTTGTCGTTAGCCTGGTTCTGGGCAGACTGAGCGTCTTCGGCGGAGGCATAGACGCTGTTTTTGTCCACGCGGATGCTGACGCCGCTGGTCACTTCCACAACAAAGTAGTTCGAGCCCACTTCGCGGATAGTGCCGAAGATGCCGCCGGCGGTGACAACCTTGTCGCCTTTGCCCAGGGCCTCGCGCATTTTCTGAATTTCTTTCTGGCGTTTCTGCTGGGGACGGATCATAAAGAAGTAGAAGACCACGAAGATGGCCACTATCATCAGAATTGAACCCATACCTCCACCGAGGAAACCGGCATCACCGGCAGCCTGGCCGGCAGCGGGAGCTGCGTCGCAAAGGATAGATAACATTGAATGTATTGTTTAGGGGTTATTGAATTGTCGTTCGGTATAATGTGATCAAGCGCGGGCTTACTTGTTTATTACGCCTTCGCTCTTGAGTTTGTTCACTATGGTGGAGAGAATGCCGTTGACGAAGGCGCCGCTCTTGGGCGTGCTGTAGTCGTTGGCAAACTCGACGTATTCGTTGACCGTCACGGGCACGGGAATGGTCGGGAAGTTGATTATTTCGGCGATTGCCGTCAGAAGCGTCACGATGTCCATAAAAGCGATGCGCTCGGTGTCCCAGTTCTCGGTGTTGATGCAGGCGTCGATCATCCGGCGGTACTCCTCGCGGTTGTCGACCACATGGCGGAAGAGCTGGTGGCCGAATTGCTCGTCGTGCTCGTTCATGAACATCGGCATCGGGTCGACCGAGCCGGGATGGACGGGAGTATCGGCCTCGCCTTCGGCGTCGGCGTCGCTTCGAGGGGCGGCGTATGAGCGGCGAATGGTCTTGAGGGCAAATTCGCCCATAGTAACCAGGTCGTCGTTCCAGTAGACGCTCTTGGTTTCAAGCAGTTCGGCGAGCTCGTCGCCGGGGAGCACAATATTGCGGAGCGTCTCGCGCCAGAAAGCGGCGTCGGTTGCGAAGTCTCCCGGTTCGGACTCCATATAGCTGCGGTAGAGCTCCGACTCGGTGATGGAATCAAGGATGCGTCCGGCTGCACTGTCGAAGTCGCGCCAGGACGTGGGGTCCGCGTCGGGATTCTCCTTGGTGTATTCTTCGATAGCCTTGCAGTCGCGGATAGCCTTCACCAGCAGATTGTCGACGAAGCGCGTCGAGGGGTTGAGTTCCTCCTCGGTTGGCAGATACTTCTGCTTGGCCTTTGTAAGGCGCTCGGCCTGCACATCGGTGAGGGCCACCGGCAGCAGAAGCAGGGCGTGATAGAGATTGTAGGCCTGGCGAAGACTCTCGTCGAGGTCTTCGCGGGCCTTATCGTAGCTGGCGCGGTTGTCGTCGAAGCCGGAGAGAGTTCCGACAAACATATTCATGCCCATATCCAGCCCCACATGGCTGAACATCTCGTCTTTGCGAAGCACGCGCTCGAGCGACTTGTTCTTGCGGAGCACGGAGGTGAAGACCATAGTCCAGAACTCAACGTCGTCGTTCATGCGGCGCTTGCGACGACGCTTGTACTCCTTGTAAATGTCGCTGTCGGCAACGGTGGCAGCAAGGTCGGCCAGACTGGCGTCGAAAGCGCTTATGCGCTCGGCGCGCTGCATCATGGCCGCCCGAACGGAAGGCACCGAAGAGATAGCAGCGCCCACGCGGTTCTTCTGAATCACGGGGTCAGGAGTCAAGTTCACACCCCAGCGGCCCGGCATAGGCACCGAACTCAGCTTCAAAAGAAGTCCTATCAAATCAAGATAAACAGAGTAGGCGAACCGGCGGTCTCTCGACGCCTCTGCCGGATTGGGTGCCGGCGCAAGCTGGAAGTCGCTGCGCGTGAGCAAGTAAGAGTACAGAATCTGAACGGTTTTGATTCTTATCAGACTGCGGTTTATCATATTTTGGGCAAATGGTCTACTGAATTGCAGATGCAAAATTAAGAAATTTTTCGCGGGTGGCAAAAAAAAGTTGCTTGCGACGCCCTGCGAGGCCATTGCATTTGCTCAATTCAAAAAAAAAGCGTAGCTTTGTAGTTAAAATCACCAGCGTAAATACAATGCATATCAAAATGCGCAAAATAGCAAGTGTCCTGGCTCTGGCAGCCGCTCTGCTTGCAGGGGCAGCTCCGGTCGACGAAGGGCGCCGACTCTACCTGGAAGGCAACTACCAAGAGGCTGTCGAGCAGCTGCGCCCCGTGGTGCGTCGCACCCCGCGCGACGGCAACGCCAACTTCTATCTCGGAGCCTCCCTGTCGGCACTGGGGCAATATGCCGATGCCAAACCATACCTTGTCAAGGCCGCCGACCGCGGCGTGACCGATGCCTACCGAATCCTGACTTTGCAGTCGCTTGAGCAGTACGACCCCGAGAGCGCCTCCGACTATATTTCGTCGTGGCGTTCCAAGCTGACACGCAACCGCCGCGAAGTGCCCGAAGAACTGGAGACACTCTCTTCGCGCGCCGTAATGCTGCGAAACATGCTGGCCCGAGTCGAAAGCATCGAAATCCTCGACAGCATCGTAGTGGGCGCCGAAGACTTCTTTCAGGCTTACCGCCTCAGTGAGCCCGCCGGACGCATACTGCCTCCCGAGGCAGTTCGCCGGGTAGGTGCCGGAGAGGGGGCGTTCGAGCTCGGAACTGCATTCATGCCGCAGAACCGCACCGAAATGCTTTGGGCGCAGGCCGATACCACCGGCACCATGGCCCTCTACGGCGCCGGAATACTCGACGACGGCACCCTCGAGCACTCAGCACCGCTCGACGCCGCCCTCGCAGAAGGAGGCAGCGCCGCATACCCATTCCTGATGCCCGACGGCATGACCCTCTACTTTGCAAACACCGGCGACAACAGCCTGGGCGGCTACGACATCTTTATGACGCGTCGCGACCACGACAGCGACGACGGCGACACATACCTGCAGCCGCAGAACATCGGAATGCCCTACAATTCGCCCTACGACGACTACATGCTCGCAATCGACGAGCACAGCGGTCTGGGCTGGTGGGCCACCGACCGCAATCAGATTGCCGATTCACTTACCATATATGTGTTCGCCCCGGCCGAGATGAGAGTCAACGTTGAGCCTACCGACTCCAACCTCGTCGCCCTGGCCCGACTGAGCGACATCTCGCTGACCCGACGGGCCGGCGTCGACTACGACGCGCTCCTTGCCGGCAAACTGCCCGAACGGCGACAGGAAACCCACTCGCCGGGCCAGATATTCACCCTGGACCTCGGTGGCGGAACCGTCTACACCCAGCTCAACGACTTCCGCAACAACGCAGCCCGCTCTGCCATGGTGGAGTACCTCGGCGCCCGAATGGCCCTGGACCGTCATCTCGCACAGGAGCAGGCCCTGCGCGACCGATATCGCAACGGCGACCGCAGCGTGGCCTCCCAAATCGAAGAATCCGAGGCCGACACAGCGCGCCAGCGGCGCACCCTGCGCAACCTGCTCAACTCGGCAATACGCCTCGAAAGACGCAATTAACAGAATAAACCAACAAAATCATAATTATGGAATTGACAATCATCATCCTGGCAGCTCTCGTTCTGGTGCTGCTGATTGTGTTCTTCTATTACTGCCCCTTCTTCCTGTGGATTTCGGCTCGGGTGAGCGGCGTTCGCATATCGCTTATGCAACTGGTGCTGATGCGTATCCGCCAGGTGCCTCCCGGCGTGATAGTGCGCGCAATGATTGAGGCGCACAAAGCCGGCCTCAAAGACGTCAACGTGGCCGACCTCGAAGCCCACTACCTCGCCGGCGGCAACGTGGAGCGCGTCGTCCACGCACTCGTATCGGCCAACAAAGCCAACATTGACCTGGGCTTCAAGATGGCCACAGCCATCGACCTGGCCGGCCGCGACGTTTTCCAAGCCGTTCAGATGAGCGTCAATCCCAAGGTAATAGATACCCCGCCGGTGACCGCAGTGGCCAAAGACGGCATCCAGCTCATCGCCAAAGCGCGCGTTACGGTGCGCGCAAACATCCGTCAGCTTGTCGGCGGTGCCGGCGAAGACACCGTGCTGGCCCGAGTAGGCGAGGGCATAGTGTCGTCGATAGGCTCTTCCGAAAGCCACAAGCAAGTGCTCGAGAATCCCGACTCCATCTCCAAACTCGTGCTTAAGAAAGGACTTGACTCCGGAACAGCCTTCGAAATACTCTCCATCGACATCGCCGACATCGACATAGGCCGCAACATCGGGGCTGCCCTCCAGATCGACCAGGCCCAGGCCGACAAAAACATCGCCCAGGCAAAGGCCGAAGAGCGTCGCGCAATGGCCATCGCCCGCGAGCAGGAAATGAAGGCTCTCGCGCAGGAGGCCCGCGCCAAAGTCATCGAAGCCGAGAAGGAACTGCCCATGGCAATGGCCGAAGCATTCCGCTCAGGCAACCTCGGCGTGATGGACTACTACAAACTCAAAAACATAGAAGCCGACACCGATATGCGCCACAGCTTCGGTGCAAGTACCGAAGCCGAATCAAAGTGAAAAAGCAATGACGACTCTCCTCGTTTCGCTCGGCCTCCTCATCGGAGGCTACTTCCTCTACGGGCTAGTTGCCGAAAAAGTGTTCGGCGTCGACTCGGGGCGCCCCACACCCGCTGTAAGCAGCCCCGACGGCGTCGACTTCGTCGTTATGCCCACCTGGAAGGTCTTTCTGGTGCAGTTTCTCAACATAGCGGGCCTCGGTCCTATTTTCGGAGCCATAATGGGCGCTATGTTCGGCCCGGCGGCATTCCTTTGGATTGTGTTCGGCACCATTTTCGGAGGCGCCGTCCACGACTTCATCTCCGCCATGATCAGCCTTCGCTCCAACGGGCGTTCGCTGCCCGAAACCATAGGGCGTGAGCTTGGGTCTACGGTGCGCCAACTGCTGCGTGTGCTCTCCGTGGTGCTTCTGGTGCTGGTGGGAGCTGTTTTCGTGGTCTCTCCGGCCAACCTACTTGCGGGGATGACCCCGGCGTGGGCCGACGCCACCTTCTTCTGCTGCGTCATCTTCCTGTACTACCTTCTGGCAACATTACTGCCGGTCGATAAGCTCATAGGCCGCTTTTATCCCATTTTCGGCGTAGCGTTGCTCTTCATGGCGCTGGGACTGCTGGGCTATCTCCTTTTCAGCGGGGTCAGCATACCCGACGGCTTCGCCGAGGGAGTGGCCAACCGTCATCCGCAGCCCGACAGCCATCCTCTGTTCCCGATGCTCTTTGTTTCGATTGCCTGCGGTGCCGTAAGCGGCTTCCACGCCACCCAATCGCCTATGATGGCCCGGTGTCTGGCCAACGAACGGCTTGCGCGCCCCGTGTTCTACGGCGCTATGGTCGCCGAGGGCATAGTGGCGCTGATATGGGCTGCCGCCGCCATCGCCTTCACGGGCGGTTACGAGGGCTTGGCCGGATATATGGCCGACCATGGCAACCAGGCAGCGGCGCTGGTGAGCGACATCTCCACCGGCTGGCTGGGCGCCGTCGGGGGCGTGTTGGCAATCCTCGGCGTAGTGGCCGCTCCCATCACCACGGGCGACACCGCGCTGCGCTCGGCCCGACTTATGGTGGCCGACATGTTCGGAATCGACCAGAAGCCGATCGTCAAACGACTTGCCGTAACGCTGCCTATCTTCGCCGTTGCGCTTGCGCTGATGCTGATCGACTTCAACGTGCTTTGGCGCTATTTCGCCTGGGTGAACCAGACCCTGGCGGCCTTCACGCTGTGGGGCTGCACGGTATGGCTTGCCCGCACCGGCCGGGCATATGTTCTGACCCTCATCCCGGCCATGTTTATGACGGCCGTGGTGAGCGCCTACCTTTTCTGCGCACCCTCTCCCGAAGGCTTCGGTCTGGGAGCCGGGGTAGCCTCGGTGATTGCTGCGGCGACAACGGTCGCCTGCACCGCCGCCTTCGCGCGCTTTGCTCTGGCTTGTCGCCGGCAAAGGCTTAACTTGCTGTCCGACTAAAGTTATGAATCTATTAGCGATTATCTCCGACAACACAAACTACACCTTACACTCCCACACCCAATACTGCGACGGCCGCGCCACCATGGACGAGATGGCGCGCGCCGCCGTGGAGCAGGGTATGACCGTCTACGGTTTTACGCCTCACAGCCCCATACCCTTCGATAGCCCCTGCAATATGTCGGCCGACGCCGTTGGCGATTTTCTCCGCGAGGCCGACCGCATAGCCGCCGCCTATGCCGGCCGCTGCCGCTTCCTCAAAGGTATGGAGGTGGACTATATCGGCTCCGAATGGGGCCCTCACTCCGAATATTTTAAGTCTCTGCCTTTGGACTACACCATAGGGTCGGTCCACTTCATACCCACACAGGATGGAGAGCCGGTCGACATCGACGGCAAGTTCGAAAGCTTCCGGCGCAAGATGGCCGACCGCTTTCGCGACGACATCGACTACGTTGTCGACACCTTCTTCCGCCAGTCGATGGATATGCTCGCCGCAGGCGGCTTCGACATCCTCGGCCACTTCGATAAAATAGGCCAAAACGCATCGTACTATGCCCCCGGCATTGAGGGCGGCTCCCACTACCGCGGCCTGCTTCGCCAATATATGGACCGCATAACGGCATCCGGTGTCATCGTGGAGCTCAACACCAAGGCATACCACGAGCATGGCCGCTTCTTCCCCTCTGCGGCTTTGCTGCCCGAGTTGGTGGCCGCCGGAGTGCCTGTGGTGGTCAACAGCGACGCCCATTACCCCGACCGCATATGCGCGGGCCGCGCCGAAGGACTCCGCGCTCTTGCGGAGGCGGCCCTTAAACTCACACCCGTATGACAGCACGCGCACTCGAACTCCTTGCACCGGCAAAAGACCTTGAGACGGGACGTACCGCCATTGACTGCGGCGCCGATGCAGTCTACATCGGCGCACGGGCCTTTGGGGCACGCGCTTCGGCCGGAAACAGCACGGCCGACATCGCCGCCTTGGCCGAGTATGCCCACCGTTTCGGGGCGCGAGTGTACGTGACTCTGAACACCATCGTCGAGGAATCCGAGCTCGAACAAGCCCGAACCCTTGCTATGGAGCTTGTGGAGGCCGGCGTCGATGCTTTTATCGTGCAGGATATGGCCTACACGCGAATGGGAATCCCAATCGCATTGCATGCCTCCACGCAGTGCGACATCCGCACTCCGCGCAAGGCCAAGCTGCTTGCCGCCGCAGGATTTACACAGCTTGTGTTGCCGCGCGAATTTACACCGCGCGAGATTCGCGAGGTCGCCGAGGTGGCCGGAGTGCCCGTCGAAGTTTTCATCCACGGGGCGCGCTGCGTGAGCTACAGCGGCGACTGCCAGATGGGCTACGCCGCCACCGGCCGCAGTGCCAACCGGGGCATGTGCCCCCAGATGTGCCGCCTGCCCTTCGACCTCACCGACGCTGCGGGTCACCCGTTGGGCCCGCGACGCCACTATCTCTCGCTCTCGGATCTCAAAACGGCCGACCTCGGAGCGCTCGCCGACGCCGGAGCATCTTCGTTCAAGATCGAAGGCCGACTTAAGGACCGCCGCTATGTGGCCAACGTCGTGGCTTGGTACTCGGCTCGGCTGGACGAGGTCGTAGCGGCCTCCGGAGGGCGATACGTGCGGTCGAGCCACGGCAAATCCGAGCCGGGGTTCACTCCCGACATCGAAAAGGGATTCTTCCGGCGCCCCAACGGCGGAGGCACGCAGGCTTGTCTGGCTTCGCCCAACGACACCGGCGTCGAAGTGGGACGTGTGGCCGCTGCCAACGCCTCGCGCGCACGTTCCTTTAAAATAAAGGGGCATGCGGCCCTCGTCAACGGCGACGGCCTGGGCTATTTCGAGCCGTCCACGGGGCAGTTTCTGGGTTTTCGCCTCAACCGCGCCGAAGGAGCCGAGTGCTATCCGGCTCAGCCCCTGAGCGGCCTTAAACCCGGAATCGCTCTCTACCGCACATACGACAAACAGTTCACCGACGCACTGGATGCCGCCCGTCCGCGGCGCACTCTGCTGGTCGATTTCGCCCTTGAGCCAGCCGAGTGTGGGTTTACCCTCTCAGCAAGTGCTGAAAATGGAGTTGAGGCCAAAGTAGAGGTCACCGGAGCCTTCGAGACAGCCGTAAAGCCACAGCAGAGCGCCCGCCGGAACCTATTGGCCAAGCTCGGCAACACCGACTACCGCCTCGGCGACATCGACGACCGCCTCGGCGATGTTTTCGTGCCGGCCTCGCTCCTGGCCGAAAAGAGACGCGAAGTGCTTCAAAGCTTGTCGGCAGCCGTACAAGCCGGACATAAAGCCCTCGCCCCGGGCCGTTGCACACTCGCTGCCGACGCCTATGCCGGCGAGGCACCGCTGAGCTACCACGACAACGTGGCCAACTCGCTGGCCGAAAAATTCTACACAGACCATGGCGCCACAGTGGCCCAGAAAGCCGCCGAATGTGGCGACCCCGACAAATGCACCGGCCATCAAGTGATGACCACCAAGTACTGTCTGCGCCGCGAACTCGGCGCCTGCCTTCGCACCGCCGACGCCGACAAATATCCCCGACCGCTTTTTCTGCGAAATGAGTCGGGCACCTACCGCCTCGACTTCGACTGCTCGCGCTGCGGCATGAACATCATCAAAATCTAATATCCCGATTTTCTATGAACAAAAACCGATTCAGAATCCTGTTGAAGAGCCGCAAGTTCGGCAAGATACTCAAGCACCGGCCATACCGCGTGCGCAATGTACTTGACCGCGCCAAGTACATATGGCGGCTGAGCTGCTGCGGCCGACACATCACCGCCGCCATTATGGACTGGTTCGAATTCGGGTCTTCGACCACGCTTCGCTACCGGGGCATTTCCTTCCACTCACTGGTGGAGAACAAAGGGTTGCACCCGCTGGACGCCTTCCTGGAGCTTGATCGCATTCGCCGTGGACGATGAGAGCGTAGGCTCCCGTTTTGCCGAATGGAAAAAAATGACTAATTTTGCACACGCCAAAAGGCGGGTGAGCCGCTTTGCGGCCCGATGAAATAACCAACGTTAAAAAACAATACACGTGATTACACAGGAACAATTAAAAGAGACTTTTGAGCGTATGCTTGCGCTGAGGAGGTATCTTTGACATCGACGGGAAGAAAATAGCAGTCGAAGAAGAACAATTACGCACAATGGCCGACGGTTTCTGGGACAATGCCGAAGCCGCCCAGCGCCAGATGAAAAAAATAAAGGATATCCAGAAATGGATCGATGACTATGCCGAACTCGAAGGCGCCGTCGACGAGCTCAAGCTTGCCCTTGAATTCTTCAAGGAGGAAATAGTCGAAGAGGCAGAAGTGGATGCAGCCTACAAACATGCTGTCACCCTGCTCGAGGAGCTTGAACTCCGAAACATGCTGCGCAACGAAGGCGACATAATGAGCGCCGTGCTCAAAATCAACTCCGGCGCCGGAGGTACCGAAAGCCAGGACTGGGCCCAGATGCTCATGCGAATGTATATGCGCTGGGCCGAGGACCACAAGTACAAACTTTCGGTAGCCAACCTCCTCGAAGGCGACGAAGCCGGCATCAAGAGCTGCACGCTCAACATCGAGGGAGACTTCGCCTACGGATTCCTCAAGAGCGAGAATGGCGTGCACCGTCTGGTGCGAGTGTCGCCCTACAACGCTCAGGGCAAGCGCATGACCTCGTTCGCCTCCGTGTTTGTGACGCCTCTTGTCGACGACACCATCGAAGTGAAGGTCGAACCCGCCCTGCTGTCGTGGGATACCTTCCGCTCGGGAGGTGCCGGCGGTCAGAATGTGAATAAGGTGGAGTCCGGCGTGCGCCTGCGCTATCAGTTCACCGACCCCTATACCGGCGAAAAGGAGGAAATCCTCATCGAAAACACCGAAACGCGCGACCAGCCCAAAAACAAGGAAAACGCCCTCCGCCAGCTGCGTTCCATACTCTATGCCAAAGAACTCGACCACCGCATGCAGGAGCAGGCAAAGGTAGAGGCCGGCAAGAAAAAGATAGAGTGGGGCAGTCAGATTCGCAGCTATGTTTTCGACGACCGCCGTGTGAAGGACCACCGCACAAACTATCAGACCGCCGACGTCAACGGAGTTATGGACGGCGACCTCGACAATTTCATCAAGGCCTACCTCATGGAGTTTGCCGAAAGGGACTCCTCGGAAGACTAAAAACATGATTAGCAATGCACCAAGGAATGCGTAGACTCCGCCTGCTGCTGCTTGCCGCCCTGGCCTTTTTCGGGCGCGGGGCAGCGCAGAGTGCGCCGCCGGTCAGCCCGGACGAGCACAAGTCGCTGGCAATATACCAAATAATGGTTGCCTCCTTTATCCACGACCCGGAGGGATCGCCCGGCTACAACGCCATGTGGGGCCCGGACGGCCACACCAAAAACGGCAACATAGCCGGTATCACCGGTGCGCTGGACCACATCGCATCCCTTGGCGTCAATGCCATCTGGCTCACACCCGTGTTCGACTCCAGCCGAGCCTTTGGCGGCGAGAAACTGCAGGCTACAGGCTACTTCACCAACGACTATTTCTCCATCGACCCGCATTTCGGCACCGAAGCCGAATTCCGCACTATGATCGACGAGGCTCACCGCCGCGGCCTCTACGTGATTCTCGACGGTGTGTTCGGCCACCATGGAGGCGTCACAACCCCTTCGCCGGCAGGACATATGCTCGACACTACCCGGGTGAGCTGCGACCGCGCCGATGGAGGAACCGGCAACGTGGCTTATCCCGGCTCGCTGGACTATATAAAGGAAGTCGCGACCTATTGGATCGACCGCTACGGCATCGACGGTTGGCGCCTTGACCAAGCTTACCAGGCCATGCAGGACGGCCACAACTACTGGACAGAAATACGCGCTGCCGTCGAAGAACTTGCTGCCCGGCGCAGGAAGAACGGCGAGCAATGGGGCACCCTCGCTTATATGGTAGGCGAAGATTGGGGCGACGCCGACGTGATCAACTGCGGCGTTTACCGCGATAACGGTCTTCTGAGCGCCTTCGACTTTGCCGGTAAGGAACTTATCTCCGGCCCTATGCAGAGCCTTGAACCGGGCCTTGCAGGTGGTTGGGACGATGTCATCGCCGTGCTTTCTTCGCCCACAACGCGCGGCTACCGCCACGACAACTTCCTGCCCAACCTCTTCATTACCAATCACGACGGCTATCGTGCCGCCGATCACTTCGCTCCCGGCGATACCACCAAGTACGCCCGACTGAAGACCCTCAACGCTATTCTTGCGGCCTATTCCGGCCCTGTGACGCTCTACTACGGCGACGAATACGCCGATACCACTCTGGGCACCACCGGAGGGCAGAAAGACAACGTGGCACGCACGTCGGGCCACCTCGAGCCGCGCAACGCCGACGAACGCTCGCTGAAGGACTACATATCGCGCGCTTTCACCTTCCGCCGCAATAATCCGGCGATGTGGCGCGGCGGGGCCTCTTTCGAGCGACGTACAGTCGACGGAGCGGACGTGCTGACGGTGACCAAGCGCGACACTTCGAGCACCAACGAAGTACAAATAGTGTTCTCCGACGCCGACGTAGTTCTCGACCTTGGCGAAGGCCGTGAGAACGTAGTCGTGGAGGCTTTTGTGCCGGAATTCATACTTATTCATCCCTAACGCCATGCGCCAGACCGCTCTGCTCATCGTCAACCCGGCTTCCGGCACCGTGTCGAAACACCGAATAGTGCCTGACGTTCTCCGCTCGCTCCATAAATTAGGGTGGGACGTCGACCTGCGGGCCACCACCGGCCCCGGCCATGCCACCACCCTGGCACGGGAGGGAGCCGCCTCGGGCAAATATTTCGCCGTTCTGGCCTGCGGCGGCGACGGCACCGTCAACGAAGTTGCCACCGGACTGACCGGTACCAAGACCCCCATGGGCATAATACCGTGCGGCAGCGGCAACGGCCTTGCGCGCCACCTCGGCATACCGGTCGACGTGCGGCAGTCGATAGCTGTAATCGCCGAAAAGAACATTGTCGACGCCGATTTCGGCACCGCCAACGACAAACCCTTCTTCTGCACCTTCGGCGTAGGGTTCGACGCCGCTGTGTCGGAGCGCTTCGCGCGCCAGAAACGCCGCGGCTTGATAATGTACTTCAAGAGCGCCATCGACGAATACGTGAGCTTCTCGCCGGAGAACTATATAATAGAGGCCAACGGCCAGACAATCTCGGACAAGGCTTATCTGGTGGTGGTCTGCAATGCCAGCCAGTACGGCAACAACGCCTTCATAGCCCCCTACGCTTCGGTGACCGACGGAGAACTTGATGTCACCGTGGTCCACACGGGCAATATCTTCCAGCAGGCCAATCTGGCCGTCGACTTTCTCTCGGGCTACATCGGCAAAAACGCCATGGTCGACACCTTCCGGGCCACCAACCTGCGCATAACCCGCTCTTCGGGCGGAGCTGCCCACCTCGATGGCGATCCCACCTCCATGCCCGCCACAATAGATATCCGTTGCCACGCCGGTGCTCTGCGCCTTTTCGCACCCACGCGGCAGACCCAGTTTAAACCCATCATCACCCCCATACGGCTGGGAATACGCGACGCTTACCTGCGCACCATCCAGTTCTTCAAGGGCAACATCGGTTTCTAAGAGCCGGAATCGTAAAGGTAGCCGCGCCTAAGGGTCTTTTTGACCAACCCAATGCTTACAATGAGCGACTGCAACGACTATAACGGCAACCCCGAACACGACATTTGGGTAGACTACGACTAACCAACACCGGCGAACTCGACGGCTGCTTCGACGAGCCGGACTGAGACTATTCAAGAGCAAGGGAGTCGGCACCTCGACCGAACTTAAGCCGCCGAAATTATGTTTAGGCAGTAAAACGACTCTTATTCGCCATAACCGAAAAATATGAAAGAGATAAGTCCTCTGCAGATATCGGAAAACGCCATTGAACTCTTCGGCAAAGATTGGGCGTTGGTAACAGCCGGCACATACGACGATTTCAACACCATGACCGTTTCCTGGGGCATGGTAGGTTCGTTGTGGGGAGAACCTATGGCTACCGTGTTTGTACGCCCCCAACGCTACACCCACCAATTTTTTGAGCGCGAAGGGAAGTATACCATCGCCTTCTTCCACCCCGACATGCGGCGCATTCTCGGCGTGATGGGGACCAAAAGCGGGCGCGACATCGACAAAATGCACTATCCGGGCCTGACCGCCTACGAGCTTCCGTCCGGTCAAATAGGTTTCAGGGAGGCCAAACTCATCATAGAGTGCGAAGTGGTTTACTCCGATGTATTCAACGAAGCCGATTTTAAGGACAAAGCCCTACTGAACAAAATATACCCGGCCCGCGATCTTCACACGCGATATATAGGAAGAATCACGCACGTGTGGGCCGAATAGTACTCATTCCCAACGCAGGTCAGGGTCGCCGCGGGCCGTAGAAAAAGGATGCTGTTGCGCCGCCGTCAATAAGGAAATCGGCGCCGGTGATGAAAGCGCCCTGCGGCCGCATAAGCAGCTCGGCGACGTTGGCGATCTCGTCGGCAGTGCCTGGTCGTCCGGCAGGGCATTTGGCGAACATATTCTTGTAGAACTCGCCTCGCGGGCCGTTGAACTCATCGATGGCCAGAGGAGTGACTATAATGCCCGGCGAAATAGAGTTGATGCGTGCGCCTCTCTGGCCCCATTTCACGGCCTGGGCCATTACGCGCTTGACGTTGCACCGCTTGGCCATTTGGTATGCATGGTGGGTGTCTTTGATATTTTCGGGATTGAGCATGGCAAGACCTAAAAGGTCCTCGGTGGGCGTGGTGGCCAGCAGAATGTCTTCTTGTGGAGTCAAAGCCGGCATTCTTGACCGGCTCCGGTCAGAATCATCACATCTTTAGACATAGCTTAAGAAAAAAAGTATCACAACGCGAAATTACTCAAGAAAAGCCACCCGGTGATAACACAGACTCCGGAAAGAATAACCCGATTTACCGATTTGCGGTGAAGTCAATAGAAAAAAACGGTATTATTCACTAACTTTGCAGTGCTATGGATACCATCGAACGACTTGAAAGCATACAGGATTACAACAGGTTTCTGGGAATCGAGACCCTGCATCCGCTGGTGAGCGTGGCTGACCTGTCGGAGATTAAAGCAATACCACACAGCCGGAAGCACTTTGGCTTCTACTGCGTGTTCCTCAAGGAACTCGACTGCGGTACGGTGCTCTACGGGCGGAGCCGCTACGACTATCAGGAAGGGACTATGCTTTTCATCGGTCCGGGGCAGGTTGCCGGCGTCGACGACGGCGGCGTGACCTACAACCCCAGAGGCTACGTGCTTATGTTTCACCCTGATTTGCTACACGGCACACCGCTGGCTTCCCGAATGAAGGACTACACCTTTTTCGCCTATTCGAGCGACGAGGCCCTGCATATGTCGGAGCGCGAGAAGCAGATAATAGTGAACTGTTTTCGCGAAATCCGCGAAGAGCTCGAGCACGCCATCGACAAGCACACCAAGCAAATAGTTGCCTCCAACATCGAGACCTTGCTCAATCATTGCGTGCGCTTCTACGAGCGACAGTTCATCACCCGCGAAATCAGCAACCACAGCGTACTCGACAAATTGGAGAAAGTAATCCGGGACTATTTCGACGCCGGCGTTCACCGGAGTCTTGGCCTTCCGACGGTGCAGTACTGCGCCGGCAAGGTATGCCTGTCGGCAAACTACTTCGGCGACCTCATCAAAAAGGAAACCGGCAAGACGGCCATCGAGCATATCCAGCTCTACGTGATGGCCCGCGCAAAGAAGCTGCTTGCCGAAAGCGACCTCACCGTCAGCGAAATCGCCTACGAGCTCGGTTTCAGCTATCCGCACCATCTTAGCCGGGTGTTCAAGAAAGTTGTCGGGATGACTCCCAACGAGTATCGTCGCCAAGCTTAGCCTTGTCGGTGTCAGTTGGCCATCAGCGGGCCGTACATAGCCGCGATGACTCACATAAACTCGTGGGCCATAGCACCAATGGGCGTCAAGTCGTACTTCATGGCCGGGTAGACATTGCTGGTTCCGGAAAGAGCAGAATCAGCTCGGAATATAGGAACTCTTTCGGCGTAGGAAGGCGATTTCGTCCTCGGTGATAGCCAGGTCCTCGAACATCTCGATTTGCTCTGACAGAGCGGCGGCAATGCCGACCCAAAGAGAAAACGCCCTAAGGGGCACCCCGGAGTTCATGCAAGCAAGTGGCAGGCAAGTTTTGCAGCAAGTTGAAGGCCGGGGTCTTAAAAATTTTTGTTTTTCTTGGTGTTTTGGCGGAAAAGGTGTAACTTTGGGGCGCAACCCTCAAAACCGGATGATACACCTGAGCCTACCAGAACACGGCACACGTCGGCTGCCATTCTTCCTTGCTATGGAAGAGTGGGCGGCTCGCGCGCTTGACGCCGCCGACTATTTCTTTGCGTGGCGTGTGGCGCCTACGGTGATATGCGGTCGCAATCAGGATATTGCGGCCGAAGTCGACCTTGACTACTGCCGCCGCGAGGGAATCGCTGTGGTGCGCCGGCGCAGCGGCGGAGGCGCCGTTTATGCCGACATGAACAACTGGATGTTCTCCTACATCACCCCTTCGGAAGAGGTGCAGACCACCTTTGCGCGCTACACCACTATGGTAGCCGGCATGCTTCGCGGATTAGGAGTGGCGGCGCAGGCCAACGGGCGCAACGACATCGTCGTCGAGGGCCGCAAAATTTCCGGCAACGCATTCTACCATCTTCCCGGCCGGTCCATAGCGCACGGCACAATGCTTCACAGTATAGACAGCGAGCGCCTTGCGCACGCACTGACGCCATCGCGGGCCAAATTGGCGGGCAAAGGAGTACGCAGCGTGCCCATGCGTGTAACATCGCTGACCGAGCAGGGACTTGCGATGAGCGTCGAAGACTTCGGCGAGTATGCCGTTGGCCAACTCACCGAAAGCACTTACACCCTCACAGCGGCCGACATCAGTGCAATAGAAGAAATCGAACAAAAATACTACCGGCCTGAATGGCTGAAGACGCAGGCACCATCCGTCAGCCCCGACATCCACACCACCACAGAGCGTTTCGAGGGCGTTGGCGAAATAAGCGCCCGCTATCGGCTGGACGACCGCGGAGCCATTGCGGCCTTTGAACTCAGCGGCGACTTCTTTGTTTTGGGAGATGTCGGTCACCTGATATGCCGCCCCTTGACCGGGCTCAGTGCCTCCGACCGCAGCGCAGGCCGACTGCCCGAGGGCGTTGACGCCTCGCGAGCCATAGCCGGAATGAAAAACGAACACCTTATATCATTGATTCAGAAGTTGAGAATGCAGTAATTTTCAATTCTTAAGAACAAACATGGAAAACAAGAAAACCTGCCTGCATGCAGAGCACACCGCCCTTGGGGCGCAGATGGCACCTTTCGCGGGGTATGACATGCCCATCGAATACGCCGGACTGGACAGCGAGCACACCGCCGTGCGCACCGACGCCGGCCTCTTCGACGTTTCGCACATGGGAGAGATTATCGTGAAAGGCCCGGACGCACTTGCCTTTGTGGACCATATATTCACCAACAGTGCCGCCGCTCTGGCCGACGGTCAGGTGGCCTACGGTATGATGTGCCGCCCCGAAGGAGGCACCGTCGACGATCTGCTCGTCTACCGCGTCAGCGCCACCGAGTTTCTGCTTGTGGTCAACGCTTCCAACGCCGAAAAAGACCTGGAATGGGTTAAAAGCAATGTCGGAGATTACCGCGTGGAGATAGTCGACCGCTGCGTCGACTACGGCCAGCTCGCCCTGCAGGGCCCCAACGCCGAGAGAATACTCTCCGACTACACCGACGTCGACCTCGGCTCGATGCCGTTCTACACCTTCACCGTCGTTGCCGGTAGCGCCGACAACGGCGTGCCGATGATAATAAGCCGCACAGGATATACCGGCGAGGACGGATTTGAAATCTATGCCGCCCCCGACGCCATTGTAGACCTCTGGCGCAAGCTCACCGCGGCCGGCGTGGCCCCGTGCGGACTGGGCTGCCGCGACACCCTGCGCTTCGAGGCCGGGCTGCCGCTCTACGGCGACGAACTCGCCGAAGACATCACACCCGTGGAGGCCGGACTCGGAATGTTCGTAAAGACCGACAAACCGGGAGGCTTCATCGGCAGTGAGGCCCTCAAGCGCCAGAAAGAGGAGGGCGTGGCCCGCAAACTCGTAGGACTTGAGCTCGAAGGGGCTGCCACAGCACGCCACGGCTTCGAAGTGCTCGACCTCGACGGCAAAGTCATCGGCTATATCACCACCGGCTATAACTCATTGACACTCGGCCGCAACATCGCTATGGCCCTCATCGACGCCGCCTACGCACCTCTGGGCACCAAACTGCAGGTGCGCATACGCCGGCGCACCGCCCCGGCCACAGTAATCAAAAAGCGTTTCTACGTGCCCAAATACAAAAAATAACGCCATAACCACCCTAAAACACCGAATACCGTACCAATGAAAACCTACTATCTTCCCTCCCACGAATATATCCGCGTAGACGGAACCACCGGCTACGTAGGCATCTCCGAATACGCCGCCACGCAGCTTGGCACAGTAACCTACGTCGATGTCCCCGAAGAAGGCGACACCTTCGACGGCGGCGAAGACTTCGGTGCCATCGAAAGTCGCAAGGCAGCCTCCGACCTCTTCATGCCCGTCGACGCCGAAGTGACGGAAGTGAACGAAGAACTTGCCGATGATCCCCGTCTGGTCAACAACAATCCCATGGAAGCGTGGATAGTAAAAGTCAACATCCTCGACCCCTCGCAGCTCGAAGGACTCATGGATGAGAAGGCCTACGCCGACTACTGCGCAACGCTGAAACACTGAACGCCATGAGCGCCCACCGCTACCTTCCGCACACTCCCGACGACGTGCGGACAATGCTCGAGGCCTGTGGTGCTACGACGTTGGACGACCTCTACAGCGACGTTCCGCACCAACTGCGCCTCAAAACTCCTTACCGCCTGCCCCAAGCCCTCACGGAGCCGCAACTGCAGACGTGGTTTGAAAACATAGGACGCGAGAACACGGCTCTGAGCTGCTTTGCCGGCGCCGGATACTACCGCCACTACACCCCGGCGGCCGTTTCCGCAATCGCCTCGCGAAGCGAGTTCGCCACTGCTTACACCCCCTATCAGCCCGAAATCTCGCAGGGCACGCTCCAGTATATCTTCGAATACCAGAGCATGGTCTGCGCGCTGACGGGCATGGAAGTGGCCAACGCCTCCGTCTACGACGGCGCCACGGCCACGGCCGAAGCTATGAATATGGCCGTGGCGTCAGTGCGCAAAAAGCGCCGCGTGCTCATCTCGGCCACGCTGAATCCGGCCGTTGCGCAAGTGCTGGGCACCTATGCCGGCGCTTCAGGAATCATTTTAGAAACTATTCCCGAAGACCGCGGCGTGACCGACCGCGAAGTGCTGCGTCAGACCCTTGGGGCGGGCGACGTCGCCGCTGTGGTAGTAGCCAGTCCCAACTACTACGGCATCCTGGAAGACTACAGCGGACTAGCCGACGAAGTGCACGCCCGCAAGGCTCTCCTGATTGTCAACAGCCACGCCGGTGCTTTGGGAGCCATCCGCACCCCCGGCGAGTGGGGGGCCGACATAGCCTGCGGCGAAGCTCAGAGCCTCGGCATACCGCTCAACTACGGCGGACCGGGCCTCGGCTACCTTGCATGCCGCCGCGAGCTCATGCGCAAGATGCCCGGACGCATTGTCGGCGCAACCACCGACGCCCGCGGCAACCGCGCCTTCGTGCTTACCTTGCAGGCTCGCGAACAGCACATACGCCGTCAGAAGGCTACCTCCAACATATGCTCAAACCAGGGCATAATGACACTTCATGCCGCCGCCTACCTGGCACTGCTCGGCGCCGACGGTCTCAAGGAAGTGAACCGCCTTGGCTACGAAGCCGCGCACGCTCTGGCCGCGCGCCTCGAAGAAACCGGATGCTTCCGCCTTACCTACCCCGACCGTCCCTTCCTCAACGAATTTGCAATGACAGTCGTTGAGCCTCTCACGGCCGACGCCGTGAGAGGCCGCTGCGCCGAAGCGGGCATACTGGGAGGTGTTAAAATCACCGAAGACACCATACTCATTGCCTGCACCGAAATGAACACCCCGGCCGATGTCGATGCATATGTCAAACTCTTCAGCGCCTCCAGCCATGAATAAAGAACTCTACAGCAAGCTCATCTTTGAGCACAGCCACAAGGGACGCCGCGGAGCCGACCTGCCTGCATATGATTATGGTGTTAAAACCGGCGGCCTTCCGGCGCACCTGCTCCGCGCCGAAGCGCCGGCGCTTCCGGAAGTGGACGAACCGACTATGGTGCGCCACTACACCAACTCGAGCAACAACAATTTCGGTGTCGACACCGGCTTCTACCCGCTGGGGTCGTGCACGATGAAATACAACCCCAAGGCCAACGAAGCCGCCGTGGACGCAGCCGGAGTGCGCAATCTGCACCCGGCGCAACCCGCCGACACCGTTCAGGGCGCACTGCGCCTCTACCGCGACCTCGAGAAAGCACTCTCGGAAATAGGCGGCATGGCTGAATTTACCCTCAACCCCTACGCCGGAGCCCACGGCGAGTACACCGGCCTGATGGTTATTCGCGCCTACCACCTCGACCGGGGCGACGAAGGGCGCCGCAAGGTGCTCGTGCCCGACAGCGCCCACGGCACCAATCCAGCCAGCGCCGTTATGGCCGGCTTCGAAGTAGTGGAAGTGAAAAGCCTGCCGGACGGCACCGTCGACACCGACGACCTTGCCTCCAAGCTCGATGCCTCGGTGGCGGCGCTGATGATGACCAATCCCAACACCACCGGAATGTTCGAGAAGGCCATTCCCGAGATAGCACGGATGGTGCACAGTGTAGGGGCGTTGCTCTACTACGACGGCGCCAACCTCAACCCCATGCTCGGAGTTGCCCGCCCGGGCGACATGGGCTTCGACGTGATGCACATCAATCTCCATAAGACCTTCTCCACGCCCCACGGCGGAGGAGGACCCGGAGCGGGGCCGGTCGGTGTACGCGCCGGTCTGGAGCCTTATCTGCCTCTGCCCCGTGTGGTCGAAAAGGAAGACGGCAGCCTGGCCGTCAAGACCGTCGACGACAACTCTCTGGGACGTGTAAGCTCCTGGTTGGGCAACTACACCGTCTACATAAAAGCGCTGGCCTACATCCTCTCCATGGGCGGTGAGGGCATTGCCAAAGTAGGCCCGTTGGCCACGCTCAACGCCAACTACGTGCTCAACCGCCTCAAGGACCTCTACGAACTGCCTGTGGCCGGTCCATGCAAGCATGAGTTCGTTTTCGATGGTTTGCGCGACAAAAGCACCGGCGTGACCACTCTGCACATCGCCAAACGCCTGCTCGATTATGGCTTCCACGCTCCCACCATCTACTTCCCGCTACTATTCCACGAAAGCCTGATGATAGAGCCGACCGAAACCGAAACACCCGAAACCCTCGACGCCTTCATCGCCGCCATGCGCGAAATCGCCCGCGATGCCGCCGAAAGGCCCGACTTCGTCAAGGAAGCTCCGTACACCACCCCCGTTGCGCATCCCGACGAGGACAAAGCTGCGCTCGAACCGGTACTCACCTACAAGGACTTGTGATATGACAGCGGATTATATCATCATCGGGGGCGGCCCCGGAGGCTACGAAGTTGCCCATGAGCTCGCCTCGGCAGGCAAAACCGTGGTGCTGGTCGAAAAAGACCGTCTGGGAGGCACGTGCCTCAACCGCGGCTGCATACCCACCAAAGCCCTTGCCGCCGCCGCCGAGCGGCTGCTCGACATACGCAGTGCGCCCGATTTCGGAATCGCCGTGGCCGACTGTGCCGCCGACTATGCCGCCGCGCACCGTCGCGCCGAAGAAGTCGTGGCCACACTGCGGGCCGATGTTGAGCAACTACTCGCCGGCGTCACCCTTGTTCGGGGCGAAGCATGTTTCGTCAGCGACAGCGAAGTAGCAGTGGGGGCAGAAACCTACAGCGCACCTTCCATCATCATCGCCACCGGGTCGGCTCCGGCGCCGCTGCGATGCCCGGGGGCGGAAAATGCTCTCACCAGCGACGAATTCCTCGCTATGGAGCAGCTGCCCGTCGGCCCTGTGGTGATAGTGGGCGGTGGTGTGATCGGTCTGGAATTTGCGAGCATACTCGCTGCATATGGCGTTGAAGTGAGCGTGGTTGAGTTCTGCAAGGAAGTACTTCCGGGCATAGACTCCGATCTTGCCAAACGCCTCAGGCAGGCTCTGACCAAGCGCGGTATAACCTTCTACTGCGGGACGGCCGTGGAAGAAATCGCTCCGGGAAGAGTAGTGTGCAGCTCGCGCAAAGGACCGGTCGAAATCGCCGCCTCCACGGTGGTTGCCGCCGTAGGGCGCCGTGCGGTGCTACCGCCCGGTCTGGAGAACACATCTGTTAAACTCACCGAAAGAGGCTTCGTAGAAGTCGACCCTGCCACATACCGCACTGCCGCAGAAGGTATATGGGCCGTCGGCGATGTAAACGGCCTTTGTATGCTCGCCCACGCGGCCGGCGCCCAGGCACGCCGCGCAGTCGGACTGCCGTCGGAGCCGGAGTTGATACCCGCCGTAGTTTTCACCACCCCGCAGCTCGCCACAGTGGGCACCGGCGAAGGCACCACCGTCCGCATGCCCTATGGTTCCAACGGCAAAGCCCTTGCCGACGGCCACGCTGAAGGAGTACTCAAACTGACCGTCGATCCGGCCGACGGGCGCATAGTAGGCTGCAGCATACTGGGCGCGCATGCCGCCGACCTCGTCGCCGAAGCCACCGTGGCCATCTCGGCCGGATTCTCCCCGCAGCGCCTTGCGGCCGTTACCCACGCGCACCCGTCGCTGAGCGAAATACTGCAGGCAGCGGCCAGGGCAACCGCATCAAAATTTAGCCGAGAGCAATAGTTCCAGTAGATAGTCTTGAGATAATGCCGCCCTGAACAAA
>ENA-ORLW01000378-ORLW01000378.1-human-gut-metagenome-genome-assembly--contig:-NODE-378-length-65880-cov-10.967251_pt1 | contig 65880 bp, 61 predicted proteins | sample MGYA00243017_ERZ508829 | MGnify/ENA primary metagenome ERZ508829 (study PRJEB26277, sample SAMN04329776) | human gut metagenome | biome: human-associated habitat | host: Homo sapiens | place: USA...
AACTTACGTTGTTCCCAAACGTCAGTAAATCCTTTAAATCTAATTCTTGGTTTTAATAAATTATCCATCTTATTCACCACCAAGTTCTTTTATAAATTCATTAAATGCTTTAATATCATCATTATCTCCAACTAAATCTTTTAATAAATCTGATAAATCTTTTTCTTTTTCTTTTATTTTTAAATCAATATCTTCTAATGTATGTTCATACTCTTCCTCTAATTTAATAATATTGCTTGATAAATTAGTAATAATATTATTGATACAATTTGTAAATCTTTCTTCTATTGAAGAAAACCACTTATCATTAACTATAATACTTTTACATTCTTCAGATTCCAATGAACTATATTTGGAAATAACCTTTTCATTTAAAATTTCTTGTACTTCTTTTATTTCTTTTTTATAAATTTTTTGTTTAGAAATACTTTCTAATAACTTTTCAATAAGAACTAATTCATCATCATTTGCTTCTTTTTTCTTTTCTTTAAGTAATTTTTCATTTACTTTTTCATCATCTTTAAATAAACTCTCATCACCAGTATTTTCCTCAACTAAGCTATCAAAATCAGAAATTAAACTATTTAATTCGTTATTATTTTTATCAATATTTAATTGTTCTTCATTAAAGAATTTATTTATTATAATTTGTTTAGGCAAAAGTTCAGAATCAAATTCATTCTTTTTTATTTTTCCATTTTTATCTTTTGCATATGATAAAGTTGGAATCCAACCACTATCAGTAATCATATATAAATCATCTTTCATAATGGAGTCGTAATAATTCATCAAATATTCATACGCATCGTATTTATTTATTAAAATATCATTCTTAAATATTTCTAGTAATTCATTTGATATGGTTTCAATAATTTCTTTAACTCTAACTTCATTATTTAAATCAAATAAAATTGAATTTATATTATTTTCCCACATAGAAATTTTATCTTTTACATTTTTTATATATGCTTTTATTTCAGATGATTCATTAATTTTTGACAAAACTTCATCTTTTGATAAATTTAATATGTAATATCCTTTTTTAACATCATCTGAAAATAATACTTTTTTTAATTTTGGAGCGATTAACCAAAAATTATCATAAAAATCAATGTTAGATTTTGGAATACCTCCCAAAAGGTGAGCTTTTAAATCTGGTTTCATTCCTTCCACTGAAGCATCAACATACCTTGGAATATTTAAATTATATTGTTCTAAAGCAATTTTTTCTATGCTTATATTATCTGAGTATTTGGGCACAATTAACTTACTATTATAAGTATCAACAATTTTCTTGATGTCTTCTTCTCTCAATTTGTTTTTGTTACCATCTTTAATAAAGTTTTTGCTTGCATCTATAATAAAAATATTTTTTCTATTTGATGCATTCTTTTTATCTAAAACAATTATACAAGCAGGTATCCCAGTACCATAAAATAAGTTTGCAGGTAATCCAATAACGCCTTCAATATAACCTTTTTTTATTAAATTTGTTCTAATTTGTTCTTCTTGCCCACCTCTAAATAAAACACCATGAGGAAGAATAATAGCAGCTCTTCCATGATCTGGATCCATTGATTTTAACATATGTAGTAAAAAAGCATAATCAGCACATCCTTCAGGAGGCATTCCAAATCCTGTAAATCTATCATATGTTTCTTCCATATCAGTATTCCATTTTTTTACAGAGAATGGTGGATTAGCCACACAATAATCAAACGTTTTTAATCGCCCATTTTCTAAAAATTGAGGTTTAGTCAATGTATTATCGATTCTTATTATAGCAGTTTCATTACCATGTAAGAACATATTCATCACACATAAACCTGCAGTATTTGTATCTTTTTCTTGCCCATATAAATATACTTTTTTATTATGTTTAGCTTCAGATGCAGCTTTTAATAATAAAGACCCAGACCCGCAAGCCATATCATATACAGAAATAATATTTTGCTCAGAGTCTCCAATACCTATAATTTTTGCCATTATTCTAGAAACTTCTGAGGGAGTATAAAACTGTCCTTTACTTTTTCCTGCTTCAGATGCAAATTTTTTCATTAAATACTCATAAGCGTCACCTAAAATATCATCATCATCTGCTCTATTATTGCTAAAATCTAAGTCTTTATCTTGGAAAATTTCAACTAATCCTGTTAAAGCATCAATCATATCTTTACCTTTTCCGAGTTTATTTTCATCATTAAAGTCAACGACATCAATTATTCCTTGTAAATCATTTTCTTCGGCTATTTTTTGTAATATAATGTTAAACTCTTCTCCAATATTCTTTTTTCCTTTTAATGAAATCATTGTATTAAAATTCGCATCTTCAGGAACTTCAATCAAAGAATTAGCCTTACCATAATATTTGTCCGTAATAACTTTCATAAATAGAATTATTAAAACATAATCCTTATATTGAGTTGCATCCATTCCACCTTTACTTCTTAATGTGTTACAACTATCCCATAATTTACTATATAAAGCACTCTTCTTTACTGCCATAATTGTTTTCTCCTTTTCCAACTTACTTTTTAAAATTAGTATTTTTTTGTTATATTATTATTATATCACATTATTTGACACTTTTTTACAAATTATTTTATATTACATTTAATTTAACTATTTTGTCTATTCTGTCATTTAATTTATCAAGTTTCATTTTATACTTATATTTCAAATTTAAGCCTAGTGTCTTTATTTCTTTTATTAGCATTTTCACTAAATTTAGTGGGTCTGTATAATTACCTTTTGCAAAAATTATTGAATAGCTTTTTTTACCATCATCAAAATTATTAAAATATAATTTTTCAGTTTTGTTCTTTCCTTCTACTGCGATTAAAATATTATTTTTTGGTTTTCTTAATTTTCTTACTCTGTAGGCACTAATGTTACGTTTTTTCTCTACTCTTTGTCCCATAAATTGTAATCATTCTTGATAAATGGTACTGCACCATATCTACCAAGCATATATCCTTTTTCTACATTTTCTTCTTTTCTTACTGAAAAGTCACTAAGAGGATATATGTCACTTTCTCCTGTTTCATTATTTTTTTCTGTAAACCATATTTGGTCTCTTCTAAGAATATTTAAATCTAATAAATTAGTGTCATGAGTATTAAAAATTAATTGTGAACCACTTGTGTTAATGTCTTCATTATTAAATAACTCTACTATGTATTGTACTAGGTATGGATGTAAACTTCTATCTAATTCATCTATTATTAGTACTTTTTTGTTGTTTAAAGTTTCTGCTAGAAATGGAATAAATGCAAATAATATTTGTGTTCCTAATGATTCTTCATCTATCGATAAATAAGTGTCACTGTTTTTGTGTTTAAATAGAACTTGATATGCTTTGGGTTTTTCAGGCATTATTTTTGTTATAAAGTCTGGCATACCATTTAATAACTCTTGTGGAAAATCTACTTTAGACACTTGATAATCTTCAATATTAAAATCAGCTTTTTTTAGGAAATTTATTGCAAATTCTTTTAAATCATCAGGGTTTGTTTCGTACAAGTTAAAAGCCATGTTTTTTAAAACTTCTAAATTGTCACATGTTCCTAATGTATTTGTTAAAAAATCATATGCTGGTTTTGTTTTATCAAAATTCCAGTTAGTCGCAGTTGATAAGAAAAACTTGTTTTTTGCATTTTTTGTTTCTATTTCTCTTAATATTTTTTCATCTTTTTGTGGGAAACTATATTCATTTATGTTAGTTCTATCAAATATTTTAGTTTCTCTACCATTAGGATAGTAATATAAATATTCTTCATAAATTTGGTTAGCATCTGCCACAAATCCATAAACATATCTAATTTCATCTAAAATGAATTTGATTTCAAATTCACTTGGTTTTGTAATGCTTTCTTTATCTAATTTAAAAGGGACTATTGGAAGTTTTGCATTTATATCAATGTTATTTGACATGCTAAGCATCATAATAACTTGTGATAATATTTTAAATAAATTAGATTTACCAGAAGCATTAGCTCCATATATAGCTACACTTTTTAATATTTTTTTATCACCTATAACTACATAGTTATCTTCTAACCCTTTATTTGAAGTTGCAAGCATACTAAATGTTACTTTATCTTTAAATGATAAAAAATTACTTACACTAAACTCTAATATCATATTTTTTCCTCGCTTTCTCTAGTTATATTATATTCAATTTTAAAACAAAAATCAATATTTTTTTGTATTTTATTTTAATATTTTGTGATTTTTTTACAAATTGTACATATAAAATACTAAAAAGTGGCTTTTATTAGAAATATTAGTCAAACTAAAACTACGCATTTCAGCGTAGTTTAGTCTTTGTTTTCAAAAGCAAGTAAGTTCTTGATGTCTTTTTCTGTTAGTTCACTGATGATGTTTTGATCCATGTTATTTGAGTCTATTAGTCTATTACTTAGTTCTTTTTTCTTTTCTTGTAAATCAAGTACTTTTTCTTCAATTGTCCCTTTTGAAACTAATTTTATTACTTCAACAGTGTTTTTTTGTCCAATTCTATGCGCACGATCTGTTGCTTGGTTTTCAGCTTGTGGGTTCCACCATAAATCTAGGTGAATAACTATATCAGCAGAAGCTAAGTTAAGTCCAGTTCCACCGCTTTTTAGCATTATTAAGAATACTTTAACGTCATCATTATTATTAAAGTTATCTACTCTAGTTTGTCTTTCTTTACTAGATACTGACCCATCTATTTGGTATGACTTTATACCAATACTATCAAGCTTATCTTTTACTAAGTTAAGTGCTGTTCTAAATGAAGTGAACACTAGTACTTTATGGCCATTATTTGTTACTTCTTCTATTACGCTTAAGAATCTGTCTATTTTATTAGACCCACTAGTATAATCACTATATACTATTTTAGGATCTATACAAATTTGCCTTAGTTTCGTAAGAAGGGGAAGTATCATAAATCTAACTTTAGACATTCCACCATCATTTAAGGCTTCTTCAATAGCTTCTTTTACTTTGTTTAGTTCTGCTACATAGATTTTCTTTTGTTCATCACCTAACTCTATAAATATATTTGTTTCTATTTTTTCAGGAAGTTCTTTTATAACGTCTTTCTTTTTTCTTCTTAATATAAATGGACTTATTTGTTTAGATAAACTATCAAGTAGTTTGTTAGTGTCTTCATCAAATTCTTTTACTTTGTATTTACTAGTGAATTTATCATATTTAGATAAGTATCCTGGCATGATATAGTCAAATATGCTCCATAATTCAACAGCTGAGTTTTCTATAGGAGTTCCTGTTAATGCAAACTTAACATCTGCTTTCATGCTTTTACATGCTTTTGTTGTGCCAGCTAGTGGATTTTTTATGTTTTGAGCTTCATCTAATATAACAGCATGATAGTGGATTTTTTCATAGTACTCTAAGTCTTCTCTTAATAGACCATAGGTTGTTATGTAGACATTTTTGTTTGTATTTTCTATTAAGTCTTGTCTTTTGGTTTTTATACCATTTACTATTTTTACTGAAATATCAGGTGCAAATTTTTCAAACTCTCTATCCCAGTTATAAAGTAAGCTAGTTGGTACTACTATTAGGAATTTGAAAGTATTATCTTCTTTTAACATTTGTTTTATGTAGTAGATTAGTTGTATTGTTTTACCAAGACCCATTTCATCAGCTAGTATTCCACCAAAAGAACATTTATCTAAATTATAAAGCCATTTTACGCCAGTTATTTGGTAGTCTCTAAGTGTTTTTAACTCATCAGCTGTAAGAGTTAAATTAGCATCTTTATATTGATGAAAGTTATTAATAAACTCTTTAAATAAGTTGTCTGTTTTAATAATAGAATACTTGCTATCTTTAATACTGTCTAAATAAATAGCCCTGTATTTCATAACTGAACCTTTAGCATTTATTATGTCTTCGTCAGTAATATCTAGTTCTTCAGTTAGATTCATTAATTCATTTAAATCACTGTCTTCTAGGTCTACTATTTGATTATTACTTAACTTATAGTATTTCTTTTTTTCTTTAATGCTTTTAAATATATTTACTATATCATCATTACTTATTCCATCTAAATTAAAATCATAACTTAATATGTTATCTTTTCCTATCGAGAATGTGCTAGATACTTTAGTTTTCTTTAAACCTAGTTTTTTAAAGTTTTCAGTAGTGTATACAGGATATTTTTTACTTATTAAGTTTAGTCCTTCATCTATTAAATATACTATTTTATCTAAATCATTCATTATGATCTTTTTATTATTTATGATAAAACCAAAAGTTTGTAAGTAACTAATTAAATTGTCTTCAAATTCTACATCTCTTAGTACATTAGCTTTGTTATTAAAGTAATCTATTTCTTCATTATATTTTAGTTTTATATTACATATAACATTATCTTTATTTAAATCAAAGTATAAAGATACATCTGGTTCATTAATTATTTGTATTTTATCTTTTAGGTTTTCATTTACTTCTACATGTTTCTTTATTATTGGAAGCACACCACTAGAGAAGTCTTTTAGTCTATTTTTTGGTATGATTAGACTAGACATATTTTGTTTATATAATAAAAATAATAGTGATATCTCTTTGTCAGATAAATAATATACATTAGAGTTATTGTATGCATAGTTATAACTAATTAGTTTGTAGTCTTTTAAATCAAAGTTAACTATGTAGTTATCTTGATCCATTTCTTCTACTGTACTTTGAAGTGGAAATTCTTCTAGTATTTTAGTTATGTTATGATTATTATATGTAAAAGGGTAATCTAGTTCTTTTAATAAATCTAAAAAGTTATTTATTTCTTTATCATCAAACCAGTTTTTATTTAAGTCTGGGTGAAATCTATTTATGTATTTTAGTACTTTTGTAGCTTTTTTACTAAAGTAATTGCTTTTAAAATTGAAAGTGAAATCTTTACCAAAGGTAAACTCGTCATCTTTTCTATTTGACGCCTGTAGAAATTGGTTTTGTTTGTTGTTGTAAGAGTACATCTTATTAATGCCTATTTTTATTTTAACGTCATATAAAAAGTCTGTTGAAGAGGATAGTATGTCAACTGATAAGAATACTTCTTTTTTAACTACATGTTTATTTGTTTTTGAAAGTATGTCTAAAATATTATTTGATATTTTTAATGGATCTGGTTTAGCATAGAAAAGTAAAAATGCATAGTTATGGAAACATCCTACTAAGTGTACACATGAACTAGTATCTCTAAAATTATTACAGTTACAAGAGTAAGATAATATTTCTCCGTCATCATTTTTTCTTATTACTTGTCTATATTTACCAACATCATAATAGTATGAATTAGTTTCAAAATAATAGTCAGTGTAACCTTTATCAGGATAGTCATGTTCATCAGTAACTTCTATACTATAGCTAGTTATTAATTCACCGCGTACGATATCAGAGTAAGCAAATCTTTTAAGAATGTAATCTTTATTATCAAGATACATCTTTCTATTAGTTACATAATCGTTTTCTTTTTCAAACATACTATTTCACCTCATTTTGTTAGTATACCATATTTTGCTAAAAAAATATAGATGGAGAGACAAGATTTTTAGGGAAATGAAAAAGCATGAGTTAACATGCTTAGTTCATTACGTATGGATCACTTTGTGTACCACTTCCTGTTACAGTTACATCTGCAGATAAAGCCATGACTGGGTAATAGTAGCCGGAACTAAAGACGGCGATGTTGCTGCGCACATACCCGCGAGTATCAACATAAAATGCAAAGTCAGTCCAAGTGGCAGACGGGCTTATTAACCATTGTCTTGTACTTGAGCCTTGATGTAACCAGTTTTTTATATAACATGCTGATGTTTCGTTGTAACTATATGGCTCAATGGTTCTTGCACAATTGCTTGCTAGTACCCCGTATCCGTAGTCACTTGGATACATTAGTCCTACACTCCCTGTAAATGTTGTTGTATTTGAATAATTATTTTGCGATGTTGCTCCTGCTGTTCCTTTACTATTTAACATTCTTTCCATATCATATAAATCTTTTGATGTATAATCTGAAGTATCATATCCACCTCCTAAGTACATTTTATAGTTTACTGTGTTTTTATAATTTGCAAGGGTGTATGTACTAGATAATGTCCCATATAGTGTTGTATTTGGCCAGTGATTTGTACTATTTGAGTCATACGCTGCTTGCTCACTCCCTACTTTTCTTACTCTTATTACATTTTCTCCATTTTCTCCATCAGGAAATAATCCTATTATTCTCCATGTTTCTGTTGTTCCATCAGTCTTCTCCATTTGTATATAATTATTTGGGTCACTTCCTTCATATCTGTAACCGTTTTCATTTACTCCATTTGACTGTATTATAGCAGCAAGAGGTGTACTATTCTTTTTCCAACTTGCTATTAATTCTTGATTTGCTGGTGTTTCCACTACTGATGTAGAGGTATATTTTGTATTTGTTGTTTTATTTGTTCCATATATTGAATAATTTGTATATTTTGTTGCATTATTGTTTGTATTTCCAGCATAACCTGAATATACTAATATTCTTATGTCATGTGAAGTATCTATATTGCTTGGCACTGGAATTTCATAATTGACATTTGTTCCAAATGAATTTTCAATTCTATATAAATCTTTTGAAGATGTAAAATCATACAACAATGTTGTAAATTCAGTAGCTGTTCCACTAGTTAATTCAGCTTTATCTATATTAATCCAATATGTTACTCCAGGTTTTAATCCAGAAGATACAACACTTGTATAATTCCATGCGTCATTTAAACTACTCAAACTAAAAGTATTACTATATCTTTTGTTATACCATCCATTAAATGTATAGCCTGTTCTTGTTGGTGTTGGTAAATCTCCATAAGTACTTCCATATGTTACATTTTTAGTTGTTGTACTTACACTTCCACCGTTTGGATTAAATGTTACTGAATATGTATTTGCTGTCCAATTAGCAACTAATTTATGGTCACTTGGTGTTGTTACTTTTGTACTTGATGTTGCTTTAAATGGTGTTGCTACATTTCCTTCTTCTATCTTTAACCATTCTATTTGGAACCCTGAATTTAATGTAGGTAAGTATTCAAATAATAATATGTAAATTTTTTCTTTACTTGTTAAAGAAAATGTTGTTTGTACTACTGTAAATTCACTTTGTGATATTTCGTAAGATTTAATTAACGAATCATATATTGATATTTCTATCTTACTGGTATTTATACCTTTAACTTTCATACTTAGTGTATATGTTTTATTTAGTTCCAGTAAATTTAATGACTCTGTACTTTCCCATATTAACCCTGGTGTACTATCCGTTTGATTATATATAACTTGATAATATCCATTACCTTGACTCACTGTTACATTTTGATTTGGTTTCCATATGTTAGTATTTGTATTTGAAAAATCTCCATACGGCATAATATTTGGCCCGTACCAGCCATTAAATGTATAACCCGTTCTTTCAGGTGTTGGTAAGTTTCCATATGTACTATCATATGTTACTGTTTTACTTGTTGTACTTACACTTCCACCATTTGCATCTAGTGTTAATGTATAACTTTCAGGTGTTAATGTTATTGTACAACTTTGTGCTGATGTTACATTTGTTATTGTAAATGTGTTTCCACTTAGTGTTCCATTACTACAAGTATTGCTTGATAAAACAAGTTTGTAACCTGTGTTAGGTGTTATTTCATATGTTGCATTTTCTCCTCTTGTTATCATTTTACTTGGTAATGTTGCACTTCCATTTACTACGTTTAGTACTACTGCATATTCTGGCATCTTTAATTTAAATGGATCACTTACTGTACCACTTCCTGTTACTGTTACATAATCTTGCAAGTACACTGCTGGTCTTAGACCACTTGTTGTACTTGTTTCTTCTATTCCACCTGATGTTATATTTTTAATAGTTCCATTATCTAAGGCAAAATAGCTTTCACTACTTGCTAAGTATGAATTTATTCCACCTAACATTTCATACTCACTTGTTGATATTAATCCTACTTTTGAATAACTACTACTTGTACATGATGTATTTGTACAAGCAAATTTATCTGTTGATAAAATATAATTATCAGGCTTTTCTAAGGTGTTATAAAATGAAGTCAAATCAGTTGATAGAGTACTTTTTGTTGTTGTGCTTACTTGGTTTGATACTATCTTTGTTCCTATACCATTGTAAGTTCCTAGTATTCTCCAAATATTTTTTGTGTTATCTTCGTTTATTGGATATTGTAGATAATTACTTGTACTTTCCCCACCATATAAGTTGTTTGAACTTTCTTTTCCTATTACAGTTGTAAGTGTGTCATTATAACTTATTATATTTTCTGCTTTTTCTGTTATTCTTGTGTAACCTGTAGCTACTTCTGTTAATTCGTTGTTTGGAAAACCACCTGTTACTGTGAAATCAACTGACATATCTGTAGTTGCAGCTATTACTACTTTAACTACTTTTTCATATGTTCCTACATTGTTTTCACTTATCTTTCCTGTTGGTAACCATCCTGTGTTACTTGCATACTTTACTGTACCAGTTCCTTTAGTAATCTTATAATCTACTCCATACTTTGTATCTATTTTGTTTAAACTTGTTACTTTTAATAGTGCTGTTGAAGTCTTACCAGATGAAACATTTACAGTCTTACCTGAAACTGTGGCGTCACTTGCTGTTATATCTATTCCGTATGACAATTTACTAACAAGCATTTCAGTAGCTCGGTATGAGTCTGACGTATATATAAATGTACCATATGAAAGACCTAGGACTAACGTAAACATTATTCCTAGTACTATTATTGATTTACTTATATTTTTAAACATAATCACTCCTCCTCAAAAAACTTTTCTATTGGTACATTTAGCACTTTGCTAATCATATATAAGTTATATATACTTACTCCCATGTTATTGTTATCACTCTCTAGGGCACCTATAAGTGGTGTTTTAGCACCTATTTTACTAGCTAACCCTGCTTGTGTTAACTTGTTTTTATTATAAGCATTATATATTAATCTATACTTTCTTATATTTTTTCCGATTATTTTGTTTAACTCTTTTTTTGTCATAGTTTCACCTACCACTATTATATACAAATATTATTTGTTACTATAACAATTATACAATTTTAATTTGTTTTAGTCAATACAAATTAGAATTGTATGAGATAATCTAAATGGTGATTTAAATGCTAAAATATAGAATAAAAGATTTGAGAGAAGACTTTGATTATTATCAAAAAGATATAGCTAAAATTTTAAATATTACACAACAGCAATATAGCAATATTGAGAATGAATTATCTGTTATAACAGCTGAAGATTTAATAAAGTTAGCAAATTTATATCATGTGAGTGTTGATTATATTTTGAAACTTACTAGTAATGATATTCCCTATGAAGAGAATAATAAGAGTAAGCGTGATAAAGTAACAAATTAAAGAAAATAGAGGTGTATAGAATGAAAAAATTTGTGCCTTCTAAGGGAAGTAATGATAAAGTTGTTATAAGCATGAGAATTGATACTAAATTATTAGAAACTATAGATAGAGAGTCTTATAAAGCTAAGATTAGTCGTAATGAGTTTATATCGCAGTGTATTAGTTACGCACTTTCTAATATGGAAGAAAATGCAAAAGTAAAACAGAGTTAATTAAATTTTTAACTCTGTTTTATTACTATATTTACTATTTTATTAGGTACTACTATTTCTTTTAGGATAGTAGTATTTTCTAAGTATTTTTTAACATTGTCTAATTCTTTTGCAAGTCTTAAAGTTTCTTCTTTGTCTGTGTTTAAAGGTACGTTCATAGTACCTCTTAGTTTACCATTTACTTGTACTGCAATATTTACTGTGCTTTCTTTTGTTTTTTCTTCATCAAATGTAGGCCAAGAGCTTTCACAGATTGGTTTTCCTAAAGCATATTTTTCGTTTAGTTCTTCAGTAATGTGTGGTGCAATTGGGTTTAGTAAAGTTAAAAGTATTTTGTAGTCACTCTTTGTTATTGTTTCATTTTTATCTAAGTCGTTTGTTAGTATCATAAGTTGAGATACTGCTGTGTTAAATTTAAGATTACTTAAGTCATCTGTTACTTTTTTAATTGTTTGATGTACTAGTGTTTCGTTAGTGTAACCTTCTTTATCACTTAGTTTTTCTCCTAACTTGTATATTCTATCTAAGAAACGTTTGCAACCTCTTAGCGAGTCTGTTGACCAAGATACATCTTGTTGATAGTCACCTATAAACATTTCATAAACTCTTAAAGCGTCTGCACCTACTTCATTTACTACTGTATCAGGGTTTATTACGTTACCTTTACTCTTGGACATTTTTTCGTGGTTTGAACCTAGTATCATACCATGGGAAACTCTTACATCTATCATTTCTTTATTTGGAACAAGACCAAAATTGTATAGCATTTGTACCCAGAATCTTGCATAAAGTAAGTGTCTTGCTGTGTGTTCCATTCCACCGTTGTACCAATTTACTTTTCCCCAGTATTTCATTGCTTCCATACTTGCAAATTCTTTATTGTTATGTGCATCCATGAATCTTAGGAAATACCAAGAAGATCCAGCCCATTGTGGCATTGTGTCTGTTTCTCTTTTTGCAGGAATGCCACACACTGGACATGTAGTGTTAACCCAGTCAGTTATTTTTGCAAGAGGACTTTCTCCTGTATCTGTTGGCTCATATTCTGCTACATCTGGAAGTAAAAGTGGTAAATCTTCTTCTTTCATTGGAACCCATCCGCATTTAGGACAGTTTATCATTGGAATTGGTTCACCCCAGAATCTTTGTCTACTAAAAATCCAGTCTCTCATTTTGTAGTTGTTTACACGTCTTGCGATACCCATGTTTTCTAGTTTATTAGTGATTTTTTCTTTTGCTTCTTCTACAGTTAAGCCAGTAAATTCTTCTGAGTTTATAAGTTTACAGCCCTTACCTAAGTAGTCAAGTTTCTCAAATGCAGAAGAAGTGGTTTCTCTACCGTCTATTACTTGGATCATTGGAATATTGTGAACTGTAGCATACTCAAAGTCTCTTTGATCGTGACTAGGAACAGCCATTACAGCACCTGTACCATATGAACCTAATACAAAGTCTCCGATAAATATTGGAACTTCTTTTCCATTAACTGGGTTTATAGCTTTTAAGCCTTTTAGTTCTACACCAGATTTTCCTTTATTTAATTCTGTTCTATCCATATTTGATTTTTTTAGTGTTTCTTTGATGTATTCGTTTACTTCATCTTTGTTTTCTATTCTAGGCATAAGTTCTTTAATAAGTTTACCATCTGGCGCGATTACAAAGAAAGTTATTCCATATATTGTTTCTATACAAGTTGTGAATATGCTAAATTTTCCTCCGCCTACAATATTTATGTCTACTTCTACACCAGTAGATTTACCTATCCAGTTTATTTGACCTAGTTTTACTTTTTCAGCAAAGTGAGTATCGTTTAGTCCAGTAAGTAAGTCTTCTGCGTACTCGCTCATTTTTAGCATCCACTGACTTTTTTCTTTTTGTTCTACAGCACTTCCACATCTTTCGCAAACTCCACCTGCTGCATCTTCATTTGAAAGTACCATTTTACAGTTTGGACACCAGTTAACAGGTATTGTGTCTTTATAGGCCATGTTGTGTTTAAAAAATTGTATGAATTGCCATTGTGTCCATTTATAGTATTCTGGGTCAGTTGTCGAGAATTCTCTACTCCAGTCAAAACTAAAACCTATTCTTTTCATTTGACTTCTAAAATGAGCGATAGCTTTGTTTGTTACATCTTTTGGATGTGTGTGTGTTTTAATTGCGTATTGTTCAGCTGGGGCACCGAAAGCGTCAAAACCCATTGGAAATAATACATTATATCCTTGCATTCTTTTCATTCTTGCCATTATATCATGTGCAGTATAGCTTCTTACGTGTCCAACGTGAAGTCCTTCTCCACTAGGGTATGGGAACTCTACTAGTATGTAGTATGGATTAGCCCCTTCATTTTTTACTTCAAAAGTATGGTTTTTTTCCCAAAAACTTTGCCATTTCTTTTCTATTTCTTCAAAATTATACATTTTTATCAAACTCCTTCTTTTTTAATATTCTTCCTATTATTTCATATAATGAATAAATTAATACTAACATTACTATGAAACCTACAAGTAAGCTCATAGTGAATGATTTTATATTTGATATTACTACAAATGTTGTTGATATTATGAGTGGGTTTATAAAGTTTATGTACCACTTCAGGGTATTATAGTCTGTTTTTCTTTTATCTATTTTAAACTTTGTAGTCAGGTATGTTACGTCTGTCATTTTTTTAGCATCTGCGTATGTTTTCTTTTTTCTATTGATAATGAAAACATAGACTAAGAATATAATCAGGTATGAGGCTAAAAAGTAGATTGTGTTAATTATTATTTTTTCTTTCATAGTACTCCTTTCAAAAAAATAAACTTTATGACTTAAGGACTGCAGATTGCAGCGGTACCACCTTAATTCATAAAGTATTATGCATCTTTATAGTTATAACGCTTACTAGCGAAGTTTTTCTAAAAGCAAGTTCATTAACTTTCTTTGTTAGTTTACACCTAACACTAACTCTCTATAAAAGAAATGTTAATTACTACTCTTTTGTCAACAAAACTTATATTAGTATTATAGCAGTATATTTATTTAATTTCAAGTAGTTCATTATAAAAAAAGTGACATCCTGGGTTAAGGATGTCGTATAAAAATATATTAGGTGGGTATCAAAAAATATAAATTAATCGATAACCCACTATAAGTATATCATATCTCACTAATATATTCAAGTAGTTTTATAAACATTTTTATAAAAAGTTTATTTAAGCCTTTTCTTTTCATTTTTCTTATCTCTATTCTTTTCTTTCTTATAGATAAATCACTAAATAAAATGCTTGCTACTTGTTCTTTTAAGTTTGTTTCTATTTGTAAGTCACTTATTATTTCGTCTATGTCTTCGTTTATAAGTCTAACTGCATCTATTTCTATTGCTTCTCCACCACAGTTTACTGTTAGTTGTTGGTTTGTTGGTACGTTAGGTATTTCTATAATGAAGTCACTTTCGTCACATCTAGTAGTAAACTCTACTTCAAATCGTCCAACGTTTACTTTTACGTATTCTGGTCTTTTTGTGTTTCTAAATTTAATTTTGTAGTCACGTTTGTCTGGAACTATACCTGTTTTACCTTCAATTGGCCTTAAAATCAATGTGTAGTTATTTTTTCTATAGTTATAGTCTATGTTTGTAAGAATATAGTATCCTTCTTTGTATAAACTACTAATTCCATCGTCTTCGTATAAATTAATGTTATTGCTTACACCAGGGAAGACTTGAATTTCCATTTTTTTAGGTGGTAAAACACTATTTATGTTGTTTTCGTCAATGATTGCTAAAGGTATGATAGAGCCGCTTTTGGCATAAACTGGGTAGTCTTCGTCTTTATAGAATGTAACGTATCTTTTTCCGCCTGGGAATTTTTTACCAGTTTTGAAGTCATACCATGTTCCTTCAGGAAGGTATATTCTATGAAGTACCCTATTCATGACTTTGTCTTTTGGTTCAGTTATTGGGCAGACAAATAGTTCACTACCAAAATGGTATTCATTTTTGTAAAGTGGCTCATCTATTGTTTCTTTGTAGTCATAATATAATGGTTTGATTAAGTTTATTCCATGTTTTGAATATTTATATGCTTCGCTATATATATAAGGAATTAGTCTATGTCTTACTCTAGTGTAGTCTTTTACGATACCTTGTGTTTTTACATCCCATTTCCATGGTTCACGTTTATAGTATCTTCCTTCTTTTGAAGAAAACCTAAATATTGGACTATATACACCTAGTTGAACGTATCTAGTATATAACTCAGCATCTTCTGTTCCATTTTCATATCCACCTATATCATGTGACCACCAAGTAAGGCCTATATTCGAAGAACTAATGTTATAAAATGGTAAGTATTTTAAAGTTTTCCATGAAACTTCAGTAACTCCTGAATACATAATTGGGTATCTATGTGATGCTATGCCTGGGTTTCTACTCATAATTAGTCCACGACGTGATGCGTCTTTTTTGAAGTTCATGTAAGTGTAATGCATTAGCATAAACTGTGCTATTTTATCTTCTGCTTTTATGTCAAAGTTTATAAAGTCTACTCCTCTTTGATTTAAATATTCTATTAAATAAGTATACAAAAACTCTAATATAGTGCTATTGTAAACATTTATTGGTATTATTTCTTTTGTTTCGTTTAGCATTGTTTTTAAATTTTGATATCCCGGATCTAGTGGTGTTATTCCGTTTTGTGGATTTACTGTTAAGCCAAAATATATGCCGTTTCTGTGTATATTATTTGCGGTTTCTATAAAGTTAGGGAATTTCTTATCGTTATAGTTAAATGTAGGGGACAATTTCCCTTCTGTTTTATTCCATTTGTTACCTAGTAAAAGGGTGCTTATTGGAATGTCTGATTTTTTAAAATTGTTTATTAAAGAAGTGATGTCGTCAGATGTATAATCTTCGTTTTTGTTCCACCATACACCTAGAGCATATCTTGGAATTAAGCTTGGTTTTCCTGTTAGTTCGTAATAGCTATTTAGTGCTTCTTCAAAGTTACTTTTGTATACAAATAAGTATATATCCATTCCATCACTTGGATTCTTTTTAACTGTACCGTCACTTACGAATACTGGACGACATGAGTCGTTAAAACTTGCTACTCCGTCTAGACTATATAGACCTCTCTCTAAAGTGAAGTTTTTTGTGTCAAAGCTATAAGTTGCCCCTTTTAAGTTTTTTACTTCAGGATGGTTTACATACCAAATTTTATCTGTACCTTGAATACTTATTCTTAGGTTTGAGTCTGGAATTAGTTTGGATGCAGCAAAAGGTTTTTCTTTATTGTATTCTAAGATAAAGTAGTCGTTTGTAATATTTAGGAATTTTTCGTCTTCTTTTTTAGTGAAAGTTGGCATTTTAGTGAATTTTCTATTTATAGCAAATAGTGTAGGATAATCGTTAAATATTTTGTTTTCGTTATATTCTAGGCGCAGTAAAACATCAGAAAGTATAGTAATTCTGTATTTCTCTCCTTTAAATATGCAGTCAGGTCTTGCAAAACCAAGTGTTGTATCAATTTTAAAATAATCTTTTAAACTACCCATCTTTATCCCTCTTTATTATATTAATATAATATCATAAATTTCATTATTTAACAAGAGAGTAACCATATTTTCCATCATCATATTTTACAAATACGTTTAAGAATATTCCTAGAATACATATTAGTAACATTGTTTTTAGTGGTACGTTAAATATATAGAAAATTATTAGGAATAGTGTTCTTGCAATGTTGTTTATTATTTCAGTAAATATTATGTATGAAGTAATACAATAGTTTTTTTGGTATACGTATGTGTTTCTCAGTGTAATTGTGTCTAAACTAGACTTTGTAATTCCTTCAAATAATGTTATTATTAGGTATGCTAGATTAGATGTGATGGTTATTTTTAATAAGTAGATTATACCCATTATAAGTAGTGATAAACTTAGGTAGTCTTTTTTGTTTTTGTCCATCTTTTTAGATAGTAAGTATATGTAGATAATGCTACCTAGACCAGTTATGATGTTTAGAATTCCTATATATGAATATTTGCTTTTTATGTTAATGTATATCCATAAAGGAAGTACTGTGTATAAGATGTATCTTAATTGGTCAAGAGTATTAAATATGTAGTTTGTTTTTGGGAAAGACTTTATAATATGTTTTATTTGAGTGTTAGGGTTAAGTTTGATTTTTTTAATTTTGGTAAGTGGAATTATACTGATTATCATAAGTACTAGTACGATTGTGGAAAGAGTAAGTGTGCTTGTTTTTTCAATGATGTATGAACCGATGAACGGAGAAAATAATCCACCTAGAATAGTGAATATATTGTATAAGCTAACGTTATCTGTTGTTTTTTTGTCTTCAATTATACTTAGGCCATACATGTGTCTTCCAAGCCAATAGAACATTAAGTAACTTGAGTAAAGGATGCTTAGTATTATAAGGGATGTTAAGTTTTTGTTTATTCGTGATAAGTATATATAGGTTATACTAAAAATTATGGAACTTAGTATCATTAGTGTTGAGACTGAATATTTTTTTCCTATAAAGTAACCTACTGGAATGAAGAGTAGACAAAAAGAATATTTTAGTATTAAAAATAGAATTATTTCTTTTATAGTGAAGGACATATTATAAAGTATAAGTGGAATAAAGATTTCAACTAGTAATTTAGCAAAGCTTGTTATGAATATAAATATATTGTACTTTTTTAAATCACTCATAGATTTTACTTCTTTCTTTTAGTATGTTATAGTCTTCATTAGTGATTTTTAGAGTGAGTTTTGTTATTTTTACTCCGTTGATTTCTATATCGGTTATGGTTTCTTTATCTGTTATGTCTTTAGTTATTTTCTTTATTAGTTTTTCAGTAGTTACACTTATGTCACTTGATAGTATTCTATAAGTGTAGGTTTTTCCTTTGATGTTTACGTCTATTTCTAAGACTAGGCTATTAGTGTCTTTTAATAAAGAAGGCAAGTCTTTAGAGTTTAGAGTGTTATATTTTAAAACATACACACTTTCTTTATATAGACTATAATCTTCTATTGCGCTGGTGTTTGGAGAAATAAAAATCATTAAAAAAATTGATAGAGTTAATAATATTTTTTTCATTTGTATTCACCTAGTTATAGTATTTATTAAATGTTAATTATTAATCTACCAATTTTTGTTATTTTAAAGTTAGTTTTTTAACATGCGAGATTACTTCTTTATTTATTTCTTCTCTTGTTTTTACTGTGCCGTTTGTAAAGCAGTCAATTTTTTCAAAGCCATAAAGCTCGGTTAGTTCTAGATATGTTCTTTCACTTTTTATTTGGTGTGTTTGACTTTTTTCTGCTTCGTCTAGTGTTTCAAGTCGATTTTTCTTTAATTCTTCTCCATAAGAATATGGTAAATAAAGGAAGATTACTAAGTCTGGACGAGGAAGTTCTAGTAAGTCAAATTCTAGAGTTTCTAAGAATTTATACATTTTTAGTCTTTCTTCTTTGTCTTCTATTTTAGAACCTTGGTGTCCCATGTTTGAGTAGATGTATCTGTCAATTATTACAATTTCGTTATTGTTTATTAATTCTTTTAGTACTGGAAGTGACGCGCGTCTATCGGCTGCAAAGTAAAGACTTGCAACTTTGCTATCAACTTCTACATAGTTATTAAACCATGATGGGCATATGCTTGGTTTTCCCAAAAGTGGACCACCTATTATTTTGCCTGTTGGTGTGTTATATTGTGGATAACTGAATGTTGCCACCTTAATGCCATTTTGTTCTAAGTAACTTTTTAATAGTTTTGACTGTGTTTCTTTTCCAGAACAGTCTGTTCCTTCAATAACAATTATTTTTCCCATAATCAAACCTCCTAATATGATTTTACATCAAAAACTTATTTTTTTCTACTGGTTTTAGGAATTTTTGTTAATAAGTTTTAAGTTATCCACAATTATTGCAGATTTTAAAAATTGTAGCGAAAATTTATTTGTTTTTAGTATTGACTTACCTTACTAATTACGTTATAATGTTAACATGGAGCAAGAAGTGCAGCGCGCGTACCGACTTTTAAAGTAAATCAGGGGAACTTGGTTGAAAAGGAAAGGAGGTTCAATATCCATGAAGAAGAGACCGTATAGAATATGCGTGTTGATTCTAGTGAATATTGCTTTGTTTTTATTGCTATTATTAGTGATAGAAATAAAGAAATGACATCGCCTTTTAGGGCAATGTCTCTGAGATAAATCAGGTAGACATTCAGTTACTGAATGCTCCTTACATTTATATTGTATTACATTTTTATAAATTATGCAAGATATTTCTGAAATTAAAAAGCACTTACCCATTAGGGTAAGTGTCGCTAGAAAAAAACTAGGCAGACATTTAGTTACCAATTGTACTTGATGTACCAGGTATTTATATTGTATTATATTTTTTTAACTCATTCAAGATGAATAGATTAATTATTCATTAACTTAAGGGCTAATGTTTTATGTTTTTCTGTTAGTCCACCGTTATAGAAATCTGTTTTTACTAGATGTGAAATCAGTTCGTTAAAGTCTTTAAATATTTCGTCATCTAATATAATAAAGTTATCTATTTCATGAGTAGATAGATACTCACGTATTTCGTCTCCCCTTTTATAAGACATGTGAACAGTTTTATCATATACTTCTATTCCAAAGTTTTTTAGATAACTAATTAACTTGCTATATATACGAAGTTCTTTCCAAGTTGAAGTGACTACTACTTTTGCACCTGTTAAATCAATTATTTCTTTTAAGCATTTTATGTTTTCGTCGTCTAATTCTATTCTATTTTGTTTTTCATTTTTCGTTCTTTCAAAATATCCATCATTGTTTAGTACTCCATCTACATCTAAAAATATTACTTTCATAATTCTATCCTTTCTATGTATTGGTATGACTGAGGCGCAGTTGGAACTCCTATTTCTTTTAGTGTTAAGTCTAATTTTTTTATACTTCCTAGTTTGTATGCATAGGCGACATTTTTGTTTTTGAAGTAGCTATTAAATTCTTCTAAAGTAATGCCACCTTCTTTATTAGTTTTACTGTATACATACTCAAGTGTTCCTTTTACTACTTCAAGTAGTTTTATTTCACAGACTACTTTTTTAACTGGAGAGGTTGAATATACAAGTATACTTTCTACATCTTTCTTTAAAAGTGTTTTTCTGTATTCATACTTCTTTTCTCCACTTAGTATTTTTTCTACATATTTTGGCTTTATACTCATTAAAACATACATATTTTTTCACAAGTTAATTATACCAAAAGTTTCTATTATTTTAAAGACTTACTTGAATATAATATTAGTATGAGGTGGATTCATGAATTTAAAAAAGATTAAAATTATTAATGTTATTGGTGTTTTTGCATTAAGTTTTTTATTTCATTTTATGTATGAGTGGTGGCCTAATGTAGTTACAAGTATATTTTTTCCAGTTAATGAAAGTATATGGGAACATATGAAGATATTTGTATCAGCTATTTTAGTTTGGGGATTAGTTGATAAGTTTTTATTAGATAAGTTTAACATTTATTACAATAATCACTTTTTTAGTACTGTGCTAACTAGCGTTTTAAGTATTATTGTGTATTTAATTATATATTTACCACTTTATAAAATATTTGGGGAAGTTATGTTTATTTCTATAGGGTTAATGTTACTTGACTACATTCTTATGGCATATGTTAGTTATAAGATTCTGAGTGAAAGAGAACTCAATATTAATAAGGTATTCTTAATTATAGTTATAATTGTTACTTATGTATCTTTTGGTTTGTTAACATATAACCCACCTAAGTATTTTTTATTTTATGATACAAATAAAAAGAAATATGGTATTTAGTTTACCACATTTCTTTTAAGTTACCATCTTTTTTGTAAAGGTCATCCATTAATATTACATATAGCCACTCACTTTCTAGTATTTCTTTAGAAGTCATAGTTAATACGTGTAAGTCGTAGTCTAATGCTTCAGCTATATAGAATGTATCATTATCTTTTCCGATAAGTATTCCTATGTGGCCATACCTACTAAATAGGTCTCCAACTTTGATTTTTGACGTGTCAAAGTCACTTTCATTTACTTTCATTTTTTCTCCTAAATCGTCTAGGTCGTCAGTTCTTTCTGGGTCAATTCCAGCGCCCACATCCCCTACATCAAAGCCACCATTTAATAAAGCCCATGATACAAAGCCACTGCAATCTAGGCCATTTTTTTCTTCCCTTTCAAATAAATCAACGTATAAAGGGCAACCCCAAGCAGTGGGGCCGTTAACACTGGCTTTAATAGTTTTAAACTTGTTTTCAGTTAGATATAATCCTTCGTGGTAGTACCTGCCTTCTCCATCAGCATAGTCTTGGTCGCCATAGTTAACTAGTCTTCCATTTTCATAAAAGTATGATATTCTATTTTTAAATTGTAAAGTTAAAAATCTGGCGGAAGTTACAACGCCTGCCCTAGTTTTGTATCCACTAGAATTAATTTTGAATTTTAGTGAAGAGTCAAGGATACTTTCTTCTTCAGCTGTATACAAATTACATGTAAGATATGGCTTTTTATTATTTATTTTTGGTAATGTGTATAAATTAGTTACTACTACATCTATCACTTCTTTTTCTTCTTTGTAAGTTACTTCAATTTTAGTATTTCCGTCTTTTAAAGCTGTTACAGTATTGTTTTTAATGCTAATTATTTCTGGGTTAGTAACATTATAAACTACTTTAACTTTTGGTGTAAGGGTGTAAGTTTCATCTATAGTTAAATATATAGTATCAGTATTAATCTTTAATATTTGTTTTTTAGCACGTTCTTCTTTTGTTAATAGTGACTTAAATACTAAAAATATGAATAGTAGAAACAATAGGATTTCTAGTTTATTTAGTAGTATTCTATATTTTTTCTTTAATCTTCTTTTTTTCATATGTTTACCTTTCATATATATTATATCACGGCAATAAAAAATAATATAGTTCTATATTATTTTTTTAACTAAAGAATGATTTTCTTCATCGTAAGCTACTACTTCATAAAATAGTTTATCTCTTAAAGAAGAAGTTATTTGTTCAGTTTCTTTTTGTGTTAAATAGTAATTTGTTTTGTATCTTTTTAAGTATATTATTCTATCACTTGGGTTAGGAAAAAGTATTTCTAAAAGAAGGTTTAGCTTTTCTAGTTCATCTTTAGTAGAGCTTAATTTTAATGCTTTTTGTTTTAATATATCTGTTTTATCCATTTGTACTAATTTATGGCTCATTTCTATAAGTCTAGCAAATAATTTGATGTTTGATAAAAGTTCAGTAAACTCTATTTCTCCGTTAGGCATTCTAAATTCAATTGTATTTTTGTATTCACTACCTACATTTTTGAAGTTTAAACCTTTATACCTGTCTTTATTTATTTCATCAAATGTATCTTTTATTCCATCATCTAAGTGTTCTTTGTCAAATAATCCTTCATCTATTGCTTTTAGGTATTGTTCTTTGCTTTTCATTGCAAATCTTTCTACACTACTCCTTTTAATAGTTCCTTCTTTGTCTGTTATATAATAAAGTATGTTTTCAACATTACTATAAAGATAAACTAACATATAATAATCTTCTTTACTAGTAAAGTAAGATGCACCTATATGAATATGACCACCACAACTTTGATCAGTATAAAAGTTACATCTTTTTAATAGTTCACAAACTTGATATAGTTTATTCATATCTGTTAAGTTGTAATGTAATATTGGGCTTACTATTTCAAAACCACTTTTAACTGATAAATCTTGTTTTATATTGAAATCATTAAATACAGTTTTTGTTTTATTAAAGTTTTTAATATCTTCATTACAAGCTTCTAATTCTACACCTATAGTAATATTTTTGTCTATTAAAGTAGTTTCACATTGTTTTTTAACTAAGTCACTATTTGATAAGTTTGTTTCATTAGATATTAAAAATTCCATTAAGTTTTTATCATCTAACATACAGATTAACATCTTTTTTAAATCATTATCTTTAACTTTGTTTATCAAGTTTAATTTAAATGTAAGACTATCTATTTGTATGAATTTATCTAATATTAAATTAGTATCTTCTGTTCTTGCAACGATAGTAGAGCGATATTTATACAAATAAGGAGCATCTACATACTTTTTTAGAATGTTTTTGTCTTGTATATATAGTATGATACTAGCTTTTTCTTCATCATTAAAGTCTTTAAGAAAGTAAGATTTACCAGTGTCAGATAATACTCTTTTTACATAGTCTACACTATACTTAGAGTATCTAATTTTGTTTAGGTAAAATTTAATAATATATTTATTATCTTTGAAAACAATAGCTGCTTGTTCTAAATAGAAATGGTTCATAATACTGTATATAGAACATAAATATTCATATTTAATGTCTTCGCTTTTTATTTCTTCCATAACTCTTTTTAAGTCATATTCATTAACACTAGGATTTTCTTTAATAATCTCTTTTATGTTTTTAAATATAGTTTTATGTTTTTTTGTTATGTATGATGCAATATTATCGTATGATGTATAGAATAGATACTTTGTTTTCTCATCACTCGTTAAATATTTAAAAAAGATATCTTTGTCAGTATTATATTTTAGATTTTTGAATATTTTAACTATTTTATCTTGTCTTGTTTTACAATCAGTTAGGTCTATGCTTTTGTATTTTTTTAAATTATCAATACTACCTATTATCATATTACACCTACAATACTTTCTTTTTTAATGTATGAGTTTCTTTATCATATTCAACTGCTACTTCTTCTTGTTTTATAATTTTTGATTTTAAGTCTTCTAGAATTTTTCTTTGAGTTTTTTTCTCTAATAATTTATTTGTATAATATCTAGCTTTATATAGATTTTTTTCTTCTTCACTAGTAAATAATAAATCTAATAAAATATTTAATTTTTCTTTTTCAGATTTAACACTTGCAAGTTTATAAAAATCTTCATTTGGATGGCTTACTAATTCATGGCTTACTTCAATAAGTCTAGCAAATAATTTTATGTTTAGTAAAAGCTCATTAAAATCTATTTCGCCATTAGGCATTCTAAATTCAATTGTATTTTTATAGTATGTTCCTAAGTTTTTAAAGTTTAAGCCTTTATATCTATCTTTATTAATTTCATTTAGTATAACATTCATTTCTTCTTCATAGTGTTCAGTGTTAAATAGACCATTATCTATTGCTTTAATGTAGTCACTTTTTGTTTTCATGGCATACCTGTTAACACTTGGACGTTTTAATGTATTTTTTCTGTCGCATATGTAATAAAGTATATTTTCAGTGTTAGCATATAAATACAAAAGCATATAAAAGTCTTCTTTTCTAGTAAAATATGATGCGCCTATATGAATGTGACCACCACAACTTTTGTCTGTATAGAAGTTGTTTTCTTTTAGTAAGTTACATACACTTTTTAATTTTGTCATATCTAGAGGTGTGTAATGTAATACTGGGCTAACTATTTCAAAACCACTTTTTACTGAAGAGTCACTTTTAATAGTATATTCATTATATAAGGTATGTACTCCATTAAAGTTATCTATCTCTTTATTAGAGCACTCTAATTCTACACCTATGGTAATATTTGGGTCTATTTTAGTTTCTAGTAATTCGTTTTCTTCTAGTTTAACGCAACTTGTTTGATTAATATTACTTAATAAGAAGTTCTTTAAACCAACATTTTCTAGTTTATCTATTAAAGACACTTTTAAATTTTCATCTGTTATTAAGTTAATTAGGTTTAACCTAAATTTTAGTACATTTATTTCATTAAATTTCTTTATGATATATTCACTATCATTAGTAGCTGAAACTAATTTACTTCTATAATTAGAGTATATTGGAAGTTCTGAATATTTTTTTATTAATTCCTTATTATTTAAAGATAATATAACTTCTACTTTGTAGCTAATTTTGCTTAGTTTATCTATATATAATTCTTTAAATTCATCTGGCATTTCATTAACTACTTTGATTTTAGAATATTCATTGTTTACAAAATTATCTAATGCTAAAAGTTTATAATTATCATCTACCATTTTACCAATAATTTCAGATTTATAGTAGTTTCCAACATAATTATTAATTATTTCTAGATATTCAAATTTTTCTTTGTCGGTTGAAAGTCTTGTTCCAATATACTCTAGTATTCCCTCTTCCATACATTCTAACTTTGATTTAATAATACTAATTCTTTCTTCATTAGGAAGAGTTAACAAAAATTCTTCTATATCTTTTGCATGAGCATATTCTAGATATTTAATCTTCTCTTCTTTTGTTAAATTTTCAAATATAAAACTAAATACATATTTTCTTTCTTTAGCAAATATTTCTATCTTTTCTTCTCTTGTAGTCGCGCCTGTTAAATCTATATCATATCTATCAGCATATTTTTCAAAAAAGTCCATAATAAAAATCCCCCTTAATTAAGTATAATTATACCATATTTGGTACAAAAAGTCAAATTGGAGGAATGTTTAAATTATTTTATTTAGTAACTTTTCTAAGCTAACTAATGTATAGTTTATTTGTTCAACACTTACATTAATGCGCTTTTATTTATCAAATGTGTCATCTAACTCTTTATTATGAATGTGAACGTAAATGTTAGTATGTTCAAATTGAGCATCGCTTATAAAGTATATATTTTTCATAGTTGTTTGCCTTTCAAACTTTCTAAATAATCTACGACTATCTGCTGATTATTATAAATGAAATTATAAAAATCAACCAAATATACTTCAGCATGAAAGGTAGTTTTTCCTAAATATATATCGTCAAAAGTAATCATTGTGTTGCCTATCTTTTCGCTTAACTTAATTTTATAATTTCCATGTGCGATGGAATTTCTTATGCCTGTTATGATAGCTTTATTTTCAAAGTATTTTTTATTATTATTAAAATAATCAAGTTCCTTTTTTAAAGTATTTTTTTCATTTATAGTTTTTCTATATTCAATTAATATATTATTAAACTTTATTTTTTCTTCTTCGTACTTTTCTTTACTTACTTTAGTAACCATATTATCTAATTGTTCTTTTCTCTTTACTATAGCTATTTTCTTCTTTTCAATGGACTTAACTAGAGAATTATATACATTTTGTTTTTCTTTAATATTACCTACACTCATAGTGTAATAACAACCATTAAATATAGATAAATCTAATAAATCAAAGCTTAATTTATCATCAGGTATAAACAAATTATCTATATTGTCAAACATATCAGTTAATCCATACATAAATAAACTATTAAACATGTTAATAAGAGAAGATAAAACTGTATCTGTATCAATAGCCATATCGTAATAATTGTTTACAATATAATCTTTTAATACATTAATATCATAGCTTTTAGTTTTTTTAATAGAGTCTATTATAACTAAATTATTAAGTGAAGAGGCAATAATTATGCTTTTATCATCAGATAAATTCTTTGAAATACTGTCTGTTATATATTTAGTCATTTCAAAATATGAAGTTTCATCTTTAGTCATTTGTAATATGTTGTTTGCTAATTTAGATGAATCTATATTAACATCATTTAAATTGTACGTTAATATTATATTTGGATGACTTTTCTGATAGTTTTTAAATTCTTTTAAATTGTCTTTGTTTACAAAATTGTTAACTATATTATCAAGTTCCATCTTATCTTCTTTTGTTATTTTGTAGCCATTCATTCCTTCAATAGTTGCATTTAAAACTTTATGAGATTTAATATATTTTTCTACTTGTTCAATATTTTTAAATGGTTCTTTTCTATTACTTACTATGTGTTTTGTGAATACTATACCAGATTCAAACCTATTAGACTTGTTTTCAAATATGGTATTATGTAATGATTCATAAACTAGCTTGTTTATTTTGCTAATTTCTAAAGTTAAGTAATTATTTTCATCAATAATAGTCACTTTATTCTTGTTTATTATATATTCTCCATGCGCGAGTTTATTTCTTATTTTAAAAATAGTTTTAGGACCATCAGCTACTTCTTTGTTGTTATAATAATATATACCATTTTTATAGTCAAATAGTTTTATTAATGATTTGTTAAGTTCGTCATCTAATATGTTAGATAAAACAATATTATTTGGATACGCTGTTATTAATGACTCATTTACTGTAAATAGAATATTGGAAGAAAATAATAAAGAAGCTGTGTCTAATAATTCGTTATCTAATATATTATTTTTTATATTGTCTTGGGGAAATTCATATATTGTATTTAATAAAAAATTTGTATATACTAAACTAGAATAGTACATTTTATTAATAGTCTCTATTTTATCATTTATCATAATATTACCTCATTTTCTTATTTGATAAAACTGAGTTTATATAATCAGTTACTACTTGTTCATTATTTACGAGTGTTGTTAAAAAGTCACCTATTTTTACTTCACAAGAGAAAGTTATGGTTCCTTCATAAATATCTTTAAAATATATTTTGCTAGTATCAAAGTTTTCAGTTAGACTAAATGTGTAATGTCCATGCGCAATGGAGTTTCTTATACCATTTACGATAGCTTCATTAACAAAGAATGTGTAGTTATCTTTAAAGATATTTAATTTAATATTGTAGTTATTTACTTCTTCATTAAGAAGGGATATAACTTCTAAATTATTATTTATTCTTTCTTTTAAAGAGTCTATTTTTTCAGTTAAACCTCTTTGTTTTAGGTTTGTTATTTGTTGTTCACTTTTTTTAATGTTTTTATTTATTTCTTCTATTTTTTTAATTCTTGATTTTCTAATTTCAAGAATATTTTTTAGTTCTCTTGGAGCTGGATCAAGTGTATTTATAGATAACTCGGAAAAATCTAACTTACTAAAGTCTAATCCTGTAATTATTCCGTCATTTAAAATATTTTTGCTTTCGTATATATCATCTAGAGCATAACTAAATAAACTATTAAACATAGATATTAGACAAGAAGAAAATTCTTCTGTACTAAAGACAGCTGATGGAGATAATTTATTAAAGTATTTTTGTAAAGTTATAAAGTCTATACTATTAGTTACTTTAATTGCATTTAAGTGTGTGATGTTGTTTTGGTTACTTATTAAGTGTGAGTTCTTTGGTCTACCGTTTAGTATTTTAGTCATTTTTTCTTCTAAGGCGTACAACTCATCATAGTAGCTAGTATCTGGTCTTACCATTGATAGAAAAGAAGTTGCAAACTCTTCAAAGCCAAAGTCTTTTATTTTATGAACTTCATACGTTACTTTATAATTTGGACTTAATTGTTTAGATAAAATATCAAACACTTTTAAAGTGGGACGTATGTTAAATAAACGAATAGCATCGTCTAGTGTGTTTCTTGCAACTACATCCATTTTGTAGCCATTTTTTGTTTCTAAAGTGACTTTTAATTCTTTCATGTTAGACATTATTCTAATTAATTCTTTTTTGTTAGTTACTAATTTCTTTCTTTTTGTATCTACTTTATCATTTATGAGTAAGCGTCTTGTGTATTTGTTACCATTTATTTGCTCGTTAAATTTAACTAAAGCAACATAAACAAAGTTAGCTAAGTCTTCTATTCTTAAGAGTACTTTTTCATTATCTACATTAAGTATAATTCTACCATGGGTTAAGTCTAAAGTAAAATTTCCATGGGCAAGTTTATTTCTAATTAGTTGGACTACTGATGGAGCGTCTTTTACTAAGTAATTATTTATTAAGTAACCTTTATCTGTTTGTTTAGAAATAAGACTTACTGACTTTTCTAATTCGTCTTCTAATAATTTTGACTCATAAACTAAGTTACCTTTGTTTTCTATTATGTCTTCTTTTACGGATAGTAATATATTAGTAATAAATCCTACTAAAGAAGCAAAAATATTTTCTTTTTCTAATATAGAAGTAATATTCTTATTATTAGGGTTATTAAATTTATCAAGTAGGTATGCTGCATATTCATGTGTACCTTTATAATAGTCTAAAATAGTTTTACATTTTTCATATTCAAAATCAGTCATGAGAACTCCTTTCTTATATTATAAATCAAAATGTAAAAATAATCTAGTTATATTTCAGGTGGTTCTACAAATGTAGTGTCTTTAAATCTAAAGTATACTAAACATAATGCACCAACTACAAAGAAGATACTACCAAATAGTCTTATTCTAATCATGTTTTTTTCTTTTTCGTTTGCTTCATTAAATATTTCATAGTTTCTTTTTAAGTAGTATAAATATATAAGCAAGGCAATTGTAATAGTTATCTTAAATATCGTCGAGCCTTTTTTATGATAATTATTGTCTTTAGTAAGCAAAAACTTTTCTTCATAGTTAGTACCAATTATACCCATTATTGATATTATTATGAAGATGATATAAATTATTTTTTCTACATCTAAGTTTACTAGAGCACTGTTTCTCATATTAAAGTATATAAAAAAAACTTCTAAATAGAAGTTTAATCAAATTTAACTGTTTTATCCCAAGTTAGGAATTTAGGTTCATATTTTTCTTTGTTCTTACTTAGGCAAATGTATTGCACTAAATAGAATGCATCAGTAGATTTGTGTACACTTGCTAAATAGAAATACTTTTTACCATTTACTTCTTTTTCGTAAGTAAAGTATGTAATATCGTCTTTAACAATTACTTCACTATCAAGATTATAGCTTTCAATTGATAGTTTAGCATAATCTTCTTCTGTACTATTTTCTGTAAGATTAAATTCACTTAAGTTTTCAAAAGGCTCTTTTAAAGCAGTGAACTCCATGTCTAAACCTTGTAAGTATAATGTTTGTCCATCTTGTTCTTTTTCTTTTAGTCCTTCTTCTAGTGTTACTTTAATACCATTTATATCATATTCTTTATCTGGAACATTAATTTCACATCCTGCTAAAAAGAATGAAATTACTAATGCTACTATTCCTAAAAAAATTCTATTTTTCATTAAATCACTTCCGTACCTTATAAGAATATCATAAAATTATAAAAATTTCTATAGAACAAAGTTTTTATTTTACAAAAAAGATACTTCGGGTTTAGTGAAGTATCTTTGTATTACAATAGTTTATTTCATTACATAAGGGTCACTTACAGTACCTGTTCCTGATATTGTTATTTCACTAGATAAAGCCATCACTGGAGAGTAAGCACCATTATCTCCAGGTGTTAAGTAATCATAACTATCATTATATTCAGTTAAATTACCATCAGTGTAAATTGTTATAACAGAATATTTAGTATAATATTCTGGACTTATTATCCACTGAAGAGTACTAGACCCTTGATATAACCAGTTTTTTGTATAACATGTTGAGTTACTACCATAACTATTTGGTTTAACTATTCTTAGACAGTCACTTGCTTGTGCTGCATATCCATAGTCACTTGGATATATTAGTCCAACTTCTCCTACATATGAAGTAACACCATTTGCATAACTACTCGCAGTTCCTTTACTATTTAGTAGTCTTTCCATATTATATAAGTCTGATGAAGTGTAAGACTCAAATGAACTTGATGTTCCTAAATACATTTTAAATTTTACTGTACCACTATAATTACTAGTATTATAATCATTTTTTAAATTTGTGTAAAGTGTTGAGTCTTGCCAAAGATTACCATTTAGATCAAATGCTCCAGTAGGGAACCTACCCTGTTCATAATGTCTTCTTACTCTTATTACTTCTTCTCCATTTTCTCCATCTGGAAATAAACCTATTATTCTCCATAATTCTGTTGTACCATCAGACTTCTGCATTTGAATATAGTTATTCGGATCACTTCCTTCATATCTATATCCATTTTCATTTACTGCGTTAGCTTTTACCACATCTGAAATAGTGTCAGGTGTTTCTAGTATTTCGTAAGGAGAATTTGCGCTACCATCTCCTGATTTATAAAGCACATTAGACTTTAATGAGATAACTGGACGGACCCCATTCGCATTGGGGACGCCCTCTAAATCTAATTGGCCAGGACCGTTGGAGCCATGCAAGGAGAGCACATAGGCATAGTCGCCACGCCAATGGTGAGGTGACAACAGCCACCAATAAGTTAATCCTGTTATACTACCATCTGCACTATTTAAATAAAACCATGCATATGGACTTGTAAAACCTGAACCATATTTTCCTCCTGCACGCATTATTTCGTCTCCTGTCATTAATGCAATAGGGTATGTTAATTTTGCACTTGTATTATCTACACTGAATGCATCAGAGACCTCTGTACAATCATATGTTGGTTTATATGTAGATCTTGCTCTTCCAGATGGAGCATAATGAAAGTTGTCCCTGAAAGTTGCGCCATATTCGCTTCCTGTATTCAAATTTCTATCATTACAATATACTGCTGTTGTACTTAAGTATTTTGTATATGATGTCATGTTGCCTGCATACCAATTGTCTATTGCTGTTTTTATTGTACTATCTGTTGTATTTGTTCTAGCATTTGCTAAAGTATCATCATTTTCTCCATACATATAACCTACATATTTTGGACTATTGTATGAAGAGTTGAATGCACTAGTACCAGTACTTAAATATCCACTTGTTGTATCATGACTTGTTCCGGAATACAATATTCTTACACTTCCATCTGCATTTGTTCTTATTATTCTCCAATAGTACCCTGCAAATTTAACCCAGTTGTTTGTTGTATTTCCTGCATAATAATATACCGTTGTATCTGTTGTATTATGTACATTCTTTTCTGTTGCTGTAAATAGTGTTCCTGTTGTATCACTTGTAAACCCTGCATCATATGTATCTCTTGTACTTCTTGTTGGGTTATCTGCTAGTAACTTATCATACAATTTCATATATGATACATTAATATTACAAGTAGTGTTACTTGTTACATTCTTAACTATTACTTTACCATCACTTATTTCACTAGTGCATCCACTCACACTATCTATAATCGCATCTGTATAAAATGTAACTTGCCCATTCTCTGTTGTTGTTTTAGATGTACTATCTAAAGACCCCTCTATACTAGGTAATACTGTTACTGTATAACTTCCTGTACCTGTTGTAAAGTCTATATTACATAAATCTTCACTTTCTATCTTTTCAACTTCTAATAACTAATTATCGTTATCCCATGATAATATACTACCACTTTTACAAGTTATACTCTTTACTTTATATCCACTACCTTTAGTAGGCATAGAACTAGTACTATTTCCATCTATAGTATAACTTAGCATTTCTTTCATTTGTTCTTTAGTTAAACTTAGTTTATTTGTAGAATTATTTGTAGTAAGTTTATAAGCAAATATGCTTATAAAACTTACTAACAATATTACTATACTTATCTTTATATATTTAATACTCTATACCTCCTACTGCATTACATATGGGTCAGAATTTGTTCCACTTCCTGTTACTACTACATCAGCTTTTAGTGCCATAACTGGACTAGCAAGGCCGGTGTTTTCGACATTAACATTAAGGTTGAAAAAGCCAATATGAGAGACATTGCCTACAACTCCAGAATATGAGGCATTCGGACTTATTAACCATTGCCAATTTGAACCTTGATCAACTCCTTGATATTGATATAACCAGTTATTATTATAACATGCCGATGTTTTACTATAATTATAAGGTGCAATTGTTCTTACACATTCACTTGAAAGTACCCCATACCCATAGTCACTTGGATACATTAGTCCAACACTTCCTATAAACGTTGTTACATTATTTGAACTAGGCCCAGTTTTTCCTTTACTATTTAGCATTCTTTCCATATCATATAAATCTGACGTTGTATAGCTACTAAATGAAGTTGACGTTCCTAAATACATCTTATAATTTAATGTATTTTTGTAATTTGCTGTTGAATATGTATTCTTCCATGTAATATATAGCGATGTATTTGGCCAATGATTAGCACAGGAAGAACACGCACCAGGATCAGGAATTGCCAGATAAATATTATTTAAAACACTATCATTGTAAGCTAATAAATTATTTTTATTCTCCGTGGTGTTTTTATATAAATAAGCTGTACTATGATTGCCATTGTCAAATGCTTCACTTTCGTATCCTACTTTTCTTACTCTTATTACATTTTCTCCATTTTCTCCATCTGGAAATAATCCTATTATTCTCCATAATTCTTTAGTTCCATTGTTTTCCATATAAATGTAATTATTTGGATTTGCTCCTTCATATCTATATCCATTTTCATTAATTCCATTTGTTTTAATTATGCTTGCCAAAGATGTACCATTTCTTTTAAATGCTATACTACAAGTTTTTGAACTCGTTATATTACTTACTGTATAAGTACTTCCTGAAAGTGTGCCACCACATGTATTTTTTTCTAGTTCCAGTTTATATCCACTGTTTGGTGTTACTGTGAAGGTTGCTGTTCCAGTTCTTCCTATAACTTTACTTGTAGGTGCTGTAACTGTTCCATTTGTTGCATTTAATGTAACTGTATAACCTTCTGTGAAATCAACTACACAACTTGTTGGTAGGTTTACTGTTGTTAATTCTATTTTTTGTTTTTCTGTATTCCACTGTCCTACACTTCCATTTGTACACGTTACTGTTTTTGGTATGTATGGATCACTTTCTTTTGGAAATGTTTCTAATGCTGTTCCATTTAATGTTGCACTTGCAAATATTACGTCTCCCTTATCTGATAATCTGTATGGGTCTGAAGAAGTTCCACTTCCTGTTACCTTAACATCACTTTGTAAATATATTGTTGGCCTTAAGCCACTTGTTGTAGATGTTGTTGTATCTATTATTCCACTAGATGTGATGTTCTTTATTGTTGTACTATCTAAGCCAAAATAGCTTTCATTACTTGCTAAGTATGAATTTACTCCACCTAACATATTATATTCACTTGTTGAAAGTAGTCCTATGTTTAAATAACTACTTGTTGTACATGTAGTATTTGTACAATTAAACTTATTAGTTTCTAGTACATAGTCTTCTTGTTTTTCTAATGTATTATAAAAACTTGTTAAACTACTTGTTATATTACTCTGTACTGTTGTACTGGTTTGATTAGATACTGCCTTTATTCCATCAACTGAGTTATAATATCCTAGTACTCTCCAAATATTCTTTGTTGCATCTGTATTTGTTGGATATTGTAAGTAGTTATTTATTGCTTCTCCACCATAGATATTATTAGTTGTTTCTTTTGATATAATAGTCTTTAAGTCTTCTTTATAGTCTACTATTCCATCATATATTTCTGTTAGTCTTGTATATCCTTCTTTTACTTCTGTTAAATCATTAGTACTATAACCTCCTGTAACAGTAAAATCTACTGTTACATTTGTTGTTGCTGATATAACTACTTTTATAACTTTCTCATATGTTCCTACATTATTTTCATTTATCTTTCCTGTTGGTAACCATCCAGTATTACTTGCATACTTTACTGACCCAGTACCACTAGACATTTTATAATCTATTCCATATTTTGAGATAATCTTATTGAGACTTGTTATTTTTAGTAGTACTGTTGATGTTTTTCCACTTGGTAAAGATACACTTGTCCCATTTATAGTTTCACTTCCACCTGTTGAAGTTATTTCTATTCCATATGTTAAGTTACCTACCAACATTTCTGTACTTCTATATGAGTTTGTTGTAAATATAAATGTACCATAAGACATTCCTAATATGACTGTTAATGCTATACCTAAAACTAAAGATGTTCTTTTTATTCTTTTAAACATAATTACTCCTCCTCAAAAAATTTATTTATTGGTACATTAAGTACTTTGCTTATCATATATAAGTTATATATACTTACTCCAATGTTGTTGTTTTCACTCTCTAAGGCACCAATAAGAGGAGTCTTTGCACCTATCTTTTCAGCAAGCCCTTTCTGAGTAAGTTTTTCTTTGTTGTACGCGTTATAAATTAACCTATACTTTCTTACGTTTCTCCCTACTAATTTTTTTAATTCTTCGTTTGTCATACTAAACCTCTTTTCCTACATAACAAAAAATGGGTAGAATTATTCTATCCATTTTATTGCACATGAAAAACCATTAAGATTAATTATTAGTCTTAATATACCCCCCCCCCATACTAGGTTTTAAAGTGTATTTTGTTTCCATGCTTATTCTCCTTTATATTTAATAGTTACGAATTAAAATGTACTTTATATTTGCAAATTTTTATGTACAAATTACTCTTCTATTACGTACTAATAATATCAAAAAAAATACTGTTTTTCAAGTACTTTTTAATTATTTTTAATAACATTTTAAATATCTGTTGTTTTTATGTCCTTAAATACAAACACGCTTATTATTACTGCATATACTAAAATGAATATTGATATGAAACCATATACACAGAATGATCCTGTTATAAAGTAACTAGCTATGTCTATTAAACATATTACAGGTATTACTACTATCGTTATTTTGCTTACAATACTACTTTTGTATTTCAAACATAATGGAATAGCAATCAGTGTAATAATTAAAAATATGTAATCTATTATGTATGTTGGTATGAACCAATTCCAAGCATCTTTGTATGAAGTTGTTACTACACTTTCTACTTCTCTATTTTTGCTAATTATACCTGCTAATATTGAAGCTACATAAATAGTTATTTTTTCTAAGCTAAAAATAAATATTAGAGATGCACTTAGTATAAGCATTGTAATTTTGATAATCTTTTTATATAAATCTCCCACTTTTATTCCTCCTAGTATAAAGTATACAATAAAGTTAAAACTAAGTAAAGAAAAAACTGTAACTAATCGTTACAGCCACTTTTACAAACTGTGCTTTTTATTTCGTTAAATGATTTTTCTAATTTTGTTTTTAAAGCATCTAAATCCTCATTTTTCCAGTACTCTTCTGGAGTTTTGTAACCTTTTGTATCTTTTGATGTTTCATCATCAAATTCAATTATTTTTCCATTTTGTACAACAATTATTGCAGGTACGTATATTCTTTTGTTTCCTTCATCATCATTTGGTAAATATACATCTAATATTTTCACTATTTTTTGATATTCTTCTGTGTTGTTTTTTCTGTCTTCTTTGATGTTAAAGTAATATACTTTGTCTATACCAACTTTTTTAGCTACTTCTTCAACATATGGAACGTAAGCTTGACACCATGGGCATTCTGGAAAACCTAGATATACTACACCAGTTCCTTTTTCTAGAATGTTTATTATTTGGTCAACACTTCTATAAACGAATGGATTATCATCACTTACATTAGTGTATTCACTCTTAAATTTCTTTGCATCATCAATTTTATTGTCGTCCTTCTTAATTAGGAAGAAATATGATAGTATTAAACCCAATACTACAAGTATAGCTCCTATTATAAATAATTTCTTTTCTTTCATGTTTATCCTCCTTCTATTAAAATGATAACATATTTATTCTTATTTGTAACTAAACTTTAAGTTGAATTTATTTTTTATTACATGTATTGCTTAAGTTTAATGGTATTTTGTATGTAATTGTTTTATTTTTTTCATCGGTTGCATTTATTTCAATATATAAGCTTGAGTTATCATAGTCGTTACAATTTTTTGAAAAGTCTTTTAAATCAAAGTCTATTTTTTTTAAGTAACTATCAAGTGACATCACTCCATCATATTTATATTTGCAAGTATCTAGTACTTTTAATGATGTTCCTTTTTGCTCATAAAGATTACATTCTATTTTAGTGTATTCTGAAGTGTCGTCTCCACCACAATATGTTACGTTTGATAAGTGTAAATGGCTATTGTTTTTATTGTATGCAAGTGAGCCAAATATATTAAAGTCTTTACAGTTAGACGTTACTGTTTTAAAGTTTATTTCTGAGTTGTTAGAATGAAATAATATTGTCAATACTATCACTAGGGTTAGTACTACTAAAGTTGATATTATGATAATTAAATTTTTGTTTTTCTTTTTTGATACTTGAGTATCTAATACTTCGTCTAAGCTTATGTTATGTTCAGAACATATTTCTTTTAGTAAAGCAACATCTGGAAGGTTTTTTCCGTTTTCCCATTTACTTACTGCTTGGTATGTTACACCATATTTTTTAGCAAATTCGTTTTGCGTTAGATTATCCTTTTGTCTTAGTGTTTTTATTAATGAAGCAATTTTTTCAGTATTCATAATCACACCTCTTATTCGTCAAATACCTTATATACTAGCACTGTATTTATAACCAGTAAAACTATACCTATTATTAAGTGTGTTAGGTTAAATGGAAACTTACTTACTTCATAGATTACACTTATTATACTAGATAATACAAATCCTATTATTGCATAGTATGTTTCTCTTTTGTAGTGTTTTAGACACCATTCTATTATTTTTGATATGAATATTATTCCAATAAATACTCCTAACATAAATGTGAAAATAAGTATTAAGTTAGGTCCAAGATTTTTGAATGAAGTTATGTCATTAACTAAATTTAGAATTGGTTCATAATATCCTATTAACATAAGAGTGAACGAGCCACTTATACCTGGTACGACCATAGTTACTGCTGCAATAGCGCCCACTAAGAGTAATGTGATGTAACCTGTTATACTCATGTTTGTTAGTACTACATTTGAGTTTGATTTATGGAAAATAAGCATACTTATTACTATGATTAAACCTACTAGCATAAGAGTCATATCTTTTAAGTTTATTTTTGTTCCTTTTACGTTTCTTACTAAAGCAGGTATACCACCAATAATCATTCCTAGGAATATAAGTATTGTTATTATTGGAGCTTTGTCTAAACCAAATTTAATTAGTTTTGCAAATACTGCAACTGAGAAAACTACGCCTAAGCCTATTGGTAGTAAATACATGATGTATTTTTTAAAGTCAGCTATGCTTTTATAGAAATTACTTGCTGCTTCAATTAGTTCTTCATATATTCCCATTAGGACTGCTAAAGTTCCACCACTTACTCCAGGAATAACAAATGCTACACCTAGTACTATACCTTTTATAAATAATATTAATTTTTCTTTCATATTTAATTTTCCTTTCTATATAATTTTATCATATTTGATTTTCTTTGTCACTAAATGAGAACTAAAAAATACACAAGTTTTGTTATGTGTATTTTGTTAGATGTTTTTTGTTTTGTAATATTTTATAAACATTATAAGGACAAGTAGTCCTAGTAAATATGCAGCTAGTACATCACTTAGAAAGTGTACACCTAGATATAGTCTTGATAATCCTATTAGTATTATTAATATAGTTAGTAGTATTCTTAAGAATAGTCTTAAGTTTTTGTTTTTTATATTTTTTAGTAAGTAGACTATGATGCCATAGAAGACTACGCTACAGACGGTGTGTCCACTTGGAAAGCTTGGGTCATGTGGTGGAGTAACTATCCATGTAAGTGGTCTATTTCTATTTATGGTTAGTTTGAATATCATATTAGTTAAATAAGCTATAATAAGCGGTATACTAATTAATTTAAAGTATTTTTTTGACTTTATTAAAACTAGTATTAGTAGTGGAATATAAAAGTATACACTACCAACAAATGATATAATTCTCATGATGTAGTTTAAGAAATCTGTATGAAATATTGTTAACAACTTATCATGAATAGATGTGTCTAGTGTTAATAACTCATAACTAAAATGTTTTTTTACTAGAATAAATGTTAATAACATTAAAATAATTGTTATTAAGTAGTACTTATTCACTTTTATAAACTCTTTCATATTGTGCCTCTTATATAAATAAAGTTATTAACATTAAGGCTAGACCACAAAGCATAGAAATGTATGTAATTTTTTTATCTTTTGTTTCTTTTATTAGTGGTAGGAATTCAAATAAACCGATATATAAAATCATACCAAATGTTAATGAAAGTAAACTTCCAATTAAGAAACTATTTAATGTAACTTGTCTTAATACCACTGCACCTAGTAAGTAGGAAGAGCCTATTAATACCATATATAATAAGGTTTTACTTTTTCCATAGAGTTTACTAAATGTGCTAGATAAGGTAAATCCAAGTGGGACGTTGTGCATAGCAATTCCTAAAGTTAGTATTACTGCTGCTTCACTACTAGATAAGACTGTTCCATAAAGTGTCATACCTTCTATAAAATTGTGAATAACTAGGAATATGCAAGTGATCAAAGAAATGTGTTTAATGTGGTTACTTTCTTTGCCTTCTTGATGGTGGTGTCCACCTAGTATGTCTAGTGCTATAATTAAACCAAATCCCATAATTGTGAAGAAAACTATAAATATTATACTCTTGAAGTTAGTTAAGCCTTCCATATAAAACTCATATGCGTCTGGTATAAGGTGGAATACACCAAGTAATAATAGAACAATGAATCCAAGTGATACACTTATATTCATTACTTTTTCGCTGTTTTTTGTACTGAATACTATTAATGAGCCAAAAAGTAGTGAGAATATTTCAAATAAACTTAATACTAATACTATAAATAATTCCATATAACTCTCCTATAAATCCATATATTTTTTAAATTTTGGAAGATCTCCTGTTTTTATTCCACTTATACTAGGTTTTACTTGGAATACTCCAGGATATTCATTTCCTTCAATTACACAGATATTGTTTTCTGTTATTACTATGTCCCATCCAACGTACCTTATTGTAGGTACTCTTTTACTTAGTTTATCAACAAATGAGAATACTTTATCAAAATCTGGGACTTTAAATCCAACGATCTTTTCGTGCGTTTTTGGGTGTTCATAGTATATACGACCAACTTCGTCTATTGCTGGGACATAAACTATACCACTTTCGTTAACAAACGTGTACATTCCTCCACTACTGAAGTTATCAACATTACCATTATTACCAATTCTTAGAATGGTGTTTAGTATTCTAGTAGTGCCAGTGTTATCTAAAAATGTGATTACTCTTAATGTGTTAACGCTTCCACTATAAAGTTTAGATAATTCTTTGTTTTGAATTATTACTTCTTCTAAAAGAAATTGTTCTTTTTTCATAATGCTATTATAAAGTTTAAGTACGTTATACTCATTTTTAAATATTGATTTGTCTATTGGTATTATTTCTATACCTTTTCCACCGCAGTTGTCTAGGGGCTTACATACTATTTTTTCTTTATTATATATAAACTCTTTGAATTCTTTAAATGAAGCATCTCTAAGGTCTAAGAATTCTCTACCTAAGTATTCTTTAAATAGTTTATTGAACTCACCTTTGTCTTCTAGTAAGTGCCAGTCTTCTTTTCTATTGTATCTTTTTACTATGTCATTGTTGTATTTTCCTGTTAGGTATGTTTTTCTTTCTTTTCCATTTAGTAAGTAGAACTCAAACTCAAAGTAGTCCATGTATCCACTTCCATATAGAAGTGCACATTTTGCCATGTCAAAAAGAACGCTTAGTGTGCTTTTGTTCATTTTGTCTGCCACGATTTTTGCATGGTTAACGTATTCTTTGTATCTCATGTTTTTAATTTTTTTAAATATATAACTTATTTTCATTTAACATCACTATTAAAATTATAAATTAAATAAAGAAAAAAGTAAACCCCAAAAGATTTACTTTTCATATTTATCTAGTTAATTTTTTTGCATTACTGTAAGTTACTGCATATATGTATTTATTAGCATCGTTTATTGTTAGGAAAATGTTAGAGTTTTCGTTGATTTCATCATTTCCAACTATATCCCAGTCTTGTACATCTAAACTAGAACTGAATGCATATATTGTAGAACCTTTGAATTCTCTACTTAAGATGCAGAAGTCAGCATAGTTTTGGTAAGCAAATGCTAATGCTTCATTTTTTAGCATATATGAGTAGTTTTCGTTTGTATTGTTATTGTTACCATTGTTGTTATTTCCATTATTACTATTGTTATCGTCTGTGATTTTGTTTGAATTATCTTTTATTACAGTGATATCTCCATCATAGATATTAACTAATGCTTCCATATATTCAATGTTAGTTGCGATTACTTCGTCTTCTTTTATGTCTCTTTTACTTACTTTTGACCAACCTTCAACGTATGATTTTTCACTTATTGCATAAACATAATTACTTCTATATGAACCTTTTATAGGAATTCTTTTTCTTAAAATATAGTAAGTATCATAGTTTTCTACTGCATATTTAATTGCTTCAGCTTTTTTGTAAACTTTGTTTTCTTTATCATTACCTAAATACATTAATTCAGTATTTTTTCCATCTTTGTTTAAGTCTACTAATGCAAATCCGTCAGCATTATAGTAGTAACTTGATAAGTCTATGTCTTTTAGTAAGAATTCTCCTAGTTCAATTGAAGTTGCTACTAGTTCAGTTCTTCTTACATCACTTTTGTCTACTCTAGTCCATCCTGAATAATTTGATACTGTTTTCTTGTCGCTTATTGCATAAACTGTAACTTTTTCTTCTTGTCTTCTATTACGACTGTCATAGTAATAAGTAACTGCAGTTTTCTTGAAGATGTAAGTATTGTCGTAGTTCATTTCAGCAACATATAGAGCTTCATATTTTTCTAAGTATTCATTATCTACACCGTTTCCTAAGTAAACATATACTGGTAATTTGTCAAGCATTTCTGTATACATACCAGTCATACTGTATACGTTTTGGTCATAAGCTACATCACTTAGATAGCTTGGATTGTAACGTCTACGACTATTTTCAGCGGCAGACACTGTTGGAGCGGAAACACCTAATGTAATTGCTCCAGATAATAATAATGAAATAATTTTCTTATTTGAATAATTCATATTCAAAACCTCCCATCTGTTAATAATTATACTACATTTGTACTTAATTTTCAACGTTTTTTTGATTTTGTGGTTTAATTAGGTTTATTTTTAAATAAAAACTCTCATATCAGAGTAAGTTGTAGTTTAACTTTAATAGAATTATCATAAAAACCTTTTTTTCGGTTCTTTAATCATAATTTACTAAATTTTCAATAGTATAGTAGGTATTTATGATACATAATGAAAGATTGTTGTATATTAGATTAACCTAAGATAAATTATTTAAAAGAAAAATTGTTAAAGTTAAAAAGAATAAAATTAATTGTTTTATTTAGTATTATAGGTAGTAGTTTTAATTAAATTTATAGCTAAGAATACATATTATATAAACTTTTCATTTTTTACCGAAAAAAGAAAAAACACTGAATTCGGTAAACATTTTTACTTATTTTTTGTTATAATATGTTTAGTAACGGGAGATGAGTTTAGAAATGACTTTTACTGAGGCTGTAATAGAAAGAATTAATGAACTTTGTAAGCTTAATCATATAACTACAAATAAGTTGTCTGAGCTTTCCACTGTTCCAGCAACAACACTTTATGCGTTGCTTTATGATAAAGTAGAAAACCCAAGTTCTAAAAACATTTATAAATTTTGTAAAGTTTTTGGGATAACAATGAAAGAGTTTTATGACACTGAAATATTCAATAAAATGGACTTTATAGACAAATAAAGCTTTGTGACAATCTCTTTGATTGTTTTTTTTATATTGTTTAGTTTATAATCACTGATATGTATAAGGATTGTTAATTGTTCCATTTCCTGTCATTTCAAAATTTTAGTTTATTGTTATAACTGGGCTTATATAACAACTATTAGTTAACAAACAAGAAAAAAAGAAATCTAATTAAATAGATTTCTTATCTCATAGAAAAACTATTATTTATAGTTAATATACTATACATAAAAAGAACATCTTGATTATTAAATTTTATATAATTATTCAAAATTCTTGAAGAAACATATCTAATATCAACGACAGTAATCTTTTTATAACCCTCTATTAATAAAGGAATTAAACTACTGCCATAAGAATCACGAAAAACAATTAATTCTTTATTACTATTTGAAGTAGGATTAACAATATCTATAATAGAAGATGCTCCTGATAAATATATGTCATATTTATCTAATGATTTTATTTTATCATAATCATATATTTTTGTATATTTTTTAGTTTCATAATTATACACACTACTATTAAGAGTAGATGGATTAGATATTGTTTTTATAGTATCAATATCTTTAGTTACTGATAGTCTACCAGCATAAGTACCCTTAAAAGTAGTAACTGTATTTATAACATTGTTATTAGTTATATCAAAATTCATTTGATTAGCAATAGTATTTGCAACATTAAATAAATCTTCTTGTTTCCAATGAGTATCGGTCTTATAATAATTATCAAGAGTTAATTTATCAAATATATTTATATAATTAAGATTTGTTAAATTATTTTTCATCATATCTTGTAATTTATTATAATCAAGTTTTAAATTACCTTTATTAACAAAATAATTTTTATCAGGAATAATAGTATAATATATATTGCTATTATTATTCAAATATGTATTTTTTATATAATTAATCTTATTTGTTAAATTATTAATAGAATTAGTATTTAAAGGAAATATTTCTTCAACAATATAATCATCATACATATATAAATTATTATATTCACCTTTAGTAGATAATTCTATATCTATTTTAATTTTTCTAAAAGTATCTCTTCCCACAAATTGATCCGTAACATAGGAATCAAAGCTCTTAAAATAAGTACCATCAAACAATTTTTTAGTAGTCAATTCTGGCATGGTAGCAAGTTTTCTTCTCTCTGCTATAGAAATATCAGTATCTTTTTTTATAACATTAATCAAAAATAATGAAATTATAGTAATAAGAAATACTATAGTTACAACTATATCTTTAATTTTATCACTCATGTATAACCTCCTTAAAATCTAAAATATAAAAATGGATTATATGAATTATCTATCAAATAAGAAGTAACAATAAATAATATCATAACTATTAAAATTGGTTCTAAAATATTAATTATGTTATTTACATATTTATTTTTTCTTAATTTATCTATTAATGTTTTAATTAATGGAGTAGCCCCAAATAAAGAGATAATTAATACTAGTGAATAACTCTTTAAGTAATGAAGTGTATAATCATTAATAAAAACTTCTTTATTCATACCAAATAACCCTTTAATATTAGTAAAAGCCACTTGCATATTGTCAGAATTAAATATAATAAATAATATCATAACAATAAATAATACATATATTCTTCTTATAAAAGAAGGTAATTTTTCCATAAATTTATTAAGGAATATTTTTTCTATTATAAGAATAATTCCAAACAATAATCCCCATATTAGAAAAGTCCAATTAGCACCATGCCATATTCCTGTTAATAACCATACTATTAAAATATTTCTTATTTGTTTATATTTACCATCTCTATTACCCCCAAGTGGAATATAAACATAATCTTTAAACCATGTACTAAGAGATATGTGCCATCTACGCCAAAACTCAGTTATGCTTTTTGATATATATGGGTAATTAAAGTTTTCAGGGAAATTAAATCCAAATATTCTTCCAAGACCAATAGCCATATCACTATAAGCAGAAAAATCAAAATACAACTCTAACATATAACTTATACCAAATATCCAATAAAATATTACTGTTGTTTCATTTAGAGCAAAAGCTTTAGTACAAAGTTCTCCCAAAGCATTTGCTATTAATACTTTTTTAGCAAGTCCTATAGAAAATCTTCTAATACCATATGCAAAATTATTAAAACTATTTACTCTATCATCTAATTCTTTTTCTACTGTCTGATATCTAACAATAGGTCCTGCGACTAACTGTGGAAATAATGATACATAAGTAGCTAATTTTATAATACTCTTTTGAACTTTAACTTTACCATTATATACATCAATAAGATAACTTATAATTTGAAATGTATAAAATGATATTCCTATTGGTAATGCAATATTTAATAATTTAATATTAGCATTAGATATATCATTAATTGTTTGTATAATAAAATCAGTATATTTAAATATTATTAATAAAAATACATGTATAAATATAGTTGTTATTAATATATTTTTACTTTGATTTTTATATTTATCAATTAAAATAGCACCTATATAGGCAATAATAATTTCTATAATCATTAAAAAAACATATTTAGGTTCTCCGTAAAAATAAAAGACTAAAGAAGCAATTAATAAAATAATATTTTTATATTTTTTTGGTGTTATAAAATATATAATTATTAATGCTGGTAAAAAATAATATAAAAAACTAATACTAGTAAATAACATTTTATCCTCCTTTTAAAAAGGCACCTTAGAAGGTGCTTCATTATTCTGCTGCTGGCATTTCTGGTGGAAGTTCTATATTTTCTTCGTTATTTGATTTTTCTAATTCTTTTCCAATATTATTATTTACATATTTCTTAAAATCATTATATACAGTTTCAGCAATATCTTTATCAGCCATTACAGAGAATATTATATTACCACTATTTGTAATATATAATTGTTCTGCAGAAACACAAATCCAACGTCTCATATCAATGTTATCTAGCATTTCTTGTTTGATTTTTTCTACATCAGCACTATCTTTAACCTTAACAATAGCCACTGAGTAAGCTTGTGCTGTCATCACTGGTACTGATACAGTAATTGATTCAATTCCATCATTTGTTGTTAAACCAGTATAGCTAGTAACTTCATCAATATTCTTCACATTTATTTTCATAGTTTCAAGTTCAGGTAAAACATTTTTATTGTTTTTATTTATTGTATTAATAATGTCATTAATATCTTTTGGTGTATTAAAACCACCTTTATTGCCACTACCTGATACTAATATGAATATTACAAATGAGATAACTGCTAATAATATCAAACCTAATATAAAAATATTTTGTTTTTTCATTTCTTTCTCCTCCTAATATTTAAATTATATCATACTTTTACTGATATCGGTAGAAAATTTATTACGTTTTACAAAAATTAAATTTTAAAACGAAAATTATATGTTTATGATTTTTTGAGATGGGTTAATTATTTTTATTGGAACTAAAACACATCATTAATATAAATATTTTTAAAAATAATAATTAATTCAAAACAATTCTCACCTACACTGTATTTATATATATTTAATTTAATCACTTCAAGTGTGATACTAACTTCTAATAAAAATAATGAAAAAACGATTTTTCTCTTATTTAATAAGAAAAAAATCGGTATTATCTTGGCAGGGGTATCAGGACTCGAACCCGAACGGAACGTTTTGGAGTGCCAACAGACTTATGTTTATAACTTAATCAATTTTTACTAATTTTGTTTAAAATCAATGGTTTTTCAAGCAATTTTAATCAATTTTGATTTTACCTAAAATTAAGAAAAATTAACATTAATTAAAAATAATTAAAATATTTGGTACACAATTGGTACATCTTTTTAGAACATACCAATTTGTGTGTACCAAAAAACAAAAAACCGTTAGTAAGGGTTAGATTTTCAATTCGGGATCTAGTGTTTCAATTTTAATATTTTTGTATAAGTATGTTACACCATCAAAAAGTGCATCAATTTCTTTTTCAGATAATAATGAATCAATTTGCAATACCTTATCAACTAATGGGAACAATTCTTTTAAATATTCCTGACATCTTTCTAATTGTAAATCATAATTAGTATCATCAATATATTCGTTTCCTATTTTTTCTAATACAGTAATGATTTTTTTTGTATCAGTAATTCGATTACTTACTAACTTATATATTTCGCTCATAGATAATCCTAATTTGTTATAAAATACCTGTTCATAAGTATTTACTAATTTTCTATCTTCATCAGAATTAGACTGTGCATAATATGTTAAAGTAGTTTCTATATTTTCGTGACCAACTCTGTTTTGTACTGCCTTTATATTTTCACCACGAGCAACAAAAAATGTTGTGTTTGTATGTCTTAAATTTTTTAATGGTATATCTTTCTTTATACCAATTTTTTTCATAAAAGACTTAAATTCTTTAGAGTAACTGTTAGGATCAACTAAATCTAGGCTTTCCCAACCTGTAAAAACAAAGTCATCATCTTTCACAATAAAACCACAAGCAACTTTAAAGTCTCTCAATTTATTTATTAATTCTATTGTATGTGCAGTTATGATTATTAACCTTTCACTTTTTTTAGTTTTAACTGGTTTAACTATATATCGATTATCAAGTTTAGATTTAACAACAGCTCGTTTAATATATATAGTTTCATGAATAGAGTTTAAATCCTTGAATTTTAATCCAAGAGCTTCCTCTCTTCGCAGACCATTATCTAGTATAAGAGTTACAAGTGTTCTAAATCTAATATTTTCAAATTCAACTTTAGATTTTAAATATCTTATTTCCTCTTCGGTTAAATATTCTTTATCAACTGCAACTGCTTGTGGCTTTCTTTTAACATTATCAAAAGGATTATCTTTTATTATTTTTAATTGCTTTTTAAAATAGTTAAAAACTTTCCTTATAAAAGAAAATGGTTTATAAACAGTATTAGGTGCCAAAGTTTTACCTGCATTTTTACCATTTTCTACTTTTATATCCCACAAATAATCAACAAACTCCTGTGCATATTCATCAGTTACATCAATAATTTTTTTTTCAAAAATACCAGATTTATTTAAATATTTACTCATTTTAAAGTCCGACAAATCCTGCTCATAAGTTGGTATTGCAATAAAATTATGTTGACTATCTTTATTTCTATCAAGTAAATAGACTTTGATTCCATCTGCAACAGAACTATATGCAGTTATTCCACTTTTAGCATCACTTAAAGTTTGTTTTTCTTCTTGTGTTGCTTTTTCTTTAACAGCAATTTCATCTAATAATTGATATTTATATTTTATAGCATCAATTAAAGAATGTAATACTTTGGTTTCTCTACCATAAGAAGTAGGAATAGAAACTCTGTAAGATTTTTCTCCATTTTTATGTATATATTTTAGATCTTCATCTGTAATTCCCATTGCTTTTGCTTCACTTAAAGAAAGCGAAAATCTACTAACAACTTCTTTTGTAAGTTCTTTTTTCTTTGCTATAATCTATTCCTCCAACTTTCAATTTGATTTGCTATATTTTGATGAGATATTTTATGTGATTTTAAATAATTATCAACATCTTCTAAATTAAAAAATCTTTTATTACCAATCCAAGTAACTTTAAGATTTCCTGTATTTATAGCATTAGTAATTAGGTGTTTAGATAAAAAAGGGTATATTTTAATTATTTCATTTATAGAATATAGTTTTTCTTTATTATTGATATTATCATTTTGACAAAATAAATCGGATTTATTATTGATTAAAATATTTCCAATTTCTAAAAATAACTCTCCTAATTTTTTATTATTATCTATTTATCACCCCTCCATATTTATATTTTTGGAATATCATGCGTTTTTTCAAAATTTTTATGTATTTCATCAAGAATAAAATCTCTTGCTTTATTATGCATTTGTCTAGCTTCATTATCATTGAAATTATGTTCTTCTAATTTTTTGTTCCATATATTATTTTTATCACAATCAGTGTGTTTGCCAATCAGTACCATTATTTCATTATTAATATTTCTATCCGATGGCATATAAGTCCATATACATAAATCTAATACGGGATTGTATTTATCATATATCTTTAAAATGCATCCTTGTTCTTTACCATTATTAAAATAATCTGCAATTCCATCAGTGCATATCTCATCTTTATACAACTCATTTATAACAGCATTAATTAATTCTTTACTTCTTCTTGTTTTTTCGTTCCAAATAATCATTTAATTTCCTCCTTATATACTTGGCTTTGATACTTCATAATCAACAATATATTGATAATATTCTTCAGGCATATTTTTTAAAAGATAATCAGAAAAGAATTTTTCCCAGTCATCATTGATACGATAATAATCTTTATCATTGTCATCGTAATGTTTTTCTCTTGTCTCAACATCTTCATAATAAAAGTCATCATAACCATTTAAACCATCAAGACTTGATTTTATACATCTATAATTTTCAAACATTCTTTCAAAAACACCTTTTTTATCAAAATCACAAGTCTCTATAAACTCTTCTAAATCATCTATGTCGGAATCGTAATTATTAAATACCCATTGAGAAAAACCTCCATTTTGAACTTGATAATTAAAATTACCAAATATAACTGCAAGTTTCTCATAAGGTGTAAGATCAGACAAGAATTCTTCACGAGAAGTATTTTTTTCCCAATTATCATAGGCGTTAGTCATTATAAACTGCCATAAATTATCATTAGTTTTTTCTTTTATTAATTCTTTATTAATTTCTATAAATCTTCCTCCTTAAAAACTTTTTTCTAATTTAGATATCATTAAGTGATACCTATAATATTTTTTTATACTCATACTAGGGAACACTACTTTAAAATAGTGTACCCATAATTTTATAAAACTTAATATTTTCATATACTCACACTTTCTTGATTTATATTATATTCTAATTCCTTATCAGCCATTTTTTGATAATTATCAATTATTTTCTTACTATAATTAACTATAGTATTAAATGAATTATCAATTTCTTTGAAATCTCTATCTTTACTCCAAGAGTAGAGATACATCATTGAATAATCTTTTGTATCAAGCCCTAAATACTTCGATACGACATAGGCAATTGATTCAGCCTCACTTTCGTATTGCTCTCTATGTTCTGTGTATTCTTTATGATTATCTTTTAAATGTTTATGTGCTAGAGAATGGGCATACTCGTGAACTATAACTTTTAATCTCATTAAATTATTTAGATTTTTCTTTACAACGATAGTATTATTATCAAAATCACAATAACCTTTAGCACCATTTGGAATATCATCATATTTAACTTTAAATCCATCTTTATAAATTGCTTTTATGAAAACATCTGCAACACTGTCAGCTCTAGGATCTTCAAGCATAGGATTTAAAGACTTATTAATTTCTTCAAGTGGCATAGTAGTTTGACTAGCATCAAAAACATTTCCCACTTTAAAGTGAGTAGCTTTTTCTTTATAAAAAGTTACTGAATCATCTTTCTTATCTTTTAATCTTTTTAATTCATCATCAGTTAATAAATAAATGGGTTTTATATCAAATTGAGAGTCATTTATATTTACTTTAATAAACTTTAAAAAAACAGGAAATAATATTTTTATTCCTGTTTCACCCTCATTTATTTTATAACCCATTTTAGAAAATGTATTAAAAGATGCTACATACTTTGAATCAGGTTTTTGTAGCCATATTAAGCATTGATTATTAAAAGAATAATTATTAAAATTAACTATATTATCTAAAAATCTTTTTATATCTGATTCGCTTTTAAAACTATTAATAGCTTGTTTTTTTAAATCAGTTAAGATACTTTTTACATCATTTTCTAATTTTTCTTTTTCTTTTTCATCTTTTGTATTTTTTGCTTTAAAACTTAATTCTGCAATTGCTTTTACTTTATCTTGTATTATATTATCATCCCTCCCAATATTTAATTTATTTCTATCTAATCCTGATAAAAAGAAAAAATCATCTATATCAACATCATAGTTATTGATAAAAATATTACAAACATCTTTTGTATAATATTTATTAAATATTTTCATTGCTTTTTCATACTCTAGTGGAGCAGAGTCAATGATTTCACTTTGAAGTTTATTCATAGTTTCTAAATCAAAAAATTTAGAGTCATTAGCAAACTCTAAACAGTAAGAAAGATGATTAACTTTTTCTTTAGGTAAAAAATCAGGATGTACTCTTAATTCAACAACACCGAAATGTTTCTCAAAATAATTAAAGTATTCTTTGGAACTATTAATAGGCTTATAAAAATATTTTATTTCGCCAACAGGCTCGGTATCTTTATCATAAATGATGTTTCCTTTTTCATCTATAGCCTCAATAATACCAATAGGAATACCTAAATCAAGCATTAACAACATTACTTTATCAGAAATTAAATGTGCGATTCTCATATTTAGATTTTGAAAAATCTCGTCGCCAACAATTTCTCGTTCATAATTATATTTATTAATATTATCCTTGATATGTGAATTATTTCTTAATTGTTCTATTTTTTCAATCATAGTTATTCTCACTAATAACCATAGAATGATCGTTTTCATCAACAATCTCTATAATCAATTCTCTTAAATCATTCTCGCTCATATTTAAAACTTCTTCGTGATTTAAATATGGATAAGTATTATCATTAAAATCTAAATCATTTTTTAAATAATCTAATAATTCATTTTTATTCATTTCGTAAAATGGAGCATATTCTAAATTACCAATGTTAATATTCATTAAATCCTCCTATATATTAATATCAAACTCTTCGATATCTTCTATATCTTCTAATTTCTGATAATCCTGATCGACAGGCTCTATGTATTCACACATAATAGAAAGAGCTTCTTCATAACTTCCTGAACTTGTAACTCTATTAGCCATTTCTAATGCTTTTTCAGGGTATCCAGCAGTTTTTAATGCACGACTACATATACCAATTAAATTAAATACATTACCATCAGCCCCAATGATTGGTGCGAGTGGTTTTTCTATTTCTTGGTCTTTTATTTTTGATTTTGTATTTATAATTATTCCTCCTTATATTTTCATATTACCATTACCGATGCTTATGTTATAATCTATTTCAGCATCGACAAAATCTTTTAATTTTTGTTTCATACCTAACATTAAAGTTACATCGCTTTTTAAATCAGGGGAGAACTCCTCAAAATGCATATTTTCAAATTCGGTATGTTCATTATCTAAAAATCTAGAATAACGAAGTCCAACTTTACCTTCTAATATAATTAAATCACAAAAGAAATCTCCATCTTCAAAAGTTGCTAAATCATAGTAGTCCTCATAATCTAAATCTTCAGCACTAACAACTATTTTCTCTAAATCAGCAAGATTTCTATTACAATTAAATTTACAATTATAATTTGCATCTAAATATCTAGGGAAATTCTTTTTAATAACATTTAAAGCATAATTAGTAGCTTTATCATAATCATCAGAATCAAAATATTTAGCAGAGCGATATGCTTTTTCATCAAACAAATTATTATTATCAGAACAACTTCTATCAGCAATGACAACCATTATTTGATCTGAATTTCTACACATACAAGACCAAATACATAAATCATCACCAACTTCATTGTCAGCATACATAATCAGTTGTAATCCTTGCTCTCTACAATTATTAAAAACATTATAATAGCCATTGAATGATGGATTTAATTTTGTTAATTTACTTTCTAAAACTTCAAAAAACTTTTTACTTAACTCAAAACTGTCATTTTTTTCAAACAATATTTTTTCCTCCTATATACTTATTTTTTCTTCAATATCTTTTTTTATGTCGATAACTTCAAACTTATCAACACCATACAATAGCGATAAAGAACTTCCGTTATCCCAAGAAACTCCAATTTGACCTTCATCATCTATGTAGTCAATAGTACCAAGAGTACCACTAGGAACAGCATAAGGATCATCCATATAATCAAGTTTAATTCTTGTTCCGATTGGATATCTATTTTTTATAAAATCTAATTTTTCTTTACTTATCATTTTAAATCCTCCTTCTTATAATTTTCTTCTTCTCTAGAACATTCACTAGAGATTTTAATTGCACTATATAAAAAAAGTGATAGAGTAAGTTCTACCACTATGAATATTATAAATATTATCCATTTCCAAATTTCCAATATTAAATCCTCCTTAAAATTATTCAATAAAAAAAAGATTAGTCATATTACAAACTAATCTAATTGTCCTATACTAGCGACAACTCTTTGATCTTATATCCACCATCTATGTGTAGAAAGGGGCGTGATATTGATCGGTCGAGTCAAATGGTTCAATATCAAGTATCGTACTTGACATATTAAGTATAACATATATGTCGAACTTTGTCGATACTTTTTCAACTAAACCTAACTATTCTAGTTCAATTTGTGTATTTTTGTTTAGAGTTTGCTCTTTTCTAAACTCATCCAAGTTAAAACATACTATATCATATTTTTTAGATTTATTAGGAACATTGCATTTTTTAATCTTAATTGGGTAATCGCTAATAGGTACAATATGAGCTTTAATCGGATGCATCCTTGTTCTCATAAAGATGGACTCACCAAACTTGAATCTCATAAGTTCATCAGGCATCATTAACTCACGACCAATTAAAGATTTATCATTAGAAATGTTATAATCTAATTGTTCTAATCTTGAAGAAGTAGATACACGAGAAGATGAAATAGTGTACTTACCTAAACGAGTAGATATTTCTTTTGCAGTTTCATTGTCTGCTGTTAAAAGATAAACCCAATTAGTACAGTTAGATTTGATAGTACCTGTTTGTTCTTTATAAGTTTCTTTAAGCTGGTCAAAATCTTGAATTACCAAATAATATCGTATGTTCCTAGAACGAGATACTGTAATTTTTCCGCTTATGGATGGAATTTGGGGCATATTTGAAAATTCATCGAGTATAAAATTAACCCTAATTGGCAACTTACTTGTTGAAAGTGACTGTGCATAATTAACAAGTGCTTGATAACATTGGTCTATAAATAACGATGCAAGATCGTGTCTTGATTCCTTTTCATCAGGAATTATTAAATAAACAGCAGTTTTCTTTTTACCAATATCTTCAAGTTCAAAATCAGTTCTACTAGTTAGGTTAGCAATTCCTGTATCGCTAAACATTTTGATAACAGTAGCAAGAACTGAAAACAAAGTAGCACGAGTTTCACCTTTGGCAAAACTACCTGTAGCATACGAGTTTTTAGCAAGATTACCAAATGGTTTTTGTTGAAAGTATAAATCTAATGAATTAAATCTATCAATCATTTTAGCTCCATGTTCAACAAGCATTGTATAAATAGAATATAAATGAACTTGTTCTTCACATGGTGCATCTTCAATTATTGCATAACATAAAGCTGTTAAAACTGATGTAGCAGATTTTTCCCAATACATATCTTTTGAAGAAAGATTTTTTGTTAAAGACTTAGCAAAGTTTTCGATTAAATCACCAGCCAAATCTATATTTCCACTTTTGTAATATTTATAGGGAAGATGAAGTGGATTCCAACCATCACTTGCAAAGGCATCTCTTAAATTAATGACCTTAATAGAATAACCCTGCTTTTTTAAAAAGTTAGCTGTATTAGAATAAATTTCGCCTTTAGTATCATTTATAATCATTGATTCCCCAGCATAGCCTAAATTAAAAACCATAGGTAAAATATTACAAATAGTTTTACCAGATCCAGTAGAACCAATAATTAAAGTATGATCAAATGAGTCAGAATAATAATATTTACCATCCATATAGGTTACAGGTATACCACCACTAGAAAGTTTACTTCCAATGTTCCAAACTTTAAACTCTTTTTTGATTTCTTTTTTAGTAGCCCACCTAGAACTACCATACTCATAAGAGCCATCTTCTTTTGGCATCTTTTTTAATTTTTGTAATTTAAGTTTTAATTCTTTATCATATTTTAATATAAATAAAATTATTATTGTTGATAAAAGAATTGTTCCAAATAAAAGTCCCATATCTTTTAATTGAATGAGAGAGTGAAACACATTTAAGTTCCACTCTAACTTAATATTATTTTTAATTATGTGAGTTAAATTATAGCAAATATTAGCAGATATTATAAAATCACATATGTAAATAATTATATAATTAATTAACTTTTTTATTTATTAATCCTCCTAATTGAAATTAAGCTGTCCTGATGACCTAGTCCAAGCCTCTGAATAACCATTGGTACAACTAACAGCAACCCAATACAAGTATGGGAAGTTATAATTTTTATAATTTGTATGTCTTGCTATGTAATCTTTTTGTACTTCAGCTTGAGCTCTAGTTAATGTGTAATCAGTAACTACCCAATAATAATTTGGAGCTGATGGAGCAATTTCAACACGACCTGACCATCCTGCATCTTGAAATACTTTAAGTAATGCAGTAGCATTACCATAAGGTCCATGCCCTGTCATTAACATACAATATGATTCAGTAATATTTGCTATTAAAGAAATATTATAATCAGGCATGGTATCAACCCAATTATTCCAACCGTGAAAAGTATGATAAATATCTAATAAACTTTGTGCATTTAAGTTCTCGATATTATCACCATAAGCAACTGTTCTTTGAGTCCATAAATTACCATTAACATAATAGCTTACAACATAACTATTTTTACTCCAATTAGCTTTATATTTCTTATTACCAACATTATTAGAAATAGTAATATCTTTTGAAATACCATTTATGTCAGTACCTGACCATCCTGTAAAAGTATAACCTTTTTTAGTAGGCTGTGGAAGTGTGATAGTATCATTAACATTATAACTATTTGGCTGATTAGATATGCTTCCACCATCTAAATCATAAGATATAGAATAAGTATCTAAATGCCAATTAGCTGTATAACTTCTATCACCAATACTGCCTTTTGAAATAACAACATTTTTTGATAAACCATTTATGTCAGTACCTGACCAACCTGTAAAAGTGTATCCTCTTTTACTAGGGGTAGGAAGTGTAAACTCTTGTGTTACATTATAATTTTGTGGAGCATTAGAAATAGTACCACCATTTAAGTTATAATCTATGGAATATGTATTTGTATGCCAAATAGCATATATTTTTTTATTATTGATATCATTTATATTTTTTATTGTATTGTTATATTCTACATTACCATTTGAAGTAGAACTATAACCTAAAAAAGTATAACCTTTTTTATATGGAGTGGGAAGTGTGGTGGAACTACCAACTAACTTTATATTTTCATTTTTAAAAGTACCACCTGTACCATCAATAGTAATTATGTAATTTCCAATTTTAAAAGTATTTATATGATTACTCGAAGTGTTATAAAATGCTAATGTAGATTTAATAGTTAAAAGAAGAACTATCAAACTTAATATAATTAAACTAATTTTTTTCTTCATATTTTGTTACCTCCTGTTTTTTTCTGCGATAATCAAAATACAAATCAATTATTAGAATTATAACTGTTATGAATAAAATATATTTATGTGTATAAATAAAATCAGCATACAAGCCCAAAAATGGTATACACCAATTAGTGCCTTTACCTAGAACTTGATTATCATTAACAATTATGGAATCATTACTTTTATTAGCATCACCTTTGGTAATAAAGCCACCATCAACTCGTTCAACTAATCTATGTGATATTGTATGATGTTTAGTATAATATACTAGAATATCATCTTTATTAAATTTATCCAAATCCTGCTCGTGATAATATAGTAAAGAGCCAACTTTTAAGGTCGGCTCCATACTACCTGAAATAACAACGAGTGGTTTATGTCCCCAAAAACTTGGTATAAAAATTAATAAATATATTAATACTAGTACATAGACAAAACTAATAATTATATTTTTAATTTTTAATAACATATTTTACCTATATAAACTAATAAACTAGTTTATTATAATTCCTTTCTACCAAACATTTTGTGCTTGATCGTATTGTATTGTATCTATCTTAACTACTAGAGTATAAGTAGCATTATCATAACCATTTCCTGTAGAAGTAAATGTTATAGTTTTACCATCATCTGATACAGTAGTTTTTAAATCTGCAACTGTATCTTTATTAAAAGTTACACCTGAAATGAATGATGAAGAAGTTTCAGTTGGTAATAATTTAGTAAGATTATCTTTAGTACCATAGTAATAATATCCATCTTCATTTTTAGTCCAACTGTTATCAAAATTAATTATAGCAATTGTATTATTATTACTATCTACAAGTGGTAATTCTTTCCCATTAGCATTTACCCATTTTTCAGTAAAGGTAGCTCGAAGTGCCATACCAATAGTACCTTTATTAGTTACCTTTATAGTCTTTGGTGTTGTAGTCCCTGGTGTCCAATCTTTAGGACTTACAAAATCCTCAACAATTTGTGTTTCATATTTAGCAGTATTAAATATATTTTTAATATTGCTACTAGTAGTGAAGTAAGCAAGTGTACCTCCAAGAATAGTAAACAAACTTATAGTTCCTACTACTAATAATTTTTTTCTATTATCTTTCTTATTTTTTTTGCTGTTAAGTTCAGCATCATTATAATTATTTAATTTCATTTTTTTACCTTTCCTTTCTTTAAAATAATTTATTTTTTATATGTAATTTAGATATTAAATCAAAACATATTCCTCCTTTATGTCATTAAAAAATTAGTTATATTTCAAACTAACTTTATATTATGCAATTATATCTGAATATCAAAATTAGAATTTTTTAATTGATTATATGAAAGAGAGTTATTAAGAAGTTCCTCAATAAATGTTCCTCCATTATATAGAGAAGTTATTTCATAATTACTATTATTATAAACATAATACATTTTATCAAAATTATTTAAATCAACTTTTTTCTCATCATACTCATATAGTTTTCCCTCATCACTTAATGAACTGATTAAAGAATCATTTATTAAATAAGCCATATATGAATTAGCAAGATTTATTTTATTCTTATCGAACTGATAAATATATGGATATGGATCTTTACCATAATCAAATTGTTTAACAAATACACAATTATCCTTATTAGCATTTATACTTTGTATTATTAAATCATCCTTAATATCAAGATTATAATTATCTTTTATAAATGGCTTTAAGAAAAATAAATCCATATTTAATTCTTTATCTAACAATTCAGGATCAATTGCAATTTGTAGATTAGCAAGAGCATAATCTATAATATAATTCATTGTTTTTGTTTTAGTATCAGTGGTCATTTTACCAACTAGCATATCACTCTCATATTTATTTTTATTAACTCTTGTTATATCAACAACATACATTATTTAGATACCTCCAATTCGTACTCGAGTTCACTTATTATTTGTTTTTCTTCTTGTTCTAATTCATACATAAGATGGTTAACAGCTTTATTTATGAAAACTTTATAATTAACATCTTTGTAAAAAAACTTACTTCTAAACTTGCTATACTTTTCATAATCATAGCCGAGTTTTTTTAATGCATTATAATACTCACTAGAAGTCATATCAGTTTTAAAACTACTGGCAAGTGATATTAAAGAATCTACATCATAATTATACTTTGATTTTGTTATCCAATTATTAAAAACCTTTCTAGTTTCATTATAATTAAGTCCAGCAAGAGAACATAATTTATACAAATCTTTTGCTATATTTATTTTAGTATCTTCTTTGACATAATCAGAACGACTTTTAAAATTCATTTCTTTTATATGTCTTTTTAAGAACTCTTTTTCTTTGTTAATTAGTTCCATTGATTGATAATTTTTAAAACTAGATAATATTTCATTACCTATTTTAGAGTAGAGTCTATTTAACTGATCATTATAATATTTTCTATTTTTATTACTTTCAGTTAGACCATACATATCGGTAAGTTCTTTTTGATGAGTCTCTAAAAGTTTTAAGTAATTAGAATAATTATATTTAACAGAATCATGCATTAAAATATATTCAATAATACTATTTAATTCTTCCTTATATGGAATCATATTTTTAGAATTATATTGAAGTCTGCCCTTTGATGGTAGTTTGGAATAAAGACTTAATAAACGATTATTAAGTCCTTTCCTATATGAATCACTATAAAGTTTTTGACTCTTAACTTTAGCCAAATCTTTTAAATTAATAGCTCCTGTAATATTAGAGAACTCTTTATCACGAAGTTCATAAAACTTGGTATTATCAATTAAGTAATTAGCAATATTACTTTTAATATTTTTTATAGCAGATTGATTTATAAAACCATTAGTAGCAGTTTTCTTTTTTTCATAAATTAAGATATGCATATGTGGATTTTTTGTATTACGGTGTAGAGAAGAATACCAAACAGTGTTATCTAATTTTAATCTCATATCAGTAATTAATGATGGCATAATATTTTTTGTTAAATCAAAAAAATCAGATTTAGTTATTAAACCATTTTTTACTGCAAAATCGAATGGAAAAGAGATAACCAAGTTCCATACAAACCCATCTTCATCAATGTTAATTTTATTTTTAATATCTCTTTTAGGATTAACATCTCCATCCATACCCCAAACGAAAGACTCACATTTTTCAAATAGAAAAGAATCTTTATCAGCCATAGCAAAATACTCGTTCATAATATTTTGCTCATCTAAACTAGTGGCATCTGCTTTTTCTTTTTTAGAAACATAGTCAAGCCATTTTGAAATATGTTTACTTGTACCATAAGAATTTTTATATCTAGTACGAACTATAACATTACTGCTACTCATCATCTAGTTCTCGTTTCTTTGAAGCCATAGTTCGAATATCTTTAAGTACCTGTTGTTCTGCAACTTCTGTTATAGGATGTGGAATAATAGAGATATTTAAATCCTCTTTTGTTTGTGGAACTTTTAGGTGTTGCATAAAGATATCTTGTTGTTTTAACTGCCATCTTGTATTAAACTCAATTCTATTATTGATGACCATAATTCTTTTAAAATATGGATCGAATGCTTTTTGAAAAGCAACATCAAATAGTTTTAAAAACTTACTTTGACTATCATTGATTTTATCTACTTGCATTTTTTCTTTTACAGCCGATACTACATACTCTGATGTAGACATAGAGTATTTATCTGCCTCAAGTGATATCTCTTTTTTTTCTTCTTCAGTAACACGAATTGACAAGCGATCAGTTTTCATTAGTTATTACTTTTTTTATCATTGTCAGATACAATTAAGTGAACATTTTCAATGACAAACTCCTTAACTTTTTTATCAATTAGTTCTTGTTGTGTCATACCTAATTTATCTAAAATCTTCTTTAACACGATACTTAAGTTTGAATCAATTTTAGCTTTAATAAAACTTATTTCGTTATTATTTATATTATTTTCACCTCCATATTGTGCCACAAAGTGTGGACATCATTTTTAATATTTTTAAACGAATTTTATTACTATCTTGTGTGCTTATTTTTAGCAGGATAAGTATGGCTGACAATCAACTACCCAGTGGGTAGTTTAGCCCAATATTCAAGGGTTTGTGAGAGTTTAGATTGTCATACATTAAATTATATGTCATACTTTTGTTATTACATATTTTGAAGTAATTTTAAGAAATATCTTTAAAAGTAGTACAAATGGCTAGACAAAAGTCATACTTTTGGATTAACAAAATCATCAAAAATGTACCTTAAATTATAAATATTTTTTAAAATTAAGGTACACGATTATTTATATATTTATGGAATTATCTATATCTTTATCAGCAGTTATGTAATTGATATGGTTAATAACTTTTTGCTTTTCTTTTTCATCATTAAACTTAAGTTCTAACATATCAGTGTCGTATTGTTCTTTTAACAGTTCATAGACCTTATAATAGACAGGCATTTTGAAATCACTATAATATAAATTGATTCCATTAAACTCAAATATATAATCAACACCTTCATTTTTTGTATTAAATACTACAAGTTTTTTATATACACTACGAGCAACTTTTTCACTAGTGATGAATATATCAAACTCATCATCACTCATATTTTTTCTTTTTATTTTAATCCCTCCACAACAATAATTGGATCTAATAAATCTTCTTGTTTGAAACTTAATTTATCTACTGAAATCATAAAATGACAGTGAATTCCTGTACTCCTACCAGTAGAGCCGATAGTACCAATTTTTTGTTTTCTCATAACTTTATCACCAACATTTACAATGATAGAATCATCTAACATATGACCATACATTGTAAATAAAACCATACCACCTAAATCATGTTTTATATAAACATAATTACCAAGACCATTTTCTTGAAAGCCTGTTCCAACAACTTCGCCATCTGCACTAGCAACTATATCAGTACCAGCTGGAGCAGATAAATCAAGACCACTATGAAAACTAATATTTGATTTATCTATTGGATCAATACGATAACCAAAGTTAGAAGTTTTTGTATAGTTTGTCCCATCAGGGAAAGGGGGAGTGAGAGTGAGATATGCAACACTTTCACTACTTCCTGCAGAGCTAGAGCAACAAATTAATACAATAAAAAATGGAAAAAATAGGACACTACAAAGTATTAATATGATTGATTTTTTAATTACTTACCACCAGCACTTCCAAATAGTTCTTTTTCTTCTACACGAAGTTCAACTTGAATAGGTAGTCTTGTATCTTGTCCTATAACAAAAAGGCCACATCCCTGTGATGCAGTAGTTAAAAATTGTTTTTCTGATTCACTTAAACTTAACATTTTAGCGACTGCCTCAATTTCTTTTTGTCCCTGTGACATAACTAAAAGATATGAACTATTATCTATGATAACTTGTCCGTATCTTTCAATCTCAGGGGAGCAAAAATCAATTAAGTTTTGTGATATTAAAATTAAACTTCCATTTTGTTTTCTAATTCTTTTACTTGCTTTCTTTAAGAAATCTATACCATCTCGATTGTTAGGATCAATGATTAAATGAGCTTCATCACATACTAGAATTACCTGTTCATCTTTGTTCTTACAAATCTCATTCCAACACCAAGTTAATATATTAAAAAACTGACTTTTTAAGATACTATCATCTGAATCAACAAGACTGTTGATATCTAAAACTATGAAGTCAGATTTTTCATCAACTTTAACACTTGAATGACCATTAAATATTTTAGCATCAGTAGTAGTTGCTTTCTTCATTAAAGAACATATTTTTTCTAGTGACTCAATTACATTTTGTGGTTCATTTTTTAATTTAGCTTTATCAAGATTAAGAAGTAATTTATTATATAAATCTTCCATTATTGGATAGTCCTCACTTTTTAGATTAGATAAATCAGTATCAAAAGTAATTCCTTTATCTTTATAAACTTCAGTTAAAGCATCTTCAACTTTAGTAAGTTCATAAGCACTTAACTCTTGTAAATAATACTTTATAAAAGTTCTAAAAGTTTGAAAATGTCTTGATAAATCATTAGTAGATAATTTCTTCTCATCATCATTTTCATCGGTACTTTTTCTTACTTCAAGTGGGTTAATTATACCTGATATACCAGTACCACAATCAATCCAAGTACCACCAATAGAGTCACACATATCTTTTAATTCTCGTTCAGGATCAATAGCGATTATTTTAGAGCCACGAGCATAATTACCTCTGATTAGTTTTTTAACAAGAGTAGACTTACCTGATCCACTTTTACCGATTATTACTGCATTAGAATTATTTCTTTTATTAGTTCTTTTCCATAAATCAAAGAACACCTTACTACCTAAACCATCAGAACCAAGTATGATAGAATCACCATCATCTTGTAAGTTTTGATAGATAAAAGGGAAAGATGATGCAGTAGCCATTATTGGTACTTCTAAACCAAATTGTTTTTCTAAATCAACATACATAGTAGGTAGACACATCTTTAAACTTCTTTCTTGTTCGAACATTAAATCAGCACTGCCTAAACCATATGCAGAAAGTGTATTTTTAAGTTCCTTTTTTGTTTTATTTAGAGCTTCTTTTGTTTCACCATAACATAAAAAAGTAACAGTTAATTTATTAAATCTTTCGTGTTCTCTATCAATACGATTAACAAGCTCTACATAATCTTCCATTTGATTATTAAGAAGTATCTGATCATTATAATCAGTTACATTAATCATCTTTGATTTAGTATCAGAAATACTTTTTTTAAGTATCTTTGATATCTCACTTGTATCCATAGGAGTTATAGTCATACACATTCTAGTATGGTTCACATTAGCAACAGCTCCAAGCCATCCATGTCCCACATAAGATGGGTATGTAATAAGAGTTACTATACTCATATAAGCATCACCAAGCATTAGGTCTTTTTCAGCCAGTTTAAGCCCTCTAGGAGCGATTTTCTCTTTAAATGAGCGAGTTATACCTGTGGCATCTTTTTTAAAGATGTCAAGCGAAGTAATGGGGTTAAGTATAAGATATAAAATATCTCGCCACTCCTCACTAGATATAATAGAACTAGTAAGTCCCATTGAATTTAATTCTATCAAAATATCATTTAATTTTTGTTTTAATAATTTCTCATTATCAGAACTTTCTTCAACTAATAAATAGAACTCTCGATTAACAATTTCCTTATCAGCATTTAAAGTATTGATATAATCTAGATCTTCATTTAAGATTTTAATTTTAGATTTATTAGTTTCTTGTCTTAATTTAGTATTTAAAATATTGATGTTTTCATCTAATTGAATTGGTCTATCAACACTCAATATTTTTATTGGATAGTCAATAGAATTAAGAATCTTTTTTAATTCTAAAACTTTAATTTTTTGTTCCTCATCAAATAATAAACATAAGTTAATAGAGCCAACTTTAATGCCTCCAACTATACGATTATTATCTAGGTAAACACAGTTATCCCATACATCCTGAAAGGGAATAAAATCTAACATTGTTTTTGATAATTTAGACTTGCTAGTTATTTATCACCCCTCCTAAATGAGTAGTGATTTTATCAATTTCTTTTATTGATAATTTTTGTTTACCTGAAAGTTTTATCATCTCTTTTGATTTTAAATCCAAATAAATTAAGTACCTTACATACTCTGATAAAGTCATTTTTTTAGAATATGCATTTTTTCTTAATTGTTCTTTATCTTTATGATTAATATATAATTTAACAGTAGTGTCATATAATTTAAGTCTTTTACTTATAACTTATTCCTCCTTTGTTATCTAAATAATTTTTAACACCATTTTTATCATATTTACGAAGTATTCCCATATTTATTTTAGCAACAGGAACTTCAACATAATTGTAATAACTTATACCTGTTATACACCTTATAATTCGTGTTTTTTTAAGTACATTAATAAAACCACTTTTAACAACAAATGGATCTAAAAAGACTTTATCATCTTCAATATAAGAATCTTTTAAATCCATAGTCAAATCGTGGCTTTCACTCTTATTATAATACTTAAGTCTCATCCTACCATCATAATAAGATAAAACTTTTATATTAAATAACTTATTATTAAATTTAACTTTTTTTCCTATAAACCGTTCCTCCTTATATACTTATATTATGTTCAATTTTATTTGATAGAGAAAGGTAGTTATCAACACCTTCTTTATCATATTCTTTTAATTTTTCTATATTAAACTTAACATATTCGTAAGTACCATAATTATATTTTTTAATACCATATGACTTTTCAATAATACCTAATTCTTTCATTTTAGGAATTAAATCAAATAAATCAGAATTAGCTATATTATCTATAAAACCCTCATCATAATTTTTTATAAATAGATATGGCAAATCAATAGTTATAGAGCCAAAATCTTCATCAGAATCAATTAAATAGGCATCAATACTAAGTCTACCTGTTTTAATATAACAATCAACTTCAAGGATAGCTCTTCCTTGATTAAACTCAATTATTTTCCTATCTTGAATCATATCTTAACCTCTAATTTTTCAATTAATATATTATGTTCTTTTTCTAGTTTATCTGAAACACTATTAAATACCATTTCACATAGTAAAGGGTCATTAAAGATAGTATATATTTTATTAAAAACATAATCAAAATTAACTTTATCTTTGTGAAAAGAAACTATGTTATTAACAATATGAGTAGAGAAGTTATCTACCATATCTAAATATCTTTTTTTACAATCATTATTTAATTCTTCAATAATAGTATCTTGAATCAAATCTAATTCACTACCACCAAATTCATAACTAATTTTCTTAATTATTTCATTTGCAACTTTAATATTTCTTTGTTTGTAATTTTCTTCTATAAACTTTCCTCCTTAAAATATTTAATAAAAAAAGACTATTTCTAGTCCCATAAAAAATAAGCAGTGGGGTGTACTGCTTATTAAACTTTATTTGCAAATTTTCTATTTGTTTTAATATACTTCATACTATAATATACATTTTTCTTATCTTAATTTTTTTATTTTTCCCATACTGCATAAAGAGTTGTATCTTCTGCAAGTAATACTTTGTTATAAATTGGAGTTTCATTTTTATCAACCCAACCTTTAAAAACATAACCATCTCTTGTTGGTTCTTTTGGAAGTGTAAGTTCAGTATCTTTACTTATAGTAATACTTTCTATCTTACTTCCACCTTTAGTTTCAAAAGTTATTGTTATTTTGTTATTAGTTGCATCTTTTTCCCATACTGCATAAAGAGTTGTATCTTCTGCAAGTTGTACTTTATCATAAATTGGAGTTTCATTTTTATCAACCCAACCTTTAAAAACATAACCATCTCTTGTTGGTTCTTTTGGAAGTGTAAGCTCAGTATCTTTACCAATAGTAATACTATCTATTCTACTTC
>ENA-ORLW01000392-ORLW01000392.1-human-gut-metagenome-genome-assembly--contig:-NODE-392-length-64701-cov-20.273938_pt1 | contig 64701 bp, 52 predicted proteins | sample MGYA00243017_ERZ508829 | MGnify/ENA primary metagenome ERZ508829 (study PRJEB26277, sample SAMN04329776) | human gut metagenome | biome: human-associated habitat | host: Homo sapiens | place: USA...
AGTTTTGGCGTTGGTCTAACAGGCCAACCGCTAATCCATGACTTTATCGTCGCCCAGCGATAGCTGAGTAGTTACCAGAGTGAGTACAAAGGTTAATAAAGGTTAATGATTGGGCGGTGCGGATAAAAAGCCGTAACTTTGCGCCCGATAATGCCTCCGGGCAAAATATTAACCTTAACAAATTTTCTGAGAATGCACTTGAATTCTGAAGAAAAAGTACAGATCTTCGAGAAGTACGGTAAGGGCAAGACTGACACTGGCTCACCTGAAGCACAGATTGCATTATTCTCCGTCCGTATCGCTCATTTGACTCAGCACCTGAAGTCAAATCACAAGGATCATACTACAGAGCGCGCTCTTAAGATGCTGGTAGGTAAGCGTCGTCGTCTGCTCGACTACCTGATGCGCAAAGACATCAGCCGCTACCGCGCCATCATCGCCCAGAAGGAACTCGGCATCCGCAAGTAATCCTTCGCCGCGCAACGCAACGAACTTCCGGCCCGTACACCACGGGCCGGATTTTTTTAGGATATGGCACAGAATCTTAAAGGACATTTCGCCATGCTTGGCGCCAACGTGCTGTGGGGCCTGATGGCACCGGTCGCCAAGATGGTTATGGGAGCGGGTTTGGTATCGGCGCTTCTGCTGGCCAATTTCCGCATGGTGGGAGCGGCGGTGCTGTTTTGGGTGGCTTCACTGTTCGTCAAGCACGAAAAGGTCAGCGGGCCGGACCTACTGCGGCTTGCCGGGGCGGCTATGCTCGGCATCGTGCTCAACCAGGGGTGCTACACCTTCGGCGTGAGCCTGACCTCGCCGGGAGAGGCCTCCATTATCACCACCACGATGCCGATATGGGTCATGCTGCTTGCGGCAGTGCTCCTTGGCGAGCCGGTGACGGCGCGCAAGGCCGGCGGTATCGCCCTCGGCCTTTGCGGCGCACTCATTTTGGTGCTTTCGACAATAGGAGGCGCATTGGGAGGGAGCTCGCTGGGCGGCGACCTGCTTGTGCTTGGCGCCCAACTGAGCTACGCGCTCTATCTGACCTTCTATAGCCGCTTTATCCGCAAGTATTCGGTGTTTACGTTGATGAAGTGGATGTTTTTGTTCGCCGCTCTGGCCGTGCTGCCTTTTTCGCTGCCGGAATGGCTTGCCACCGACTGGTATTCGCTGACCTTCCGCGAGTTGGGCGGTTCGATGTATGTTGTTGTCGGAGGTACTTTCGTGGCCTATATACTTGTGATGATAGGCCAGAAGCACCTTCGGCCGACCTTGGTGGGAATGTACAACTATGTTCAGCCCATAGTAGCCTGCCTTGTGGGCGTGGCGTTGGGTATGGATACCTTTACGCCGCTGAAGGGTCTGGCCGTGGTGCTGATTTTCTCCGGTGTTTGGCTCGTTAACACTTCCCGGGCGGCGGCGAAGAAATAATTTCATATTTTCTTAAAGAGGAAATTTGAAATTTTAGCGTAACTTTGCAGACGTGCAAGCCTGAACCGGTGCGTTGGCGCCGTTGTTAGAAAAATTGGACAAAGTACGCACTTATGAAAGACAAACTGACCATAGCCTTAGTCGCCCACGACAATCGCAAAGCCGACATAGTCGACTGGGCGCGATTCAACTCCGACTACTTGTCGCGCCACCATCTGGTATGCACGGGCACCACCGGTGGCCTCATCGCCAAAGCCTTCAAGGAAGACGGCGTCGAGGCCGAGATACGCTGCATGAACTCGGGACCTATGGGCGGCGACGCCGAGATAGCCGCCATGGTGGTCCGGCACGAGGTCGACCTGGCCGTTTTCTTCATCGACGACCTCAACCCGCAGCCTCACGAAGCCGACATCCAGATGCTTCTTCGCCAGTGCCGCCTGCACAACATACCCATCGCCTGCAACCGCGTCAGCGCCGATCTGATGATTTCGAGCACACTCTGGAACGACCCCGACTATACGCCGTGCCCGCAGAGCTACGTCAAGTTCGAACGCACCCCGGCTCAGGAACAAAAACCGGAATAACAAGATGAAATCCGCCCCCCTGGAGCGCATAGAAGAACTGCGCAAACTCCTCCACCGCCATAACCACAATTACTATGTGCTCAACGCCCCGGAGATTTCCGACCGGGAGTTCGACGAGCTCATGGCCGAGCTGACGGCACTGGAAAACGAACATCCGGAGGCCTACGACCCCAACTCGCCCACTCAGCGCGTGGGCTCCGACATCACCAAAGGCTTTGAGCAGGTGGACCACATATACCCGATGCTCTCGCTGGCAAACACCTATTCCATCGACGACGTCGACGCGTGGTTCGGGCGAATGGACGAGGCCCTCTACGGCCAGCAGTTTGCCATCGTCGGCGAGCTGAAGTTCGACGGCACCGGCATTTCGCTTATCTACGAGCACGGGCGGCTGATTCGCGCCGTGACTCGCGGCGACGGCGCCCATGGCGACGACGTTACGGCCAATGTGCGCACCATCCGCTCCATCCCTCTGCAGCTTCAGGGCGACGACTACCCGGACTTCTTCGAGATACGCGGCGAGATACTACTGCCCTTCAAGGAGTTCGAGCGCCTCAACGCCGAGCGCATAGCAGCCGGAGAAGCGCCTTTCGCCAATCCGCGCAACGCCGCCGCCGGAACCCTCAAGACACAGGACCCGGCCGAGGTGTCGCGCCGCGGCCTCGACTCCTACCTCTACTATCTTCTGGGCGAGAATCTGCCCTACGACAATCACTACGACAATATGCAGGCTGCCCGCCGGTGGGGTTTCCGCGTGTCGGAGCATATGCAACTGCTTCATTCCCTTCGCGATGTCGACGCCTACATAGCGCACTGGGACTCCGAGCGCAAGAAGCTGCCTGTGGCCACCGACGGCCTGGTCTTCAAAGTAAACTCACTGCGCCAGCAGCTCAACCTGGGCTTCACGGCCAAGTCGCCGCGCTGGGCCGTGGCATATAAATTCGCCGCGGAGCGCGCGGCCACGCGCCTGCGCTTCGTGTCGTTCGACGTGGGCCGCATGGGCATCATCACGCCGGTCGCCAACCTGGAGCCGGTGCTTCTGAGCGGTACCATAGTCAAGCGCGCCAGCATGCACAACGAGGACATTATGAAGGCCCTCGACGTTCACGAAGGCGACATGCTCTACGTTGAAAAAGGCGGGGAAATCATACCCAAAATCACCGGCGTCGACCTCGAGGCCCGGCCGGTGGGCGCCCTCCCGGTGCGCTTTGTAAGCCACTGCCCGGCGTGCGGCACACCCCTTGTGCGCGTCGAAGGCGAGGCTGCCTGGATATGCCCAAACCGCAGCGGGTGCAACCCCCAGATAGTAGGGCGCATAGAGCATTTTGTCGGGCGCAGAATGATGGATATCGACGGAATGGGAGAGGAGATAGCCGCGCTCTTTGTGGATAAGGGACTGATCGGCAACATCGCCGACCTCTACGACCTTCGTCCCGAGCAAATATCGGGGCTTCCGGGCTTCGGCGAAAAGAGCGCTCAGCGCCTTATGGCCGGTCTGGAGGCCAGCCGGCAGGTGCCTTTCGAGCGGGTTGTGTACTCGCTTTCAATACCCTACGTCGGCGAGACCACGGCCAAGAAAGTGGCTCGCGCCGCCGGCAATATCGACCGCCTGATGAGCATGACGGCTCCAGAGCTGGAGGCGGTCGAGGATGTGGGGCCGCGCATCGCCGCCACCATAGTCGACTACTTCGCCGATCCGGCCAATCGAGCCATTGTGGAGCGTCTTCGCGCCGCCGGCCTGCAGATGGAGTCGAGCTACACGGCAGCCGCCACCGGCGATGCTCTCGCCGGCAAGACCTTTGTTATCAGCGGAGTGTTCGCCCGCCACAGCCGCGACGAGTACAAGGCCATGATAGAGGCCAACGGCGGCAAGAACGCCGGAAGCATCTCCAAAAAGACCGACTACGTGCTTGCGGGCGAAAACATGGGCCCGGCCAAACTCGAAAAGGCCAAGACGCTCGGCATTCCCATCATCGACGAAGATCGGTTCTTGGCCATGCTGCCGCAGGGAGAGGACTGAGAAAAATATCACCGAAGGCCGCCAAATACCACCGAAAAAAGCGGAGAGAGGCCCCAATGGCATTTTTTTCTGCTAAAAAAGGTGAAGTATGGAAAATTTTAAGTATTTTTGGCGGTCCAAAACTCATTCGGCGCATCAGCGTCGAACGGGCCTATTGCGGACTATACCGGAAACAACACTAAGCAATATTAACCAAAACGTATGAAAATCAAACTGTTCCTGTTACTGCTGCTTGCCGCAGTATGGCCCGCCTTCCAAAGCGCGGCGGCCAATGTGGTGGGCGTGGTAGTCAACGGCTCCAACGGAGCGCCTCTCTCGGGCGTTACCGTTACCCTGCGCGATGCCGGACTGCACACGAGCACAAACTTCAACGGCCAATTCAGCCTGGAGACCACTCACTCGGGCAGCGACTACCTGGCTGTTACTGCCGACGGCTACGAAGCCTACGGCATGGATGTTGCCTTGACGGGCGGCACCGTCAACCTTGGTGAGATTCGCCTTACTCCCTACGACTTCGGTCAGGAGTTCTACGGCGACGCCGAGGATCTGATGTTCGACGAAGCCCTTATGGACAACGACGAAGGCGCTTCGCAGGGTGTTTCGGCCCTCACCGGCGCCAACGACAACATCTACTACAACACGGCCTCGTACAACTTCGGCCCCATGTATTTCCGCTACCGCGGCATGGACAGCCAGTACCAGAGCGTGTATCTGAACGGCATCCGCATGAACGACCTCATCCGCGGCTCGTTCACCTTCAACAACCTTCTGGGTATGACCAGCCGCGCTTTCCGCAACAAAACCACCACGGTGGGTCTGGATGCGTCGACCTACGGCTTCGGCGACCTGGCCGGCAGTGTGAACTACAACACCGTCACCGACCTCTACGCCCCCGGCTTCAACGGCTCGCTGGCCTACACCAACTCCAACTACATGATGCGCGCCATGGCAACCTACTCGACCGGTCTCAACAAGCACGGCTGGGCATTTACCGTCAGCGCCATCGGCCGATATGCCAAGGAAGGCATCATGAAGGGCACCTTCTACAACAGCGCCGGCCTCTTCATGAGCATCGAGAAGGTTTTCAACGCCAACAACTCGCTGACCCTGACCGCCTTCGGTGGCCCCACGCAGCGCGCCACCGGCCGCCCCGTAGTGCAGGAAGCCTACGACCTGGCCGGCACCAACCTCTACAACCCCGACTGGGGCTATCAGGACGGCAAGAAGCGCTCGGCCCGCATCACAGAGACCTTCGACCCCACCGTGATGCTCAACTGGCTCTTCAAGAAGGACAACACCATAGTCAACACGGCCGCCGGCTTCCGCAGCATGTACTACAACCGCACGGCCCTGCAGTACTACAAAGCCACCGACCCCAACCCCTCGTACTACCGCTACCTGCCTTCCTACTTCGAAGGCCGCGACAACATGGAGGCCGCCGACCTCTACCGCAACGAGTGGCTCACCAACGAGGACTTCCGTCAGATCAAGTGGGATGACCTCTATCAGATCAACTATCTGAACAACATCCAGAACGAGACGCTCCCCATCGAAGAGCACAAGGGCTCCAGCTACATCATGGAGAACCGCATCAACCACCAGCTCAACGCCATGCTCAGCTCCTACATCAACACCCGCATCAACGACGTGATGAGCCTGCAGGGCGGCGTTAGCTTCAACTACACCAAGAGCTCCAACTACAAGACCGTCCGCGACCTCATGGGCGGCCAGTTCTGGCTTGACATCGACCCCTTCTCCGACCGCGTTATAGCACTGAGCCCGCAGCAGCTCCAGAACGACCTTGACAACCCCAACCGCCGCGTGGGCAAGGGCGACCGCTTCGGCTACGACTACGACATCCACGCCATCCGCGCTGATGCCTGGCTGCAAAATGTTATCAACCTGCCCCACTGGGACATCAACTACGGCCTGCAGCTCTCCTACACCCAGTTCTACCGCGACGGCAACATGCGCAACGGCCGTGCTCCCAACAACTCGCTTGGCAAGAGCAAGACCCTGCGATTCGACAACGCCATGGCCAAGGTGGGCGCTCTCTACAAGCTCGACGGCCGCAACCAGTTCGCACTCCACCTCGAGTACGGCACGCGCGCCCCGCTCTTCGACCAGGTTTTCGTCTCGCCCCGCGTCAAGAACACCATCGCCGAGGGCGTTGAGAGCGAACGCGACTTCTCCGGCGACATCTCCTATATCTGGAACTACCGCCGCTTCCGAGGCAGCATCACCGGCTTCTACACCCAGGTCGACAACGCCACCGAGCGAAACGGCTTCTACGACGACGACTACCAGACCTACGTGAACTACGTTCTCACCGACGTCAAGCGCGTCTACAAGGGCATTGAGCTGGGTATGGCCTACAAGATCACCCCGAGCGTGACGGCTACCTTCGCCGGCCAGTACTCCCGCTTCCAGTACAAGAACAATCCTCAGGGCACCCGCTCCGTCGAGAACGGCCTCTACGCCGACACCACCAATACCGTATACCTTAAGAACTACTACCTGGGCTCCACGCCCCAGTTCGCCGCCAACCTCGGCATCGACTGGCAGGCTCCCAAGAACTGGTTCTTCAACGTCAACGGTACCTGGCAGGGCGACGCTTACGTCAACCTCGCCCCGGCATACCACGAGGAACTTCCCAACCTGGTGACGGCATTCCCCAACTACTCCCAGGCTCAGCTCGAGGAGAAAATCGCCGAGCTCTCCGCCCAGGACAAGCTGAAGAACTCCTTCACCCTGAATGCCTCCATCGGCAAGCTCATCTATATCAACCGCAAGGTGAGCCTGAACGTGAACCTCAACGTGAACAATATTCTCAACAACAAGAATATTGCCACCTACGCATACCAGCAGGGCCGTCTGGACCGCACCAACTACGACCGCGACAAATATCCGACCCGTCTGAGCTACGCACAGGGTATCCGCGTCTACCTTAACGTTGGCGTAAGATTCTGATTGAACGGTTTTAAGCCTTACATCAAAAAAGAACAAGTGTTATGAAAAAATATCTCATATTCCTTGCAGCCGGCGCGGCCCTCGCTGCTTCCTGCGACGACGACTTTGCCCGTCCGCCGGTTGTGCTCCCGGAGGTTGTCCAGATTACCTCGAACACCACTTTGGCCGATTTCAAGACCGACTATTGGGGCGCGCTGAACGCTCCCACCACCATCGGTCTGAACGAGAACCAGGACACCATCATCTTCAAGGGTCGTGTGTGCTCCTCCGACGAAACCGGCAACATCTACAAGAATCTCATCGTTCAGGGCACTAACGAACAGGGCGAGCAGGTTGCAATAACCCTGTCGATCAACGCCAACGACATCTATGAGACACTGCCCTTCGGACAGGAAGTGGCCATCGTGGCTACCGGACTGAGCGTGGGTCCCTACCGCAATCTGTTCCAGTTCGGCGCCATCAGCGGCGACCAGATGACCTTTATGGACGAGGCCATTTTCAAAGAGCACGTTGTGCGCACCGGCTCCGGTCTTCCTGACCCCGCAAAGGTCGACACCACTCTGACCACCATTGCCGAAATCAATGCCGCCAAGACTGCCACCGACGGCCTTCGCCTTTGGCAGAGCCGTCTGGTGCGCGTCAAGGGCGTGAGCTTTGAGGAGGCCGGTCAGCCCTTTGCCGGCGCCCAATCCACCAACCGCTATATTAAGGATGCCGAAGGCAACCGTCTGCTGGTTCGCAACAGCGCCTACGCTTCCTTCTCGGGCGACGCCATGCCTTACGGCACCGGCGACGTCGTAGCAATCCTGAGCTACTACTCCAACGACTGGCAGCTGCTGCTCATCGACAAGGAAGGCTGCATCGGCTTCGACGGCAGCACTCCCGACACTCCCGACACTCCCGACACTCCCGTCACCCCCGGCGCCGCTACAGGCGAAGGCACTGCCGACAGCCCCTACAACGTAACCAAGGCCCTGCAGGTGATAGCAGCCGGCCCGGCCGAAACCGAGGTGTACGTAAGCGGCAAAATCACCAAGGTCGAGGAACTCAGCACTTCCTTCGGCAACGCCACCTATCTCATCGGCGACGAAGGCTCGTCGGAGACTCTGAAGGTTTTCCGCGGATACTGGTTCAACGGCGAGAAGTTCACTTCCGAAGACCAGCTCGCAGTTGGCGCCTCTGTCACCGTCAAGGGCGTTCTGGTGAACTATATGGGCAATACCCCCGAAGTTTCGCAGGGTAACCAGGTGGTAGTCTACAACGGCCAGACCGCCGGCGGCGGTGACACTCCCGTCACCCCCGGCGTGGAGAACGTGATATACTCCGGCCTGCCCGACAGCGCCACCGAGCTGCCCGCCGACTGGACTCTGGACAATGTTGTGCTCCCCGAGGGCGCTTCGTACATCTGGTCGTGGAAGACATACCAGGAGAAAGGCTACCTCAACGCCAGCGCCTATGTCAACAGCCAGTCGCTCGCTTCGGAGGCCTACGCCATCTCGCCCGTGATTGACCTCACCGGCGCCACCGGCTGCGCAATGAGCTTCGACCATGCCGCCAAGTTCCAGACCACACTGACCAAACTCTGCGGAGTTGTGGCCCGCGTCGAAGGCACCACCGAGTGGACAGCACTTACCGTGCCCGAATGGCCCGCGGCCGGCGCATGGACCTTCAAGAACTCCGGCAGCATCGACCTCTCGGCCTTCGACGGCAAGAAAGTTCAGATAGCCTTTAAATATGCCTCCGATGCCTCGGGTGCCGACACCTGGGAAATCAAAAACCTCAACGTTACCGGCAAGAAATAATCCCGCCCCATGAATATCTTCAAATCAACATTATACGGCTTTGCCGCCTTCGCTGCCGCCGCGTCCGTGCTCACTGCGTGCCAGGACGATGTGGACGCCCCCGCAGTGAACATCCCGGTGGCTACCAGCACCCCGAACACCACCCTGGCTGAGTTCAAGGAAATGTTCTGGCAGGACGACAATAATTACTGCGTCCACGCCATCAACCCCGACGATCCGCAGGCCCGAATCATCATCCACGGCCGCGTGACCACTTCCGACGAGGAGAGCAACGTGTTCAAGTTCCTCGTTATTCAGGACGAAACCGCAGCCCTGACTTTCTCCATCGACTCCTACAACCTGTACCTCAACTACCGTCGCGGTCAGGAAATAGTGATGGACGTCACCGATATGTTCGTCGGCAAGTATGCCGGCCAGCAGCAGATGGGCGACTCGTCGTTCTACGACGTGCAGAAGACCCCTCAGGTGACCTTTATGAGCCTGGAGCGTTTCCAGCGCAAAGCCGAGCTCAACGGCGTGCCCGAAATCTCCAAGCTCGACACCATCGACATCGAGACCTTCGCAGAGCTGCTCACCAACACTCCCGAGGTGCAGCGCAAGTACCAGAGCCAGTTCGTGCGCCTGAAGAACGTTTACTTCGAGGATGCCGGCAAGAAGAAATTCTCCGAGTACCACGTAAACACCAACGACGCCCAGAACCGCAACATCATCGACCGCAACGGCCAGAGCATCACCCTACGCACCAGCGGCTACTCCACATTCTGGAATGAAATCCTCCCCGAAGGCAACCTCGACATCGTCGGCACTCTTACCTACTTCAACGGCTCCTGGCGCCTCATCCTCAACGACCGTCAGGGCGTTGTGAGCGTGGGCGAGCGTCCCGGCACCCGCGAGAATCCTTACGACGTCACCGAGGTTATCGCTCTTGAAGCTGCCCAGAACACCGACCGCGGCTGGGTTCGCGGCTACATCGTGGGCGCTGTCGCTCCCGAGGTCGAGACCGTTGCCGCCAATACCGACATCGAGTGGGAGGCACCCACAGTGCTGGCCAACACCCTCGTTATCGGCCCGACGACCGACACCAACGACTTCTCGCAGTGTCTCGTAGTCGCTCTGCCGGCCGACTCCCCCCTGCGCGAGTACGGCAACCTGCGCAACAACCCCGGCAACCTCGGCAAGGAAATCTACCTCCAGGGCTCCTTCGAGAAGTATATGGGCACATGGGGCATCACCGGCAACAACGGCACCGCATCCGAGTTCTCCATCGAAGGCGTAACCATCGATACCGGCGAGGTTCCCGCAGGCTCCGGCACGGAAGAAAGCCCCTACAACGTGGCTCAGGTGGTAGCTCTCAACCCCACCAGCACTACCACGGCCGTCGAAACCGGCGTTTGGGTCAAGGGCTACATCGTAGGCTCCATGCCCACCGGCGGCTCTTCCACTACCCTGAGCGGCACCAACTTCAGCACTCAGGACGCAGCCACCACCAACCTCGTGCTCGGCCCGACCCCCGACTGCACCGACTACAGCAAGTGCGTGGGCGTTCAGCTCTCGGCCAGCATCCGCGGCGAGCTCGCTCTGGCCAACAAGCCCGAAAACCTCGGCAAGGTGCTCGAAATCAAGGGCGACGTGATGAAGTACTGCGGTGGCCCCGGCATCAAGAACGCCACCAACTACAAGCTCAGCGGCTCCGACAACCCCAACCCCAATCCCAACCCCGGAACCGGCGAGGGAGCCGGCACCAAGGAAGATCCCTACAACGTTGCCAAGATTATCTCGCTGAATCCCACCAGCACTCAGACTGCCGTTGAGACCGGTGTATGGGCCGAGGGCTACATCGTTGGCTCGATGCCCACCGGCGGCTCCTCCACGCTGCTGAGCGGCACAAACTTCGGCATCCAGGACGCTGCCACCACCAACCTCGTGCTCGGTCCGACTCCCGACTGCACCGACTACAACCTGTGTATCGGCGTTCAGCTCTCCACCAGCATACGCGGCGAGCTCGCTCTGGCCAACAAGCCTGAAAACCTCGGCAAGAAGCTGGCCGTCAAAGGCGACGTGATGAAGTACTGCGGCGGCCCCGGCATGAAGAATGTAACCGAGTTCGTGCTCGACGGCAACGGCGGCGGCAACACCCCCGACCCGACGCCCACCACCGTGACCAGCCTCAACGTTACCTTCGACGGCGGCTCCATGCCCACCGGCTGGAGCAACGTTCAGGTAAGCGGCGACAAGGCCTGGTATGTAACTTCCTTCGACAACAACTACTACGCAGCCATGACCGGCTACAAGGGCACCACTCCGCCCTTCGACCAGTGGCTTATCTCCCCGGCCATCGATCTGAGCCAGGTGAGCGACAAGGTGCTCACCTTCGACAGCCAGGTCAACGGCTACGGCTCCACTACGACAACCTTCGGCGTCTACGTGCTCACCACGGCCAACCCCGCCACCGGTAATCCCACCCAGCTCAACGCCACCATAGCAACGGCTCCCGCAAGCGGCTACAGCGGCTTCGTGAACTCCGGCAATGTCAGCCTGGCGGCGTACTCCGGCACCGTCTACATCGGCTTCCGCTACTACGCCACTCAGGACGCCAACTACGCCACCTGGTGCGTCGACAACATCCGTCTCAACGCCGGCTCCACTCCCGATCCGAATCCCAACCCCAATCCCAATCCGGATCCGGACCCCAATCCCAATCCCGGTGAGGCAGTGACCTTCTCGGCAACAGCAATGACCGTGCCCGGCACCACCACCGTGAGCGGCATCTCCGTCGACATCGAGAAGGGCGCAGGCGCTACAGCTCCCACTCTCCACGCCGGTACTTCCGCAATCCGCACCTACGCCAAGAACACTATGGCCTTCAGCGGCGCAAAGATGGCTAAGATTGTCTTCACCGTCAACACCGGCTCCATGAAGTACCGCTACACCGACATCGTGCCCTCCACCGGCACCATCACCCCGGCACAGGCCACCGGCGATACCACCGTGACCTGGGTAGGCGATGCCTCCGAGGTGACCTTCACCGTCGGCGACAAGGGCGTCTACGGCTCCGAGTCCGACAAGCCCGGCCAATTCCACTTCACCAAAATAGAAGTATACCCCGCCAACTAAGCGGCAAAATACCACCCACGCAAGGGGCGCGACCACACCGGCCGCGCCCCTGCCCTGTCTATAGAGTGAATAGTGAATAGTGAATAGTGGGCGGCCCAAGGAGGGCGAGCTTCCAGCTCGCAAGCCGCGAAGGGCCGGCAATTATTATGGGGCGGGGATTTGCAATCCCCGCCGACCCGCCGGCGCTAACTTTTGCTCGAAAAGAGAATATTGGGAGGGAGGCCCAAGGAGGGCGAGCTTCCAGCTCGCAAGCCGCGAAGGGCCGCGAAGGGCCGCCAATCATTATGGGGCGGGGATTTGCAATCCCCGCCGACCCGCCGGCGCTAACTTTTGCTCGAAAAGAGAATAGCATTTGCCGCCCGGCTGGGATTGCAAATCCCAGCCCCTAGCGTCGATGCAAGCAGCGGAGGGTGCCAACGGTCCATAGGTTGGCGGGCCCTTTCGCGGCTTGCGAGCTGGAAGCTCGCCCTCCTTGTGGCTCGCTCTCCTTGTTGGCGGGCCCTTTCGCGGCTTGCGAGCTGGAAGCTCGCCCTCCTTGTGGCTCGCCCTCCTTGTGGCTCGCCCTCCTTGTGGCTCGCCCTCCTTGGGTGCCTCCCATTATTCACTATTCACTATTCACTATTCACTATCCACTACAACCATTCGGGGGCGGCGGTTGTTAGATGTACTGACCGTGGATTTGTGTAATCCGACTCTTTTAACTACTTTTGCAAAAACGTTTCAGACTAACAATCAAAAGATATGGGTAAATTTCTTTCCGACTTCAAAGAGTTTGCCATGAAGGGCAATATTATCGATATGGCCGTCGGCGTTATCGTAGGCGGCGCTTTCGGTAAGATAGTAAGCTCTCTGGTAAACGATATCCTGATGCCTGTGATTTCCGTGGTCACCGGCGGCAGCGGCTTTGCCAACCTCAAATATGTCATTACTCCGGCCGGCACTGACGAAGCCGGCGTTACTATAAGCGAAGTCGCCGTGAACTACGGTATGTTCATCCAGAACATCGTCGATTTCCTCATCATCGCGTTCAGTATCTTCGTTGCCCTGCGCGTGATCATGAAGTTCAAGAAGAAAGAGGAAGAGGCTCCGGCCGCTCCTGCGGCTCCCACTCAGGAGGAACTGCTCACCGACATCCGCGACCTGCTGCGCAAAGACCTTGAGTCCAAAAAATAACATCGGAGCCGACGCTCCCATTTTCCTTATAGGCTTCATGGGCACGGGCAAGAGCACTCTTGGCCGTGCCCTGGCTGCTTATATGCCGGGACGCGAATATGTCGACCTCGACGACCTCACAGAGGCCACGCTGGGCATGACGGCAGCTGAGGCTTTCGCCACGCTCGGGCCGGATGCCTTCCGCGAGGCTGAGAGTGCCGCCTTGCGCACTGTGTGCGGGCGGAGGGGCCTCATAGTGGCCTGCGGAGGGGGAACGCCGTGTTTCGGCGACAATATGGATGTCATGCTGGCCGGTGGCATCGTTGTGCGACTGAGCGCGGATCCCGAGCGGCTGCTTCGACGCCTCGTCGAGGGCGGCGACAAGCGGCCTTTGGTGGCCGGACTTAGCGGTGAGGCTTTGCGGCAGCGCGTAGAGGCCCTTCAGGCCGAGCGCGAGCCCTACTATGCCCGTGCGCACCGCACCTTCGATGCCACATATCTCGAAAATGCCACCGAAATAGCGAGTACGGTACGCAGATTCATCGCCGAAATTCTCTGAGCGCCAAAGATGGGCGGCGGGGAATCAGCGGCGCCAGAAGGCGGGGGTGAACAGAACCAATACAGTGAAGATTTCGAGACGGCCGATGAGCATAAGTGCGCTCAGAATCCATTTTGCGGTGTCGGGGAGGATGTCGTAGTTGCCGCCGAAGCCCGTAACGCCGGCTCCCAAACCGGTGTTGCTCAGGCACGAGAAGGACGAGAAGAAGGCGTCGACAATGGGAACACCGCAAGCCGAGAGCAGGGTGCCTCCGGCAACGACAAGAATCATGTAGATACACAGGAAAGCTATCACCTTGGTGACCAGGTCGGGGTTGACAACCTTGTCGTTGACCTTGACGGAGAGGATGGCGTTGGGGTAGATGCAGCGGTAGAGCTCGTTTCGGGCATTTTTGAAGAGGTAGAGCAGACGGTCGATTTTGGCACCGCCGGAAGTGCTCCCCGCGCAAGCACCGGAGAACATCATCAGGAAAGTCAGCGAAAGCACAAGCGGCCCCCAGGCCTCGAAATTTGTAACGGTGAAACCCGTCGAGGTTATAGTGCTGACAATCTGGAAGAGAGGGTCGATGGTGATGTCAGTCCAGTCGTTCATCTGCCCGCGGTAGATGATGGTGATAGAGAAAATCACGAGCATCACGGCGATGACAGAAACGTAGGTCGTAAAGACGTCGTTTTGTCGCAGAGCTTTGAAATTACCGGTAAAAGTCTTGTATATCAGGCCGAAGTTGACACCACCGAGGAACATAAACACAATCAGGACCGATTTTACGTAGACAGAGCCGTTCCATGCTCCGATGCCGGTGTCCTGAGTGGTGTAGCCGCCGGTAGAGATGGCTCCGAAGGCGTGGCATATGCTTTCGAAGAGGTTCATCGGGCCGGCCCAAAGGAGCAGGATGAGAAGTATTGTGAGGCAAATATAGATGGACCACAGCATTTTGGCGGTCTGGCTGATGCGGGGCCGGATTTTGTCGTGGGTAATGCCTGTGACTTCTGCGTTGAACATCTGCATACCCCCCGAGTGGTTGAGCATGGGGATTATGGCGAGAGTGAACAGGATAATACCCATACCTCCGATCCATTGCATCATGGCGCGCCAGATGTGGATTCCGTGGCTCATGCCTTCCACGCTGGTAAGAATCGACGCGCCGGTGGTAGTGAAGCCGCTCATGGCCTCAAAGAAGGCATCGGAGAAGGAAATGGGCCGGGAGCAAAACAGGAAAGGCACCAAGCCGAAGAGCGAGAAAACGACCCAGACGGAGGCCGTCAGCAGAAAGCCGTCGCGCTTGCCCAGGTGGGCGGACTGGGGCTTGGCAAAGCGGGCCAGGCAGAGCCCGCAGATGCCCGTGGCGGCCGCCGTGGCCAGGAAGGGAATCCAGTCGGGCTCGTCGTAGATGAGCGAAACGCCCGCCGGGAAGAGCATGAACACACATTCTATGCAAAGGAGCCAGCCGATGATGCGCTGAAGCATCGGCAGGTTCACAAGGTGTCGGCGGGCAAGGGCAATCACGGGGGCGTCAGTTGAAAAGTTTTTCTACCTTATGGAGCCACCCGGCCAGACAGAACACCAGAACGCGATCGCCGGGCTGCAGGATGGTGCCGCCGGTGATGAGCATGCCCCGACCGTCGCGAATCAGGCCGGCCAGAGTCATCTGTCGGTTGAGTTTGAGGTCTTTGACGGGCGTACCGGCGATGCGGGAGCCGGCGTGCACCTCGAGTTCGGCCACTTCGGCGTCGGCGAGAGCCAGGCATTTGCTGGTGCTGGAATCGGCGTCGAGCAGGAGCTGGAATATGGAGCTTGAAGCAAGCAGCTTTTTGTTGACCACCGTGCCGATGTTGAGGTTTTCGGCTTGGGATATGAACTGAATGTTTTCAACGTTGGCCACCGTCTTCTTTACGCCCATCTCCTTGGCCGTCAGGCAGGTTAGGATGTTGGTTTCGGAGCTGTCGGTGAGTGCTGCAAAGGCGTCGAAGTCGGCAATGCCGATGTCGGCCAGCAGGTCGGTGTCGCGAGCGTCGCCGTGGATAATCTCGCAGTCGGGGCATTTTGCGGGCAGCCGTTTGCAGACTTCGAGGTCTTTCTCTATAATCTTGAATTTGAAGCGGTCGCCGGCGAGGTTTACCAGACGTATGGCCATTTTGGAGCCGCCCATAATGAGCACGCGCCGTATCTTGTGGCTGGTTTTGCCGCAAAGGGCGGGCAGGTCGGCCACATGGTCGCGTGTGGTGGTGATGTAGAGGATGTCGCCCGGCTCCATAAAGTCGTCCCCGCGGGGAATGATAGTCTCGTGGTTGCGCTTGATGGCCGAAACGTGGAAGTTTCGGTGGCCGGAGGCGAATTCCTTGAGTTGCATGCCTGCCAGGGGAGCGCCTTCGCGCAGTTTGATGCCGGCAAGAAGAATGGAGCCGTCGTGGAGCTCGAACCAGTTTCGCACCCATGAGTGGCGCAGGGAGGTTATGATTTCTTCGGCGGCCAGATATTCGGGATAGATCACTCTGTCGACTCCGATATGCTTGACGTGGCTGGTGTTTGCCGGATTCATGAAGTCGTAGGTGTCTATACGGGCCACCGTGGTTCGCGCACCGAGATTTTTGGCTATAGAGCAGGCCACGATGTTGTTCGTCTCGTATGGCGTAACGGCGATGAATAGGTCGCAGCCGCCGGCACCGGCCTCGCGCAGGGTGGCGAACGAGGTCGGGTTGCCGACCTGGGTCATCAGGTTGTAGTTGGCGTCGAGGGTGGCGAGCCGTTCCTGATTTTCGTCGACGAGCATAATGTCCTCTTCCTCGTTGGAGAGGAGTTTTGCAAGGTGAGAGCCTACTTCGCCGGCTCCGGCAATAACGATTTTCATTTTGCGGAGAGAATAGCCGTTAAGATAGAATCGGTGTCGAAACCGCACATGGCGTGCTGCTCGGCGGGGGTGGCCTGAGGTATGAAGCGGTCCGGGATGCCCAGACGCACAACCTTTATGCCCGGGGCGTTCAAGGCCATCCATTCCGCCACGGCACCGCCGAGGGCGCCGGCGCAGGTGCCGTCCTCGACCGTGACCACGGGCATACGGGCATCGGCGATGCGGCGCAGTATGCTCTCGTCGAGAGGCTTGAGGAAAACCATGTCGAAAACGGCGGCTTGCACGCCCTTCTCGGCGGCGCGTTCGGCGGCGGCGAGGGCGTCGTCGGCCACCGGCCCCAGAGTGAGCACGGCCACGTCGGTTCCTTCGCGGAGCTGCTCGCCTTTGCCGGTTTCGAGGGCGCGCATTTCGTTCTTCCAGTCGACAAGGCGTCCGCCGCCTCGGGGATAGCGGATTGCGAAGGGACCATGGTCGGTGGTGGCGGCGGTGAACATCAGGTTGCGAAGCATATGCTCGTTGCGAGGCGCCGAGATGGTCATGCCGGGGACGGTGCGCAGGTAGGCAAGGTCGTAGGCGCCATGGTGGGTAGCGCCGTCTTCGCCCACCAGGCCTGCGCGGTCGATGCAGAAGGTCACCGGGAGGCGGTTGAGGGCAACGTCGTGGATAATATGGTCGTAGCCTCGCTGAAGGAAGCTGGAGTAGATGGCCACAAAGGGCTTCATGCCGTCCTTGGCCATGCCGCCGGCGAAGGTCACGGCGTGGCCTTCGGAGATACCCACGTCGAAGACGCGCTCCGGGAGCTGAGCCTGCATGGTTGCCACCGAAGTCCCCGAGGGCATGGCCGCCGTGATGGCCACTATGGCCGGGTCGGCTTTGGCCAACTCGAGCAGAGTGTTGCCGAATACGTCTTGGTACTTGAGCGGTTGCGGGCCTGCCTTTTGGGAGCCTTTGCGGGAGCCGGTCTCGGGGTCGAAGCAGCCCGGGGCGTGCCATGTGGCGGGGTCGGCCTCGGCGGGGGCATAGCCTTTGCCTTTTACGGTCCGCAGATGGAGAATGCGCGGGCCTTCCATATCGCGGATGTCGGTGAGCACCCGCACGATGGTCTCAATGTCGTGGCCGTCGAAGGGTCCGAAGTAGCGTATGTTGAGACCCTCAAAGAGGTTCTGCTGCTTGGTCAGAAGGCTTTTGAGAGAATTGTTGAAGCGAAGCACGGCACCGCGGCGACGGTCGGATACGAGGTGCAGTTTGCGGAGCGCCTTGAAGATTTTGAAGCGGACGTCGTTGTAGGCCTTCGAAGCAGTGAGGCGGGAGAGGTAAGAGTTGAGCGCTCCAACGTTTTTATCGATGCTCATGTCGTTGTCGTTGAGCACGATAAGGAGGTTATTCGGAGTGTTGGCGGCATTGTTGATGCCCTCGAAGGCCAGACCGCCGCTTATAGAGGCATCACCAACGACGGCGACCACATTTCGTCGCTCCTCGCCCTTTAGGCGCGAAGCAATCGCCATGCCCAGGGCCGCCGAGATAGAGTTGGAGGCGTGTCCGGCGGCAAAGGTGTCGTATTCGCTCTCGTCGGGGTTGGGGAAGCCGCTGAGACCGTCCTTGCGTCGGTTGCCGGCGAAGGCGTCGCGGCGCCCGGTGAGAATCTTGTGGCCGTAGGCCTGATGACCCACGTCCCAAACGATACGGTCGCGCGGGGTGTCGAAAACATAATGTAGGGCCACGGTAAGCTCCACCGCGCCCATGCTTGAGGCGAAGTGGCCCGGATTGTCGGCCAGGCTGGCTATGAGGAACTTGCGTATTTCATCGCATACCTGAGGAAGTTGCTCGGGAGCGAGGCTTCGCAGGTCGGCGGGCAAGTTGATGGAATCGAGCAGGGGAGTGACAGTGCAAACGCTCATTTCCTGATATATTTTTTATACATCGGCACAAACACAATGATTGCCGAGGCCACGATGACAAAGAGCGTGTAGAGGGTCAGAGGCGCGCGGGCAATAATATACGCCACCAGCGCCAGCCATATCACGCCCAGAATAACGAAGCGGACAATAACCGAAGGTTGAATTTTTTGATGCATCGGTGCAAAATTAGCAAAAAATCCTCATCCGCCAAAGAAAAACCGCCCGACCCGGAGGGGTCAGGCGGCAAAGACTTTTTAATAGACGCTTTATCAAGCCTCCTTCTTGCCGGGACGACGCTCTTTGATGCGAGCCTTCTTGCCGGTGAGCTTGCGGAGATAGTAAAGCTTTGCACGGCGTACCTTACCGCGCTTGTTGATGGTGATGGAGTCGATGAAGGGGCTCTCGATGGGGAAGATACGCTCAACACCGATGTTGTCGCTCATCTTGCGGACGGTGAAACGCTTCTTGGCACCTTCGCCGGAAATGCGGATCACAACGCCGCGGTACTGCTGGATACGCTCTTTGTTGCCCTCTTTGATGCGGTAAGCCACTGTGATAGTGTCGCCGGGAGCAAAGTCGTACTCTTGGGTCTGCTTGCCGGTGGCAAAAGCCTCTTCGGCAATCTTAATCAAGTCCATTGTTTGATAACTGGTTTAATGTTAACATTATTCGCAATATAAACAGGCTGCATGTCCTGCCAGAGATTGGGAATCCGGCCGCAAAGGTAATACTTTTTTCTCACTTACGCAAATATTATTTCCGGCCGCTCTTCTTCTTGGGTCTGAAAATCAAATAAAATGCGTATCTTTGCGGCGCTATGGGCAATCAGAGCAGTCAGAATCGAAACGGGGCGCAGGGACCCGGCGGCAGGCAATCTCTAATCATCGGGGTAGTCGGCCTGTTGGTCATGCTATTTATGGCGGTCTACTCCTATAATTATTTTGAAGAAGAGGAGCGTCGCGACCGTCATTACCGCGAGAGTCATCAGCTTGATTCAGTCCTCTTCCGTGAGCACCTTGCAGAGCAGCAAGTGGTGCGCGCACGGCAGCAATGGATTAGCGACTCCATAGCGCGTGCAAATGCGCCGAGATACTCTCTGGAGTCCGTCCGACAGATGGTACGCGCCCGGGTGCCCAGTTACTCCTGGATCTACCTCTGGCGGCTCAACAACGACGAGTGGATAATGCGCTACATGCGGGAGTACGGCGGCAAGGAGCACTGGTTCATGCAGCGCTTCAACCCCACAACGCGCCATTTCGAGCGTGCCCGCGAATATGCCACCGTGGCCTACCGCAGCAACGGTTCCTCCGTGAATACGCGGCTGCCAAACGCCCGATGTCGTTTCACCGAGCATAGTTTGACAGGAAGTCTCGAATATTATGAGGACGACGACCCTGTGCGCTACTACAGCCGGCGAGGAATAGAAAGCATATGCCTCATCCCCTCGACTACCACCAGTCCCCTGGCGCAGCAGCGCATCCGCGCTCTCCGCTCCGCCCCGGACTACTACTACGACGATGACGACGACGACGACGACGAAGACGAATACAATTACGATTACGACGAAGACCTCTATTATTACTACGGCGAGTGAAGGGTCGGCGATGGTGCTTTTTTTGCGGTTATAAGCGCGATTTTTACAAAAATATGCGATAAGCGACCCGGGGAAATGTTAAATCCGGGCGAAAAATTTGCGGGGATAGAAAAAAAGCGCTAATTTCGCTTTTGCAAAAGAGGCCGCAGGTCGGTTCTCTGCGACGGTATCTTCACCGTTTGTGCAATTTGTCGGTCCGGTTCGCCGGCGGCAGAAGTGAAGTGTCGGCATATCGTCGCGATGTCAGCCCCCGCAGGCGAGGCATCATAGTTTTTTCATATCGCTCCCGATGGCGAACTTCAAAACAAACCCTTCGGGGGGTAGGCGCGGACTGCGTCTGCACTTGACGTTTGCGATATGAAAACAACATCAGGACTCTTACATACTTTCGAATAACTTTACTGCTGCGAGCAACGCACCACGCGATGTTCGTGGCCTTGTCGTGCGTCTAAATCACCATATATAGAAATCACGCAAACCAAAACCGGAGAGGCTGCACCGCAATGGTGGCAGCCCTCCTTTTTTTGCATAGCCTTTGGAAAATTCTGCGGATTAATGAGTTGGGAGAAGTTATCAACAGTTTGTTGATAAGTGTCGATAAGTTATCGACATTGGTAGTCGGAGTGTTGATAACTTTTGCAGAGCCGGCTTTGGCAGAGGTCGGAGTAGGGTTGGCCGGAGTTCCGGTTTCGGGATGTTTTTGGCTGTTTCGGAAATTTTAAGTAATTTTACACCGATTTTGCTATGGCGGCCGACGACGAGCCGCACAAAGAGTACAAACGACAATCATCACGGCAATGAAAATATCAAACCTCCGGTGCTTGTTTGCGGTTTTTGCGGTATGCTTGGTGGCATGCCTTCCGGCTGCGGCCCAGGAGCATTTCCACCGCAGTCTGGAGCAGGTGAGCTTTGTGCCCAAAGGCGCCTGGATAGGCGGCGTGAGCGTAAGTTACTCCCAGAGCGACCAGGACAACTATCAGTTTTTGGTTTTTGAAAGCATCAACGGCGATACATATCAGTTTAAGGTAAGCCCTACGGTGCTTTTCAGCTTCCGCGACAATCTGGCCGCCGGCGGCCGCTTCTCCTACAGTCGCAAGCGCACCCGACTGAACACAGCCGACATCGTGCTGGACTCGGAGACGGACTACAACATCGACAATCTCTACAGCATATCGCAGAGCTACCACGGCACGGCCCTCTTCCGCAGCTACTTCAGCCTGGGGCGCTCGACGCGTTTCGGCATGTTCGCCGAGGTGCAGCTCGAGCTCGGCGGCGGTCAGAGCAAACTCTGCAACGGCTCCGGCAATGACCTCACCGGCACGTATTCGCGCAACTTCAGCCTCAACGTCGGCCTCGCCCCGGGTATGTGCGTATTTCTAAACAACTATTCCGCGCTGGAGGTCAATGTCGGCGTGCTCGGTTTCGGCTATAACCACACCCACGCCATCACCGACCAAATCTACGTGGCCAACATGAACACCAACCACGCCAATTTCAAAATAAACCTGTTCAGCATCACTTTCGGCGTGATGTTCTACATATAATACCGGGGCCATATGAAACTGAAAACGATACTTCTGCTTCTGCTGGCCACGGTGAGTATGGCAGCATCCGGCCAGACCATAGTCCGCAAGGGCGAACGCGAGCCCGACAGCGTGCGTATGGTCGTTGTAGGCCGCGACACGGTCAACATCATCATTCCCGAGCGCAACTTCGGACGCTTCGACCGCGGTCTGTTCAACTATATATTCATTCCGCGAGGCAAATGGGGCTTCGGCGTCACCGCCAGCTACGGCGAGCTCAACACCGAGGACATCCAGGTGCTCTCCATCCTCAAGGATGTCAATTTCAAGGGCAAGCAGTACTCCATCAAGCCCTACATGAGCTACTTCATCAGCCACAACCAAAGCATAGGCCTCAAATTCAACTACACCCGCGGCATCGCTGACTTAGGGCGCCTGGCAGTGGATTTCGACGAAGACCTCAACTTCACTCTCCGCGATGTGAGCTACTACCAGCAGAGCTTCGCCGTCGGTGCCTTCTACCGCAACTATATCGGTCTGGACCAGAACGGACGCTTCGGCGTCTTCAACGAGGTCGACCTGCAGTTTGCCAGCGGCTCATCGCGCTTCAAGCGCCTCTACAACGGCGAACCGCGCGACACCCGCACCCTCACCACGCAGGCCTCGCTCAACTTCAGCCCGGGCGTGTGCGTATTCATTCAGGAATATGTGAGCTTCAACGTCAGCTTCGGCGTTTTTGGCCTGAAAATGAGGCACGAAAAGCAGTACACCGATGGCGTCGAAGAAGGCTCGCGCTTCACTTCCGGCGCCAATTTCCGTTTCAATATCTTCAATATCAATTTCGGCCTGATGGTCGTTATCTAAGGCATGAAAATGGAAAAAATCTTCAGGATTGTATCGGCTCTGGTACTCACCCTTGCAATGGGAGCCTGCATAACCAACGATATACCTTATCCCCGCATACAACCCAACTTTCTGACTTTCAACGTGCTCGGGCAGGATGGTGGCACCGTCATCGACTCCATAAACCGCTCGGTGACCGTCACCCTCGAAGAAACGGCCGACATCTACGCCGTGCAGGTCAGCGGATACACCCTCACCCCCGGCGCCAGCCTGCAGGAAGACATTTTCTCGGCGCCAATCGACATGTCCGCTCCCGTAAGCGTCATTCTTTCGCTCTATCAGGACTATACCTGGACCATCAAGGCCAACCAGACCATCGAACGTTATTTCGAAGTCGAAGGCCAGGTAGGCTCCTCGCTCATCGACGTTCCCGGCCGACGCATAATAGTGCAGGTTCGCAAGGGCAGCGACCTGAGCAAGCTGCGCGTGATTCGCGCAAAGCTGGCCAACGAAGGCTCGACCATGGATCCCGACATTGCCGAAGGCGGTACCATCGACGCCTCTCACCCCGTTACTATTAAGGTATACGTCTTCGACCACCGCCAGGACTGGACCCTCTATGCCGAGACGGTCGAGGAAACAGTGCGGACTGTCAGCGTCGACGCCTGGACAAACGTGATGTGGATTCAAGGCTCCGCCGAAGCCGGCGCCGACAACGGCGCCCAGTACCGCCTCCAGGGCGACAACGAATGGATAGATGTCCCGGCGGCTAACATAACCCACAACGGCGGGTCGTTCACCGCCCGCGTAGACCATCTTAGCCCCAACACGGCATACGAGGCCCGCGCAACATCCGGCCAGGACGCCGGCGAAACCCTCACGGCCACCACCGGCTCCGCCATCCAGCTGCCCAACAGCGACTTCGACCAGTGGTGGCTCGACGGCAAAATATGGTGCCCGTGGGCCGAAGGCGGCACACCCTATTGGGGGACAGGCAACAAAGGCGCAACCACGCTGGGTCCCTCCAATACCGTTCCCACCGACGATACCCCCACCGGAACCGGCTGGGCCGCAAAGCTCGAAACCAAGTTCGTGGGCATCGGCGCTATCGGCAAACTCGCCGCCGGTAACCTCTTTGCCGGGGACTATGTTCGCACCGACGGCACAAACGGCGTACTCTCCTTCGGACGACCCTTCACCGAGCGGCCCACACGCCTGAAGGGATACTACAAGTACACCGGAACCGCTATCACCCACGCCGACAACGACCACAAATCGCTTATCGGCCAACCCGACACCTGCATAGTCTGGGTGGCGCTGATCGACTCCGACGAACCCTTCGAAATCCGTACAAACCCCAAAGACCGGCAGCTTTTCAATCCTGCCGGAAGCGAAGTGGTGGCCTACGGCAACTTCGAGCAAAGCCAGACTGTCGGGCAGTGGATTCCTTTTGAATTCGAACTCAAATACACTTCTACATCGCGAGTGCCGAAATACATACTCGTGACGGCATCCGCCAGCAAATACGGCGACTACTTCACCGGGGGCAATGGCTCAATTCTCTATATCGACGACTTTGTGTTAGAATACGATTACTAAACTAAAATGAAACGCTTTTCATCACTGATTGGCGGCATTCTTCTTGCCGCCCTTGGCGCTATGGGCGCACAGAACGCAGACACAGTGGGCGCAGGCTCACAACTCGGACCGACAAAATACATTCCTGATTTTCACGGCACTTTCCGCGCAGTATACGAAATGTCGACAGTCAACGGCGACAGCCGATTCATGGTGCGCAACGCCCGTCTGAGTGTGGGCGGCTTCGTACTGCCCAAAATTGACTACTACCTGCAGGTCGACTTCAGCGACCGGGGCAAGATAACCTTGCTCGATGCCTATCTGCGCATCACTCCCGAAAAGGCCCTCAAGCTCATGGCAGGCCAGATGCGAGTGCCTTTCAGCGTATCGGCAAGCCGCGCCCCGCATAAATATTACTTCATCAACCGCCCCTTCATCGGCAAATATGCCGGCAACCTCCGCAGCGTGGGCGTAAAGGCCGGATATACCGTCCCCGGCACGAGTCTATACGTCGAAGGCGGTGCCTTCAACGCCACTTCGCGCTCCGACCACAGCACCTGGAACAAGGAGCTAACCTACGGCATCAAGGCAAACATCAAGCTCCCCGGCGGCTTCACCCCCGAAGTAGGATTTATGTCGCGCCAGTACGGCGACAATGCCACCGGCGCTCGCTTCAACCAGTTCGACGCCTCCCTCAACTGGATGTGGGACCGATGGACGGTAGAGGCAGAGTATCTTATGGCAAACTGCACTGCCAATTTCCCCACTTCGCACCAGTACAGCGTGTTCGTCAACTATGACCTCCCTGTTGGTCGCGGCATAGTCGACATTCTGGCCTTCGCAGCCCGCTTCGACGGCCACAGCGACGCTTCTAACGGCTACTATAACGCCGACCACGTTCTCACTGTCTCTTACCCCGAGCGCAAGAGAATCACCGTCGGCGCCACTACCCGCTATCAGCGCGGAAAGGTGCACTTCGACATGCGTCTCAACTACGAGCAGTATTTCTACCGCAACCATCGCGACGCCGACCCCTCCGAGGACAATAAGCTCGCGGCTGCGATGATTCTTTATTTCTGAGAAAGGGCCCTGATGAGCCGGGCCACCAGCTCCGGCTCAAAACCTCGGGCGGCAACAGCGCGGAAGAGGCGCGTACGCCCCTGGTAGGTATCGGCATCCGGCATAGCGGCGGCGCGGCGCTCCACCAGAGCCCGTGCCGCCGCTTCGTACTGCGCCGGGTCTATACCTTCGGCGAGAGCGGCCGCTATCAGCGGCTGAGGTATGCAGCGGGCCCGCAGATGCGCCTCGATTTTGCGGCGCCCCCAGCCGGCAAACATGAATTTGTCGCGGGCGAAGGCACGGGCGAAGCGAGCGTCGTCGACGAAGCGGTTGTCGACAAGCCGCTGCATTATGTCGTCGGCCGCAGCCGGCGCTATCTTCCACAGAGTCAGCTTGCGGCGCAGCTCCCACCGGCAATGCTCGGCCTTTGCGCACAAGGTTTCGAGGCGCATGAGCGCTTCGGCCGGGGTGATTTCGCGGGCTTTTCCTTTCATTTTTTCTGTCCGAAGGCAAAGCGGGGATTGCCGCGGTAGTCGCGGCGCACTTCGACGTTTGTAAGACCCGCTTTTTCCATCAATTCAGCCGTTTGGGTCGGAAAAAGACTGTTTATTTCGAAGCAGAGCCAACCTCCGGGCGCAAGGGTCTCGGCGGCAAAGGCCGAGATGGCGCGGTAGAAGCGCAGAGGGTCGCTGTCGGGCACAAAAAGGGCTCCCGCAGGCTCGAAGCCAAAGACGCGGCGGTCCATTTCGGCCTTCTCCGACTCCATCACATAGGGCGGATTGCTCACAATGAAGTCGTAGGTCTCGCCGGAGGCCGCATTCATCGTAAGCGCATCGCGCTCCTCGAAATCTACCTTGACTTTGAGGGTGTTGGCGTTGGCCTGAGCCACTTTGAGAGCAGCCGGGCTGATGTCGACGGCAGTGACTCGGCTGAAGGGGAGCGCCCTGGCCAGAGCAATGGCTATGCAGCCGCTTCCGGTGCCGATGTCGAGCACGCGCAGGTCGCTGCGGCCGCCGGCAACGTCGACAACGGCATCGACAAGCCCCTCAGTCTCGAAGCGCGGAATTAGCACATCTTCCGTCACGGCCAGACGCATACCCATGAAGAGAGCCGACCCAACGGCGTACTGCACCGGTTCGCCGGCTTCGACCTTGCGCACTGCGGCATCTATTTTGCCCTGCATATAGTCGGTGATTTCGCGCGAGCCGTTCATGAAGAGCCACTTGCGGTCGTAGCCCGCAACGTCCTCGAAGATGATACGAGCGGCGGCCGCCCCCTCCGAGGCGCCGAGCACCTCGGTGAGCCGGCCGCTCACAAGTTTATAGAAGTCCTGAGCTGTAGTCATCTGGAGTTTTTGTCGGCCTCGTCGTCGTCCGGGTCGCCGCCGTATTCGAACTCGGCTTCGTCCCAGTCGATGTCGTCGCCCCATTCGTCGGGGTTAATGCTCTGAAGGTCTTCGGCTTCCTGGTCCTGCTCTTCCTGCGAGGGCTCGTACTGGAAGATGAATTCGTCCTCCTCGCGCACGCGGTGATGGCCGTCGAGCGGACGGTGGATAATCTCATCAGCGTCGCCGCGGTTGTTCTCGTCGGTAATGGCACGCCAGAGCAGGTCCTTAAGCTCGGAAATGCCCTGACCCGTCACAGCCGAGATAAACACCGAAGGCAGGTCGGTGGGCAGAGTCTTGGCCAGCTCGTCGCGCAGTTCGTCGTCGAGCATGTCGCTCTTGCTGACAGCCAGCACGCGGGGCTTGTCCATCAGCTGTGGGTTGAACTGCTCGAGCTCGCGGAGCAGGATGCGGTACTGGGCGTCGATATCGTCGGCGTCGGCCGGAACCATGAAGAGGAGCACGGCGTTGCGCTCGATGTGGCGCAGGAAGCGCAGGCCCAGACCGCGGCCCTCGCTGGCGCCTTCGATGATTCCGGGGATGTCGGCCATGACGAAGCTGCGGTTGTCGCGGTAGGCAACGATGCCGAGCTGAGGCTCCATGGTAGTGAAGGGATAGTCAGCGATTTTGGGCTCGGCGGCGCTGACGGCCGAAAGCAAGGTCGACTTGCCCGCATTGGGGAAGCCTACCAAGCCGACGTCGGCCAGCATCTTAAGTTCAAGGATAACAGACTTTTCGATTGCCGGCTCGCCGGGTTGGGCATAGCGGGGAGTACGGTTGGTGGCCGTTTTGAAGTGCCAGTTGCCCAAGCCGCCGCGACCGCCGCGAAGCAGCTTCACCTCTTGGCCGTCGGCGGTAACCTCGCAGAGGTATTCGCCCGTTTCGGCGTCGAAGACGACAGTGCCGCAGGGCACTTCGACCACAACGTCGTCGCCGTCCTTGCCGAAACTGCGGCCTCCGGAGCCCGACTGGCCGTTGCCGGCGAAGATGTGCCGGCGGTATTTCAGGGGCAGCAGGGTCCACATATTGCGGTTGCCGCGCAGAATGATGTGGCCGCCGCGGCCGCCGTCGCCGCCGTCGGGACCACCTTTGGGAACGTATTTTGCCCGGTAGAAATGACGCGAGCCGGCGCCGCCTTTGCCGCTTCGGCAAAGTATCTTTACGTAGTCTATGAAATTGGAGTCAGCCATTGCTGCAAGTGTTCTATGTTGTTTGAGAATAAAACGGCCGGCGCGCACGCAAAGTTTTTGGAAGCGGCAGCCGTCATGCTATCGGTCGGAGAGAGCGTTGACGTGGCGCATAAGCTCGCCGGCCTGCCGGAAGTCGACGGGAGAGCCAACATCTATCCATGTGCCTTTGACGGGATAGTAAGCAACTTTCAGCCCGGCGGCGATGGCCATTGAGAGGAGGTCCGTGGCGTCGAGGCGCGTTCGGGGTGGGACCATGGCCATAACCCGGGGTGAGAAGATGTACATTCCCGCATTGGCATAGTAGCTGAACGACGGTTTTTCCTCCACGGCGGCCACGCGGTCGGGGTGCTCCGGGTCGGGCGTGAGGATGGCGTAGGGAACGCTGACCTGGTAGGGCACGGCGGCCACGGTGGCGTCGGCGCAGCTGTCGCGGTGATGAAGGTACATCTCTTCAAATGAGGCCGTTGTGAGCAAGTCGGAGTTCATCACCAGCGTAGGCATCGGCGATGGCGGCAGCATAGAGGCCGCGCCGATGGTGCCCAGCGCTTCTTCCTCGCGAACTGTCTTTACCTGCACTCCGGCCACGGGGGTGGCGAAGTGGCGGTCTATTTGGTCGGCCAGGTAGCGGGTGGCCACGGTGATGTCGTCGATTCCGCAGGCGGCCAGAGCCTCGATGTTGTAGTCGATGATGGCTTTGCCCTCTATTTTGAGAAGGGGTTTTGGCGTGGTGAGGGTTGCGGGGCGAAGGCGTTCGCCCTTTCCGCCGGCCATAAGCAAAGCCCTCAGAGGCAGACGAGTGCGCCGCCCGCTGAGGTCGATGGCATCCACCACACGTCGGGCTTGGTCGACCACCGGCACCAGGCGTATGCCGCGGGCGCGAAGGTCGCGGAGCTGAGCCGGGTCGGGAGTGCCGCAAACGAAGGCGCAGTCGCGGTGCACGGCGCGGTCCACCGGCGACTCAGGCAGCGCGCCGCCCAGAAAGGCGCGGCGCACGTCGCCGTCGGTGAGCGTGCCGGCAAGGACGCCGTCGGCATCCACCACGAAGAGCGTCATTATGCTCCCCGAGAGAGCGTTGAGCTTCTCCAGAGCGGCGAAGAGGGTGTCGCTCAGATGAATAATATTCCGGCAATCGGTCACGGGGCTACATCTCTATCGGTTCCGAACCGGGTTCGGAGTACCATTTGGAGTACATCAGATAGTTTTTGGCAATCTTGACGTTGATGTCGCGGGCCTGCGCCGGGTCCACCATCTTGATGAACTTGGCCGGAGCGCCACCCCAAAGCTCGTTGGGGCCGATTTGGGTGCGCGAGAGCACCACGGAGCCGGCGGCCACGATGGCGCCTTCGCCGACCACGGCGTCGTCCATGACCACGGCGCCCATTCCGATGAGGGCGAAGTCGTGGATTTTGGAGCCGTGGATGGTAACGTTGTGGCCTATGCTGACGTCGTTGCCGATTTCGATGGTCGATTTCTGATAGAGCGTGTGGAGCACGCTGCCGTCCTGAATGTTCACTCGGTCGCCTATGGTGATGGTGTTGACGTCGCCGCGGAGCACGGTGTTGAACCATATGCTGCATTCATCGCCCATGGTGACGTCGCCGATCACCGTAGCATTTTGGGCCAGGAAGCAGTCGCGGCCCATTTTTGGGGTGAAGCCCCTCAGAGGTATTATAAGTGCCACTTTTTCAAGGGTATTTTTTCGGGTTGATCAGAAAGGAAGGTCGCCGTCGAGACTGCAGGTGTTCAGCGGGCGGGTCTTGTCCCTGAGCCAATTGGCGGCTTCATCGTCGAGGCCGGGAGAGAGCAGCATGCGAACGCGGCGGTGGTAGTCGTCGAGCCAGTTCAACTCTTCCCGGGTCATTATGAATTGGTCAATGAGTTTCAGGTCGAAGGGGAAGAGAGTCAGCGTCTCGAAGCGCAGGAAGTTGCCGAACTCGTTGGAGATGGCGCGGCGGCAGAGCACCAGGTTCTCGCAGCGGATGCCGTGCACGTCGGCGCGGTATAGGCCCGGTTCGTTGGAGGTTATCATACCGGGACGCAGGGGAGCGTCGACGTAGTTGAGGCGTATGCTCTGCGGGCCTTCGTGCACGCCAAGGAAGTGGCCTACGCCGTGGCCGGTGCCATGGAGGTAGCTCAGGCCCTCGCGCCAGAGGTACTGGCGGGCGATGGCGTCGAGCTGGGCGCCGCGGGTGTCGTCGGGGAACATCATGGTGGCCAGGGCGATGTGGCCCTTCATCACCAAGGTGAAGTCGCGTTTTTCCTCCTCGGTGGGCGCGCCCAAAGCTATGGTGCGGGTAATGTCGGTGGTGCCGTCGAGATACTGTGCGCCGCTGTCGACGAGCAGCAGCCCTTCGAGACGCAGCGTGGCGTTGGTTTCCTCGGTGGCCTCGTAGTGCACGATGGCTCCGTGGGGCCCGTAGCCGGCGATGGTGCCGAAGCTCTCGTCGCGGTAGTTTTCGCCCTTGGAGCGGTGTTTGCGCAGTATTTCGGCAACGTCCATCTCCGTAAGCGGTTCATTTGCAGTGAGTTTTTTCTCAATCTCCATGAAGGCGTACACCAGAGCCTGGCCGTCGCGCACCATAGCTCGGCGGATGCCGTCGAGCTGCACGTCGTTCTTGACGCTCTTGAGGTCAGTAGCCGGGGAGATGGCTACCTTGACGGCGCGGTCGCCAAGAATACGCATCACGGCGCCGGAAGTGCGGCCTGTCTCGACCAGAACGCGCATTCCACCGGGCAGCGTCTTGAGGAAATCGGCGGCTGCCGTGTAGGGCTGCACGGCCACGCCGGCCTTGCGGAGGAACTCGAGAATTTCGGGAGTGGTCTTGGCGGAGTCGACGAAGAGGATATTACCGGGCTCGCCTTCGCTGAGGAAGAGGAAGGCCGTGGCCACCGGGGTGTGGCGCACGTCGTTGCTGCGGATGTTCAGAATCCATGCGATTTCGTCGAGTGCGGAGATGAAGGTGGCCTCGGCGCCGGCGGCCTTCACGGCGGCGAGCACGTCGGCGATTTTAGCCTCAGCGCTGCGGCCGGCGAAGCGAAGTTCGTGCTCGTAGATTTTGTCGGAGGGCAGGGCGGGGCGGCCGGACCACACAGCGGCGGGGTCGAACCCGCAGTCCGTCTTGATGCCCTTAGCGGCCAGGGCGCTCTCCAGAGCCTCCATGCGGGGAGCCGGGAAGAGCAGGCCGTTGAAGCCCACGGTGTCGCCGGCTTTGAGCTCGGAAGCCAGCCATGCCGCAATAGAGGGCGTAGAGGCCAGTCCGTCTTTCATCAGCTCGATGCCGGTGCCTTCCAGCTGGTTTGCGGCCTGGATGAAGTAGCGGGAGTCGGTCCAGAGCGCAGCCTTGTCGGCCGTCACCACCAGGTCGCCGGCAGAGCCGGTGAAGCCGCTGAGCCAGCGGCGTAGCTGCCAGTGGGAGGCGAGATATTCGCTCAGGTGGGCGTCGGCCTGCGGTACGATAGCGGCCTGTACGCCGGCCTGCGCCATCAGTGCGCGCAGGGCCTGTATTCTTGATTTGTAATCTGTCGACATATTGTGGGTTTTAATATTTTTGCAAGGTTAAAAAGGGTTACCGGTATGTTTTTGCGGGCGCGTGGAAAGCGTCGGGCACGTGCTCTATGGTGTGGCACTCCGGGGTGCCGCGCACGGCGAATAGGTCGAAGCGCGGGAAGAGGGGCACTTCGCACATCCGCAGGTAGGTGTCGGCCGCACGGGCCATACGGAGAATTTTGCGGCGGTCGATGGCCTCCAGCGGGTCTTCGGCGGGATTGGTGCGCGTCTTGACCTCGGCGAAGATAATCTCGTCGCCCAAAGAGGCAATGATGTCGATTTCAACCCCTCCGGAGCGGAAATTGCGCTCGCGCACCACGGCTCCCATTTCCAGGAGCATCGTGCAGGCGAGATCCTCGCCCCAGCTGCCTACTTGATTATGCTGTGCCATACCTGATTTTTCCGATGCACAAAGTTAATATTTTGGCTGATAAACTGCAAATTTTTGTAACTTCGCCAAGGGGGCTGAAAGTTACTCCTTGAAGGGAATACGGAATTTTTGGAGAATACGTTTGAAACTGTCTTGAGCTGCAAGGCAGGTATCCAGGAGGTAGCCCTTGATGTTTGGCCAGATGCGGAGCCCGTTGTAATAATATATTTTCAAATCATCTGTGATGATAAACGGCACATAACCAAATCGGAGAAGTTCGCGGAACATTATGAGACGGCCGACACGCCCGTTTCCATCCTGGAACGGGTGGATAGACTCAAACCGATGGTGAAAATCGACGATATCTTCAAAAGTCGGCGCCTTACGGTTGTTGTACTCCGCGAGCAGCGCCTTGATTTCAGCACAGACGTTTTCAGAGAGGGTTGTGTCGTTACCGCCTACTTCATTGGGAAGTTTCTTATATTCACCGACACGGAACCAACTCCTGCGCTCGTCGGATGTACCGGTTTTCAAGATGCGATGAAGGTCTTTGATGGTTTTTTCGGTCAGTCTGCTGTCGGTGTTATCGATAATATAGTCGATTGCCCGGAAGTGGTTTGCCGTTTCGAAAATATCGTCTACATTGACCGCTGCGTCTGTTATACCCATTGTGTTCGTTTCGAAAATACAGCGTGTCTGATCATGCGTCAGCTTACTGCCCTCAATGTGATTGGAGTTATAGGTGAGGTCAATCTGTATGCGATGGTAAATGCCGCCTTTCACCTTTCCCTCCTTTTGCTCTCTTAAAGCGGCGAGAAGCGGCGATACCTTTGGCTTGGATTTCCTTTTCGGCAACTCTGCCTCAAGGGGCATGCTCCATGTCTTGCCTACAAGAAAAGCGCCTTTGATTTTTCCTTGGGCGCAATAATTTCGTGCCGTCCTTTCGGATACGCCATGCGATTCGGCCCATTCTTTGACTGATATGTATTCCATCTATCGGCAAGTTTTGATTGGGTTTTCGTCTGCAAAGATAGTAAAACTTGCCGATATCGGCAAGTTTTGGCTCCTATGAGCATTTTCTTTGTCATTTTCTTTGCCGCAAAGGGCACAACACATTATCATGAGTTACTGTAATATTTTTTGTAACTTTGCGCTCACTATGGAAAATATAAGCGAACTGCTCCACCAGTATGGAGTCGACGGCCTGGCCATCGGCCTTGTGACATTTCTGATAATCGGCATCTTCCATCCGCTTGTCATCAAGGGCCATTATTACTTCGGGCTGGGCTGCCGCTGGGCCTTTGCTGCGGCCGGCGTGGCAATGTGCGTGGTTTCGGTGCTTCTCGCCGACCGCATTCTGAGCACTTTGGCCGCCGTGGTGGCTTTCTCGTGCTTTTGGTCCATCAAGGAAGTCACCGAGCAGGAAGAGCGCGTCCGCAAAGGCTGGTTCCCGGCCAACCCCCGCCGCAAATCCGCCGAAACGGCCTGACCGATAATCAAAAAAACGACAAAAGCGACCGATGGATCGGCCGCTTTTGTCGTTTCGTAGGGAACAATTATTTCAGAATGACCTTGGTGGCTTCTGCGCCTTGACGGCGGATGAAGATGCCGCAGGCGGGAGACTCTACCCGGCGCCCGGTAAGGTCGTAGTACTCTGCGGGGGCGTTGCTGTCGAGGGCAACGTTTCCGACGCCGCTCTCACCGTCGCTCCACACGATTGCCGAGCGATATTCCGTGCCGTCGCATACGTTGATGCTCTGCACGCCGATGGCGGGAGTGTCGACGTAGAACACCACCGTGTGGAGCGCACCCCTGACGGTGAAGTCGTAGCCGCCGTCGCTGAAGTTGTAGGGCACGTTGACCATCGAAGCGGGCAGGTCGATGTAGTTTGCGGAAGTGAACTCGTAGGGTTCTGTACTACCTTTGAGGTAGAGGTTGTAGTACATGTTGATGGTGCTGATTTCGTCGCCGTCGACACTTATTGCGGGCAGCTCGAACTTGATGGCGCCGTACTCGTCGAAGTCATCATACGCCATGAAGGAAGTAATCACGGGGTCGGCCGGAGCTGCGGCGACGGAGGTGTACTCCTTGACGACGGGCTCGTTGTAGATTTCGACAGCGTGGAGCGAAAAGTTGCCTTCGTTGAAAAGGAGGGCATCGGCGCTTTTGAGCAGCGCGCCTTCGGGGAGATAGTCGAAGCTCAGACTACCGGCGGCCACATAGTGGTAGTAACCGCCGTCGGCATAATCCTCATCCTCGACGAATTCGGAGGTCGCGCCGTAGAAATAGCAGTGGGAGTCGTCGGCAATGCCAACATACTGGCGGCTGGCGAAGACGGCTTTGCCCTCGGCGATGGTGCCGGCGATGTAGCCGGGAACTTCCCCCACGCGGAGATAGATGTTCTCGCCGTCGACGGCAACCCAGGCCGGGACGGCGTCGTCGTCGGTTGAGAGCACGCAGGTTTTGGCCTCAAGCGAGCCGGGAAGCTCGGTGAGCGCTGTGGCTTCGCAGGCTTTCACCACAATATTGTTCACGCCGTACCATGCCCATGCTTCGTCTTTCTCGTCCTCGGTGACGCCGTCGTAGGTCAGGCCGAGCATAACGGGCATTTCCTCATCCTCGGCCATGTCGCCGGTAGAGGTTAGCACACCGTTTTCATAGTTGAAGCTTATCTGGCTGGTGCTGAAGGAAGGATAGTAGTATTCTTCGTCCTCATCGTAGGCGAGGCGGTCGTAGTTGAAGCGCATTTCTTCGCCTTCGTAGTCCCAAGGAGCCGACGCCGGCTGCGGGAGATTGGCCACGTAGGTGGTGCCCTCGACGTGGTCGAGCTTAAGCCAGGAATTGGTCTTGTAGACGGCGATGGGATTCTTAACGTACAGGCAGCCGTCCTCGCCTTCGACAATGGCGGTTGCGGCACCGTCCACCTGACGCTGGAATATTCCAATGCCGGCGGGGAATAGGGCGAATTCGGAGAGGGTGAGGTCGCTGCGGAGCTCGCCGGCAGGGGTCTCGAGGATGGCTGCCTCTGTGCGGGCTGGTGCGGGATTGGCGCCGCGGGCACGGATTGCGGTGGCGACGCTTTCGGCCTGTGCCGTCAGCGAAGCGGCGGCAACGGCGCAAAGGAGTAGTTGTTTAGTCATGCGATAATCTTTTTTACACTCGCCGGAGGGGCTGCCCCCGGTGTATCTGATTGGAAAATTGCCGCAAAATTACAAAATATTCCCTACAAGTGCAAGATTTACGACTTGACGGCTTTCATTAGGCGGAAATAGGCGCGCATGGCGGCGCACTTTAGGCCCCAAGGGAGCGGCATGGCCAGAATTCCCCTCATTTTCCAGCTCGCGCGGGCGCGTCTGAGGGCCTCGCCGTCTAGTCCGGCCAGGTGTGTCTTGATAATTTTGTCGACCGTGGTCCGCATTTCGCCCTTTTCCATGGTTGCTCGCGTCACCATAGCGTCGACCAAGCCGTGGAACTGCTGGCGGCAGGCGCGCAGGTATTCTTCGCTGTCTTTTCCGAACTCCGAGGCCGTTAATTCCACGATGGCGGCATCGGTGAGTATGGGGTCGAACTTTTTCAGAGTGAATTTTCGGGTAATGCTCTGCGGGTTGACGCGGTAGTAGTACTCGGCGCGGGCTATGGCCACCTTGTCGGCCACCAGAAGCTGGTGGCGGGTCAGAAGTTCGTCGTCGTTCATCAGGTTGCGCCATGTGTGGGCTTCGGCGACATTGCGGAAGAAGTCGGTTTTAGCCAAGCCGTTAGCGCCGATGCGCCAGCCGTCGAGGGTGAAGCGGACCAACTCGCGGCCGGTGTATACGCGGTCGGTGTCGACTCCGTCGAACATCTCGGGAAAGCCTGTGACGGCCTCCGGAGTCCACTTAAGCATCTCCGGGAGGACCCATACGGCGCCGGTTTCCGAGGCGCGGTCAACGAGTTTCTCCACGAAGCGGGGCTCGACGGTGTCGTCGGCGTCGAGAGAGCAGACGTACTCGCCTCGGGAGTTTTGGACGGCCGTGAGGCGCGGCACGAAGGCGCTTCCGCAGTTTGCGGCGTTGCGAATAAGCCGGATGCGCGGCTCATATTTGGCAAAGGCCTCGACTATGGCGCAGGTGCCGTCGGTCGAGGCATCGTCGACCACCACCAGCTCCCAGTTGGCGTAGGTCTGCGCAAGCACCGACCGTATGGCCTCGCCGATGAAGGCTTCGGCATTGTAGGCCGGCATGACCACGGAAACAAGCGGACGGACGGCTGTCATGGCGGTCAGGCTTTCGCGGCGCGGCGGTAGAGCAGCACGGCGATGATGATGTAGATGAAGTTGGGAATCCACATGGCCACCATGGGCGATGTCAGACCGCTCACGGCGAAGGTCTGCGTGATGGTCATGAAGAGGATGTAGCTGAAACTAAGCACAAGACCTATGCCTATGTTGAGGCCCATACCGCCCTTGACCTTGCGCACGCTCAGCGTCATGCCGATGACGGTGAGGATGAAGGCCGCGGCGGTCATGGCGATGCGGCGGTGGCTTTCCACCTCGAAGCTTTTTATGTTGGCCACTCCTCGGCTGCGCTGGCGCTCTATGTAGGCCGATAGCTCGGGCGAGGTCATCTTCTCGTGGTCGACTTCGGAGATGAGGAAGTCGCGCGGCTCGAAGGCTATGGAGGTGTCGCGCTGGCGTCCCCGCGTAATTACCTCGCGACCTCCGGTGAACTCCCGTCGGGTGTAGTCGAAGAGTTTCCAGTTGTAGAGCGTGTCCCACTTCACTGTTTGAGCCGTCAGACGCGACACCAGGCGCTTTTGGTCGTCGAATTGGTCCAGGGCGAATCGACGTCCGGTGCGTGTTGTGTTCTCGAAGGAGCTCATGTAGGCAATCTGTCCGGGAGAGACCATCAGCATCACGTTTGCGCCGTAGTCGACCGACTTATTCTTGACGTAGGTATTCTGATAGTTGATGCGTTTCACATTCGCCGGCGGAATCACGTAGGCGCTGAGCACAAAGGTGAGGGCGGCTATGATGGCCGCACTCACCATATATGGTCTGAGCAGGCGCCGGAAGCTCATGCCGGTGGAGAACATGGCGATGAACTCGCTGTTTCCGGCAAGCTTGGATGTGAAGAATATCACCGCGATGAAGGTGAACAGCGGCGAAAACTGATTGGCGAAGTAGGGCAGGAAGTTCAGAAAATAGTCGACCACAGTAGCCCGCAGGGGCGCCTTGAGGAAGGCGTCGAGTTTCTCGTTGATGTCGAACACAATCACAATAGCCAGCAGAAGCAGGATTGCGAAGACATAAGTTCCGAGGAACTTGCGGATTATATAGCGGTCGAGGATTTTGAACATCTCAGAGGCGGCGGCTAAGTTTTTCGACCATGGTGCGCTTCCAGCCGGGGAAGTCGCCGGCTATGATGTGCTTTCGGGCCTCGCCGACGAGCCAGAGGTAGAAAGCCAGATTGTGGATGGAGGCTATCTGCATGCCCAGCAACTCGTTGGCGGCAAAGAGGTGGCGCACATAAGCTTTGGAGTACACGCGGTCGACAACCGAGGGGCCGTCCTCCTGCAGGGGCGAGAAGTCTTTGGCCCACTTGGCGTTGCGCATGTTCATAGTGCCCTCCGGGGTGAAAAGGGTACCGTTGCGGCCGTTGCGCGTCGGCATCACGCAGTCCATCATGTCCACCCCGCGGTCGATGGCCTCAAGGATGTTGACGGGGGTGCCGACGCCCATGAGATAGCGCGGGCGGTCTTCGGGAAGTACTTCGTTGACGACCTCGATCATGTCGTACATAACCTCGGCGGGCTCTCCGACGGCCAAACCGCCGATGGCATAGCCGTCGGCACCCAGAGCCGCGGCGTGGTCGGCGGCTTCGCGGCGCAGGTCGGGGTAGGTGCAGCCCTGCACAATCGGGAAGTAGCTTTGGTAGTGGCCGTAGCGCGGTTCGGTGGCGCGGTAGTGCTTCCAGCCGCGCTCGAGCCAGCGCTTGGTAAGGTCGAGCGAGCGCCGGGTGTAGGCGCGGTCGGAGGTGCCCGGTGCGCACTCGTCCAGAGCCATCATGATGTCCGAACCGATGGAACGCTGGATGTCGACAACATTTTCGGGCGTGAAAAGGTGCTTGGAACCGTCGATGTGGCTGCGGAAGTGGGCGCCTTCCTCGGTGAGCTTGCGGTTATCGGCCAGAGAAAACACCTGGAAGCCGCCGCTGTCGGTGAGAATGGGTCGCTCCCAGCCGTTGAAGCGGTGGAGGCCGCCGGCCGCCTCTATCACGTCCATTCCGGGACGGAGATAGAGGTGGTAGGTGTTGCCAAGGATAATCTGCGCCTTGATGTCGGACCGCAGCTCTTCGAAGTGCACGCCCTTGACGGTGCCGCAGGTGCCTACGGGCATGAAGATGGGCGTTTCGATGGTGCCGTGGTCGGTGGTGATGACTCCGGCGCGGGCCTTGGTGGCCTCGCAGGTCGATTGTACGTCGAAGGTCATTTGAAGAGGCGGTCGGGATATTTGCCCTCGGCGTGGAGAGCGGCAAGCTTGGCCACTACATCGTCGCGATCCTGAGGATAGGTTACGCCGAACCAGCGGGAGGTCGTGGTGAGCACGTCGACGGTGGCTTCACCGTTGCGCACCAGCTTGTCAACTACCGAGGGGATGAAAAACTCGCTCTTGGGGCGAGCGATATGGTTGGTGAGGAAACGCACGAACTCGCGGCGGCTGTAGTCGAAATAGTCCGGCGTGAAGCCCCAGAGATTCATCGAAACGGGGGTTTGGGCGTCCAGATTGCCCTTGGTGCCGTCGGCCTCGGTGTACTCGATGGCACCGCCGTCGGAATATGCAATGGAGGTGCGTTCGACCACGTCGGTGAGACGGCCGTCGGCGTCGACAGAGCATACGCCTCGGCTCACCGAGCCGTTTTCGGTCATTGTGTTGCCCAGTTGGAAGGCTACCATGCAGTAGCGGCCCTTTGCGTCGTCGGGCAGCGCGGTAAGGTAGTCGGCCATCACCTTGAAGGCGTCGCGGCCGTAGAAGTCGTCGGCGTTGATCACGGCGAAGGGCTCTTTGATGACGCCGTCGGCCATCATCACGGCATGGTTGGTGCCCCAGGGCTTGGTGCGGCCCTCCGGAACGGTGAAGCCTTCCGGAAGAGCGTCAACGCTCTGGAAGACAACGTCGACGGGCACGTGGCCCTCGTATTTGGAGAGTATTTTGGAGCGGAAATCGTCCTCGAAGTCATGGCGAATCACGAACACCACGCGGCCGAAGCCGGCCTGCAGGGCGTCGTAGATGGAATAGTCCATAATGGTCTGGCCCTGAGGGCCAACGCCGTCCAGCTGTTTGAGGCCGCCATAGCGGCTGCCCATGCCGGCAGCGAGTACATAGAGTGTAGGTTTCATTGTAATTCTTGCTTGAATGCTTGGTTCTAACTGCTTATGTCGGGGCAAAGTTACAAAAAAAGCCCCAACCGACCAAATGGTCATTTGCCGCGGACGTAGCGTACGGCCAGGCCGCGAAGAAGGCGTCGCGCTCTTTCGGCAATGGTTTTGTGGCGTCGCCAGCTCGCCGAGAAATTGTGGATTGCCACCGTACGCGAGGTGGCCCTGATTTCGCCTGTGGTATAGTCCTTGGCGCAGAACACTTCGAAGGGGTACACCGTCGGCCAATCCTCCTTGGGCAGGGGAGGCAGCACGCGCCGGGTTAGCAATATGGGATTGGGTGTGCGAACCTCATGACCAACCGCGTTGATAAAGTGGTGGGTGCGGTAATAGTCCATGAAGCTGGCAATCCACTTTTGACCGGGTTGTGCGCCGATGACGCCCGTGCCGAGGTTGTCGCCAAGTTCGAGGCCCAGAAAGGAGTCGTGGTGCAGATAGGGGTCGAAGCTTTTGAGCAGCTCGATGTCGGTGTCGAGATAGATGCCGCCTTCGGTGAGCAGTGCGTGCATGCGGCAAACGTCCGAAACGTGGGCATAGTTGCGCGTGGCGTATGCCTCGGCCGAGTAGGCGCACATGGTGACGTCGAAATTAGTCTCGTTCCACTCTTTGAAGGTGTAGTCGGGCAGCACTTGGCGCCACGAATCGATGAGTTTCTGCACATCGGCCGGCTTGGGGGAGCCGTTGGAACCGAACCAGCAGTAATGGATAGTTTTGGGGATCATTGTGGAGAACACCCCGCGTCCTTGGGGGCGGGCGCGGGGTGTCGGAAGAGGTTTTATGCGGGTTGGGACCCCGCTCTGAATCAATTCAGGGCGCGGTTGATGTTGTAGTTTGCGAACTCGAGGTCCTTGGTGGCGCGCTCTGCCAGCGAAGCATCCATGCGGATAGCCTGGCGGAGGTTGGTCACGAGCATATTCTCGTTGTTGGTGCGTGCGCCGAGCACTGCCATGAGGTAGTAGGTGGTAGCGTCGGGATTGTTGACCGAAGCGAGGGTTGTCTTGGCGCGGGCGTAGTCGCGGGCCAGAATCTGAGCCAGAGCGGCGTTATTGGTGCGGGAGTTGCCGAAAGCATTGACGGCAGCGGCGGCATCGCCCTGCTTGAGGTAGTAGAGGCCGAGAGCGTCGCCGAGTTCCTCAACGCCGGCAGCGGAGCCGAAGCGCTGGTTGGCGGAGGTGTAGTTGCCCTCGAGCATATCGATCAGACCGAGGTTCATCTGGGGCTCGGGGTGGTTGCCCATTGCAGCGGCGCGCTGGAAGTTGGCCTTTGCGGCGGAGTAGTCGCCGGCGATATACTGCGCCATACCGAGGTTGTTGTAGGTGCGGTAGTCGTTGGGGTAGAGGCGAGCTGCGGTGTCGTAGATGCTGATGCGACGGTCGTTGTTGTCGGTCAGAGTGGCGGCGTAGAGAATTTCCTCAACGGAGAGCTGAGAGGGGTCGGAAGCGAGCAGGCGCTCGATTTCGGCATCGCTCTTGCCGATAACGTCGATGGAGGCGGTGATGCGGCTGTAGCGCAGCTGGGGGAGAATCTGCTCGGCGAGCTGCTCGAAGATGTCGGAGAGGTTGCGGATTTCGCGTTCACGCTGCTCGGGGTCGGAGTACATCGAAAGCACGTTGAGGATGAGGTCCTTGTCCTGGATGTTGCTCTGAGCCACCAGACGCTGGAAGCCTTCCCAGTCCTGCGGGGTGAACTGAGCGGTGAGTTCGCCGAGCTCGGTGATGCGGTCGTTGTTGAGCTGGCGCTGCATATAGCTCTTGGTGTTCTCTTCGCGCTGCTGGGCAAGGCGGGTGTTGAAGCTCACGCCGCCCTCGGGCGAAGCGTACGACGAAATGTTGATTTCAGAGAGGCGTCGGCTGGTGTCGCCGTTGGCTTCGATGATTTCGCGGCGAAGTTCCTCCATTGCGTCGGTGTTGAGCTGGCTGGAGCGGATGTTGGCCTGGTTGACAAGGAACATGATGTCGGCGGCGTATTTCTCGTTGATGACGCGCTGGAAGGCATCGGCGCCCACAGCGGGCTTGACGCCGGCGGCGTTGGCCAAAGCAGCCGTGGCAACCACGCCGTTGGCAACCTTAACAGCCGGGAGAACATACTGCTTGCTGCCCTGGCGAACGGCGAAGTTGAGGTAGAGTTCGCTCTGGTTCATGGCGGGCTCGTAGGCGAAGTCCACCGGAATGGTGGCGGTGCCGCCGTATTCATAGGAAATCACGGGGTTGTTGCCGCGCACTTTCTGGCCCTGGAAGGTATAGGCCTGGGAAGCGAGTTCCTGACCGGCGAATTTGAGAACGGGGGTAACGGTGACCTCGGCGTTCTGCACGAAGAATTTGGCGGGTATGCGGGCGCTGACGCGGGCCGGTACTTTCTCACCCACCACTTCCAGCGGGCTCGGGTTCACTGTGAAGTAGTCCGCGCTGAACTGGCCCAGTTTCTTTCCGCAGGAAGTCAGGGTCAGGGCTACCAGAAGGCATGCCAGATAAAGTGTTTTGCGATACATGGTGTAATCTTATGGTTTTTTTTGATGTGTTGTTTTCGTAGTCGGGCGTTTTCTTTGGGTGCAAACTTAGTCAAAATATTGCATCCGCCGTTGAAGCCGTATATTAAAAAAGCTAAAATCCGTCAGAAGCTCACTCCGATTTTCACTGTGGCATAATGGAGGTCGCGGAAATGGTGGGTCATCTCCTCGCCCACCACGGTGCGCCGCTGTCGGAAGGTATAGCCTATTATGAGATGCGAACTGAATTTCGAGCTGCGCGCAAGGTTGAATCCTGCGCCCGCAAAGGTGTAGACGCCCGTCTGCTGGTGGTTGTGCTCCAGGTAGTTGAGGCTGGCTCCCACCTTGATGTCGGCGAAGGCTACCGTCGGACGGTCGACGAAGTTGGTGCGCAGCTCGGCGAAGAGCGGAAACGACCGGCACGAATTGCTCACCATGATGTCGGCCTCGACGCCTACGCCAAGGAAGTTGATCCACCCTCGGCGCATGCCGAAGCTTATCTCGAAGTCGACGGTGCTCATATCGTTGGTGGTCAGGTCGATGGAAGCACCGGCGGCCGCGCCCCACGTGAAGGTGGGCCGCAGGGTAGTGTAGCCGCCGTCGTCGACGCCGGCTGCGCGGGAGCCGAAGGCGGGCGTCAGAGCCAGTGCCAGCACTAATATTCTAAGCAGCGCGGTCAGGGAGTGTGATGAATGTTGCATACTGCGGTTGCGGTGGATTCAGGGGTTGTAAAGATCTTTGTTGAAGAAGTCCATAATCTCGCGGGCCTGCGCAAGGGCTGTGGCGCCCGGTCCGGCGGGGTCGAGGGCGGCGGCGCGGCCGTAGGCGGCGATGGCTTCGGCGCGACGGCCCTGTTTCCAGGCGATGCGGCCGCGGAGATAGTGCGCGGTGGCCTCGTCGGCGCTGTCGGCGGCGGCAAGGGCCTCGTCGAGTCGTCCGGCGGCTATGAGTGCCTCTATTTCCGCTTGCGTGGCTGCCATGGCTCAGTTCTTTACGAAGGTCATGCTGCTCCAGCGGTCGAGCTCGTCGACGCTGCGCAGGCTCAGGCCGGAGGCAGCGGCGGCGGCTTCTACCACTGGGCGATCGTCGACGTAGAAACCGCTGACGGTCAGTCGTGCGCCGGGTTTCATCGCCGCAGCGTAGCGCGCCATGTCGCCGGTGATTATGTTGCGGTTGATGTTGGCCAGGAAGACGTCGGCGAAAGCGCCGCGGCCGTCGAGGGCGGAGGCGTCGCCGCAGACCAGCTCTATGGTGGTGTCGGCCGGCAGGTTGAGCGCTATGTTCTCGGCGGTGTTCTCGGCGGCGAAGGGGTCGATTTCGACCGCCAGCACTTTGCGGGCGCCGCACATGGCGGCAAGTATGGCCAGGATGCCCGTGCCGGTGCCCATGTCGACGGCCGAAGCGCCGGCAATGTCGCCGCCTTCGAGTATGCTGCGCATCATAAGCACCGTGGTGGCGTGGTGACCGGTGCCGAAGGCCATCTTGGGATTGATGAAAATCTTCATCGGAGCGGCCGGAACCTCGGTGTGGAAGGTGCCGCAGACGACCACGCGGCCGTCGACGACGATAGGCTTGAAATAGTTCTTCTCCCATTCGGCGTTCCAGTCGCGGCCGGCCACGAACTCAACGCTCCGGCTCAGGGCGATGCCTTCGGGAAGCTCTTCGGCCAGGGGCTCCAGAGCGGCCTCGTCGTATTGAGCCGCAGAAACGTAGGCATCCATAGCCGAGAAGTCGGCCTCGGGCACAAAGCTCTCGAAGCCGATTTCTCCCAATGCGGCGGCAAGGAGGTCGCTCGCCGTTTCCGACGGGGGAGCGAACTCAAATCGCACTTTATAGTAGTCGTTCATTCTTCGTTCGGGAATTTTACGCCGCAAAGTTACGCAAAATTTCCCAAACTATTTATAGCGCGCCCACTTGATGATTTCGACCAAAGTAGGTTTCTTGCCGTACATGAAGATGCCCACGCGGTAGATTTTGGCACACAGCCAAATCAGAAGCATAAACGAGACGTAGAGTACCGCCAGCGAAAGCAGCGTCTGCCACAGCGGGACCCCGAAAGGCAGCCGCGACATCATTGCCATCGGCGAGGTGAAAGGGATTATGCTGATCCAGAAGGCTACCGTGCTGTTGGGATTGTTCATCACGCTCATCGACGCTATGATACCTATTATAACTGGGATGGTGGCCACCGACGATAGCTGGCCGGCGTCCTGTATATTGTCGACGGCCGAGGCTATGGCGGCATATATTGCAGAATAGAAGAGGTAGCCGCCGATGAAGAACAGAATCATGAACACGAAGAGGTTCAGGAAGTAAGCCGGGTCGGAGAGTTGCGCCAGAGCTGCCGTGGCCTCGGGGTCGTCGATGGTCTCCACAGAGCCCGACAGAGCCGGAAGAGCCCACATGGAGCAGGCGCCAAGCACAACGGCCCAGATGAGAATCTGGGTTATGGCAACCAGCCCCACCCCGACTATCTTGCCCAGCATCAGGGTCTTGGGCTTGACCGACGATACGACCAGCTCAAGCACGCGGTTGTTCTTCTCCTCGATGATGGAGTTCATGACCATCTGACCGTAGATGAGGATGAACATATACAGCAGCATATCCATCATCAAGGCAATGAAATAGGATGCCGTCGACGACGATGCTGTCTCTTCCTCCCGGTCGATTCGTATGGCCGGGTAGTTGCAGTCGACCTTCACTTCGTTCATTATCTGGCGGAGGTTGCCCATATTGTAGGCGTCCAGGCGCACATCCTCGATGGCGCGGTTGATCTGGCCGGCAATATACGAGTCGGTCATCATCGGGAGCGCGCCTCGGGAGTAGACGGTGATTTCCGACTGCGGCCGGTCGATGGCGCCGGGTCCGACCACAACTATGACATCGTTGGTTTCGTCGGCGCGAAGCTCATCGGCCGAGTCGGTGCAGACCACGAAGCTGACTTCGTCGTTGCTGTGCAGGCGCGGCGCTATGCGGCCCGTCTGGTCGAGCACGGCCACGCGGCTCTTTTCCGGTGTGGTCATCAGCATAATAACCGCCGGCGCAACCATTACCAAAATCATGAACAGCGGCACCAGGATGGTGCTTATGATAAAGCTTTTGCGCTTTACCCGTTCGAGGTACTCGCGCGTTATTATTATTCCGAGTGGTGAGTTCATAGGTTCAGTCGGCTTGGGTTGTGGGTTCGTTCTGGCTGTTGTAGGTATTGACTGCGGAGACAAAAATCTCGTCCATCGAGGGGAGCACACGGCGGAAGGCAGCTATGTCGACGGCTTCGTTGGCGGCCGCAAGCATGGGCCTGAGCGCATCTTTGCCGGTCAACACCGCAGTGGCCGTAGCATTGCCGTCCTTGTCGAGCGCTCCGAGGGAAACACTGGCCGCAAAGGGTTCCAGCGCGGCCGTAAGCCGCGAGGGGTCGCCGACGAAGGCAAGCTCATAGCGGTTGTCGGCGAAGTGCTCGCGGATGTCGCGCACAGAGCCCGACAGGATGTTGCGGCTGCGGTTGATGAGGCTGATTTCGTCGCACAGCTCTTCGACGCTGGCCATATTGTGGGTGGAGAATATCACGGTGGCACCTTTGTCGCGCAACTCGAGGATTTCTCGCTTGAGCACGGCGGCGTTGATGGGGTCGAAGCCCGAGAAGGGCTCGTCGAAGATGAGCAACTCCGGCTCGTGGAGCACCGTGACGATGAACTGCACCTTCTGTGCCATGCCTTTGGAGAGCTCCTCGACCTTTTTGTCCCACCACTGGGCGATGTCGAGCTTCTCAAACCACATCTTGAGCCTCGCCGTGGCGTCGGCCTTGCTCAGGCCCTTTAGGCGGGCAAAGAAAATGGCCTGCTCGCCGACCTTCATCTTCTTATATAGCCCGCGTTCCTCGGGCAGGTAACCAATTAGGGGTACGTCGGCGGCAGTCAGTGTGTGGCCGTTGATGGTCACCGTGCCGGAGTCGGGCGCCGTGATGTGGTTGATGATGCGGATAAGGGTAGTCTTGCCGGCTCCGTTGGGGCCAAGCAGCCCGTAGACCTTGCCGCGGGGAACGGCAATCGACACGTCGTCGAGGGCCACGTGCTTGACGAAGGCCTTGTTTATATGCGATGCTGTCAGTATATTGTCCATGCAGTGTGGAGTTGTGTTTCTTTAATAGACGCGCCTTTTGCCGATTTATTACGCCCTTTCGAAAAAAAATCACTACCTTTGAGGGCCTGAAAGCGCGGGCACGCTGGCCCGACCGCTCCGACAAACCTATTTAACAACCCGATTTATTCATGGCAAGCGCCGCAACTTCTTCAGCACCTACCTTCGAAGGCATTCGAAGTCAACTCAAGGCCAAGCAGTATGCCCCGGTCTACATTCTCCACGGCGAGGAGGCATACTTTGTCGACGAACTGCTGAAGTCGTTCGAAGCCATCCTCCCGCCTGAAGACCGCGAGTTCAACCTCTACGTGCTCCACGGGCTCGACATCGACAACCCCGGTGAGCTGATGGATCTGTGCCACCGCATGCCCATGATGGCCGACCGCCAGGTTGTGATTGTCAAAGACGCCCAGGCTCTGGGCGCCGTTAACCTCGGGCGCTTGGCTCCATACCTCACCGACCCCGTCGCTTCCACAATACTCGTGCTGGCCGCCCGGGGTGTAAAACTCACCGGAAAGGAGTTCACCTCCGCGGCCAAGAAAGGAAACGCCGTTATCTTCGAAAGCCGTAAGGTAACAGACTACAACGCACCCGCCTTCATAGGCAGCTATCTGCGCAACAAAGGCCTCTCGGCCGACCAAAAAAGCCTCGAAATGCTCCGCGACTTCGTCGGCACCGACCTCAGCCGACTCTTCAACGAAGTCGACAAGCTCGCCACCCTCCTGCCATCAGGGGCTAAAGTGACCCCCGAAGTTGTAGAGCAAAATATCGGCATCAGCCGTGAATACAACAGCTTTGAGCTGGTCGACGCTATCGCCTCACGCGACGCCGCTAAGTGCTTCCGCATACTGGCTTACTTCCGGGCTAACCCCAAAGCGGCTCCCCTGGTAATGGTGACGGCTTCGGTGTTCGGCTTCTTCGCCGACCTTCTGTCTGCTTTCTATGCCGACGACAGCTCTGACCACGGCCTGATGGAAGCCACCGGCATACGCTATCCCATGGGAATCAAGCGTCTGCGACTCGGAATGAGCAAATACAACGCCGTCAGAACAGTCGAAATAATCTCCGCCATCCGACAATACGACGCCATGAACAAAGGAACCGGTTCTCGACAGTCCGACCAGCAACTATTCTACGACCTCGTGTACCATATCCTCACAGCCCCGGGGAAACTCTGACCCGGCCGACAACCGGATATTAAAACTGAACGTTCCTGAATAGGTCCTGCAATAGTCCTATTTTCAAAATCAAGTCATCATAGGGCATCCGGTCGCCGTAGATCATAGACTTTTGCATTGAATCGTAGTCTTTGCGCCACTCGGATTCAAATTCTTTTGGCGGAATGAGGACTATACGTTGCCGCGCATCCGGAGTGTAATCGACTCCTCTGATTGAAGTGAATACTTCCCGATGATGTCGGATGTTTTCCCATAGCTCCCGGTCGCGGACTGCCGACAATATTTCTTGGTGGGCCATAAGCCGCTCCAGATCGTATAGGTGTCGGGATTTTCTATTGGCCCTCATGCCCATTTCAGTTGTGAAAAGTTCATGAAGTAGAAATGCCTTTTCCAGAAATGTCTTCTGCGGGACCGCGCATATGATTTCATTGTCAGCGACAGAGGTCTCTATCTCGCTGTTTTCTGAAATCATGGACTTGACGGTGGATTCTGATGTCGGTTCAAAAAGTGAGCGCGCTCCGACTTCAAGCAGTACCTCCGGGCGAAGATAGCCATCGCCGTCATCGAATACTGATTTGTAGGCAATGTGGATTTTTCGTGGTTCAGGGTACGTACTGTCGCCCTCCCCGTCAGGTTCGGGGATAACGTCGCAATACATGTCGAGACCGAAGTTTCGCAACGAGGCGCCAAGATCGGACGCAAGTTTGTCTTTTACGAACAAGGAAGACTCTTTCCTCAACCTCTTCAGTTGTTTTTTAGTCAAATCGCCCTCCAATCCGAACATAGACCGGTCTATTGCGAGGTCTATGTCTTCCGAGAATCGGTGAATCAGTTTCCACACTTTACTCAGGGAGGAACCTCCCTTGAACACGAATCTGTCAGCGTATGGAAGCCCGAACACAATCTGCAGCAAGGATGTCACCCACATATCCTTTTCGATGGCCCGAGGATCCGAAATGCCGACTCTTAGGGCAACCTGCTCGTAAATGGTCTTTCGCTGGGCGTCAGTTCGTTTAAGGAAGTTCTGCATAAATTCGTTTTATTAAAGACCTTATCCATTCCGGCATAAGCGGATAATCTTCGGCAAACAGACTCTGTGGAATTTGTGCGAGGAGGAACCGGATGCGTTTTCGCTGTTCGTCCGACAAATTGCCCTTGCCTATTTCCTGCAATGCGAATGTCAGCATCGCAGGCATCTTGTTTTTGAATGCAAGCCGCTTGGGAACGACTCTGAGAAAAGTGATGCCCCTGCCGTTGTATATTTTGATATTTCTAGGTGCCCCGTCGGTGTAATATACGGCATTCATCGGAACCTGAGTGGACAAACCAAGGCGGTTTAGAGCATAATCTCCGGTGGGCATAATCCTAGATTTATCGCGCCTGGCGATTGCCTCGGCTATTTCCTCAAGAGAAGGATATATGACGCCAAGACCCAAATCAGTGTCGATTTGAGGACGGCAGTATATGCCTCTCGACAGCCTGATTATTTTATCGGCATCGGCAAGCCTCTCCAAAGCCTTGTTGACGGCAATGCCCCCATATAGGTGCGAGAAGTCCGATGCAAAAAATATTGCACCCTTCTTCCTCCGTTTTATGGAATTATATACCTTGACCTCAATACTTTCCATCTTATATAATAATAGCGAACGGTGGCGTACGGCGGTGGGCTCAGCTCGAATTTTGTCGCAAATTTAGTATATTTTTACGACAAAACCAAAAAATGTTCGACGGCGTGGCAAGATTCCCGAACAGGCGGAAAAGAGGGAAAAAGAGGGAAAAACTAAATAAAACAACAAAAAAAGAGGCCGACAGGCACAACATTCAAAAAAAATCACTAACTTTGCACCGCAAAAGACCAAGGAAAGATGCCGGAGTGGTCGATCGGGGCGGTCTCGAAAACCGTTGTGCCCTTGCGGGCACCCAGGGTTCGAATCCCTGTCTTTCCGCAAAAAGCAGCCGACAAGGCTGCTTTTTTGCGTAAAGACGGGGATGAGAACCCGGGTTCGTCATCGCGAAGCGCTTTCGGAGCGCAGCGGAGAGTCTTTGCCTACGCAGAGCAGCGTTATCGACGAAGTCGCTTTGCCCCTATGAAAATACACAATCGCCCTCTCTCTCCGATTTCGATAATGAGTTTTATTTGGTATGATTAATCAAATTGCCACTATGGTAAATTTTATTTGGTATGGCAAATAAAATTCATTACCTTTGACATATGGAAATCATTTCGCGAGAGATATACATTGACCATATCCTCAGGTTCTTTAACACCCATATGCCATTAAGGACTTTTCTGCTTACCGATTCGTTTTAGTCAAAAATAATGAATTCATGTTATGGGAAATCTCGTTGCCAATAATATTAGAAAATTTCGTGAATCGTTTAGATTGACTTATCGGAGTTTTTGAAATCAAATACTGCATTTTATCGGAGTTGGCGGTAAGTCTACCCTCTGCCGTAATCCATATATTGCCCTTGATTATACGGCGCAGCCTCCTTTGGCGGCGGTCGTTTGCGTGAGATTTTTTTGTTGGGGTGTTGGGAAATGTTGGAAAATGAAAAATTTTTGTTAACTTTGGGCGGAAATTTAAGAACAGATTTTTAACACACCCCAAAACCAATCCCTATGAACATTTGCACAAAAATGCTTCTTGGAGCGGGCATTCTGCTGACGGCGGCGAGCGCCGGCGCTCAGAATGTGCCTCTGGAGCGGTCTGTCGACGGCAATCGGGCTGCTTTGACCCGATTGGCACCCCGCCAGGCCCTCGGGAACTCGTATCGTTTCTATCGTCCGGTTCCCCGTCCGGCCAATGCGCTCGATGGAGCAATCCACTGCCTGCGCACTCCCGAACTGCGCGCTGCGGCTCCTGCCCGCAACGCCGCCTCTGCCGACATGCCTTCGATCAAAGGCGTGCTCATGAACTCCGACGCCTGGATGAGCACCGGCTTCGACCGCGGTCTTTACAATGTTCCGACCGCCGACGGCCAGGAGTTCACCAAAATATGGAGCGCAGAATCGTCGATGGAGACTACTTATTCCGGCGTTCTCATCGACGACGTGCTCTACACTCACGACTACGAGAACTACTACGGCTTTCTGGAATTCTATTATGTGAAGGCCTTCGACTACGCCACCGGCGAGGAAGTCTTCCGCTATGAAAGCGCTGGTTGGGACATTATCGCCTCGGGCGTTGCGCAGGATCCCGTCAGCGGCGAGGTCTACGGCATCTTCTACAACGCCGCCGGCAACGCCATGAATCTTATGAAGATTGTCTACTCCACACCTGTGCCTCAGACCACTTTGGTGGCACCGCTGGAAGGGTCGTGGATAACAATGGCCATCAGCCCCGAGGGCGAGATCTACGGCATCCGCATCGACAGCGAGGCCGGTGAAGTAGCAGGCTCCACGCTTTGCAAAATCAACAAGGCCGACGGCACCGTCACAGAAGTCGGTCCGACCGGACAAGTGCCGCTGTACCCCTGCGGCGCTACCTTCGACCCCAACACGGGCCGCATGTTCTGGGCCGTGAGCGACGACAGCACTACCCCCGGCAAACTCGTTGAGGTCAACACTGAGACCGGCGCCACCACCTTGGTTACCGCCTTCCCCAATGGCGAGGAAGTAAACTCGTTGATTATAGAGAAGGTAATAAATCCCGCAGCCCCGGCAGCCGCCGAGGAATTCACTGTGGTCTGCGAGCCCGGCAGCCGCGACCTTACCTTTAAGGTGAAGGCACCGTCTACGAAGTACGACGGCACCGAGGCCACGGGCGCCCTCACGGCCACCATCGACGTCAACGGCGAAACATTCGTCACCGAGGCTACCTCCTACGGCGCAGAGTTTGAGATTTCCCGCACCGTTGCCGTCAGCGGTATGACCAATTTCGGTATTACTTTTGCCGACGGCGAAATCAGCGGCCCTCGCACTACACAGGCTGTCTACGTGGGCCACAGCGAGCCTTCCGAGCCTAACGTTATGGTAGTCGCCGGCGATACAAACAACGGCAAAGTGACCCTTCGCGTCAGCTGGACCGGCGCTGATGTTTCGGTCGACGGCGGCTATATCGACCCGACTCAGATTTCGTACAAACTCTTCCGCATGCCGGCCCACGAGGAAATAGCGCTGACCGACTCGGGCGATACTTTCTTCAGCGAGGAAGTCGACGACCCTATACTGCAGACTGAGTATCAGTACGCCGTCGGGGTTACGTACATCTCTGCCGACAATTACTATAAGGAGACCCTCTCCAATGTGCTCACGCTGGGCACGCGCACTCCGCCCTACATCAATACCTTCGACAACGACCTCTCCATCGAAGATTTCACCATCATCGATGCCAACGGAGACGGCAAGAAGTGGTACATAAGCAACGGCTCGCTCCGCATGGCCTACAATTCATCCAAAGCCATGGACGACTGGGCCATTACGCCCGCCCTCATGCTCGAGGCCGGCAAAAACTACCGCATCACTCTCGACGCCCACCACACCAGCGGCTACAATGAACGCTTCGAGGTGAAGTACGGCACAGCGCCTACCGCAGAGGCTATGACCGAAACAGCAATCGAGCCGAGCGACGTCGTTACCAGCGAATTCGCTCCCTTCGAGGGCGTCATCAGCCCGAGCGTATCCGGCAAATACTATGTCGGCATCCACGGCATCTCCGACGAAGACAAGTACTACCTCGATATCGACAACCTCTGCATCGAAGCCGGCACCACGACAGCCGGTCCCGATCAGGTTACCGATTTGGTCGGTATTACCGATCCGTCGGGCGAACTCAACGCCGTGCTCACCTTCAAGGCTCCCACAACGGACCAGGCCGGAGGCGAACTTACCGCTATTGAAAAGATTGAAATAAAGCGCGGGCTCAACCTCGTCCACACCATCGAATCGCCTGCTCCCGGCGCCGAACTCTCCTACACCGACCCCGTGGGAACCGGAGGAGATGTTACCTACACCGTGACTGCCTTTGCCAACGGCAACCCCGGCAAGGCGGCTTCTGTGACGGTCTTTGTAGGCAACACCTATCCTGTAGCTCCGGCGACAGTAAGCGCAGTGGAGACCGCAAATGAAGGCGAAGTCACCGTAAGCTGGGACCCCGTCACCCTCGATGAGTACGGTGCAGCCATTCCGGCGTCCAAACTCACCTACGCCGTCTATATCTTCTACGGCACCAGCCGCAAACTCGTGGCCGAGAACCTCACCGAGACCTCCCACACTGCCGTTGTAGTAGAGCCCGGCGACCAGCAGCTGCTGCAGTTTGCCGTATTCGCCCGCAACGACATCGGCGAGGGCGAGGGCCAGCTTTCCAACTTTGTTCAGCTCGGCACTCCCTACACCGACTTCTGCGAGAGCTTCCCCGGTGGTCTTGTAAGCTACGACATGGGCATACGCCGCATCTCCGGTCAGCCCCAGTGGTCGCTTCTCACCGATGCCTCCGGCGTTCCCTCCTACGACGGCGACAACGGCTTCATCGGTATGCAGGCATCCGCTGTCGGCGACGCCGCCGCCATCTACACCGGCAAGATTTCCCTGGTCGGCATGACAAACCCGGGTCTCACCTTCGCAACCTACAATCTGCAGAGCAACGACGGCGCAACCTCCAAGAACGTCGTTACCATAAGCGTCGGCATAGCCGGTCAGGAAGGCCTCACTGAGGTATTCAGTGGCCAGGTAGACCAGATTGCTCCGCTGCCCATGGAATGGGGCAAGGTTGCCGTCGACCTCTCCGAATATGCCGGTCAGGTCATCTACCTCGACATCGCAGCCACCTGCAACAATATGGCCTTCACCCTTCTGGACCAAATCAAGGTTTCCGAGCGCTACGAGCGCGAAATGGCCGTGACAGCTATTGAAGCTCCCGAAAAACTCAACCCGGGTCAGGCCTTCAGCGTGCTGGTGCGCTTTGAGAACATGGGCACCGCCGCTGCCTCCGACTGGACTCTCGACCTCTACCGCAACGACGAGAAGGTCAGCACTCACGAAGGCTACACCCTCGAGGCCGGTGTTGGCAGCAACTACACTTTCGATCAGTATCTCCACGAGCTCGAGGAAGAGGATGTTGTCTACCACGCCGTTCTGAACTACGAAGGCGATGGTGTTCCCGAAAACAACATTTCCGAGAGAATTACCATCAAAAATCAGCCCACTCCCTATCCGGCAGTCAGCGACCTCCGTGGCGAGCTCGTTGCTGAAGGCGTGCGCCTGAGCTGGACAGAACCCGCTTTGGAGGTGGCTGTTCCCGTCGAAGTCACCGAGGACATCGAGGGCGCCGACAGCTTCGCCGACACTCTCGAAGGCTGGACGCTCATCGACCGCGACAACAGCGCCGTCGGAGGCTTCCAGGGCACTGAAATACCCAACCATGCAATAGGCGGCAAAGCCGGATTCTTCGTCTTCGACGCCGGCGACGACTATCCTCAGTTCAACCTCTCCTTCGCAGCCGCAAGCGGCAGCAAGTATCTGGCCTCTCTCTTCCGACTGGACGGTCAGCCCGTCGACGACTGGGCAATCTCGCCCGAAGTCCTCGGAGGTAGTGCAGTCAGCTTCAAGGCCCGCAGCTACAGCGCAAGCTACCCCGAAAAGCTCGAGATACTCTACAGCACCGGCAGCCTTGATCCCGCCGACTTCGTAAGCCTCGAAACCGTGGCAAGCGTGCCCGGCGAATGGACTCTCTACACAGTCAATCTGCCCGAGGACGCCGCCCGCTTCGCAATACGCAGTTGCGCCGCCGATGCCTTCATGCTCATGGTCGACGACATCGCCTACACCCCGGCCGCAGCACTGCCTTCCGACCTGACCGTTCGTCAGTACAACATCTACCGCAACGGCGAGCATCTTGCCGGAGTGGTAAGCGGCCAAGAGACCGCCTACACCGACACTACCGCTCCCGAAGGCACCAATGCCTACCGCGTGGTGACCATCTGGAACCACGGTCTGTCGGCCGGCTCCAACACCGTCACCGTTGAGGTCAGCGGCCTCAACGGCATCGGAACCGCTGAAGTGACCGTGACCGCCGCCAAGGGCAGCATCCGCATCTCCGGCGCCGAAACCGCCGCCACCGTAAGCGCAGCCGACGGCCGCGTATGGTACAGCGGAGCCACTCCCGCAACCGTAGCCGTTCCGGCAGGGGTTTACCTGGTATCTCTGCCCGGCAAAACCATCAAGGTTGTAGTTCGCTAAACCTAATCCACTTATATACTCGAAAAGAGGCAGGCGCCACCCGGCACCTGCCTCTTTTCATTGTTCGCCCTCAGTCGATTCTACTGTCACCGCAGGGTGATTCTGCGGGTTTCGGCGCCGGCGCGAACTATGTATGTGCCGGGGGCGAGCGACAAAGGGAGGGTCGCGTTGCCGCAGAGGGGGCGCCGCATCACGCAGCGGCCCGCAGCATCGAAGATTTCGGCTGTATAGCTCTGCAACTCAGTCGAGATGACTACAGTGCGACCAAACAACTTAATAATCACGCCGGGCGCCTCGAGATTCTCCATGCCCGACTGCCGGGAAACTCTCACCGGGATGCGGAGATAGTCCTTTTGGCCTTGCCGCGAGGCAGTGGCGGACAGAGTGAAGGGTTCGCCGCCCTCTTCGACTGCAGGTTCGGTCACCAACACCACGCCGCCGTTAGGGTCCGAAAGATGCGCCTTGCCGCCTGCATCGTCGGTCAGCTCATAACTTACAGTGGCATCGGAGGGCTCCCAAGAGAGAAAATCGTACAGCCGGAAGGAGGGAGTTTCGGCAGAGAGCACCACTTCGGCGACATCGCGCCACGGGCAGTCCTCGCCGACGTTGTCGAGGCAGAAATAAGCGGGTGTGGTCATGCCGTAAGCGTTGCGCTTTGTGCTTTCCATTCTGAACCACAGCTTGTTGACGCGACCGAGCGAAGAAAGGTCCACCCATTGCCACGAATCGAGGGCATAGCGGTCGGCCGGGTTGTCGAAGCGGAAATCGGCCGGATAGAAGTCGACCGTGCCGACGTTGCGGGAGTCCAGCAGGCCCGTAATGGAGATTTTGAGGAAATCGCCGTGTGCGAAACCGCCCTCGACGTCGCTGAGGCCGTCGCCGCGGGCAATAGCGTCGGCCACCCATGCCGTGTTGGTGAGCCAAAGGCCGGGAATGGTGTCGCCGGCTTCATCGTGGGTCACGGAGAGGTAGGTGGCACCCGTGTAGGAGTTCAGGTAGGCCACGGCGTAAGTCGGGCTTCCGAGTGCGCCGGAGCCGGCTGCGCAGTTAAACTGGTCGGCGAGCGATTCGTAGTTTCGTGCCGTACAGTTTGCGTAGGTGAAGTTTCCCCAATAGCTGTAGTCGGCGTCGGTGCCGTTGTAGTTGTCGAAGGCGAAAGATCCCGAGAAGAAGGGCCGGTTGGCGGGGGTACCGGCCCAATGCGATTCGGGCGCAAGCTGAAGGTCCTCGAAAGTGGCGACATAGCGGTTGCCGCGCACCTCGATGTTGAGTTCGGCCGACGCTTCCTTGCCTCTGGCGTCGGTTGCGGTGAAGGTATAGGTTTGGGAATGAGTCAGAATGGTCGCAACCGAAGTCTCCGAACCGATGACATTGCCGGCGCCGTCGGTCCAGCAGTATACGAATGGCTCCATTCCTCCGGCCACGGTGCCTTCCATAATAATTTCCTCGCCTTCATTTCCGGTGAGGCCGGAAGTGGAGTTCGCCGAGGCTACGGGGATGGCATACGAAGGCTCGTCGAAGAGGGTGCGGAAGGCAATCTGCACCATCGGCGCCTCCTCACCGAGTACGCTCGTCAGGGCGATGTAGGCAATATAGTCTGTGTCGTCGCTTAGACCGGATATCCGCAGCGACTCGGAGGCCATAGAGTGGAGTAGAACAGCCTGCGCAGCCTCGAAATCGGCGGGTGCCGGCTCCGAGGCTTCCAGAACAGCCACACGGGCTGTCGACGCCTTGTCAGCGCCCAGAATGAGCAGAACCGAAGCCGAGCCAAGCTGCTCGAGGCTTGGCAACCCGTCGAGCCACTGGGGAGTGCCGCTCTGGTTGCGGTACTCGTAGGCACCAGCGGTGCGGTTTTGGGCGGGGCGAGGGGCGCCGGTGATGTCGGTGGTGACAAAATCCACCGCCGGGGCCGAGCACAGGCTTCCTTGCGCGGACGGCTCGCGAATATCGTCGGCCAGGAACGCTACCTGCTCAACCAAGCCCACCGGTTGTCCGGCAGCGGCAGCCAGAGCTTCCATAGATTCGATTTCGTCGGGAGTGAGCGCAAGCACCTCGTTGGAGGCAAAGAGCACATTGCTGTCGATAGTCATTTGGTGAAGAGTGGCCTCGGCAGTGGCTCGGAAGGCTACCCCGCCGAGAGCGTTCTGCAGCAGATTTGCCCGAAGGGATGAGCCGGGCGTCGGAGCGTCGAGCATCAGCGGGGCGGAGTAGGGGCTACTGTCGCCGGTGAGCAGCAGGGTGTTGTGGGCAATATGAAGGCTTTGGCCGGCAGTGTTGTCGTCGATGTAGATGCCGAAAAGGCCGTGGTCGGAGCCTTCGATGCCGTGAAGGCGCAAATCGTTGTTGTAGATGAGTTTGGCGGATGGATAGGTGTTTGTGATGTCGCGAATGTAGATTCCAGTGGCCGTTCCGGCTCGGGTAGTTCCGTCGGAGGTGGTCATATCGGCTGCGATAATGTCGGCGCGGTTGCCGGCAATCTCCACTCGGCCCGTGCAGCGGTAGATATCCATAGTGTGGAAGGGCGAGGTCATGACGCGGCCGGAGTTGGCGAATACATTGCCGCGCACCGTCAGCCCGTCCTTGACGCCCATGGCCTGCATCGCCTTGCAGGCCTGATCGACAAATGTATTGTCCGCCACGGTGACGTCGTGGATCATAATCGGATGGTTGAGATTCGTAATACCCGTCACGGAAAGGCCATAGTAGCCACCCTCCAGGCGGCAACCCTTGATGGTGAAGTAGTTGCAGTTCTTGTTGTCCTCCTCAAGATATGTAGTGTAGACCAGTACATGGCGTTGCTCGTACGATGCCGAGGCCGGTGCGCGCACTATGCAGCCCTCGAGGGTGTTGTGCATACATCCGCCCTGCATGTAGATGACGCCGGGACAGGACTTTGAACGAGCCTCCACGGTGAGGTTTCGCAGGGTTATGAAGCTGCTGCCGTCGGTGAAGTTCACAACACCCTGACTCATTGCCTTGTCGGATTCGCCGTAGGCAATCACCACATCGTCGGGGCTGCCCGACTGAGCCGCGAAGGTCACGCGGTTGCGCTCCGAAGCGCCCGGCACCGGCAGAAAGTTTAGAATTTGGCCGTATGACCCCGACTCGACCATCATATTGACCGGGCCGTCGACGCCCCGGTTCGCAAGGTCGCGGATGGCTTGGTTGAACGTTTTGTAGTCGGCGGCTTCGGACGGCCCTACCACAAAGTTGCCGTGCATGCCTTGCCGGGTGGATGAGGAAGCCTGCGCCACGCCCTGCGGTGCGAAACTTTCGCCGGCTACCATCACCCCGTCGAGGCTGACGGCGAAGCGGCGGCCCGCACCCGCTCCGGGAGCTATGTCGGCCGTGAGCCAGAAGTGGTAGGTGGCAGGCTGGGAGAAAACATAGCTCGCCGGCAGCGAAAACTCCGACAGCCCGGCCGGGCTGACGCTGCCGATTTTCTCGGCGGCGGCAAAAGACTCCGCCTCGCCCGAGCACCACAGCGAAACCCCGGCCAGCATGCCGGGCTCGCCGGAGGCACTCAGCTCGAGGCCCTCGAGGGCGAGGCTGCCGCGCTCGCCGGCGGTGGTGACGACGAAATGTATCATCCGGTTATCGTCCGAGCCGGGAAATACCGTTGCGGGCGCTTCGGCGGCTGCGGTGACCTCGGCTACAGCGAGGGGCTCGGGCGCAAACTCTTCGATGACGATATCCCACCCTTCGAGCATAAGGCCGTATTGGCCGGTCTTGAACCATGCCGCCAGCGAGCCGTCGGCGGCAGTGCTTACCAGATCGCGAGTCTGCGCCTTGTCGCCGTAGAGCCGGATGAGAAGTTGGTCGTCGACACATTCGGAGCCGTTGTAGATGAGCAACTGGTCGTTATATCCGGCAATGAAGTAATTGAATTTCAGGCTCAAGGTCCGGTCGGGATGACTCGGGCGAAAAACGACGACCCCCGAGTGGTCGCGGTTATAGAACCCCTCGGGACCGCCGTTGTCGAAGAACCGAAGGCTGCCGTCGACCGTCACGGTGTCGTTGCCGCAGAACCAATATTCGCTGCCGGGGTCGGCCGCTCTGCAGAGCAGGGTGGCCGCTGACAGAAAAAGAGCTGTAAAAAGAGAACGCTGCTTCATTTTAAGGTGTGCAAAAAGGTGAAGCACAGCGCAAAGAAGCCCGACGGCCCGTGCTGTCGCAGAACGGACACCTCTGACCACCAAGCTGATCCCGGCTGTGGTTGACTGTCATGGTGTATCGGCAGGTATTCTGGCTCTTTCCCAACTGTCGCCCGGCCTTCCCACACCTTATATATAAGTGCAGTGACCCCCGCACAAACGGAACGGCGGCAGCGTCTCGAAAATTACAGCAGCGGGTACTGCAGCCGGATTTCACGGCTTTCCCTGCGCTGATACGCCGCAAAGTTAAGCAAAAATCCCGGAAATTATTCGTAATTTTGCAGCAAAAGAACGCACATGAGCAAACAACAACGCATACTGTGGGCTGACGACGAAATCGATCTCCTCAAGCCCCACCTGTTGTTCCTTCGCAACAAGGGCTACGCAGTTGTCACGGCCAACAACGGTCGCGACGCACTCGACATGGCCCTTGCCGAGCCCTTCGACCTCATTATTCTGGACGAGAACATGCCGGGCCTGACCGGTCTGGAGACGCTCGCAATGATCAAGCAGCGTCTGCCCCACGTGCCCGTGATAATGATTACCAAGAGCGAGGAAGAGAACATCATGGACCAGGCCGTGGGCAGCAAGATAGCCGACTACCTCATCAAGCCCGTAAACCCCAACCAGATTCTTATTGCCATCAAGAAGCACCTGCACTCCGACCGCCTGGTGGCCGAAAAGGCCACCCGCGACTACCGCGAGGAGTTCGGCAGCCTCGGCATGGCCATCAACAGCGCCGGAACAATCGACGACTGGTACGACCTCTACGAACGCCTCACATACCGCGAGCTCGAGCTGGCTCAGGCCGACACTAATATGGACGAGCTGCTGGCCACCCAGAAGGTGGAGGCCAACAAGGAATTCTTCAAGTGGGTGCGCCGCAACTACGCCGACTGGATGGAGGAAGGCGCCGGCAAGCCCCTTATGAGTCCGCGCATCTTCCCCGAGAAGGTGTTTCCGCTGCTCGATGCCGGCGAGAAGGTGTTCTTCGTACTCATCGATAACTTCCGCCTCGACCAGTGGCGCACCATCAAACCTCTGTTGGCGGAGTATTTCGACTTCGACGAGCAGCTGTACACCTCCATACTTCCGACGGCCACGCAGTATGCCCGCAACGCCATTTTCTCCGGACTCATGCCCGCACAGATAGAGAAGATGTTTCCCGACCTATGGGTCGACGAAGACTCCGAGGAAGGCAAAAACCTCAACGAAAGTCCGCTGATAGCCACCCAGTTCGAACGCTATCGCCGAAAGGTGCGCTTCAGCTACCACAAAGTCAACGGCAACACCGCCGGCGAGCGCCTTCTCCGCGACTTCAACACCCTGGCCTCGGACGACTTGGTAGTGATTATCTTCAACTTCATCGACATGCTCTCCCACGCCCGAACCGAGAGCAGAATGATACGCGAGCTGGCCGCCACAAACGCCGCTTACCGCTCCCTGACCGAAAGCTGGTTCCGACACTCGTCGGCGCTGGAGATTTTCCGGCGAATAGCCGCTAAGGGTTATAAAATTGTGCTCACTACCGACCACGGCACCATTCGGGTCGACAATCCAATCAAAGTTGTGGGCGACAAAAACACCAACACCAACCTCCGCTACAAGCTGGGCAAAAACCTGGCCTACAACGCAAAGCAAGTCTACGAAATTAAGACGCCACTGAAGTACGGCCTCCCAAGCCCAAACGTGAGCACAACCTACATCTTCGCCGCTCCTGACGACTTCTTCGCCTACCCGAACAACTACAATTACTACGTTCAGTACTACACCGGCACCTTCCAGCACGGAGGTATCTCCATGGAAGAGATGCTCATTCCTCTGATCACACTAAACCCGAAATGAAAACAATAAAAGTTCCCAACCTTGAGGCTCTGCCTCAGGCAGCCCGCGATTTTGCCGCCATGATGGGCGACAACACCGTATTCGCCTTCTACGGCGACATGGGCGCCGGCAAAACCACCTTCATCAACGCCCTGTGCTCCGTGCTGGGCGTCGACACCGAGGAAACCGCATCGCCTACTTTCGCCCTGATCAACGAGTATCGCTCCGACACCACCGCCGAGCTTATCTACCACTTCGACTTCTACCGCATCGAAGACCTCGACGAGGCTCTCGAGCTGGGTATCGAGGACTACTTCGATTCGGGCGCCATATGCCTGATAGAGTGGCCCGAACGCATCGCCGCCGCACTGCCCGCCGACACCGTCAGCGTGCGCATCGAAGTGGGCGACGACGACTCGCGCACCATCACCGTCAGCGAATGACGCCCGCCAAGGTGCTCTGGGTCGAGACCTGCGCCTCTACCAACACCACAATACGCGACTATGCCGATGCTCCCCACGGTTTCACCCTGGCAGCCCGCACCCAGACAGCAGGGCGCGGACAGCGAGGCAACACCTGGGAGGCGGCGCCGGGCCTCAACCTTACTTTTTCGATCTTGCTGCGGCCGACGGCGATACCGGCGGCGCGGCAGTTCGAGCTTTCCATGCTGGTGGCGCTCGCCGTGGCCGACACCGTGGCCGACGAGCTGGCCGGCTCGGAGCACGCCTACGCCGTCGGCGTGAAATGGCCAAACGACATCTATGTCGGCGACCGCAAGGTGTGCGGCATGCTCATCGAAAATTCGCTGAGCGGGGCAGCAATATCGACTTCCATAGCCGGCATCGGCTTGAACGTGAACCAGGCCGACTTCGTCAGCGATGCTCCAAACCCGGTGTCGCTCATTCAGTTAGACGGTCGTACGCGCAATCTCGAAGATTTGATGCAGCGCATTGCCGACCGCGTGGCCCATGCTGTGGCCTCCTACGGCGCCGCCCCCGACGAGGCCGTAGCACTGCTGGAGCGCTACCGCGCCCGCATGTGGCACGGCCGGGGTGAGCATTGGTTCCGCGAGCCGGGCGGCGAACCATTCCGGGCCTCTGTGGCCGAAGTGGGCGCCGACGGTATTTTGACCCTCTCGAACGGGAGACGCTATGCCTTCAAGGAAATAATTCAGCAAATCTGAGTGCCCTCTAAAAAAATATTTGTAACTTTGCACAATTATTTTTCTCAATCAACGATGAAGCAAGTGACTTACGAGGGTTTGACCTTCGAGCCCTACATCTCCAAGAAAGAAATTGACGCCCGGGTCAACGAGCTCGGCAAAGAAATAATGCGCGACTGCGCCGGAAAAAAGCCCCTGTTTCTGTGTGTTCTGAACGGGGCTTTTGCTTTTGCCTCCGACCTCTTCCGCGCCGCCGAGGGCATAGACGCCGAGATTACTTTCATCCGCCTGCAGAGTTACGAGGGGACCTCGTCCTCCGGCAACGTCAAGGAAGTGCTGGGACTGCACGAAAGCCTTGAGGGCCGCACCGTGATTATTGTGGAGGATATCGTAGACACCGGAAACACCATGTACCGCCTGGTCGAAGACCTTCGCGCAAAGAACCCGGCCGACATAAAAATCGCCACACTGCTGTTCAAACCCGACGCCCTGGCACGCCCCGTGCAGCCGGACTATGTAGGCTTCAGCATACCCACCAAATTCATCATCGGCTACGGTCTGGACCTCAACGGCCTGGCCCGCAATCTCAACGACATCTATATACTCAAAGAAGACTGAGGCGCCGGCACCAAACCGCAGACGCACTGCGGTTGTTGTTATGGTATTCACCCTCACTTAACGCAATTACATTGCTACAATGAACATAGTTATCTTCGGCGCTCCGGGCAGCGGAAAAGGCACCCAGAGCGAGCGGTTGATTGACACATACGGGATGCGCCACATATCGACAGGCGAGCTCCTTCGCGACCACATCAACCGCGGAACTAAGCTCGGCAAGGTTGCCGATGTGTACATCTCCAAAGGTTTGCTTATTCCCGACGAGCTCATGATCGATGTGCTCGCCGACACCCTCCGCAACGACCCCGAATACATCGAGCGCGGCGTGATTTTCGACGGCTTTCCCCGCACCATTCCGCAGGCGGAGGCTCTTTCCGAGCTTCTTAAAGAACTCGGCACCGAGATACATGCCGTCGTAGGCCTCGAAGTCGACGAGGACGAGCTGGTAAAGCGCATGCTCGAGCGCGGCAAGTCCTCCGGTCGCGCCGACGACAATATCGACACCATCCGCAAACGCCTCGAAGTCTACCACAAGCAGACTTCGCCTCTCAAAACCTACTACGTGGGAAAGGGAAACTACCATCCCGTCGACGGCAACGGCACGGTCGACGATATTTTCTCCAACATCACCAAATCGCTGGAGAAAGCTAACAAATAACCCCTCCCTCCCCCCCACGCACTACCTTAAATATGTACCAGTTCGAAGCTCCCTACAACAGCGCGCCTTACGACGACCTGCTTGAAATCTACCGCCACTCTTTTGTGGACAACTTCCCCCTGCCCGCACTGACGGACTATATCACGGGAAAGACCATCACCTACGGCGATATGGCGCGGCGTATTGCACGCCTGCACCTCTTCTTCGAACTGGCCGGCGTGCAGCGCGGCGACAAGATTGCCCTGCTGGGTAAGAACACCCCCAATTGGGTGATTGCCTTCATGGCCACTATTACCTACGGCGCCACGATAGTGCCCGTGCTCCACGACTTCAACGCCGCCGACGCCACGCATATCATCAACCACTCGGACTCGGTGCTGCTCTTCGTGGCCGACGGTATCTTCTCGCATCTCAACTTCGACGACATGCCGGAGCTGAGGGCAGTGGTCAGTCTGGACACCCGCACCGTCATCGCCGAGCGCGCCGTGGCCCCCGGCTGCCGCATGCGCACCCACCTGGCCATCGTAAAGAGTCTCACGCGCCGCTTCCGCGCACGCTATCCAAAGGGCTTCACACCGGCCGACATCCTCTACCCGGTGATGGACCAGACTTCGACGGCCATCATCAACTACACCTCCGGCACCACCGGCTTCAGCAAGGGCGTAATGCTCTCGCTGGACAATCTGCGCGGCAACGTTGTGTTCGGCATCCGCTCCCGCCTGCACTACTGCGGCTCGCGCGCGCTGTCCTTCCTGCCGCTGGCCCACGCCTACGGCTGCGCCTTCGACATGCTCACACCTCTGGCCGTGGGCAGCCACGTAACCCTGCTGGGCAAGGTGCCCACCCCGCAGCTGCTGCTGAAGGCGCTGCGCCAGGTGCGCCCCAACCTCATCATCTGTGTGCCTCTGATTCTGGAGAAAATCTACCGCAAGGTCGTCGTGCCTATGCTCACGCGCAAACCCATGCGCTGGGTACTGGCTGTGCCTATGCTCGACAAGGCCGTCTACTCCGTGATCCGCACCAAGCTCGTCGAGGCCTTCGGCGGCAATTTCGAAGAAGTAATCGTCGGCGGCGCTCCCCTCAACCGCGAGGTCGAAGACTTTCTCTACCGCATCAAATTCCCCTTTACCGTGGGCTACGGCATGACCGAATGTGCTCCCCTGATCAGCTACACGCCCTGGCGCGCCTTCGTGCCCGGCTCCTCCGGCCGCACTCTGGCCGACATAATGGAGGCCCGTATTCAGGTCGACGAAACCTTGCCCCACAAGAAGGGCTCGCCGCAAGGCGAAATAACAGTGCGAGGACTCAACGTGATGAAGGGTTACTACAAGAACCCCGAGGCAACCGATGCCGCAATCGACGCCGACGGCTGGCTCCACACCGGCGATATGGGCTATCTGGGTGCCCCCAAAAACCGCACTGTCTTTATCCGCGGACGCTACAAAACCATGATACTGGGCGCCAACGGCCAGAATATCTATCCCGAGGAAATAGAGAGCAAGCTCAGCAACATGCCCTTCGTCAACGAGTGCCTCGTAGTTGAGCGCCACGGCACGCTGGTGGCCCTGTGCCATCCCGACGCCGATGCCGTCCACCAGGCCGGCCTGACAGACCAGCAGCTCGTCGACGCTATGGAGGAGAACCGCCGCAGCCTCAACAAGCTCGTGGCGCCCTACGAGAAGGTCGACAAAATCGAAATCATGCCCGAAGAGTTCGAAAAGACTCCAAAGCGCTCCATTCGCCGCTTCCTCTACAAATAATTCGCCGTTGTTTCATTGACAATTGAAGAGGCCCAAGGAGGGCGAGGTGTCGAAAAACTAGCAAAATGGTAGGATGTCAATCTGTAAATATCTGATACACAATTCCTATATTTTAGAAAGTAAAGGAGAAAACTGAGTTTTTCGACAGCCTCAAGCCGCGAAAGTCCGGGCAAAGCAAGCCGCGAAAGAACTAGGCCAACCTATGGACCGAGGGCTTCAGCCCTCGCCCCATCCCGGAGGGATTCCCTGCGAAAGTCTGGCCAACCTATGGACCGAGGGCTTCAGCCCTCGCCTCATCCCGGAGGGATTCCCTGCGAAAGTCTGGCCAACCTATGGACCGAGGGCTTCAGCCCTCGCCCCATCCCGGAGGGATTCCCTGCGAAAGTCTGGGCCAACCTATGGACCGAGGGCTTCAGCCCTCGTCCCATCCCGGAGGGATTCTCCACCCGCTTAAACTATTGAAAAAATAACCCCGTAGGGGTTCAATAATGTAGCGCGGGGTGACAACCCCGGGAAAGAAACGTAAAATCAAAATCAGCGACCCTGTAGGGGTCGAACCTCCGCGAAAGGTGGACCGTGTTCGACCCCTACAGGTAATGTCATTAAGTTAAGCAAAGGCGGCGGCAGCTGGATTGTTAAATCTTGCTGCCGCCGCCAACTTTGTGGCGC